>JGI2924J29684_1078740_pt1 | contig 154646 bp, 131 predicted proteins | sample BenlonsequencITS_FD_29684 | JGI IMG/M metagenome (IMG submission 29684) | reverse complement strand
ATGTTACAGAAGAAATATCCCAGTCCCGTGCCAAGACCGGCCGCTGCGATGCCGTCATTGGTCCCGACCCACAGATCGAGATTCGAGACGAGCGTTACGGTTAACAGTCCTAAGCCAGCGCCGATGCAGAAAGCAACCGCGATGGCACCGGCGAGATTCAGTCGGAGGATGCTTGCCGATGCAGCCATGCCGCAGAGTAGGAAGGCGATTCCCAGACGCTGTGCCGGTGCGAACCGCCGAAACGCGGCGATCAGGCTGAAGACGATACCGGCGAGTGCCATGGTGGCCATAACAGCTTGCAGGTGGGCGTCTTCGATGCCGAGCTGACCGAGACGGTTGAGGAAGGCGAACTGCGCAAAGATCAGGAAGTAGACATAGGTTATGGCGATGAGGCAGACGGCACGCCAACCTGAGGTAAGTCCTCTAAGTGCTGACATGGCTGAGCCACTTTCTTGTAAGTCCGACGAGTTGCAGAAGTGCAACGGCACCGTCGACGAGGACGACGCTGATCCAGCCCTGCTCGAATTCGCCGGTTGCGATCTTGTAGGCGACGAAGGTTGCGACGAGCCCGCGTGTGATGGAGGTTAAGGTCCAGACGACTTCGAGCTTCTCTTCGGATCCTGGTCGCGCTGCGAGGACTGCCCCGTAGAGGCCCGCGATACCGACCGACAGGACGAAGGTGCCGATGTAAGAGAGGAACGGCAATATTTCTGTAGCCGCATGTAACTTCATCAGCCGAAGAGCCAACTCGGGGGAGGCGATGAGGAGCAGGCCTGTGGATGCGTCGGAGACACCGGTTGCGAGCTGATACGCGATGAGCAGGGAACGTTTCACTGGAGGTCAGGTCCTCTCTGTGGGTGCGTTGGAAGATTCGATTTCGCGAAAGAGGGAGAACGAGTCTTTGAACCAGATAGCTGAGGCGATGAGGATGAGGACGCCGAGGCCTAGTCGAGCAAGGTATAGACCGTCTCGCAGGCTTCCGGGCACCATGGAGAATGCTGGATGGAAGCCCTCGATCCAGCCTGCGTAAAACATGATTGCGACGTATGCGGCGACGCTAAGCTGCCATAAGTAAAACGAATTCTTGCCGGTGAAGATCCAGCCATCATCTTCCATGAGCTGCACTAGAACAAAGATCAACAGGCTGGAGACGAATCCGGCCATGGCTAACAGTGAGTGCGCGACCAGGCCGTCGGTGAATTTGAAGTGGTCGAGTACGCCGGGCAGGAAGAGTGCCCAGCCGGTGGGGATGAGTACGATCCACCAGCAGAGGAATGCGGCACGCCATAGACGCGTGTTGCGGTGCCATTGGAAGGCTGCGTAGTAGGCCGGCGTGAGTGGCATCCATACGAGCAGGCTGGCGAGGCTGACCCACTGGGCGGGTTTGTGGTGACTTACATCCGCGCGGCCAAGCGCAAGGCACAGAAGACACTCGACCGCGAAGATGATCCACGCGTAGCGGATGGTGCGCGACGGTGTCGGTCGCCGCTGTGCGATGCCGAAGGGCAGCAGCAGAAGGATGGCGATGATGACGAGTGTCGACTCAAGCTGGCTGGCTCCGGTTGGGCCGCCGGTGTCTGGATTGATGGGCGGATAGATCATAGGGCTGGATGCGATGTAGATCAGAACGGGTACGAGCAGCAGCAGAATCAGGCCGATTGTTTTGGTGAGTTTGATCCATTTGTTGTGAGCTTCTGTCTGACATTGATGCCAGAAGGATCGAGCCAACAGTGCCCATAGACCGAGGAGCGCCAGCGGGAAGAGGATGCGGGAGTATCCGGTCCAGTCGAGAAAGAGCTTGCCGCTGGTTTGGCCGCTGAGCCAGGAGACGCAGCCGACGGTAAGTGCGGCTGACCAGAGCCAAAGGACCGATGACACCCACGTGGCGGCAGGTTGCCGGCGGCCACCGTATACGTGCAGGAGGAAGGCTACGAGGGGAAGGCTGCACCAGCCGTAGAGTTGCAGATTCATGTGCACCGGCATCCATCGGCCGTAGGTCAGCGGTGCGAGTGCCGTGTTGATGCCGGGAAGCAGCAGCATGGCTGCAAGGATTACGCCAACTACATTTGCGACTACGAGCCAAAGCAAGGCATGCCATACGGCGTGGGCTATCACACGCCTGCCGATGACACCATCCGCAGAGCGCTTCGCCTGCGGCGAAGCTGGCGCTGCGAGCGTAGCGCTAGAGGCGCTCATGGATCCTGCCGTCTCGCATTTCGATCAGGCGTTCGCAGCGGTCGGCAAGGCCGCGATCGTGCGTTGCCATGACGAGTGTGACGCCTTCGTTTGCCACGATCTCGAGAAGCAGATCGAAGACTGTGGCACTGGTGCGTTCGTCGAGTGAGCCCGTCGGTTCATCCGCGAGCAGGATGCGTGGGCGATTCATGAGGGCGCGGCAGAGTGCGGTCCGCTGACGTTCGCCGCCGGAGAGCTTTTGAATCTTTGAACCAAGTCGATGACTGAGGCCGGTGCGATTGGCGAGGTCGTGGAGACGCTCCATTGCCATTGCGCGGCTGGTACCCGCGGCGACGGTTGGGATGAGGCAGTTTTCTTCCAGCGTCAGATCGGGAATGAGGTTGTGAAGCTGAAAGACGAAGCCAACCTCATGGCGCAGTAGAGCGAGCGGACGCTTGCCTTTGTTGATCGGACGTCCGTTCACTTCGATCCGTCCGCGGTCTGCTTCATCAAGGCCACCGAGCAGATGCAGCAGTGTGCTCTTGCCGCAGCCGGATGGGCCGCAAAGGGCGACAGATTCGCCTTCGACACCCAGGAAGTCGACGCCCCTGAGGACGGTGATGGCACCGTCGTCGTAGCCCTTCCAGATGTCATCGGCACGAAGGACCACGCGAGGTACAGAGGTACTTGTGTTGGGAATGATCATTCGAAGCGAAGCGCCTCCACCGCACGGACCCGCATGGCGTAGATGGCGGGGTAGAGAGCGCCTGCGACACCGGTAAGCATGGCCAACACGATTACGGTTGCGACGACAAGAGGCTGAATGGACGTGTCGACATAGCCGTGCAACGCAGGGATGTGGCCGAGGATGATGAGGAAAGTAATGCCGATGACCAGGCCAACGACAGCGCCGAGTACCGATACCAGCGATGACTCACCAAAGATCATCGCTGCGATCTGGCCGTTTGAGAAGCCGTTGACGCGGAGGATTGCGATCTCGCGGATGCGCGTGAAGACGGACATGATCATGGTGTTTGCGACACCAAGGCCGCCGAGCAGAAGGCCGCATCCGCCGACAGCCCATGCTGTTGCTTTCAAGATTTTGAACTGGGAGTAACTTCGCGTGAACTCTTCGTCTTCGAGTGCCACAAGGTTGGGAAAGCTGCGATGCACCATCGATTTCAGTTCAGGTACATCTTCCTTGCGCTGTAACTTAATGGTGATGACGGAGGAGGAGCCCTCCTTATGAAAGAAGGTTTGTGCTGAGGTGAGCGGCATGAAGACGCCGCCATCTTCAAAGCCGTTGGCGGTTTTGATGACGCCGATGACGTGAAAGGCGCCGTGTCCGATCTGGACGGTGTTGCCGACGGACGCGTTCATGAATTCGGCGGCACGCTGGCCCAGGACTACGTCATTTTCCTGATGCCCGAAGTCTTTGCGATCGCCCTGCATCCATGTGGCTTTTCGCAGCCGGGCGTCATTTTTTGTGATGCCGAAGCAGGTGATGATCGGGTGATCGCTGCTGGAGACGATGCCGAAGAGCACGGGGTCAGCGTGCTGCACGATGGACCAGGAGGCGATGGTCTTTGCCGCTTCGGATGGAACGCTGCTGAAGAAGAGGTCTGAGACGTTGCGTTCAAAGACGATGATCTGGCTGTCGCTGGAGAGGATGCCGGAGAACATGGCAACTGCGCCCTGCAGCACCGTCACGATGGTGAGCATGGCTGCAACGCTGAAGGCGATGCCGGCGATGCTGATGAGGGAACGGATGCGGTGACGCAGCAGGTTGGTAAGGATCAGCTTGAGGAAGATCATGCGGCCTCGCCTTCTGACCGGAGATCGGAGAGTTCGAGCAACCGACTGACATCCGTACTGAGTGCCGCGTGTAACTCGCGAAGAAATGCAAGACCGGGCCTGGTGGCGAGCAGGCGATTGAGTGCCTTGTCGCCAATCAGAAGCAGGCGCTTAAGACGCCGCATGGCACCGTCGATACCGATGGCGAGTGCGACGTTCGGACGGTCGAGCAGCAGGTCGCGTGAGGATGTCTTTCCCGTTGCGCTTGTGCTTTCGAGCCGATCCTTCAGATCGTCAACGATCTGATAACTGAGTCCCCAGCATACGGCGATCTTGTCGAGGAGGAGCATGTCGCGTTCTGCGGCTCGACCGAGGATTGCGGGCAGCACGAGTGTCAGCCGTACCAGCGAGACTGTCTTACCGACGGCGGCACGCTCGGTTGTCTGCAGGTCGTGTGGCAGTGCGGCGAAGTGCACATCCATGCTCTGTCCGTTCAGCAGGCCATCGACGCCGAGCGACCGCTCGACGTAGCGCTGTGCTTCTGCCTGTACGGCGGCGGGTGCGGCTGCGATGGATCGAAATGTGAGCGCATAAGCGCGATTCACAAGCGCCAATGCTGCGAGCGTTGCGCCGGCCTCGCCGAACTTGAGGTGGACGCATTCGCGACCGCGGCGTTCAACGGCGTCGTCCATCGATGGCAGATCGTCAAAGATGAGTGAGGCCGTATGAAAGTATTCCAGGCCGATGGCGAGATCGGTCGCAGGCCTCTCTGCGAGGCCATACTCCAGCGCGACGCGGATCAACACGCCCGGTCGGATGAGGCTGCCGGGGTTTCCCAGGATGTATTGCAGTGCCTGCTTGAGTCGCGGCTCCATGGTCGCGGGTAGCGGCAGCAACTCTTGAAACACCCTGCCGAGTTGCGCGTTCTTCAAATCCTTCATAACTCTCTGTTCATGTCCTGTCGCGATGGGAGGAGGGCGGTGGAAGAAGACTCCATCGCGCAAAGCCGCGTGCCGTTTGTGAGACGCGGGTTTTGCTCACTTATCGCACACCATTGCAGGCCAACAGGATGACGATTCGTTCATGGACAAAAAGGCGTGAGTGGAAAGCTTTCACGCTGGCAGGAGCTGCGTGCTACGTTCAGAGCATCCGGTGATTGCATCGATGATGCGAACTCATCCATTCCCAGTGAGATCTCTGAATGACATCTGCTTCCACGCTCAAGGCCGTCCGTCTGATCCATCTGTATTCCGGCATCCTGTTTGCGCCGACAATTCTGTTTTTTGCGATCACCGGTGGGCTGCAGATGTTCAGCTATCACGAGACGACGCGCGGCAGCACTTATGTTCCGCCGCAGATCCTGGTGCATCTGGCGCAGTTGCATAAGAAAGGCACGCTGTACGTTACGCCGAAGCGGCCTGCCCCGGTGGCCGCACCCAAGGCGGACGCACCGACCGCTGAGACAGTAAAGCCCGGACCGGCGCCCGCACCGCCGAAACACAACGCGTTGCCGACAAAGGTCTTCTTTGCGGCGACTGCGATCGCACTGGCGCTGTCGACACTTACGGGCATCGTGATGGCTTGGAAGTATGCTCGCCGGAAGTCTGTGGTGGCGGTGACACTGCTCGCCGGCATTTTGATTCCGGTGGTCCTGCTGCTGCTTTAAGTGGATTGCATTGCAACGCTGTTGAAGATGACGGGATCGTCATTTTCGCGGGCAAGGCTGAGCGGCCGCTTGCAAGTGAAATGACTTACCATGACCCATGAGACTTCTGTTCATCGAAGATGAACCTGAGATTCAGAGTTTCGTCAAACGATCGCTGGAAGAGGCTGGATACCAGGTCCATGCTGCGGACGATGGCGCGACGGCGCTTTCGCTTGCAGCGAAGCACGTCTATGACGGCGTTATTGCCGACCTGAATCTGCCCGATTATGACGGCATTGAACTTATCCGGGAGCTGCGCCGGTCTGGAGTTACTGCGCCGGTTTTAATTCTGTCTGCGCGCCGCTCGGTTGATGATCGCGTCAAAGGATTGGAGCTTGGCGGTGATGATTACCTGACCAAACCGTTTGCCGTGGCGGAGTTATTGGCGCGGATGCGCAACCTGCTGCGACGGAACGCTCCCAACGAAGAGGATGTTACGCGGCTGCGCGTAGCGGACTTGGAACTGGACATGCTGAAGCGAAGGGCGACGCGTGCCGGTGAGGTGCTGAACCTGAGTCCGCAGGAGTTCGGTTTGCTTGAATATCTGTGCCGGCATGCTGGCAGGGTTGTAACCCGGTCGATGCTGCTGGCGGAGGTTTGGGGCATGCATATCCAGCCGGACACGAACGTTGTGGACGTTCACATCTACAGGCTGCGCGGAAAGATTGACGTGGAAGGCCGCGAGCCGCTCATCAAGACATTGCGAGGGATTGGATATGTCCTCAAAAGCAGCTAATCCGGCGATGCGCAGTGCGGCATGGCGCATTTCTCTGTGGGCTACGCTCGCCTTTGCCATTGGCACGATGCTCGTCTTTACGATGCTGCACCGCTTCGTTTCGGATGACATTCAGCGCAGGACGGACGCGTGGTTGTCCGGTGAAGTCGAGGTGCTGAGCGAGGTGGCGCGGCAGACGCCGAAAGACCGGTTGAACGGGCGTGTCGTAAGCGAGATTGCGGAACTAGCGAGCTGGGAGGTTCCGAACCGGCAGAGTTCCAGCAAGGTCGAGAACGACTCAGTGTTCTTTCTGCAGGCAGGGGAGACAGGCCCGGCACGACTCTGGGTTGGGCCGGGAGACGGTACTGCAACGATTGCAGCGCTTCGCTCGCTGAAGTCGATTGTTAACGCACCTTCCGATCTGCATGTGTCGGGTGCGAGCGTGCCGTTTCGCGTAGCGTCGGTCCGGATGGAGGACGGCAGCCACATCTATCTTGGATTGTCCGAGCGGGATGAGTTGCGGGTGCTGCGGAATCTTCGCATTCGTTTTCTTACGCTGTGGCTCTCGATCGTCATCCTGGGTTTTGTGATCGTCTTCTACACGACGCGCCGTATGTTGGGCCAGGTGCGGGAGATGACAGAGGCAGCTTCGCGCATCGGCCAGTCGGACTTACGCAGCAGGGTGCGTAATACGAGGGGCAATGATGAGGTGGGGCACCTGGCCCGGACGCTGAATCATATGCTGGACCGAATCGAGAACACGGTGCACCAGTTGCATGCCATCACTGACTCGCTGGCGCACGATCTGCGGAGTCCTTTGACGGCTGTGCGCGGCAGGCTGGAGACTGCATTGTCGGAAGATCCGCGAGCCGATCAGGCCGAGTCTATCGTTTCGGCCATTGATGAGTTGGACCGGCTTACGGAGTTTTTGAATAAGTCGCTTGATGTTGCAGAGGCGAACGCGGATGCGCTGCGGCTGTCGCGTGAAGCGGTGGATTTGCATCAACTGGTGCGCAGCATGATCGACTTGTACGAGCCCTCAATGAACGAGAGAGGGCTGGCCGTGACGCTGCTAAGTAGCGGCGCCGTGACGATCCTGGCGGATCCGGCACTACTGCACAGGGTGGTTGCGAACCTGCTGGATAACGAGTTGAAACATCTGCCGCCGTGCTGCTCGATCTGGGTGACGGTGGCAACGGACGGCGCGACGGTGACGCTACGCATCGAGGATGATGGCCCGGGTTTTCAGCCGGAGTTACAGCAGCAGTTGTTTACGAAACGTATCAAGGGGCGTGACTCCAAGGGGCATGGCCTTGGCTTGTCGTTTGTCGAGGCCGTTGTGCGTGTGCACGGAGGACAGGTGACTGCGGGGAATCGGTCCGAGGGTGGTGCGCGACTAACATTGACGCTGCCGCTTTGGGAGGCTTCGGAGAGCTGGCCTGCGCAGGTGCTGACGCTGGTCGATGGCTAGACGATGCGTGCCTGCGCAAGATGAAGCATGAGACTGCAGTATGGATCATGTACTGATAGCCCGTGTTGGACTGAGTGCAGTGGGCGCGCTGCAGGGAGTCGCGACGGTTGCGATCGATTGCAACCGTACCCATGCGACGAATCCTGTGTGGGTGGGCCATGCGCGGTTTCATGTGGTGTGGCAGACCAGCACGGAGGTGCTGCTTTCGCTTGTGGGGCTGGCGCTTATCTGGATGGGTGGACCCCAGCAACATGTAGCCTTCTATTTGGCCGCGTTGCTGATCGCACTATCTCCATTGGGCTTTCTGGTTGCGTTTGCCTGTCGACCGCTTTTTCGAGCAACGCTCTCCGACCCGAATGGGATTCCGCCGCTGCGCCTGAAGGTGGCTGGTGCTATTCGATGCTTGGATATGAATCTGGTGGCCGTGCTAGCTGCGCTTGTATGCATTGCCGCACTTACCGGCATCTACCGAAGCTAGTGTTCCTGGGGGCTAGTCCGCAAGCTGAGTATTTTCGCCCGACAGGACTTAAAAAGAAATGGGGTGCCGTCACAGCGACGACACCCCTTGTGACTGGGTATGACTAGCGTCCCCTGGGAGAGAGACCCATGGTGAACGAGACGGTTACGCTGCGGCCGGGCAACAGACCGAGAGAGTCGCCGGCATTGGGCACAAATGTCGCGCCCTTTGTGGCTGGCGTGACGCTGGTGATACCGCGGCTATCGAATAAGTTGTTGAAGCTGAGGCGGATCTTGCTGCCATCCAGCAGGCGTCCACCGCGTACGGTGTAGTTCATGTGGAGGCTGGTGGTGTTGAAGGGATCGATGGGTACTACCTGGTTGAAGGTCGAGTTGTCGTTCCACATGCTGCCGACACGCTTGTTGAACATGCCGAGGTCGAGGTTGCGACGCTGATAGGTGACGCCGAGTGATTCCGTGTCGGCCGGCGTATTGGCGACCCAGAGACCACGGCTGGCATTAACTACGCCGTTGACGGTCGGGCTGACATAGCGGGCCGAGCCCACCGTACCATTCACGTAAAAGCTAAAGCCACGAAAGAGTGCGATGTTCGTCTGACCCTCAAAGCCCTTGCTGACCGAGTCGCCGGATGCGACGTACTGTGATGCAGTTTGCACGTTGGGATCGGCGATAGCGGTGTAAGCGTTCTGGAAGTGCGTGTGGTAGTAGTCCATGTCCAGTGTTACGCGACGCAGCTTGATGACAGTACCGGTCTGAAAGGTGAGTGCGTTGGAGGGCTTGGGCGTGACGCTTACCGTGCCGGTAGTGTCGAAGACGCTGCTGGGAGGGATGACGCTGCCTGTTGCGACCTGGCCGTAGACAGACCAGTTCTCGCGGATGCGGTAGTTCGCATCGCCGGATGGCAGGAAGGAGTTATAGCTTGCGAAGTTGCGGCGGAAGGCCGCGCCGCCGAGTGGACCAACCGTCCTGCCGTTGTCCGCGTACTGCTTGAGGTCCATGGTGTAGTGCGCGTTCTTCGCACCGCCCGTGATCGTCAACTTGGTGGTTGGATGCCACTCGTATTCAACGAAGGGCTGATAGGTGTTGGTCCAGAACTGTTCGTGGAAGTTAGGCAGCGCGGAGAGGGCCAGGTTGCGTGGATTCTGTGGTGTCTGATATCGATCCGTCGTGGCCCACTCGTACCACGTGCCAACGCGAAAGATACCGAAGCGCGAGACCTGGCTGACCTGTGTGATAGTGCCGTACTTGCGATAGCTGTTCAGCTTGTCGGTGCCGCATGCGTAGTTGGCCGCCAGCGTCTTGGTCGCAGCTACCTGAGTATCGCAGGAAGCGTTGATGGTGCCGGTCTGATTGTTCGCGTAGTTCTGTTTGTTGTTGTAGGAGTAGGTGTACGGCTTGGTATCGAGATACCAGCCCTTACCAAATTCCTTTTTGAAGCCGACGTACTCGAAGTCTGTGGGTACATGGTAGAAGTTGTATTTGTAATAGGCGGCGCTGGTTGCGTCGTTGTTCATCAGGTAGTTGTAGCCGTTGGTCGCAATCTGGCTGCGCAGCGGACCCTTGAAGTTGGGTGTATTCGTGTCGAGCGACAACACACCGGCAAAGCCTGTCAGTACCGTGGTGTCCGAGAACTTATATTGGAACTTGAGTTCACCACCTACGCGCTGCTGGTAGTTGTAGGTTTGAAACCCGTCGGAGCTCATGCGATGAACGTTGAGTGACAGGTTTGCTTTCTTGCCGGGGCCGAAGTTGCCAGTGGTGTAGTTTCCGTCATACAGCTTCGTGTTGAATGAACCGTATGAGAGGCCAAAGCGGAGGTTCTGCACGGCCTGTGCCGGCTTTGACAGCAGGTTGATGGAGCCGCCGAAGGGTGTTGGTCCAACGGTTGAGGCGGACCCTGGGCTGCGGTCAAAATCGACGCCACCAATCCATTGCGATGGAAAGAAGGCCCAGGAGTGATGCGTGGGTGAATTGGTGTCGTTGAACGGGATGCCGTCGAAGGTGATGTCGTAGTTGCCATCGGGGAAACCGCGGAAGTACGTCTTACTATCGCCAAGGCCGACACCGTTGGAATTGATGGAAAATGCTCCGGGAGCCTGCTGAATGATCTCGCTGTAGTCGGCGATGGGAGAGAGGAAATTCTCGATATAGTGGTTGTTGATTTCAGTGCGGGCGGAACGTGCATCGAGGCGTGCATCGAACGGCGCGAGCTGCGCTGCGATGGAATTAGACGCATCGGCTTCAACTGTCACCTGCTCGTTAATATCGCTGACTTTCAATGTAATGGCGAGATCGATAGACTGACTGTCGCTGATACTCACGGCGTCTTTCACGTTGGTGGCGAAGCCGGGTGCGTCGGTATCCAACTCGTACGTTCCCGGAGCAATACCTGAGAAGCTGTAGCTTCCACTGGCGTCACTTACCGCGCGTCGCTGCACGGTGTTCCGGCTGTTGTGCAACGCAAGGTGAGCACCCTGTAATGCCGCACCCTTCGCGTCTGTGACCGTTCCTCGCAACGTTGCGCCGGAAGCTGTGGATTGGGCGCCTGCGGTGAGGGCCGACGCGGCAAGCGTGAGGCTTGCGGCGAGTCGAAAGCAGGACGTGGAACTATAAGTGCCGGCGAGGCGCAAGTGAACTCCAGTTAGAAAATATTGATATTTGGGAACAGAGCTAACTTAGCGTTCACACCGTTGCGGGATCGTGAATCAGAAATGAATGGTGTATTTCAATTCCTGAGAAATGGGCATAATGTGGCAAAACTCTTAAGCTCTGCTTAAGCTTGGAGTAAAGGGCTGTAAGTCCGTATAACTCGCAATATTACGGAGCTTCGTTTAGGCCGAATATGTCGCTGGTTAGAACGGCTGTTTCTGAAGACGGGTCGATGCTCTTTGACTCTCGCCGTTGGCTTACACGTCGGCCCGATAAGTTTGTCCGGTGTCTCGACGTTTGGTCGAAACGCATGCACTAGAGAAGCACGCGGCGCGACCTCGAAGGCTATCTGCGCCTGCTTGTGGGTGGTGCTGCAAGGCTGAAGGGATTGTTTCCAAACCCTGGCCTTTCCTTCTGATAACGCCGTGGGCAGCTGACCAGGTGCTTTCGTGCTGCATCAGAGCATTCGATGACATCAACAACGAAGGTGACATTCGCTTCTTTGAGTGATGATGTGCAACTGGCGTAGTCGTGGAAGCGAGGTTTTGATTGCAGCCGCGTAAAGGATCGAATCGAGTGTGGTCTTTTCTGCTGGCTGCCTCCCTCTGCCTGTTGGCGGTGGGGCATGCAGTCGCTGAGTCATGCAACGCCTATCTGTTTCCGCAATCTGTGACGGATCTATCCGTTGCCACGGTTCGTGTGGACCACCTGCCTATTCTGCGCGACGACGATAGATGCCCGGCAGCCGGTACCAAATGCGAGGGCAAGGCCTATCTCGTCCGCGGGAACCAAGTGCTGGTGACCGGAACGCAGGGGCGTTATCGCTGTGCTGCTTACTGGAGTGGCAAGCGTCAAACCACGGGCTGGGTTGCGAGCGATGCGTTGACGCCTGCTCCAATGCCGGCATTGGAGGGCGACTGGGCAGATACGTGGAAACGTGTTCAGGGGGATGCCGTACTCACGATCCGCAGACGCGCAGGTCAGTACGCAGCTTCCGGGATCGCCACCTATGCGGTTCAGCCGGACAACGTTCGAACCGGCGCTGCGGACGGAACGCTTCGTGTGATCACGTCTGCAACGGGAGCAATCGCCAGCTTCACGCAGAACGCCGACGATCCCACCGCTCGTTGCACGGTGACCATGAGGCAAGTAGGTCCATGGCTGCTGGTCAATGATGGTGCGAGCGACGATGCCAACTCAGGCTGTGGTGGCATGGGAGTTACCTTCAACGGCATCTATCAGCGAAGGTTGCGGAAAGAGATGCCTCCGAACCGGTGACTCGCTTCGGACGTCTGCCGCATGCATCCGCAAACAATCCGCGTCGCACTACGAAGCACGCTCTGCCGTGCGTGACTGGGATGTCATTCCTGGTAGCAGGCGGCTTTCATAAGTCATCGAAGCGGACAGAGCCAACGGTAAGTGTTGCCAAGGATACTGCGGATGTCGCCGTGCCAGTGAAGAGTACGCATAAGGGCAGCGAAGAAGCTGCAGCCTTAGCTAGATGGTCGCAAGCGCGAGCTTGCGCAACGGCTCCAGCCGCGTCTGTTCCAGTTCATCCCGGTAGAACATGTTGAAGGTGTCGAAGGGGATCAAACGCTCCGCGTCGGGGTGTGCGATGTGGATGCATGTCTTGCGAATGCTGCGCAGGTCGAAGCTGTCGGCATCGATGAATTGCACGATGAGGATGCGGAAGAGATTGTTGTACGTAAGGTCCTTCGGTTGCAGAACCTGCGGCAGGCAGCACAGCAGATCGCGCAGCGTGCTGGCCTGCGACTGCGGCGAATGGTTTGTGCTGAAAAGCTTGAAGAGGCCCTCTTTGACGGGGTTCGCCGCGGCCTTCATCAACAGGCCCGGGTTCTTCGCAATGTGCTCGCGGATGCCCTTGTCCTGCTCATAAATGATGGTGTTCGAGGCGCCGTTGATGAGCACCTCCGGCGGGATCATGCTGGTCAGCGGTGTTACTCCGCCTGCCAGCTTCAGGGCGTAGCCCATCGAGAGGGAATCGGGATGGCATGGCACGGGAATGATGTCTTCTGGCTTGAAGACGGAGGTTTGATCGAGGATGCGGCGACGTACTTCTGTGAGTGTCAGCCGATGTTCCGCGGCGGAGTATTTCTCAAGCCTGCCGGCCTGCTGCACCGGCTGAAAGGTAACGCCGCGCACGCACGGCTGCGTCAGCGCGAAGTCGACGATCTCGCCCAGCTCTCCATCGTTGACGCCGCGCTCGACCGTAACGACGAGCGTTGTGGAGACACCGAGATCGTTCAGCTTTTCCAGAGCTTTTGTTCGCACGTTGCGCAGGTCGGCACCGCGTAGCTGCATCAGCGGATCGCGTTGCAGCGAGTCGAATTGCAGGTACAGCTCAAACTTGGGCATGTACGTCGCAAGCCGCTCGGCGAAGCCCGGTTCTGTTGCAATGCGTACGCCGTTGGTGTTCACCATCAGGTGCTTGATGGGCCGACGCTTCGCGGCGTCCAGGATCTCGAAGAACTGCGGATGAATGGTGGGCTCACCACCACTGATCTGCACAATGTCCGGCTCCATCTCATTGCGGACGATCATGTCGAGCATGCGCTCTACCTGCTCCAGCGGCCGATGCGTGGTGCGGTGGGTGCCGCTGCCCGCGTAGCAGATGGGGCAGGTCAGGTTGCACACGTCCGTGATCTCAAGCAGCGACAGGCAGGAGTGCTGCTCATGCTCCGGGCATAGTCCACAGTCATACGGACAGCCGTACTGCACCGGTGTGTTGTAGTGCTGCGGCATCTCGGGCGGCTTCAGAAAGACTTCGCGGCAGCGGCGATAGTAGTCCACATCATCCGCCATCAACACGCGCTGGAAGCCATGCTGCGGGCACCGCTTCAGCATAAAGACCTTCGCGTCTTCGAAGACGATCTTGGCGTCGACTCGGCGATAGCAGGTGCCACAGAGCGACACCGCAGTGTCGTAGAAGAGATAGGGCCGGGTGGGAGCGCTCACTTACCGCTCCCCATCAGCAGACTGCCAAGCATCCAGAGAATCGCGACGACCGCACCAACGGCGGCAAGACCGAGCAGACCGAGGCCCAGATAGAGCGCTTGATCGGTGTGGCCCTGCCCGCATATGCCCAAGGCCAGCAAGGCGCAGCCACAACTGGCAGCCAGTAGGATCAGTGGATTCTTCATGATGCCTTTCATTCGAACACGCTAGCGGCGGAAAAACCGGACGATCGATTGGAGACTCAGGATTAGAGACGAGACCACGAGAACATGTACGGAAAGGAGGAACACTACACCGCCGGCCATAGCGACGACGGCAAAAAAACGCGAATGGCCTGCACCTGAAATCGCGCTGACACCGCAAGTGCCTGCCCCCAGCAAAGCGCATACGGCCGAGGCGGTAATCAACCGCTTCAGGAGCGGTTTGCTTTCGTTCCAGAAGAAGGACATGGCATGCAGTCTAACTTGAGTGTTCTAGCCCTGATGATTCACCTGTCCGGCTTCTGCTGGCTGTAAACCCTGGGTCCGTAGTTGCGACGTCAGGATCGTGGCCAGTCCAGCGACACATGCCCACTGGATCCAGTTCAAGCCACCCACCAGTGGCTGCGGCTTGAGGAAGTCGATGAGGAAGCGCCATGCCAGGTATGCCGCGAGGAAGATGCGAAAGAGGGTGCCGTTGGCGTGCGGCCGCTTCTCCATCCACCGCAGTACGCCGACGAGGAAGAGCAGGAAGACGATCTCATAGGCCTGCGTGGGATGCCGCCCGATGCCGTCGCCAAAGTCGACGGCCCACGGCAGTGTTGTGGGCGTGCCGTAAGTATCGTCTGCGAGCCCGGCAAGCAGGCAACCGATGCGTCCCACGGCAATGCCAATGCACAACGGCACCGCAAACAGATCGCCAGTACGTGCGCGAATGCCCTGCGCTGCCTTGGCCACCTCAACACCGATCCAACCGCCCAGCAGCCCACCCACGATGGTCTTGCCGCCACCCGGCAGCAGCGCCTGGGACAGGGTGATGTGCATCCGCGGCGCCTGCTCCAGCAGACCCAGCGCTCGGCTGCCCACTAGTGCACCCACGGCCGCCGCTGCAATCACGCTCCAGCGTTGCTGCTCCTCCACCACGTCGCCGCGCAGACGTCGTTGCTGCTTATACGCGGCGTATCCCAAGGCATATGCGGCTGCCTCCAGAAGGCCGTGCAGCTCCGGATGGGGAGAAAGATGCAGCATGGGCCGAGTGTACCTGCTGGCACTTTCCAGGAAGATTTTACGGATGGCTTAGGACAGGTAGGTCGGGGGAGAGGTGGCGGAGGGAGAGGGATTCGAACCCCCGGACCCTGTTACGGGTCGACTGTTTTCAAGACAGTAGGCATAAACCACTCGCCCATCCCTCCGCTTGGTGTTCCGCGGTGCTACAAGGTTAGCAGTTTTGTGTGCCTGTCTGGAATGATCGTTTGCGCCGAATGCGTTGAGGTCAAAGGGAAAGGGCCTTCCCTCGAAGACTCGCGGGAAGGCCCTGACACTCTGCGGGTTATTACTCGGTGGAGTGCCGCACAGGCCGGCTGGGCAGGCGCGATCCGCTGAGGACCGGCTCTGTGATGACAGTCTCGGTGTGTGTGGCTTGCTTGCCCTCTTCGATGACGGCTCGCATCCAGTAATTGCCCTCGGCATCCACCTCGATGCCGTGAACTTCCCGCTCGAAGCCGGGGAAGCGCTTGCCGAACTGCTCCATCGCCAGGATGAGGCGGATGACGGGCGAATCCGGTCCGCCCAGGCGCTCGCCCGGCATGGACATGGGAATACCCGGCGGGTACGGCACCAGCATCACGGCCGCGATACGACCCGGCATCTCTGTGAAGGGGATGCGTTCGGTCTCGTTGCGAACCAGCTTCTGATAGGTCTGCGCCGGCGTCAGCACGGGGTCGAAGTCTTCGTCGCAGGCGGCGTTGACCAGGCCTGCGAGATTCAGTTCGATCATGGCCTCGTGCATCTCGTCGGAGAGTTCCTTCAGCGACATGTGGCGGTAGCGGCCGGGATGCTTCTGGACCAGCTCCGGCAGTGCCTCTTCCAGCGCCGCTTCGGAGTCGTACAGACGCTTGAACTCGAAGAGGTTTTCCAGCAGGCTGCCCCACTTACCCTTCGACGTTCCGACCGAGAAGAGGACCAGCACCGTATAGTCGCCTGTGCGGGCGATCTCCACGCGGCGTGAGTCAAGGAACTCCGTCAGCACGGCTGCAGGTATGCCCCACTGCTCAATGGTGCCCTTGGCGTCGACGCCGGGCGTCAGGATGGTGACCTTGGCCGGGTCCAGCATGCAGTAGTCGTCGGGCGAGCCTTCGTCCGCGTAGCCGTGCCACTCGTCGCCGGCCTTCAGCGTCCAGCAGCTTGGTTCGGTGGCGAGAAGCTCGTCTTCCGCGTCTTCGAACAGGATCGACTCGCCGGTCGCGGGATCGATGACGCGTTCGGGCTGGTAGATGCCGAAGAACCAGCGCTCGCCATTCTCGGACTCCGTCCGCAGGCGGTGTGCGATGGAACTCATCGCCTGGCGGAAGCTGATGGCGTCGGCCAGCGTTTCGATCATGAGTGTGGGGCCGGCGGGCTCGTCCATCATGGCCGCGGCCACGTCCAGCGAGGCGATCAGCGGATAGAAGGGCGACGTGGTGCCGTGCATCATGAAGGCTTCGTTGAACTGGTCGAAGTCCATTGGCGCGCGATCGCTGAGCTTCACATGGACCATGGAACCCATGGAGAAGGCGGCCAACATCTTGTGCGTGGACTGCACGGAGAAGATGGTCGGTCGGTCTTCCATGTCGCGCGGCACACCCATGGCGTAACGGCCGCGATAGATGGGGTGAAACTTTGCGTACGCGTACCACGCCTCGTCAAAGTGCACGCGCGGCACGGAGCCCTTCAACTCCTCAACGACCTGGTTCACGTTGTAGCAGAGACCGTCGTAGGTGGAGTTGGTGATGACCGCGTAGGTCGGCTGCTGCGAGCGTGCCTCGGCAGAGAAGGGGCTGCGTGCGATCAGGTCCTGCACGTTCTGCGGCGAGAAGCGCTTGAGCGGCACCAGGCCGATCATGCCGTAGCCGTTGCGCGTGGGCTTGAAGTAGACGGGACGTGCGCCGGTGACGGTCAGCGAGTGACAGACGGACTTGTGGCAGTTGGCGTCGGCGAGGACGATGTCGTCCTGCGCGATGACGCCGTGGCCGACGATCTGGTTCGAGGTGCTGGAGCCGCCGAGGACGTAGAAGGTCCAGTCCGCGCCGAAGATGCGTGCGGCGTTGCGTTCGGAGTCGCCCGGAGGCCCGATGTGGTCAAGCCACGAACCCAGCGGGGCGGACGAGATACCAAGGTCCGACCGCATGAGGTTCTCACCGAAGAAGCGGTGGAACTCCTGCCCGACAGGATGCTTCAGGAAGGCGACGCCGCCCATGTGGCCGGGCGCGTCCCACGAGTACGCGGACTGATCGTTGTACTTCAGCAGTTCGCGGAAGTACGGCGGCAGCAGTTGCTCGTGGTACCGCTCAATGGCGGTGTCCAAACGCGACGCGATGAAGGCCGGCGTGTCGCCGAAGAGGTGGATGTACTCGTGGACCTGCTTGACCACTTCCAGTGGCAGTTCGCTGACTAGGGTGCGGTCGGCGATAAGGAAGATGGGGACCTTCTTGTTGCGATGACGCACGGCGCGGATGACGTCCAGCGCAGCGCGTTCCTCAAACTGCGAGTTGCTCTCAAGATCCCAATCCAGCAGGATGGCGGAGTAGCTGGGGTCCGACGTTACAAGCGAACGACCGTCTTCCGGCGAGGTGGTACGCACCACCTCGTAGCCTTCCGCGCCGATCGCCTCAACAAGGCGCTCCATCGCACGGTCTGACACGGAGTCGGTACGACCGACCTCGCTCGCAATCAACAACACCCAACGCTTCTCACCCATCTACTGTGTCTGCCCTCTTAAGGCCTCTGCATCTTGGCAAAGGCGACGAACGGTTTATGGTATCGCGTATTGGTTTCTGGCGTATGACCGGAGACCGACAGGTCTCGACGTCAACGTTCAGCCGCCAGCCGGTTCAAGATGCCCTTCAGAGCATCCAGTTTCGCGCCAGCTTCGCCCAGTTTGCCCTGCGCGGTCAGACGTTGATACTCCGCGAGATCTTGCGCGGCTTGCTGGATCTCTGCGTTGCGGTTTGTTGGTCCGGGTACGACTGCGGTCAGCGAGGCTGCCGAAGCAGTCGTCCCACTGTTCGCGGGTGATGCCGACGGTTGCGCCGCCACCTGCGTGATGGAGGACTCGGTTCCGTTGAAGAGGCTTGAGAGCGCGGCTTCAAATGTCGTGCCGTAGGCCAGGCGATCCTGCAGTGCCAGCACGACGAGCCGCAGTTCCGGCATGGGGCTTCGGTCGGCCTGCAGATAGATCGACTCCGCGTAGAGCAGCGCTGTGCCGGTTGGGATTACGAGCAGGTTGCCGCGATGCACGTGCGATCCCTGCTGGTTCCACAGCGTGAGCTGCCCGCTGATCTGCGCGTTCTGGTCGATGCGTGCTTCGATCTGCGAAGGGCCATCGACGAGCCGCGTCTTCGGGAAGTTATAGGCGACGGCTGTGCCGTAGTTTGCGCCGTCGCTACGGCCCGCGATCCAGCCGATCAGGTTGTTGCGGTTGCTTGGCGTGAACGGCAGGATGTTGACGAACTCCATGCCCTTCTCGCCGGGCAGGTTCATCAGCACATAGTTCGGCTGCATCTCCTGCATGGAGCGCTGACCCTGGCTGTCCATGGTCGCTTCGGTCGCGGGTGTCCACAGGTCTTCGCGGTTGAAGAAAGTCGCCGGATCGGTCATGTGATACAGGCCGTAGGCATGCGCCTGCAGCTTCAGCAGCGTGTCCGTGTAGCGCAGGTGAGCGCGCATGGTTGCGGGCATCGCGGCCGCGGGCTGGAAGGTGCCGGGGAAGACGTTGCGATACGCCGCAAGAATTGGATCGGTCTCATCCATCACGCAGAAGGTGACGGTGCCATCGTAGGCGTCGACCGCGATCTTCACGCTGTTACGCAGGTAGTTCACCGTCGTGTCGCCCATCGCGTAGTGGCGCGCGTTGGGATAGGTGTCGGCCGCGGTGAAGCCGTCCAGAATCCAGCGCAGACGGCCATCGTCACCAACGGTGATGTACGGATCGGGATCGAGTGTGAGAAAGGGCGCGATGCTGAGGACACGCTCCTGGATGTTGCGACGCATCAGCAGGCGCGAGTCGGGCGCGACGTCGTCACTGAAGGGAAGCTTGGCAACATCGCCGCGCTCCAGAGCAATGATGGTGCGGCGCAGCCAGTTACCCAGCACGATGCCGCCCGTGCCGGTGTAGCTGGTAAGGCTGTTTGATTGTCCCTGTGGGTAGTCGAACTCCTGCTGACGTGTCTTCACGTAGACGTCGCTGTTGGTCATCTCGCCAAAGTAGATCTGCGGGCGTGAAACGTTCAGTGACGGCACGGTGCTCTGCACTGGCATGTTGCCGAGCAGCAGTGTGGGCAGCCCCTCTGGCGTAAAGCCGTTCACGGGGTTCATGGTGACGCCGTAGCCATGCGTGTAGATGAGGCGTTCGTTGATCCAGTTGCGGCTGCTCTCGGGCAGCTTTTCGGTGCTGAGTTCTCGCGTGGCAAGCATCACCTGGCGCAGGTGTCCGTCCAGGTTGTAGCGATCGATGTCGATGCCGGGGAAGTCGTAGTAGGTGCGGATCTCCTGAATCTGGCGCAGCGTGTCCTGCAGCGCCTGCGCATCCCACAGGCGAATGTTCTGGAGCGTGGGCTGGTTGTTTGCGGCATCCGCATCTGCCACCGTCGTGCCCGCGGCGAAGGGCCGCACCACGATGCTGTCGAGCGCGTAGGCGGTGCGCGTGGCTTCGATATTGTTGCGGATGTACGGCTGCTCTTTCACCAGTTCATTGGGCTTGACGATGAAGGTGTCGACGGCTGCGCCGGTTATCTGCACGGCGACATACAGCAGCGCGCCGGGCAGAACGGCTGCCAGTACCCAGCGCACGCCGCTGCGCTTCATGGCGCTGTATGTGGCAACGGCCGCGCCCAGCAAGAGAACGATTGCGACGAGCATAAGGCCAGGCAGGTCTACGTGCGCGTCGGTGTACGTGACGCCGGAGAAGATGGTGTGCTCGCCCATCAACAGGTTGAAGCGGCTCAGCCACACGCGCAGCGAAAACGCCACGAGTAGGAAGGCGATGGCGCCGTAGACGCCACGCCATTGCGCCGGCTGCGTGTCGGCAAAGCGGAAGTCCTGGTGAAAGTCCGGAATGCTGGTGCCGCGATCGCGCAGCATGTGCAGACCGACGGCGAGTGCCAGGACGAGCGCTGCCATCACGGTGAGCCAACCGGCCAGCAGTTGCCACGCGGGCAGTGTGAGCAGATAGAAGTTCAGTGGACGTCCGAGCACGGGATCCAATGCGCTGCCGATATGCGGTGCGTAGATCCAGCGAACGAAGGTCGGCCACTCTGCGGACATGCCGGAGCCGGAAACCCACGCGACGAAGAGCGAGAATGCCAGTACCGCCGGCTTAAGCCAGCGGCCTACATCGATGGTCAGCGGCTGTCCGTTGACCAGCACGGCACGCACCATGCCGGTGCCGCGGCCACGCTCGCGCAGCAGCAGGAACGTTCCGTAGAGAAGGCCGAACGTCGCTGCGAAGAAGAGGAAGAAGAGTCCCCACTCCAGCACCAGCGTCTTGCGGAAGATCTCTGTGAAGCCGAGCGAGTGGAACCACAGCGCGTCTACGTAGAAGCTAAGCAGGCGGCCGCCGCCAAGGAAGATTGCGGCAACCACGGCAACGCCGATCAGCAGCGTGCGCGGCCTGCGTGATGGCGAAGGAATATCAATGATGTCGGGCATGTGTGCACCTGCACTGGGCAGCAATGGCTATCAGCCAAAGTGTCTCCGCCTCCAAGCATAGAGCCGCGTGTGCGTCCGTGCCGGATTGCAACATGACTGCGAACATGGGAAAGCAAGTGTGCCCGGGATGACGATCAACCCGGGCACTCGATTCTTCTGCCGGCTTACTGCGGGGGCGGAGGAGGTCCGCCAGGGCCGCGCTGCGGCCGCGATGCCAGGTAGGCGTCATACTTCGGCTTTTGCGCGTCGGTCAGCAGCGCCTTGATCTTGGTTGTCTGGTCGCCATTGATCGCCATCATCTTCGGACGCATCTCCGAAGGGTCGCCGCCGGACTCGCGCAGCTCCATCATCTTCTTCATGGTCTCTTCTTGAATGGCCTTCACCTTTGCGATCTGGTCGGGCGTCAGGTCAATCGCCTTGGCCATCTCGTCAAACTGCGCCTGCCGCTGTTCCGGTGTCATCATGCCGCGACCCTGTGCCATGGCGGGCAGGGTACACAACGCTGCACTGCAAAGTGCCACGGCGCTCAGGCGCGTGGCGTGTCTCAGGAACTTGTTCATGATCAGCTCTCCGTCGTGCATCGATACCGGAGCCTGCGCCCCGGCGTTGTGGTGCAGAGTGGGAGACGTGGGAAGTGAGCGGAATGTTTGGGTTATTGCAGAGAAATCTTCGCCGTTACGGTTACATCTCGCGTGAGCCTGTGCGCCTACTGATTCACACCGCTCGCAAGAAACCCGCCATCCACCGCGATGACCTGTCCGCTGGTGAACGAAGTGTTTTCACTGGCGAGATAAATTGCCGTGCTCACCAGTTCATCGGTCGCTCCGAAGCGTGCGAGTGGCGTGCGCATCTGCAACTCCTGCCCGCGCGGGCTGTCGAGGATGCGGCTGTTCAACGCGGTCGGAAAGATGCCGGGTGCGATCGCGTTGACGAGCACGCCATGCTTCGACCATTCGACGGCAAGGGACCGTGTCAGCGATGCGACCGCGGCTTTGCTGGCGCAGTATGCTGTGACCTCCTGAAAGGCGACGAAGCTGGAGAGCGATGCGATGTTGATGATACGGCCGTAGTTCTGCGCGATCATCTGTGTGCCAAAGACCTGGCAGGCCCGCAGCGTGCCGTGCAGGTTCACTTCCAGGATCGCGTTCCACGTCTCTTCCGAGAGTTCCAGTGTGGGTTCTCGCCTGGTAATACCTGCTGCGTTTACCAGAATATCGACGCGGTTGAATCGTCTCAGTGTGGTGTTGAGAAGCAACTGAAGGGAATCGCGCTGCAGGACGTCAGAGGGGAGCTCCAGGGTCTCGCGACCTAGGGCGCGAATCTCCGCTGCCGTCTCTTTCACGGCGTCTTCTGAGCGGGAGGTCGCGATCACATCGGCGCCGGCGCGCGCCAAGCCGAGGGCGAGTGCCTTGCCGATGCCGGAGGTGCCACCGATTACAACCGCTGTGCGGCCTGCTAATTCCATGGTGTTGATTCTCCTACCAATCCGTAACTGTGCCATCGAGTAAACGGGCGGTCGGTAAGTACGCGCGTTGGTACGGGTACTTCGCCGCCAGTGTCTCATCGATCTCCACGCCAAGTCCCGGTGCATCGCCCGGGTGCATGTAGCCCGCCTCAAAACGGTAGCTGTGCGGGAAGACTTCGTCGGTGAGAGCGGTGTGCGGCATATGTTCCTGGATGCCGAAGTTATGAATTGCCAGGCCTAGGTGGAGCGCAGCAGCCATCGTCACCGGCGACAGATCGGTCGCACCGTGAAAGCCCGTTTTCACGTGATAGAACGCTGCGAAGTCCGCGGCTTTCTTCAGTGGCGTGATGCCACCGCCGTGCACCACCGTCATGCGGAGATAGTCGATCCACTGGTTGCGGATGAGTTCATGCGCGTCGTAGATGGAGTTGAAGACTTCACCGACCGCGAGCGGTGTGGTGGTGTGTTGACGGATGGTTCGGAAGCCTTCCTGTAGTTCCGCGGGCACAGGGTCTTCCATCCAGAAGAGGTCATGCGGTTCCAGTTCTTTGCCCAGGCGTGCGGCTTGAATGGGCGTCAGCCGATGATGCACATCGTGCAACAGGTGGACATCCGGACCAACGCTCGCACGCACCGCCTCCATCAGCTTCGGTGCAAAGCGCAGATAGCGCTCGCTGGACCAGACACTCTCACTCGGCAGGCCGCGCTCTGCGGGTTCGTATGGCTTGCCCGCTTTGGGTACGCCGTAGCTTGACGCGATGCCGGGCACGCCTGCCTGCGCGCGGATGGCCAGATAACCCTCGGCGAGATGCTTCTGCACGGAGTCTACGGCTTCAGCGATATCGGCACCGTTGGCGTGCGTGTAGACCATGCATCCCTGCCGGCTTGCACCGCCCAGCAGGTTGTAGACGGGCGTGTTCAGTGCCTTGCCCTTGATATCCCACAGCGCCATATCGACTGCCGCGATCGCGGACATCGTCACCGGACCACGTCGCCAGTACGCACCGCGGTACAGGAACTGCCACGTGTCCTCAATCATGGACGCATCGCGCCCGATGAGGCATGGCACCACGTGCTCCTGCAGGTAACTTGCAACGGCCAGCTCGCGGCCGTTCAGTGTGGCATCGCCCAGGCCGTAGATGCCCTCGTCGGTGTCGATGCGCAGTGTGACAAAGTTGCGATCGGGAGAGCAGACGATAAGGCGCGCGTCCGTGATCTTCATGTATTTCGATTCTCCAGTTACTGCGGCGTCAGATCGCCATCCGGGCCAATGACAATGTAGTCGACCGGAGCAAACTCGCGATAGTCGCGCGGGCGTAGCTGGCTGTTCGCCTCGGCGGCCGGCATCACGTGTTCCAGTTCGCTTCGCATGTCCGGCATCGCGTGCAACGTCATCGTTGCGCCCGGATGCAGAGCGATGCCCTGCGCCGTGAAGCGCGTTGCGGTCTGCCCGTCAGGCGCGGCGTCGAACTGCGCGGGCGGCAGCGTGTCGTCCGCGCTCCACTGCGCGACGCGCTTACCGTCGACGAGTAACTCATAGCGCGAGATGCCGCTCCACATGTCGTAGTACTGCACGGCGACGTTGTACTTACCGCTCGGCTGCTGCACCGTCGTGGTTAGCGTGCAGCCTTTGGCATCATGACAGACCATGGCCTTGCCGCCCGATGCCGTCTCCCACGGCGTGACATCGACCGGTGTAAAGCCGTCTGCCTTCACCGCCTCCGCCTCCATGCGGCCTGGGTCATTTCCCACGCGGTGCATCGCATCCGGTATGCCCGACTGCTTCGCGAACCATTGGTTGATCGCATCGCGCCACACGATCGCGTGTCCGGCCTGGAACTCGAAGAGATGCAGCGTCTGTGTGTAACGCTCAGGATCGATCCTGCCCTGTAGTGACTTCCACTGCGGGACGTATTCGGCTGCTGCGAGCGCACTCGCGTAGTGCGTGTCGTAGATGGATTGCACGAGCGTCTTGCCGCTGTGCAGACGGTAGTCGTACGGCACATGATGGAAGAAGAGCAGAAGGTCATCCGGGATGGTCGCGAGCGATTCGTACTTCGCCGCAAGCTCGGGCGGATACTGCTGGATGTACCCCGTGCCGGCAGACGTACGGTCCATGCCGATGCCGTCCTTCTCGCCGCGGAACCACTGACCCCAGCCGTTGCGCTCAGCCGATTCAATGCCGGGTCCAAAGTGGTAACCAAGAATGTTGGTCAGCGTGCCGATGCCGTTGGGCCCGGTGTGTCCCTCGTAGACCTGCCAGCTTCCCAGCAGCATCTTCGGCACCGTCGCACGCACGGCCGCATCGCTGCCCCAAGTCATCGTGCTCCACGTGTTCGCAATCTCGTCGACGGGCGTGTCGGGATTCCATGCCAAGCGACCGAAGCCGTACAGGTTCGCCATGGCCATGGGGTGGTGCAGCCAGTTCGCATCCAGACCGACGTTGGTGACGGAGATGAAGCCGCCCATGCGTGCGCTGCCGTCGGCATTGGGAAACGCATGGCCTGTGACGATGGACTTCACCGGCGTCGCGCGTGGCTTGCCGTCCGCGCCCGGCGCGCGCAGATCGGTATCCAGCACCCACTTCCACATGCTGGGCAGGAAGACCATGTGGCGCTGCTGACCGGTGTACTCCTGTGCGGTTTGCACCTCAATGGCTACGTTCGTCTTGTGGAGCGCGGCGAAGAGCGGACTTACCGGCTCGCGCGCCTGGAAGTCGATGGGGCCTTCCTTGATCTGGATGATGACGTTGGGATCGAACGTTCCATCGTTCTTCACAAAGTTATCGACACCCGCACGCGCACGGTCGGCTTTGCGGTCGTTCCAGTCGAGGTGGTTGTTGTAGACGAAGCCGCGATAGAGCACCACGCCGCCATGCGGCTTCAACGCACGCGCCAGCACGTTCGCCGCGTCTGCCGGTGTGCGACCGTACTGCGATGGGCCCTTGCGGCCTTCGGAGTCAGCCTTCACGGTGAAGCCCGCGAAGTCCGGGATGAGCTTGTAGATCTCGGCGGCCTTCGACTGCCACCATGCAATGACCTTTGGATCCACCGGATCGAAGGTGTCCAGCCCGCCGATGGTTTGCGGGCTGGTCAGGTCAATGCTCAGCGCGAGCTTCACGCCCCATGGGCGGAAGACATCGGCAATGCGAGCGAACTCGCGCAGGTGTTCCGGCGACAACGTGTCCAGGTCGGCGTTGACGTTGTTCACGTTGCAGCCGTTTATGCCGACGGACGCCAGCAGGCGCGCATACTCGCCCGCGCGTGTCAGGTCAGCGCGCACGTGGCCGTTGTCGAAGAAGATGGAGCGGCCCGCATAGCCGCGTTCGATGGTGCCGTTGAGGTTGTCCCATTCGTCGGTCCAGCGGATGGTCGCGGAAGGTGATTGGGTCTTCTCGTCGCGAATGGGCCGCTGGCTGGCGATGAGTTCGAGGAAATGGAAGACACCGTAAAGCTCGGCTGCGGGGGACGAGCCATCGATATGTAATCCGTGGATGTTGCGTGCGATGCGGTAGCTCTCCGAAGGTAGGTGGGCATCGGCGGTGAGGAGAATCGCCGCACCCCTTCCATTCTTCGCCACCGTGAACGGTCGGCCCAGCATCGACGTCAGGCCGCGGCGGAGTTCTTCCGCGGCGGCGCGTTCGGAGGCGGATTCACCGCGGGAGACAATCACCGCCGGAAGGGTTTCGTACTGCTTTGCGTTTGCGATGGGTGCGTAGCGCAGCCACGCGGCGGAGCCGTCTTCTGCCTTCGCTGTCAGACCTACAGAGAGGCACGCCGCGATCAGGAATGTTTTCGGAACCAGATGTTTCATCGTCATTGTTGTCCGTAAGGTCGCGCTTCGCGCGAAGGAGCGGCTTTCGCCGCTGAACCCACCCTTTGCTTCGCAAAGAATGGGGCACCCTTGCTCTTGATCTTTGTCATTTCCATTACTTTGCCACCGGTAGTGGACCTGCGGCGCGCCATTTGTCTGCCCATTCCAGGAAGTACTTCACGTTGGGCGCGTCGGTGTGGCCGCCGTCGTGCTGCCGCCATGCCAGTTGGCCGTTCAGCAGGCCGGTATTCACCGGCGGCATGGTTGCGTGGTTGTAGTCGTCCGGCACGCCAAGATCCTTGTCTCCCAGTAACCGGAAGACGGGTTGCGCGGCCACCGTCGCCATGTAGCTGCCCTGCTGGTCCAGCCACATGGCATCGCCCGCAGCGGGCAGGCCGTAGCTGATGAAGGTCAGTCGCGGCGCGCACAGTGCAATCAGGTCATGCGCATCCACGGGGATGTCCTTCGCCGTCTTGCGGCCAAACTTCGCATCCTCCGCGCCGTACTTCATGAAGTTGCCGGCCATCCAGTAGTACTCGCCACCCGTCAGGCTCTCAACGGCTTCGCCAAAGTTGCGACGATGCAGCTTCGCACCACCCTCGCCGGACGAACCGATCAGCCCCATGGCGAAGCGTGGCTCATACGCCAGCGTGACCAGCGCGGCCTTGCCGTAGCGTGAGACGCCCTCGATGCCGACCTGTTTCGCGTTCACCGCAGTATCGGTTTCCAGGTAGTCCAGCACACGCGCCGCTCCCCACGCCCATGCGCGTAGAGCGCCCCAGTCGTCCGGCTTGCGGTGCTCGCCGTGATTTACCAGGCCGATGATGCCGCTGGTCATGCCCGCGCCGTTGTCTGCCTGGATGCTGCCGGGCGTCAGCGCGACATAGCCCCAGCCATCGGCGACTAATTGGTTGACCGTTGGCGGATCGCCCGCAAAAGGAGGCAGCCCGGGCGCGCGTCCCGTGAAGGGATTCAGCGCCTGCGATGCGATGGGGCTGTAGGCCGGGTACTTATCGAGAATCTCCTTCACGGAGGGGTCCTGCGCAAGCAGTTTGCGGATGGCAGCGTTCACCTGCTCAAGCTCCGGGCCGGTCGGCTGCGCGGGTGAGGGAAGTGCGCTCTGCCCGAAGAGGATCAGCACCGGCACCGGTCCCTTGGCGTTCACCGGGATCACCTCGGTCGCTTCAATGTCGACGTTGATCGATGGGAAGGCCGCGTTGTCGACGTGGCCGATCAGCCGCTTCGCGATCACCGGTGTGCGACCGACAAACTCTTTGTCCGTAAGGACAACGCGCCACGTCACCTTCGGTACGTTCTTCGGAATGCGGCCGTAGACCTCGCGCTCCATATCCTCGGCGATCTGCGGACGGCGCTGCTGCCACCACTGATCGGCGGTCGTTACCTTCCTGCCGTCGGGTAGCGTCAGCGGGTCAGGCAGGTTCGGATAAGGATTAGCCTTTGACTCGTCATAGTTGGCGTGGTTCGGCGCCTTCTCATCACCGCTGGGGCCGGGCCGCAGTGTCTTGATGCCAAGCTGGTCCATCATGTTCTGGTGGTCCTGCTCTGCGGCTGCTGCGGCAGCGGGCGACGGCGCTTGTGCAACCGCTGCTGCGGCTACCGTCAACAACGTGGACAGGGCGAGCACGCGAAACACAGGCACGATGGATCTCCTCCGGTCTGGAAGACGTGCGTCGCGCCACGGAGATGGGCGTTGCCTGACGGTCGCCTCGACACCTTTGCGACAATGCAGGCCGGCGCAGGAATACTCCAGCACCCGAACTATATCGCCGGGTTTCAAAGCTGTCCACACGCAATGCGCCGAGTTACGGCATGGCGAAAGCGTCTTACGCCTAAGGCTGTTCTCAGGCAGAACTTACACCTGTTGCATGAAACAGTCGACGAAGATTGAAAACCGCTAAAGCAAACATCCCCGATCGACGTTCGACCCTCGACCAGCAGCGACATAGCAAGATGGCAGAGTCCGCCCACGCCTACGTGCGCGGCAACACAAAACGCTTCTACGAATGGCTGGCAAGTGACGCGGTCAAAGCCTCGCTGCCCAGCGGTCCGGATGTGTGGATCTGTGGCGATTGTCATACCGGCAACCTGGGACCCGTCGCGGATCTGCACGGCAACATCGACATTGAAATCCGAGACGTCGACCAGACGGTCATTGGCAATCCGGCGCACGATCTGCTGCGCCTGGGGCTGTCGCTCGCCATGGCCGCGCGCAGTTCGGATCTGCCGGGCGTGACCACAGCGTTGATGATCGAAGAGATGATCGAGGGCTACATCGCACGGCTCACCGGTCACTCTGCCAACATCACACCCAACGAAATCGAGCCCATCCGCCGCGTCATGCGGCTTGCAGGCACACGGCAGTGGAAGCACCTTGCGGAAGAACGCATTGAAGATGTCACGCCGACGATTCCGCTGGGCCGCCGGTACTGGGCGCTCGAAGAGCCGGAGCGCACGGCGCTGGAGAATCTGTTCCAAGAAGAGAAGCTGCACAGGCTGGTAGAGGGCATTCGCGGCAGAACGGAAGAGCAGGTCGCACTGCTGGACGCCGCGTACTGGATGAAGGGCTGCAGTTCGCTGGGCAAGCTGCGCTTTGCCGCGCTGATCGGCGTCGGCAAGAAAAAGCACCGCCAGTTCCACCTGCTGGATATCAAGGAAGCGACCGCGGCCGCAGCTCCTCGTGCGTTGCACGCGCTGGTCTACGAAGACCATGCGGAACGCGTCGTCACCGGTGCTCGCGCGCTGTCTCCATTCCTTGGCGACCGTATGATTGCCGCGCAGCTTCTGGGTAAGCCCGTGATCGTGCGGGAACTGCGTCCGCAGGATATGAAGTTTGAGCTTAACCGGCTGACGCGCGAAGACGCCATTCGAACCGCGAGGTTGATGGCCGGCGTCGTTGGCCGCGCGCATGGCCGGCAGATGAAGCCCGCACAGCGTACGGCGTGGGTGAAGGAACTACGGTCGCGGCATACACGCGGCCTAGACGCGCCCCGTTGGTTGTGGAGCAGCATTCTGGACCTGGCGGCATTGCATGAGGCGGCGTACCTGGAACACTGCCGCCTGTATGCTCTCGGCGGCGCTGCGGCTTAGCCGTCGGTACCGCTGACCGCTTGCATCGCCCGGACGAGGCCATTCTCCGCTGGATCCGGGTGCGCGGGTAGCAGGAACCACTTTGCGCGCTTCAGCTTCGCTTCTCGATCCGCCAGTCCGTTGGTGCCGCCGTTGATTCTTTTCGTGAGTGCGAGTGTGTCGTCCTTGTCGGCCAGCGCGTTCAGATGGTGTGTCGTCCAGAACCATGTGGCGGCATCGACTGACAGACGAGACTCCGTGGCCACTTGCTTCGGATTGGCGATCAGGTTGAGTCCCACAGCCTTTCCGAAGGCCGCGTAGTTCGTGCGACCGGTCAGTTGGATCAGGCCGCGGCCCTTGAAGCGCGCGCCGTCGCCGGGCTGCGTGTTGCCGAGATCTTTGCGACCCTCGTAGGCAGTGCCGCTTGCTAACTCTTCCGTGTAGCGCAGCTCGCCACTCTCATGTCCCACCTGCGCGAGAAAGTGCGACTGGCGTAGTGGTGTGTTGATCGCGGCAGCGGCCATGGAGGCGAGCATCGCGGTGAAGAACTGGCTTACCCGTGCGGATGCCGCGTGGATGTAGATGCTCTCGAGCTTCTCTTCGAGCAGACCGGGCGGCATGCCGCTGCGGAGTGCTTCGATGGTTGATCCGTCCGGCGGAATGAGGCCCTGCGGATCCGCGTCGCCGATGACGCCGTGCTGAAAGGCTTCGATCAGCGCAGCCGTTGCGCCACCGCAAACTCCGTCTGCAACGATGGGCCCGGCGACCTGGGGATGGTTCAGGTTTAGCAGCAACTGCACGGTGCGCACGTCATCGCGGTTGTTCTTTCCGCCACGCCCGACACTGCACTCGATGCACATCGCCGATCACGTTAGCACAGCATCTGGAGCCGTTCCATACGGAATCCGACGCACGTTTCGATTGCAAGGCAAATGCATGCGCGAACCGTTTGGCCGCAGCGGGTCCGCGCGATACAGTCAAACAAACCACAACGGACGTTGAAGACACTGACCTCATCGCACCCTGCTACCGGACCGCGCAAGCTGCGGCTGCTGCCTCTGCTGGCGGCGACGTACTTTATGGTCTCGGGCGGGCCCTACGGGCTTGAGGACATCATCGGCTTCGCCGGCTATGGTCGCGCGCTGATCCTGCTCTTTCTGTTGCCGTTTGTGTGGAGTCTGCCCACTGCGCTGATGATTGGGGAACTTGCTGCCAGCGTGCCGGAGGAAGGTGGTTTCTACGCCTGGGTGCGCCGCGCCATGGGACCCTTCTGGGGTTTTCAGGAGGCTTGGCTTTCGCTGTCGGCTTCGATCTTCGACATGGCGATCTACCCGACGATCTTCGTGTCGTATCTGTCGCGCGTGGCGCCATCGCTTACCAGCGGGCACCGAGGCCTGCTGCTTGAGATTACCGTCGTCATCCTCTCGGCGCTGTGGAACCTGCGCGGTGCTGTCGCGGTCGGTGTGGGGTCGGTGTGGCTGTGGCTCATCGCGCTGAGTCCGTTCCTCGCACTGGTCGGCTTTGCGGTGTGGACGGGTGCACACGGCCCTCATGCCGCCATGGGAGCGCCGTCGCGTGTGGACCTGCCTGCGGCCATCCTCGTCGCCATGTGGAACTACATGGGATGGGACAACGCCACCACCATTGCGAGTGAGGTCGAAGATCCGCAGCGCAGTTACCCGCGCGTGATGCTGTATGCGGCCGGTATGGTGATGGCAACGTATCTGATTCCTGTCGCCGCAGTGGCGTGGGCGGGCATTCCTCCGGAGCGCTTCAGTACGGGCGCGTGGGCCGATGCCGCACACCTGCTGGGCGGGTCGGCGCTTGCGGTCTGCGTGGTGCTGGCGGGATCGCTGGATAGCATGGGCACCTTCAACGCGCTCACGCTCAGTTACACGCGTCTGCCGTATGCCATGGCATGCGACGGCCTGCTGCCGCGCGTGCTCTCAAAACGGAATGCTGCCAACGTGCCGTGGGTTGCGCTGGTTGCTTGCGCCACCTGCTGGGCGCTCGCGTTGAAGCTATCGTTTGAGCGACTGATCACCGTGGATGTTCTTCTGTGGGGACTGTCGCTGATCCTCGAGTTTGCGGCGCTTATCATCCTTCGCCGGCGCGAGCCGGATCTACCGCGTCCCTTCCGCGTGCCTGGGCCAACGTGGGTCGCGGTTGCACTTGGCTGCGGTCCGGTCGGCCTGATGCTCTTTGCGCTGTGGGCTGCGCGGGATGAGCATGTCGGCCCGGTGCCCGCATCGCTTTTCGCCTTGGCGATCGCGGCCTGCGGCCTGCCGCTGTACTGGCTGGTACGCCGCTTTGTACCCGCAACCGAATTCAATGGACATAGCGACCGCTGAGGCGTGCAATCTTTTTGCATCCGCGCCGTTGATAGCAATGTCGAATCCCTGAAATGTTCGACATCGAATCTTTCTATGATCGTCGAAACAACCTGCACGAAGGATAGATCCCATGAAGATTGCCGCCATGATCGCGCGTTACCTGCTGGGCCTGATGTTCACGGTCTTCGGCCTCAACGGATTCCTTAACTTCATCAAGCAGCCGCCACCGGCGAATCCGCTTGCGATCCAGTTCTTTACTGCGGTCGCCGGCTCGCATTACGCCTACATGTTCTTTGCGTTGCAGTTGATCGCGGGCTTGATGCTGCTGAGTGGATACTTCGTTCCACTGGCGCTGACGATCCTCGCTGCGGAGATCATCAACATCCTCACCTTCCATGTGACGATGAACCCGGAAGGTATCGCGCCCGGCCTGCTCGCGTTAGTGCTTTGGCTGCTGGTTTTCGTGCAGTACCGTCGCAGCTTCGATCCGCTGCTGCAGGCGAAGCCCGAAACCCTTTAACGAACGAAGGGGCTTGTCCTTCACGTTGCTGTGAACGACAAGCCCCAAGGACAAAGCCGACGGTTTCCTATGTCTGGATGCGAAGCACGTACGCGTAGGGGTTTGGTGGCGACGAAGGCATCGTCACCTCCAGCGCCGTAGCTGTCTGCTTGTGGCGCAGCGTACCGGAGGCGCCGATCAGTTCTACGCGATGGATTGAGCGCGGAGCATGTTCGCCGCCCTTACGCAGTGTCTTCACGCGTACGACACCATCCTTCGGCCATGCCAGCACGAACGCATACAACGTGTTGCCGCGCGTCGTGAAGCGGATGTCTTCCGCGGTGTGCGGGCGCGTCTTCTCGCTGAAGTTCTGTTCGATTGGCTCCGGCGGTCCCTCGCCATACACGCTGTAGGGACGCGTGCCGTAGATGGCTTCGCCGTGCTTCGGTACCCACGATGCAAGCTGCGCCAGGAAGGCGTGCTCATCTTCGTCGAGCGAACCATCGCCGCGCACCGGCACACTCAGCAGCAGGTTGCCATTCTTACTGATTACGTCGATCAAAAGAGAGATGACTGTCTCGGCCGATTTGTACTTGTGCTCTTCAAAGATTGACCGCCGGTAGTGCCAGTCACCGATGCAGGTGTCGGTCTGCCACGGCTCGGCCAGGATCTCGGTCGAGCGGCTGCGCTCGATGTCGAGTGTGAAGGCGCCGGTGTGTTCCGGTGTCGGCTTTTTCGCGAAGACTACTGACTGCTGCGAGCCATGCTTTGCGATGCTGCTGTTGTACAGGTGCGCCGTGACGCCCAGGCCCTTATCGCCCAGCGGCAGTTCCGTGTCGTCAAAGTAGACGAGATCCGGATCGTACTTATCGAAGAGTTCTTTGCAGCGCAGATACCAAAGCTCTGCGAAGCGCGGGTTCTCTGGTGGATCTTCCTCGTGCCACTTGCCGTCGTGCGCCTTGTGCCACTCGTCCTGCGCGGCGACGGTGTTCAGCCCATCGGGAATGACCAGGTTGCGGCCCGTATACAGGTCCTGCGGATCCAACCCATCCCACCACTTGCCTTTGCCGTCAGCCTTCGTCAGCGTGTACGCGTCGTAGCGATGGTTCGCCATCGGTCCCGTTGCGTCATAGCCATAGGCCGTCTGGAACCAGTGCCAGGCGTGGGAGCTGTGATTGGAGACGCCAAACTTCATGCCGTGCGCCCGAGCTACTTTCGCCCATGTGCCGATGATGTCGCGCATGGGACCGATCCGCGTGGAGTTCCAGGGATGGTAGGTGCTGGCGTAGTTGTCGAAGTTATCGTGATGGTTCGCCAGTGCGAAGAAGTACTTGGCGCCCGCTGCCTGGTAGAGCCCCATCAGCTCCTCGGGGTTCCAGCGCTCAGCCTTCCACAGGTTGTCGATCTCCATGAAGCCGAACTTTGTCTGGTGACCGTAGTGCTCGGCGTGCCAGTCGTGGATGCGGTCGCCCTGCATGTACATGCGGCGCGCGTACCAGTCACCCTGTTCCGGGACGCACTGCGCCGACCAGTGTGCCCAGATGCCGAACTTGGCATCGCGAAACCACTCCGGTGTCTTGTACTGCTTCAGCGAATCCCATGTGGGCTTGAACGGGCCCGGTGCAATGGTCTGCTGCTGCGCAAGCGCCGTCCGCGAGAGGGCGGCAGCGGCGGCGGATGTCTTCAGAAAGCTACGTCGAGAGAGCGGTGGGAACATGGAAAACATCGTACGCCCGAAAGCAGGCACAACGTTGTCAGACAAGGGCACTTTCCGCTTCGGGGACCGGACGATGCCCGCTGGTGCCGGAGCCGGCATCGTGTGAAAGACCAAGACTGTCGAAGACTGGGCCGAGTGCAAGGACGGCCATAACGATGATCGCCCAGCGGAAGTCGCGCAGTTGCGGCAGTGCGGCGGAGTGACCGGCGGTCTGCGCGACGAGGCGCAGGGTAATGGCTCCGACGGCGACGCCCATGCCGACGCTGAGCTGCATGATGGCGCTCAGGAAGCCGTTGGCGCGGCTCATGCGCTCGGAGGGGATCTCCGTGTAGGCAAGCGTGGTCAGGCAGGTGAACTCCATGGACCGCGCGGCACCATGCACAAACAGGACGAGCAAGAGGAGTGCGACGGGCGTGCCGGGCGCCAGCATGGCGCACGCGACCATGGTGCCGGCGGTGATGAAGCCGTTGACGATCAGGATCCGGCGGAAGCCAAATCGGCGCAACAGCGGGATCACAATCGCCTTCATGCTCAGATCGCCGCCGAAGAGCGCGAGCAGGTAAAGGCCGCTGCGGAAGGCGCTGAGGCCGAAGGCGATCTGGAACATCAGAGGCAGCAGGAAGGGCAGCGTTGAGACGGAGACGCGGAAGGCGCTGGCGCCGTAGATCGAGAGCGAATAGGACTTGCGACGCATCGATTCGAAGTCGATGAGCGAGGTCGCCGGCCTGCGGCGGGCGTTCACGATGGCGAGGACGCCGCTCAACAGGCTCACGCCCAGGAGCACGGCGGGCCCAGTCGACCTGCCCTCGCCACCGCCAAGCATCTCCATGGCGTAGACGGAACCTGCCGAGGCGAAGCCGGCGAGTACGAACGTTCCCCAGTCAAAGCCGTGACGCACCTCGGTCCGGGTGTTCTCGATCCACAGCATGGTGAGCACCAGCGCCGTGATGCCGAGCGGAACGTTCAGCAGGAAGATCCAATGCCAGCTGGCGTAGGTGGTGATGAAGCCACCCAGTGGCGGGCCCAGCACCAGGGCCGTGAGGCCCGGCCAGCTGATGTAGGCGATCGCCTGGGTCAGTTGGTCCTTTGGCGTGTTGCGCAGAACGATGAGACGGCCGACGGGCACCATCATGGCGCCGCCGACTCCCTGCAGAATCCGCATCAACGTGAACTGTGTCAGGGTGTGCGCGCCTGCGCAGAAGAGCGAGGCCAGCGTGAAGATGCAGATCGCCGTGGCGAAGACCGATCGCGAGCCGTAGTGGTCGGTCACCCAGCCGCTGATGGGGATCAAAACAGCCAGCGTCAGCAGGTAGGCCGTCATACCGATGTTGAGGCTGACGGCGCCAACGTGAAAGCTGCGGGCCATCTGTGGAATGGCCGTGGCAATGATGGTGCCGTCCAGGTTCTCCATGAAGAACGCCGCGGCGACCAGCGACGTGACATAGAGAGGCGAGCGAGGCTTCATCTCTCTATCGTAAGTCGGATCGTCGTCAGCCCTGTTGCCATCGAGTGCCAGGCCTGCGATCGGGTGAAGCTGACCCCAACGCGATCCGTGCGGGTCGCCCAACAAAACGGCCACAAACGGAAAAGCGGCACGCACCCCGATCAGGGCATGCGTGCCGCAGTGTTTTCGTGACGTTACTTAGCCTTCTTAGCCTTATAAGCAGCGATCGACTTCTGAATGACCTCGTGCGCGTAATCCACATCGCGCCAGCCACGGATCTCGACGGTCTTGCCTTCGAGGTCCTTGTAGGTCGAGAAGAAGTGAACGATCTCCTTCAGCTTGTGCGGGTGGATCTGCTTGTAGTCGGTGATGTCGAAGAAGCGCGGGTTGGCGCAGCCAACGGCCAGGATCTTCTCATCGCCTTCGCCGCCGTCGATCATCTCCATCAGGCCGATGGGGCGGACCTCCTGCAGGCAGCCGGGGAAGCTCGGCTCGTCGACCAGGACGAGCACGTCCAGCGGATCGCCGTCATCGCCCAGGGTGCTGGGCAGGAAGCCGTAGTCGCCGGGATAGTGCACAGGGCTGTACAGGTTGCGGTCCAGCTTGAAGACTTCCAGCTGCTTGTCGTATTCGAACTTCATGCGGCCCTGGTACGGGATCTCAATCACCGCGTTCACGACTTCAGGCGACTTAGCGCCTACCGGCAACTCTAAATAATTCGGCATAGGGTCTTTTCAGGTCTCTAAGGAGATAGGTTTCTGTTGCCGCGATACGGTACGCCCAAGGGATGGGACGCGACAACTCCGTTTCATCTTACGCGGCGACGCCGTGTGGCGCAAAAAAAGCATTTGCTATTTGCGCCGTCGTACTGGCTCACCGCAAAGCATTTGAGACGATACCAGCGGGGTAGAAGATGCTCCGACGCAACGCAGATCTTCTACCCTTTATCGAGTTCCTGCGAGGCGCAGACGCGATCCAGCGGCGCCGGCTGCGTGACCGGGGTGCGGGGCCACCCTATAATCAGCGTATGCGCGCCCACGTTTACGTCACGCTGAAGACCACGGTGCTTGATGCCCAGGGTCAGACCATTGCCAACGCGCTTCGCCGCCTGCACCATCCGCAGGTCGAGTCAGTGCGCCAGGGCAAGTATTTCGTCCTCACCCTCGCCGACACGCTCACCGGCGAAGCTGCCGAGGCAGAGGTGAAGCGCATTGCCAGCGAAGTGCTGACGAATCCGGTTATCGAAGATTTCACCTACAAGATCGACGCGTAGCCTCGACGGCTCGTCTGTTCCCCGCAGCGCATGCGGCCTGTTGCCACTAGCGGCAGGGCCGACGGGTGGGCTTCAACGACGAGGCCTGCAGATACGCCGTGGCAGCGATCACCAGTTCGCGCTGCATGGCGTCGGCCTGCTTTTTCGGCACCTCCGCCTCCACCATTCGGCGCGAAACGCCTGCCATCATGTCGCCCAGCATTGCAGCAGCGACCGCGGGGTCGGTGCCGAGCGGTTCGACTGAGGTGCGCAGCATCGTCGCCATCGCCGCCCGGATGCGATCGCTCATGCACTTCACGATCCGCGCGCGGTCGACGTCATAGCTGAAGGCGTAGAGTGCCATGCTCTTGCGGATGTTGCCCAGTTTCGCCCTCAGAAACTCCCGCACCACGCCCTCGGCCATGGCGGCCAGCGGCTGTCCGTGTAGTGCGGCGCAGGCTGCCTCCACCACCGTGGCGATCTCCGCCAGGTGGCGCTCCATCACCGTCTTCAGCAGCGCGCTCTTGTTGGGGAAGTACTGGTAGAGCGTGCCGACCGATACACCCGCGCGCTCGGCGACGCGCGTGGTGGTCAGCCGAGCCTGTCCCACGTCCAGCAGAACCTGAAGGGTCGCCTCCAGGATTGACTCCACGCTGACCGTGGCGCGCGCCTGGACCGGCGTCTTTCTTGGCTCAAACGACTCGTGGACGGGCTGCGGCAAATGCGAACTCCAAACCTGAAGCTTCCTTCATCTAATCACAGAAGCGCGAATCACACAGGAGATCAGCACTCATGGCAGCAGCAAAGCTCGGCGGCACCTTTAACTTCCCCACGGCAAACAAGACCGTTTATCGCGTGGGCTATGGCGCCATGCGCCTGAGCGGCCCGCACATCTTCGGTCCGCCGGCAGATCGCGATGAGGCCATTCGTGTCTTGCGCACTGCGATTGAAGCGGGCGTGGACCACATCGACACCTCCGACTTCTACGGTCCCTTCGTAACCAACCAGATCATTCGTGAGGCGCTGAGTCCTTATCCTGACAAGCTGACGATCGTCACCAAGATTGGCGCAAAGCGCGGCGAGACGGGATCGTGGGATGCGGCACTGAGCCGGCAGGAGATCATCGACGGGGTGCACAGCAACCTGCGGAACCTGGGTCTCGATGCTCTGGATGTTGTGAATTTGCGTCTCGGCGCGCCGCTCTTTCCTGCGGAGATGTCGATCGAGGAGCCGCTGACCGTGTTGCTCGAGTTGCAGCAACAGGGCCTTATTCGTCACCTGGGACTGAGCACGGTGACGGAGAAGCAGATCGAAGAAGGCCAGAAGCTGGCGAAGATAGTCTGCGTGCAGAACCTGTACAACATCGCGCAGCGCGAGGACGATGCGCTGATCGACACGCTCAACGCGCAGGGCATCGCTTACGTGCCGTACTTCCCGCTGGGTGGGTTCAGTCCGTTGCAGTCGTCCGCGCTGGATGAGGTCGCGAAGGGGCTTGGCGCGACGTCCATGCAGGTGGCGCTTGCGTGGCTGCTGCATCGCTCGCCGAATATCCTCTTGATCCCTGGCACATCGTCTGTTGCGCACTTGAAAGAGAACCTTGCGGCTGCCGATCTCGAGCTATCAGCAGAGGCTGTTGCGCAGCTTGATGCCATCGGTAACTGAGCAATGTTTGGGTGCCCACGTCTTAGTTTTGAGGCGTGGGTTCTCGATGGATTCACTGCGGCGGTTTATTGTTTGCGTAGACCCAAATGCCGCATGGAGAAACGCGTTGAAGCCCAATCGCCGCACATTCCTGAAGTCCGCCGCAACCTGCGCGCCAACTGTTGCCATGCTTCGCGCGCCTGCGCAGAGTGCGGTGAAACCGCAGGCGATTGCGCCTTTACCGGCGAAGCTGGCGGTTGAGCGGTGGCCTGCTGAGTTCGATGTGGCGCCGGGGATCATCAACCTTGAGAACGGTTACTGGGGCCTGATGCCGGTGCGTACGGCGGCTCTTTATGCCGAAAAGACGGCGTATGTGAATCGATTCAATAGCATTTGGGGACGGGGCGTGCTGCCAGGCGACAATTCGGCTGCGGACTTCCGCGCGGGACGCGCCGCGATCGCCTCGATGGTGGGTGTGGCGTACGAGGAATGCGCGTTGACGCGGTCCGGTACCGAGGGACTGCAGACGCTGATTGTGCAGTACAAGAATCTGAAGCCCGGCGACACGGTCATCTGCTGCGACCTGGACTATGACACGACGCTGTCGGCGATGGACTACCTGGGTGACCATCGCGGCGCGAAGGTTGTGCGGTTCGATATGCCGGAGCCGGCGAGCGAGGCAAACGTTCTGCAGGCGTACGAGGATGCGCTGAAGGCGAATCCTGGGACGAAGATGATGCTGGTCACGCAGGTGTCGCACCGCACGGGTCTTGTGTCGCCGGTGAAGAAAATCGTGGCGATGGCGCGTGCGCGTGGTGTGGATTGCATTGTGGACATTGCGCATGGCGTGGGCTGCCTGGATTTCAAGATCAGCGATCTCGAGTGCGACTTTGCGGCGTGGTCCGTACATAAGTGGACGATGGCTCCGCTGGGTACGGGGGCGATGTACATCCGCAAGAGCCGCATCGCGGACATTGATATTCATTACGACAATCACGAGGTTCCGCCCGACGACATCACGGCGCGTGTTCCGCCGGGTGTGACGAACTTTGCCGCGACGCTGACGCTGCCCGCATGCGTGGAGTTCTATAACGCCACCGGTGGTAAGGTGCGTGAGGACCATCTGCGGATGTTGCGTGATCGCTGGGTGCATGCGGTGAAGGATCTGCCGAACGTCGACATCCTGGTGCCGGACAATCCTGCGAACTACTGCGCGATTACGAGCTTTCGTTTGAAAGGCATGCACACCGTTGCCGATGCGTTGAAGGTGCAGCATCGGCTCTTCGACAAGTACAAGATCCATACGGTGTTTCGTAAGGGCGTTGCGAAGGGGCCTGTGATTCGTGTGACGCCGAGCCTGTACAACACGGTGGCGGATATGGATGCGTTGGCGGCGGCTCTGCGTGCGGAGCATGGCATCTTGGTCTAGTTGCTGGCGTTTCGGAGCAACTAGCGATTCTTCAACTTGCGGTCAAAGAAGTCTGCGGCGAGTTCGTAGGCCTTGACCCAGTTCTTATGCAGCAGGAAGTCGTGGACTTCGTCGGGGAAGATCTTTTCTTCGACTTCGACGCCGTTGGCACGGAGCGCTGCGGCCAGGCGTACCGTCTGGCCGAAGAGAACGTTGCGATCGTCGTCGCCCTGCATCAGGAGCACGGGGCTCTTCCACTTGCTGACGTCGGCCATGGGTGAGGCTTTAAAGGCCACGGCGGCTGCGGCGGCTGTGTTGTGATCCGGGTCGTCGGTGGGTTTCCACAGATCGAGTTCGTAGGACCAGTCGTGTACGCCGTGCAGGTCGACGCCCGCTGCAAAGTCTGCGGAATCGCGTGCGAGTGCGAGGGCGGTTAGATAACCTCCATAACTACCGCCCCATGCGCCGATTCGCCTGGTGTCGACGTTGGGCTGCGCCTTCAGCCACTTCACGGCGCCTTCGATGTCGAGGTATTCGGTGCCGCCGAAGGCGCCGTAGTTTGGGGCCTGCCGGAACTCCATGCCATAGCCGGTACCGCTGCGGTAGTTCACGCTGAGTACCGCGTAGCCGCGCGAGACAAAGTATTGGTTCAGCTCGTAGGTCTGCGCGTAGTACTGCATGGGGTTGAAGCCGAGGAGCATCTGGCGGCGGGAGCCGCCGTGGAAGAAGACGATGGTCGGGAGCTTATCGCCGGGCTTAGCGTTCTTTGGCAGGAACCATTGGCCGTGAATGGGCAGGCCGTCTGAGGCGGGGAAGACGACCATATCGGGCGTCCCAAATTGGCTGCCGGGAAAGCGGGAGGTCAGCTGCTCCACCAGCACGCGCTCGCCAATTTGAGGCAGGAAAGGGCCGTGTACAGAGGCCTGCATATGTGCGATCGAACCATCGGACATGAGCGCCGGATTGGTCTCGATCGTTTCGCCCTTTGTGATTGCGGCTGGTTGATTTCGAGACGTCGTGACACTCCACAGATGTTTCCGATCGATGTCGTTTTGATCCGTTGTCACCTGATTGCTGCTGTAGACGATGCGTTCCCCGTCCGTAACGACGTTGTCCACTTCGAAGTCGCCGGGTGTCAGCAGCTTTGGGCCCTGCTCACCGGGCATCAGTGAGTACAGGTGCAGCCAGCCCGTCTTCTCCCATGGGAAGACGATGCGGCCGTCGGCCATCCACAGCAGTTGGTTCTTTGCGACCATCTCGTGGAAGAGCGAGCCGGTACCCTTGTCGGCGTGCCAGGCTTCGGTGCCCTCGCCGGTTGCGGCGTTGGCGATGCGGATGGACCATGGCACGGGTACGGATCGCATCCAGCGGAGGTCGAGTTCGGTAATCCATGGAGACTCACGCACGAAGGCGATGCGCTTCGAATCGTTCGACCAGACGGGATCGTGGTCGTGGCCTGTGCCGGGATCGGCGTAGGTGAGTGTCTTGCCGGCGAAGGTGAAGACGCCGATGAAGCTGTGGTCGCCGCGGCGTGAGACGAAGGCGAGCTTCGCCCCGTCGGGTGAGGGGCGGAGGGCGGTTGCCGTGCCCTTGGCGATGACGATCGCTTCGGGCTGCTTCGTTCCATTCATCACGTCTGCGGCGAAGATCCTGCCGCTGCGGAGGAAGAAGATCCGTTTGCCGTCGGTGGAGAAGACGGGTGAGTGGCCTTCGCCCACGATGCGAACATCACCGCCGACGCTTGCAATCTCGACGCGTGCCTGCACGTCTTCCTGCAGATGTGCGGGGTTGGCTGCGGTCGGGTGTTCACTGCCTTCAGGTCCCGTCCCGCGGGTGTAGGCGACGCGCTCGCCGTCCGGGGACCAAGTGATGTCGTCGATGTCCTGGCCGTCGTCCTGGTTGTAGTGGGTGATGGCGTGCGCCTTCTCACCGGGGGATGCGACCCAGACGTTGCGGATACCCTCCTGATCGACGAACCAGGCGACGCGGTTCTTTGCGGGCGCGGCGGTGAGCTGGTTCATGAAGGGTGCGGAGAGGGCGTCGGCCACGGTGAAGGGCTGCGGCTTCTGCGCGGGCGCAGCTGTTGAGATCAGCCCGGGGGCGAGACTGAGGCTGAGAGCGAGCAGGCGGTGCAGGCGCATGACGGGCGACTCCAGGCTGTGGTGTGCCTTGAGCATATCGCGTGGCCTTGGCGCGGTTCGCGCTTCGCACGACAACCCACGCATGCGCAACCTGCGCGTATGAATGGGGCACTCGATTGTTCGGCGCTTCAAAGTTCGCCGGGGCTGACAAATTGTGTTGGCACGGGGGAGACGGAGCGGGGCTAGAATGGGTGCCGATGACGTTCGGCTTTTGCGTGTGTTGCGCGGAGCGTCACAACTCTCGTTCCAACAGGAATGCCTCTATGCGCCGTTCGCTCTGTTGTTCGCTTGCACTCGCCGCTCTCGCCATTGTCCCCGCGCTTCGTGCACAGGCACCTGCCGGCGCGCCGCCTGCCCAGGAAGAGAAGGGCCGTGCCATCGCCGATGGCGGTATCTTTGTTCCCGGCTGGAAGGCCACCGTGGATGCCGGCGCCGTGAAGCAGGGCCAGAGTGAGAAGGATGCCAGCTTCAAGATGGAAGGCAAGGCGATCCACGTGATGACGGGGCCGGCGCTTACCTACTGGAGCCCGAAGAACGCCGCCACCGGCGACTACACCGTGATGGCCACGTTCAACGAGCCGCAGTACATGAATCGCAACGATCATCCGCATCCGTACGGCATCTTTATCGCGGGCAATGACATGGGCACGCCGAACGAGAGCGGCATGTACTGCGCTGCGTATGGAAATGGCAACTTCATCGTGCGTGGCTTTGGTCCGGCACCGTTCCAGGTGAACGGCCGCCGCGGCGAGGCGAATGACGCCGTGCATAAGGCTGCGGGCCCGGGACAGCCGGTGTCGCAGGCGATCTCCGTACAGGTGAAGGGTGACAGCGTCTCGTGCATCATCAACGGTGCCACGGTCGGCACCTACAAGAAGGCCGACCTGGTTGCGCCGGGCAAGCTGAAGTCGACCGACGGCATTGCGGGTATCCGCTTTGCGCACAACACGGATGCGACCGTCACGGACTTTATGGTGATGAAGAACTAGTCAGGGACTCTGCGAAGCGAAGGCTTTCGGAGGTGCATGGCTTCCGCCATGCCATATCCGCACACCTTGAAATCCGGCTTTAGCCGCTGAGGTCAGCTTTCGCCTCGTTCGCCGAAGGATAAGAAAGCGACCCTCAGGGGCTAAAGCCCAGTGTTTCCTGCTGTTATTGGCATGGCTGAAGCCATGCCCTTCCGAAAGCAATAGCATGGCTGAAGCCATGCCCTTCCGAAGGGCTATAGGTTGATACACCCTAAGTGATGGGCGCCGGGTTGAAGAGGGCGAATTCGTTGTGCAGTCCCCAACGGTCAGCGCAGGTCTGGTGACGGCCGCTGGCGACTGCCAGGATCATGTGGAAGATCTCCCAGCCCACCTGCTCGATGGTCTGGTCGCCGGTTGCGATGGTGCCGGCGTTGATGTCGATGAGGTCGCTCCAGCGCTTTGCCAGCGAGGTGCGCGAGGTGACCTTAATGACTGGCGCCATGGCCAGGCCGTAGGGCGTGCCGCGGCCCGTGGTGAAGACGTGCATGTTCATGCCGGCGGCCAGTTGCAGGGTGCCGCAGACGAAGTCGCTGGCAGGGGTTGCGGCGAAGATCAGGCCCTTTTTCGTGACGCGTTCGCCGTGGCCGCTGACGCCGTGGATGGCGCCGATGCCACTCTTGGCGATGGAGCCCATGGCCTTCTCGACGATGTTGTTCAGCCCGCCTTTTTTGTTGCCGGGTGAGGGGTTTGCGCTGCGGTCGACGCCACCCTTTTGCAGGTAATCGTCGTACCACTGCATCTCGCGGACGAGGCTGCGCGCCGTCTCTTCATCGGCGGCGCGTGCTGTCAGCAGGTGGATGCCGTCACGAACTTCGGTGACTTCGCTGAACATAACGGTCGCGCCTGCGCGCACGAGCAAGTCCGTCGCGAAACCGACTGCGGGATTTGCGGTGACACCGCTGAAGGCATCGCTGCCACCGCATTGCATGCCGACGTTGAGGTCGCTTGCGGGGCAGGTGACGCGCTGCCGTTTGTTCAGTTCGATCAGGCGTTTTTCTGCCAGGTCCATGATGGCGGCCACCATCTCGCTGAAGCTGGTGTGCTCCTCGTCCTGCAGGCGGACAACGTAAGGGGAGGACTGCAGGATGGGCAGGGTGGACGCGGGCAGCATCAGTGCTGGCTGCAGCTTCTCGCAGCCCAGGCTGACGACCATGGGCGCGCCGCCCAGGTTCGGGTTGAGGCTGAGGTTGCGCAACGTGCGGATGGGGATCTGCGCGTCTGGAGCGTTGATGGCAACGCCGCAGCCGTAGATGTGCGTGATGCCGATGACGTCGTCGACGTTGGGATACTTCGGCAGCAGCTCTGCCTTGATACGCTTCACCGCGAAGTCGACAGTCGCGGCGACGCACTGCACGGTGGTGCTGATGCCGAGGATGTTGCGCGTGCCGACGGTGCCGTCTTCGTTGCGGAAGCCCTCGAAGGTAAAGCCTGTCAGCGGGTCTTGCTTCGTAAGGATCGCGCCGCCGAAGGGCACGTCGTGCAGCTGGGGAGCGGGCGGGAGTTCGAGCAGGCCTTCGTGGACCCACGCGCCGCGCGGGACGTCTGCGTTGGTGGTGCCGATGGGTACGCCGTAGCGAAGGACGCGGGAGCCGCGCGGCAGGTCCGTCAGCGCGACCTTGTGCGCCTCGGGGATGTCTTCGACGAGGCGCAGACCGTCTTCGAAGACCGTGCCCGCGCGCAGGCCGCCTTCATTCACGATGATGGCGACGTTATCGTCCGGATGGACGACGATGCGCAGCGGGCGTGCCGGTGTGTCGGTCATGCGTTTATGCGGTAAGCAGCTTGCCGTCCACAAGTCTTGGCTTGCTGGCAAGGTTGGCATCCTGGAGTTCGCTCGGCAGCAGGTCTGTGGGGAAGTCCTGGTAGCAGACGGGGCGCAGGAAGCGCTCGATGGCCATGGCTCCGACGGAGGTTGCGCGCGCGTCCGAGGTGGAAGGCGCGGGGCCGCCGTGCACCATGGCGTACGAGACCTCAACGCCGGTGGGGAAGCCGTTGACGACGATGCGTCCGGCCTTGCGCTCGAGCACTGGCAGCAGCTTGGCGGCGAGTGCGTGGTCGGCTGCTTCCAGGTGCATGGTCGCGGTGAGCTGGCCTTCAAACTGATTCGCAAGGTGAACCATCTCCGCGTCGTCCTTGCAGGCGATGACGAGAGCAACGGGTCCGAAGATCTCCTCGGCCAGTTTGGGATTGCTGCGGAAGCTCTCTGCGGTGGTGGCGAAGAGCACAGGCTGTGCGGCGACTGCGTGGGAGGCTTCGGCGCCGCTGCCAAGCTTGGTGACGCCGTCGATGGTGTCGAGCGATCCGACGCCGTGCGCGAAGGCCTGCTGGATGCCCGCATTGAGCATGGTCGCGGCGTTGGCGGCGGAGATGGCTTCGCCCGCGGCCCTGGTGAAGGCGTCGAAGGTTTCGCCGGCGATGCCGAAGATGAGGCCGGGCTTGGTGCAGAACTGGCCTACGCCGAGCGTTGCCGATCCGACGAGCCCGGTGGCAATGGCGGCGCCGCGGGTTTCCAGCGCGGCGGGCAGCAGGAAGAGCGGGTTGATGCTGCTCATCTCGGCGAAGACAGGGATGGGCTGCGGGCGTGCGGCGGCGATGGCCACAAGCGCCTGGCCACCCTTGCGCGAGCCGGTGAACGCGACGGACTGGATGGCGGGGTGCTTCACCAGCGCGCCGCCCACTTCGTTGCCAATGCCGACGAGCAGGGAGAAGGTGCCGGCGGGCAGGCCGCACTTGGCGATTGCCTGCTGGATGGCGCGGCCTGCGAGTTCAGAGGTGCCCAGGTGCGAGGGGTGCGCCTTGGCGACGACAGGACAGCCGGCGGCGAGCGCCGCGGCGGTGTCTCCGCCGGCGACCGAGAAGGCGAGCGGGAAGTTGCTGGCGCCGAAGACGGCGACGGGACCGACGGGAATCTTGCGGGAGCGGAGGTCGCTGCGCGGCAGCGGCTTGCGGTCGGGCAGGGCGGTGTCGATGACGACGTTAAGGAAGCGGCCGTCGCGGACGAGCGAGGCGAAGAGCTTTAGCTGGCCGCAGGTGCGGGCGCGTTCGCCCTCGAGACGGGGCCGCGGCAGGCCGCTCTCCGCCATGGCGCGTTCGATCAGTTCGTCGCCCAGGTCCATCAGGTTCTGCGCGATGGTTTCGAGCAGAAGGGCGCGTGTCTCCAGCGGCGCGGCGCGGAAGGCGTCGAAGTCGCGGTCGGCGAGTTCGCAGGCCTTGTCGACGTCGGCTGTGGTGCCTCCGCCGAAGACGGGCTCCAGCTCGGTGCCGGTTGCGGGATTTGCGGCGCGCATTTCGCCCTGTGTGCCGCGGATTTCCTCGGCGCCGATCAGCATTGCTCCAGTCACTGCCATTTTGTTCGCTCCCCAAACAAAGGTTCTGCCATTAGCGTACTGCGATCTACGTGCGGCTGCCGATCAAGGTTTTCAACTGGGTCATCTCTTCGTCGGTCAGGTCGCTGAGCGGCGTGCGGACGGGGCCGCAGTCGTGGCCCATCAGGCGGACGCCGGCCTTCACGATGGAGACGGCGTAGCCCTTGCGGCGGTCGCGGATGGCGAGGTACGGGACGACGAACTCGCGCATCTCTTTTGCGATGTAGGCGTGGTCGCGACGGCGGACTGCGGCGTAGAAGTCGGTGGCCCATTTGGGCAGGAAGTTGAAGATCGCGGAGGAGTACGTCGTTACGCCCATTTCGAGGTAGCTGAGCGCGAAGGTCTCCGCGGTGGGCAGGCCGCCGATGTAGGTCAGGCGATCGCCCATGCGCAGGTAGATCTTCATCATGAGTTCGAGGTCGCCGACGCCGTCCTTGAAGCCGACGAGGTTGGGGCAGGCGTCGCACATGCGCGCGATGGTGGTGTCGGTGGCGATAGCGTTGTCGCGGTTGTAGACGATGACGCCGAGCGAGGTGGAGTCGCAGATGGCTTTTACGTGGCGGAAGAGGCCGTCCTGATCGGGATTGACGAGGTATGGCGGGAAGAGCAGGATGCCCTGTGCGCCGGCGGTTTCGGCGGCCTTTGCGAACTCGATGGCGGTGCGTGTGCCGTAGCCGCAGCCGGCCAGGATGGGCATCTTGCCCGCGGTTTCGGCGACGGCAGCGGTGACGACGCGACTGTACTCGGGCAGGGTCAGCGAGAAGTACTCGCCGGTGCCGCCTGCGGCGAAGAGCGCGGCGAGTTTGTGCGCGTCGAGCCAGGCGAGGTGCTTGCGGTACGAGTCTTCCTTGAATTCGCCGTCCGGTGTGAAGTGCGTGACCGGGAACGAGAGCAGGCCGGAGCCGATGGTGGATGCGAGAGTCTTTGGGTCCATGTATATCCGTCCACAAGATCGTGCGGGCTGCGCACGCGTTACCACTGTACCGAAGCAGCGTTGCCGCTCCGTGTTGAACTACCGCTGCAGGCAGGGCCGTTTGGGATCGAAGGTCCATCCCGGGATGAGGTACTGCATGGCCATGGCGTCGTTGCGCGCGCCTGCCGGCAGTTTGTTGTAGACGTCGTGCGCGAGTTCGACCTGCTGCATATCGATGTCGATGCCGAGGCCGGGTTTGTCCGGAACGCTCAGCATGCCGCCTTCGATCTTTAAGGGATCTTTCGTGATCCTCTGGCCGTCCTGCCAGATCCAGTGCGTGTCGATGGCCGTTGTGCGGCCCGGCGCTGCGGCGGCGACGTGCGTGAACATGGCCAGTGAGACATCGAAGTGGTTGTTCGAGTGTGAGCCCCAGGTCAGTCCCCACATCTGGCACATCTGCGCGACACGTACGGAGCCTTCCATCGTCCAGAAGTGCGGGTCGGCCAGCGGAATGTCGACAGCCTGCAGTTGCAGTGTGTGCTGCAACTGCCGCCAGTCCGTCGCGATCATGTTGGTTGCGGTGGGCAGACCCGTAGCGCGGCGGAACTCTGCCATGATCTCGCGTCCGCTGAAGCCGTCTTCGGCTCCGCAGGGGTCTTCCGCGTAGGCGAGTACGTCGTGCTTGCCGCTGCAGAGACGGATCGCCTCCTGCAGCGACCATGCGCCGTTGGGGTCGAGCGTGATGCGTGCTTCGGGAAAGCGCTCGGCGAGAGCGGTGACGGCTTCGATCTCGGCATCGCCGGCGAGCACGCCGCCCTTCAGCTTGAAGTCGTTGAAGCCGTAGCGATCGTGCGTGGCCTCGGCCAGGCGGACGATGCTCTCAGGCGTCAGCGCCTCTTCATTGCGCAGGCGTAGCCAGTCGTCCTCAGCGTCGGGTTCGCTCGGGTAGGGAAGGTCCGTCTTTGTGCGGTCGCCGATGTAGAAGAGATAGCCGAGCACCTCGACCGACTTGCGCTGCTGGCCGTCGCCGAGCAGCGCTGCAACGGGAAGATCGACGAACTGCCCCAGCAGGTCGAGCATCGCCGCTTCAATCGCGGTGACCGCGTGGATGGTGATGCGCAGGTCGAAGGTCTGCAGGCCGCGACCGCCGGCATCGCGGTCGGCGAAAGCTGCGCGCACCGATTGCAGCACGTTGCGGTAGGCCGCGATGGACTGGCCGATGACGAGGGTGGAGGCCTCTTGCAGCACCTGCCGGATCTTCTCGCCGCCGGGCACTTCGCCCACGCCGGTGTTGCCTGCGTTGTCGGTCAGCAGAACGAGGTTGCGCGTGAAGAAGGGAGCGTGCGCGCCGCTCAGGTTCAGCAGCATGCTGTCCTGCCCGGCGACGGGGATAACGCGCATGGCCGTAACGACGGGCGCACCGGTGATGTTGGAGATCATGCCCTGCCTTCGATCTGTTCCTGTGTGAACTCGGCGCGATGGATATCGCCCACGATGAAAAGGTACGAGATGATGGCGCAGAGCGCCATGAAACCCACGTAGACCAGCGCCAGGTTGAACGAACCCGTGCGCTTGACGATGTAACCGATGATGAGCGGCGTAAGGATGCCGGCGGTGTTGCCGAACAGGTTGAAGAGACTGCCGGTGAGGCCGGTCATGCTGCGCGGTGCAGCGTCCGAGATCACCGTCCAGCCCAGCGCGCCAAAGCCCTTGCCGAAGAATGCCAGCGCCATCAGCGCGATGACGATCGTGGTGTTGTCGGTGTAGTTGCAGCCAATCATCGTCAACGAACAGAGCATGCCCAGAACGATGGGCGTCTTACGCGCGATAGAGAGATTGCTGGTGCGCCGCAGCAGTTTGTCGCTGACGACACCGCCCAGGATGCCGCCTGCAACGCCGCACAGCGCTGGCAGCGACGCTGCGAAGCCGACCTTCAGCATGGACATGTGACGCGCCTGGCTCAGGTAGATGGGGAACCATGTAAGGAAGAACCACGTCAGCGCCGTGATGCAGTACTGGCCGATGTAGATACCGACGAGCATGCGGCTGCTGAGGAGCAGCCTGACTGCCTTCCACGTGAGTGTGGACGGGCTCTTGCGTGCGGCGCCGTAGTCCATGCCGGCAAGGCCGCCGCCCACTTCAATGTGGCTGATCTCCAACTGGCTGATGCTGGGATGTTCCTTGACGCTGTAGACCGTACGAAACCAGACGGCGCTCAGCACCAGGCTCATCAGGCCGCCCAGCCAGAAGCACATCTGCCAGTTGAAGTGGGTCACCACCCAGCCCATCAGTGGTCCGAAGAAGACCAGAGCGAAGTACTGGGACGAGTTGAAGATGGCGGAGGCGCGACCACGCTCGGCCGATGGAAACCATGCGGCGACGATGCGTCCATTGCCGGGGAAGATGGGAGCCTGCACGGCGCCGGAGAGCAGCCGGATAAAGAAGAGGGCAGCGAACGCAGTGGCGGCAGGCAGGTAGCCGGTGAAGCCCGCAAGGATGCCGCAGAGGGACCAGCCGATGATGCTGTAGCCGTAGACGCGCTTGGATCCGTAGCGATCGAGCAGGCCGCCGGCAGGAAGCTGAGCCACGACATACGCCCAACTGAACGAGGAGAGCAGCCAGCCCAGCCGCGAGGGGTCCAGGTGCAATTGTTTGCTGAGGGCGATGCCGACGATCGACAGCACGACACGATCGCCATAACTGAAGGAGCTGGCGACGAAGAGCATGAAGACGATCAGGTACCGCACGCGGGTTTGCCTGGGCGTTGACATGGATCGCGTGCGTGGCCTCCCGGACCAGTTCAGAACGTGTCCAGGCGAACGGCCCCGGCAGGAGAACTATAGAGGAGGAAGCTGCCCGCTAGCGACCACAGCGAATTATGATGCTGCCGGGCCTATTGCTTCGGGGATTCCGTCGTGGGACGGGTGCGTACGTGCAGCCAGCAGTTCACGGCAAAGCGTGAGTCTGCAAAGTCCTGCGAGGGGCACTCGACGCGCATGACCTGGTGGGCAGCCCATGAGGGGAAGACCGCCAGCGTGTTCTGCATCGGTTCCACGGTTGCGAAGACTTCGTCATCGTGGCTGCCCTGCGGGTAGATGCGCAGTTGGCCGCCGGTAAATCGCTTCGGCTCACGGTGGAAGTAGTAGACGGCACTCAGCGCGCGGTGGCTGCCGTCGCCACCCATGACCGTCTGCGTGTCCAGGTGCCGGTGGAAGTGCGCGCCGTCGTTGTGCGCGGCCAGCTCCAGCTCAACGCCTGCGAGGTCGAAGGGCGGCAGGCCCATCTGTGCGACCCAGCTCCTGTATTGCTTTGCGGCGGCTGCGGCAAAGGGCATCTTGAATGGTCCGATGTCCGGCAACACCAGGGCACGTCGCCGGTCTTCATCGATGCCGGTAAAGACGCGCGCCGGTACGAAGGACGCCTGGTTTTCCAGGGTCCAGCGCAGCAGGCTTGCGTGCTCTTCCGTGGTGAGGAAGTTGGGCACGATGATGTGGGGCGCAGGCGTTGCTAAGGGCATGTCTTCTCGTTCGTCGAATGGGTTTCGGGCTTGCGTCGCGGACAGCCGCTATTATCGCAGCGCGCGTGAGTTGGAGTCGGACAAAGAAAGGGCCGCAGCCTGGAAGCTGCGGCCCTCCTTGAGGTTGGTGGAAGGAATCTTAGAACTTAAAGATTGCCGCCAGTTGCAGGGAGCGTCCGCCGCCGGTGCCATTCACACCGGAACCGGAGCCTGTCGTGCTCGTCACCTTACCGAAGGTCGGGCTGGTGATGGAGTTCGAAGGGTTGGCAAACTGCGGCGTATTGGTGAGCTGGAAGACATCCATGCGAACGTCCAGGGTGGTGCCTTCCTTGGGCAGACCGAACGTCTTGAAGATGGAAGCGTTGTTCTGAAACAGTCCAGGACCCGTGAAAGCGTTGCGGCCCGTGTTGCCGACGCTAACGCCGTTGACGATGGGGCAGGGCGCGGTTGTGGGGGTTGCGGCCTGGCCCGTGCAGCCGACGGGCTGACCGAATGAAGCAGGATCAAACCACTGGGCGTTGTTTCCAATGCCTTTCGTCGTCTTGTACGGAGCAACCAGGTTCGCAGTTTGCGTCCAGCCGGCCGTGTTGATGGTGCCACCGTTCGCGGTAACCTGGAACGGAATGCCGGTATAGAGCAGCACAATCCCCGAGACCTTCCAGCCGCCAACCGCCTGCGCGAGGAAGCCTGTATTCAGGAACTTCTTCCCTTTGCCGACTGGCAGTTCGTAGGTGATGGACTGCGAGAAGCTGCTGGTGCGGTCAAAGTCATTGCGAGCGTAGTTGCGGCGCAGGTCCTGGAAGAAGGTGATGGCACCGTCGTCGCCCTGCTGATAGCCCATACCCTTGCCCCATGTGTACGAGCTGTTGGAGGAAAGGCCGTTGCTGAAGCGGCGGCTCAGTATGGCCTGCAACGAACTGTAGTTACTGGAGAAGCCGATGAACTGCTGCGTGACTGCAGCGCTGTGGTTGAACTTGATCTGCAGCGGCTGGCAGGCAGTGCCGCAGTTCAGGCGGTCGGGCAGGTTGATGTTATTGGCCGCTCCAATGCGGACGCCGTGATTGCCCACGTACGCCAGCGACAGAGAGAAGTTGCCGGGCAGCGCCTGCTGTACCGACAGGTTGTAGGAGTACACGTAGGGGTTGTGATAGTCCTGCGGAATGTAGATGTAGGTCTGGTTATTCAGCAGGCTGTTGGAAGCATCGATCTGGTAGACACCCGAGGGCGGGACCACGACCGGGACCGGGGCGGGGAAGCCGCTCTGAAAGGTTACGGGTTGCGAGTTGACGTTGCCGGAGCAGGTGTACTGCGCCGACAGGAAGCTGCTGCCGCTGCCGCAGGACGTGTAGGCGTTGTTTGCGCGAACGGGGTAGTTGTAGAGCCACGTGTTATCCGCATAGGGCATGTAGGCCATGCCGATGCCGCCACGAACAACCGTCTGGTCGGTTACGCGATAGGCGAAGCCCGTACGTGGCGCCCAGTAGTTCATCTGCGCTTTGTAGCCAAGATCTGAAGGATTCGCACCGATGCCGGCGACACGGAGCTGATTGGGGCCCGGGTCATAGGCGGAGAAGCCGCCTGCCTTTGCCGGTGTGGCCGGCTGGTAGAACTCCCAGCGGACGCCGAGGTCGAGCGTTAGCTTCGGGGTGACCTGCCACTTGTCCCCAACGAAGCCGAAGTACCACCACTGGCGGAAGGCTGGGAAGTAGGTGAAGAGATCGCGGCCGACGCCGCTGGGAACGTCCAGCAGCATGGATGCGATATCGTTCGCGGCTCCGGTCTTCGCGCCGGGAGTGCTGGTCTGGTTCTGGCCGAAGGTGGTCACGCCGCGGGGGCTGTACGTTTGTCCCTGCAGAAGTTCGTCCCGGACACGGCGGATATCCACACCGAATCGCACCGTGTGGTTTCCGATGATCTTGGTCCAGTTGTTCACGAAGTCGATGTTGGCTTCCGCGCGGATCCAGGGCATCGAGGGCGAGTACCCGATGAATGGGCCGGACGAGAACGTGCCGATATTGATGCCGAGCTGGCCGCTGGTCAACTGGTCTACGTTGACACCGGGCGCGCCCGCAGTGGTGGCATCGCTTACGCCATAGTCAGCGGGCTGGGATGTGTTGCGGTAGTGGGCCACGCCCACACGAATCTCGGTGAGCAGCGTCGACGAGAAGGCATGATCGAAGTTCAGGCCGGTGGAGAACGCATTCTGGTGGCCTGTGCCAGCGAAGCCGCCGCCGTTGCCGGGGCCGCCAAGGAAGCTGGAGAAGGACGGCGCCTGGTAGAGCGAGTAAATCTGCTGACTGTACCGCAGGCTCAGGTGATCCTTGGGCGTGACCTGGTAGTCGATCTTGCCGTCATAGGTGTTCGCGTCCTTGAAGAAGGGCGAGTTGACGAAGAAGTTGTTGCTGGGCGCACCGAGCGTGTTCAGGTTCTGGTTCGGCCTGGGCAGCGCCTGCAGCAGCTTCAGCGAAGTGGCGTTGACGCGGCCGATGGGAATCAGGTTTCCGGCAAACGGGGTGCGGCCGGCGCCGGTCACACGGTCGCCGGTGTTGGGGTCATACACCTGCGTGGGCAGATCGCTCAGGTCAATGAAGCCCGCGCTGTTGGGCGTGTAGTACTTGGGGAAGGGGATCGTCAGCGTGTTCGATGTGCGCTCGTGATCTGCGGTGCGGAAGTAGTCGCCGTAGAAGAAGAGCTTGTCCTTGATGATGGGGCCGCTGATGTTGCCGCCGTAGTAGTTGTAAACCACCTTGCCTGCTGCCGCAGCGAAGTAGGAGCGAGCGTTGAAGTAGCTGTTCTGCAGGTATTCGCTCGCGGAGCCGTGGAACTTATTGGCGCCGGACTTCAAGGTGACGTTGGTGACGGCGCCAATCGCGCGACCAAGCTCTACCTGGAAGTTGTTGGTCGAGACTTCTACGGATGCGATGGCGTCGGCAGGAGGGATCAGGATCTGCAGCAGGCCCGTGCGCATGCCATCGTCGATGCCTTCGATGTTGTACGCATTGCCCATGCGCGGCAGGCCGTTGACCTGTGTCTGCAGGGTGGAGCCGGCGTTGAAGAACTGCGAATGCTGGAAGCTGGCCGGCGTGGTGCCGGGCACAAGATTCAGCAGGGACTGGAAGTTGCGGTTGACGCCCATCGGAAGGGATTCGACGCTCTGCTGCTCAATCTTGGTGGAGACGTCGGCGCGATCCGTCTGAAGCATCGGGAGACGGTCTGTGACTTCGATGGTCTCGGAGACATTGCCGGGATTCAGGTCGAAGTCCGTGCGGGTGGTGTTGTTGATCAGAACATCGACTGCCGGGCGTGTCTCGCGCTGGAAGCCCGTCAACTCCACCGTGACGGAATACGTGCCGGGCGAAAGATTTTGGAAGCTGTAGTTGCCGCTGGTATTTGTCTGGGCTTCGTGGGAGATGTTGGTGGCTTTCTCCGTGATGATGACCCGGACGTTGGGAACGGCCGCTCCCGTCTTGTCCTGCACCGTGCCAAGCAGCGAGCCGCTGACAGCCTGCGCATACATCCTGCCCGGATGAATGAGAGTCGCCGTTGCACCGGCACCCAGAAGCATTGTGTACGCTGCTCCTGCAAAGTAATACCGCATCCGCTGAACGAACTTTTCTTGAGTCACAGACCCCTCCAAAAAGGCACATCACGTTCTTCCCCGGGCAGGCTCCTTGGTAACGCAAGCGGGCCTGCTGCTGAGGGCGGCCAATTCTAGACTCAAATTTGTGGAGCTAACAACGCTGCGTGGGATTTCTTCAACAGATTTGAGATCACGCCCAAAGCCTTTGCGCAGATCGAACGGGAACCGCACAGCAAACGGGCCACACCTTGAAGGTGCGGCCCGCTGGATCGTCCGTAGAGATGTGTTGCCGCTCGAAGTGATTGCTTCCGGAAGTCCGTCAGACCTTCAATGCTTTCAGGTACGGGACGCTGGGCGGCATCAGTTCGGGATCTTCTTCCAGTTCGACGAAGTAGTTCTTGATGCCGCCGACCTTGGCGGCAGCGAAGACAGACTTCCAGTCGACGACGCCCTTCCCGAGCGGGACCTGCTTCGTCTTGCCGTCGGGTCCAACGACCCAGTCCTGGCAGTGCATGGAGATGAAGCGGCCCTTGTAGCGGTTGAAGTAGGTGACGGCATCGTAGCCGGCCTGCATGCTTGAGACCTGGAACTGCAGCTTCACGTTGGTGGGGTCGAGCTGCGCGATCATCATGTCATAGACGGGCTTGCCGTCAATGCGGGCCGAGACGAAGCCTTCATTGTGCAGAACGGCCGTGATGCCGGCGGCGTGCGCCTTCACGGCGAAGGCATTGAACTGGTCCGTGTAGCGCTTGACGTCGTCGGTGCTTTCTTTGCCGGTGAGCTTGAAGGGGCCAAGGGCTGCTACGGCCATCTGCGTCATGCCAAACTCTTTGGCGTAGGCGATGCGTTCGTCGCCGTGCTGGTAGAGCTCGGTGGGAACAAAGTGCGCGCTGATGCAGGTGATGCCATGGTCGGCGAGCATGCCGCGGAGTTCCTGCGGCTTGTACTTGCCGAGTGCGAGGAAGTCCGGGTAGGCGAAGGGCGAACAGAGTTCGATGGTCTTGAAGCCGGCAGCCTGCACCCACTTCAACGCGCCGGGAAAGTCGGCCTTGATCATGTCCTTGATGGGGTAGGTCTGGCAGCCGATGGGCATGCCCAGCGGGTCGGCGAAGGACAAGGGCAGCGCCGCCGCGGCGGTGGCCGCAGCACCAAGCTGAAGGAAGTTGCGTCGCGTGAGTGGCATGGGTCGGGGTGCCTCCAAAAAGTCTCCCCTGAAGCATATGTCAGGTGGGGCGGTCTTTGCAGAGGGCGCGGCCGGGCGATGTGCATCTTAGGACGGAAGGAGTCTTTGCCCTATGCCGAAGCTTTTTTCATTTGGTCGATCCAAAACGAGCCCACTGCAGGATGCCGCGCGTATCGGCCTTGGCCTGACGCTGATGTTCGCCGGAACGTCACACCTTACCTTCGCGCGCAAGCCCTTCAAGGCGCAGGTGCCGCCGTGGATCCCGATGGATGTGGATGATGTGGTGCTGCTGTCGGGCGTGGGTGAGATCACGCTGGGCGCCGCCCTGCTGCTGGCGCCGGAAGAATACCGGCAACTGGTGGGTAGCGCCGCCGGTGGGTTCTTCACGGCGATCTTCCCGGGCAACATCGCGCAGTACCAGCACCGTCGCAGCGCGTTCGGGCTCGATACAGATCAGAAGCGGTTGGTGCGGTTGTTCTTCCAGCCCGCGCTGGTCGCGTGGGCTCTTTGGTCTACCGGTGCGGTCAACCGGAAGTAACGAAGAAGGGCCGCGATTGCTCGCGGCCCTTGCTCTTGTTCCGGTGTGGCTTAGTATTCCTTGACACCGTCGACGAACGCCTTCAGCTTGCGGCTGCGGCTGGGGTGACGGAGCTTGCGGAGTGCCTTTGCCTCGATCTGGCGGATGCGCTCACGCGTTACCTGGAAGCTCTGACCTACCTCTTCCAGCGTGTGTTCGCTACCGTCTTCCAGGCCGAAACGCATCTTGATGACGCGCTCTTCACGCGGCGTCAGGGTGCGTAGAACCTGGCTGGTGTACTCCTTCAGGTTGACCGCGATCACGGCGTCTGAGGGCGACACGGCCATGCGATCTTCGATGAAGTCGCCAAGGTGCGAATCTTCCTCTTCACCGATGGGCGTCTCGAGCGAGATGGGCTCCTGTGCGATTTTGAGGACCTTGCGGACCTTCGCAACGGGGATATCCATACGCTTTGCGATCTCTTCCGAGCTCGCTTCGCGGCCAAGCTCCTGCACCAGCTGACGGCTGGTACGGATGAGCTTGTTGATCGTCTCGATCATGTGCACCGGGATACGGATGGTGCGGGCCTGATCGGCGATGGCGCGCGTGATCGCCTGGCGGATCCACCACGTTGCGTACGTTGAGAACTTATAGCCGCGGCGATACTCGAACTTGTCGACGGCCTTCATCAGGCCGATGTTGCCTTCCTGAATCAGGTCGAGGAACTGCAGGCCGCGGTTGGTGTACTTCTTCGCGATGGAGACGACGAGGCGCAGGTTGGCCTCGATCAGCTCACGCTTGGCGCGCTCTGCATCCATGTCACCCTGGACCATCTCGCGCTGTGTGCGCTTGAGGATCTCGGTGGTGAGGCCGGCTTCCGCTTCCAGGCGATCAAGATCGACCTTGCAGTTCTTCTGCTGGCGGCGGTATTCCTTCTTGAGCTCTTCTGACTTGGAGGCCTCAAACTTGATGTCGAGGTTCTTCATCTGGCGCTCAAGCGTGCGCATGCTGTCGACGGTCTTGTTGACCTTGTCGAGCAGGCGCTTCTTCTCCGCGTTGGTGTACTTCAGTTCGCGGACGATGCGCGTGACCTTGACGCGTTCGCGTCCGGCCATCCAGCGCAGCTTGCGCTGCTCCTTCTGTGTCTTCGCCTTGCCTTCGGCCAGCTTGTCCATTGCGGACTGGGCCTCGGCCTGGTGCTTGACGAGCGCATCGATGCGCTTGACCGTCTGCTTGACGCGTGCGGCCAGAACGTCTTCCGTCAGCTCATCCTCGTCGAACGTGACGACTTCCTTCACGTTACGAACGCCGCGCTTCAGGTCTTCGCCCAGTGCGGTGATCTCGCGGATAACGATCGACGAACGCGAGATCGCCTTCATGACGCGGAGCTGTCCACGCTCAATGCGCTTGGCGATTTCGACTTCACCTTCGCGCGTCAGCAGCGGAACGGTGCCCATCTCACGCAGGTACATGCGGACGGGGTCATTGGTCTTCTCGAGTTGACCGGGCGTCAGATCAAGCTCGACGTCGTCATTCTCTTCGGACTCTTCGCCGTATTTGTCACGGCCACCATCAAACTTGTCATCGCCGTTCAACACGTCGATGCCCTGCGTGTTGATGGTCGTCAGCAGGTCATCCAGGTCGTCCGCGCTGGTGATGCCTTCCGGAATCAGGTCGTTCACCTCACCGTATGTGAGGTAGCCTTTTTCCTTACCGGTATCAATCATCCGGTCTACGTCTTCTTCGTACTTATCGATCTCTTCGGCCACGGGTATTTGGCTCCAATCCGAAAAAATGTGCACGAGAGGCGGTGCGCCAGGGTGCGGGCGCAGACACGACTCCCTTTATGGATGCGATGAATCTGAGCAGGGAAGCATTGGTGCGGTATCAAAGACCGCGGGCGCAAGGTTAACGGCCGTGCGAGGACCGTACCACGAAGGCGCACTTCTCCAGCGAATCACAGATTATCACACACTGTTAGACGCCTGACCCACAGGAAAAGACTCACCGGTCGAAGACACTTCGGTGCACCGTGTCCGCTGGCCGTCAAAGCCAAATCGCGCCCGACGTCGCCGGCCCTTTCGGCCGAGCCGTAAAATGACCATTACGCTTTTTCCGGAGTTTGAATGCACTTTTTGTATCGCGTATTTGCCTCGGTCGGCCTCGCAGCCGTCGCTTTGTCTCCTGCAGTCACCGCTCAGACGGAGACCCATGGCGTCAACACCGCCGCCATGGACCGCTCGGTGAAGCCCGGCGACGACTTCTACAAGTACGCCAACGGCACCTACGTCGCAAAGACGCCGATCCCGGGCGACCGCTCCGGCGTCAGCGCCTTTTCCCTCTTGAGCGACCGCGCCCTGGTGCATACGACCGCCATCGTGACCGATCCGGAACTGGATGCGGCTCCGGCAGACTCCGATGGCCGCAAGATCGCCGACCTGTACAAGGCCTACATGGATGAGAACGCCATCCAGGCCAACGGCCGCGCCACGCTCGACGGCTACTTGGAAACGATCCTGGCGGTGAAGAACCGGCATGATCTTGCGACGGAGCTGGGCCGGTCTCTTCGGAACGACGTCGACGCGCTGAACAACACGAACTATCACACGGCCAACCTCTTCGGCCTGTGGGTCGCGCCGGGCTTCAACGATCCGGATCACTACGCACCGTACCTGTTGCAGGGTGGCCTCGGCCTGCCCACGCGTGACTACTACCTGAGCGATGCGCCACGCATGAAGAGCATCCTGGATGCGTACAACAAGCACGTGGCCAACAACTTCCGCATGCTGGGCATGGCCCGCGCCGACGCCCGTGCGACGGCCGTCGTTTCATTGGAAAAGGCGATCGCGCAGCGGCAGGTGTCGCTGGCGGACAGCGAAAACATCGAGCACGCCAACAACCCCTGGTCCATGAGCGACTTCGACGCGAAGGCGCCGGGCTTGGATTGGAAGTCGTTTTTCCTGGCAGCGGGTCTCTCTTCGCAGAAGACCTTCATCGTGTGGCAGCCGTCGGCGTTCACGGCAGAGTCGGCGCTGGTAGCGTCGCAGCCCATCGACGTCTGGAAGGATCTGCTGGTCGCTCACTTTGTGGATGCGCACAGCAGCGGCATCAGCAAGGCCTTTGCCGATGAGCGGTTTGAATACACCAAGACGATTACGGGCACGCAGCAGCAGCGTCCGCGTCAGCAGCGTGCGGTTGGGCTGGTGAGCGCAGCGCTTGGCGACGCCGTGGGCAAAATCTATGCGCAGCAGTTCTTCACCGCGGAGGAGAAGGCGAAGGTACAGACGCTGGTCGCGAACCTGATGACCGCCTTCCGCACGCGCCTGCAGACGTTGACGTGGATGAACGCAGCCACTCGCGCCGAGGCCATCACCAAGCTCGACGCGCTGCAGGTGGGCATCGGTTACCCGGACAAGTGGCGCAGCTACGCCGGCCTGGAGATCAAGCCGGACGATCTGCTGGGCGACTACGTTCGTGACGAGATGTTCGAGTATCGCTATGCGATCTCGCAGATCGGCAAGCCCACCGACCGTAAGGAGTGGACGATGACTCCCCAGACTGTCAACGCGGTGAATCTGCCGCTGGATAACGGCCTGAACTTTCCTGCGGCCATCCTGCAGCCGCCCTTTTACGACCCGGAAGCGCCGGATGCCGTCAACTACGGCGCGATCGGCGCGATCATCGGCCATGAGATCTCGCACACCTTCGACAGTGAGGGCGCGGCTTTCGACAGCAAGGGACGCGTCCGCAACTGGTGGACACCCGCCGATCTCGCCCACTTCAACACATCCACTGCCGCACTGGCTGCTCAGTACGACGCCTACGCACCCTTCCCGGATCTGCACCTGAACGGCAAGCAGACGCTGGGCGAAAACATCGCGGACGTTGCCGGTCTGCAGGCTGCCTACGATGCCTTCCATGAGTCACTGCACGGCGAACCGGCACGGGCGGTGAATGGCCTGACGGGCGATCAGCAGTTCTTCCTCGCCTTCGCGCAGAACTACGCGGGCGTCGAGCGTGAGGCGGCGCTGCGATCACAGGTGCTGGGCGATCCGCACTCGCCGGGGATGTTCCGCGCGGCGACCGTTCGCAATGTGGATGGGTGGTACAAGGCCTTCGACGTAAAGCCGGGCGATGCGCTGTACCTGGCGCCGGAGAAGCGCGTTCACATCTGGTAAGCAAAGAGGAGTCAACGTTGGTGCGGCTGCGAAGCCGCACCAACGTTGACTCCTGTAGTTCCGAGGACGATTGCGCTAGGCGCTGCGACCCTTGATGACGCGGTAGATCGCAAGCAGGATCAACGCGCCAATGATGGACATGATCCACCCTGCGGACTGACCCGGCTGGTACAGATGCATCGCCTGACCCAGAAACGTGCCCAGGAAAGCGCCAGCGATACCAATGATGATGGTGATGATGATGCCACCCGGGTCCTTGCCGGGCATGATCAGCTTTGCCAGCGCGCCTACAATCAGGCCAATAATCAAAGTACCAATCAGGTTAATGTCGTCCCCTCCAGAAAAGCGCGCTATGTGCGGCTTGTCGTAGGAGGCAAAACTCTCGCAACGCGTTGCAAAGACATGTGATTCTGGTCACACACGTACAGTCAGGTCGAAGGCAGGCCCGGCCACGTACCGTCTGCGAAGACGATGGAAGTCTCTACCTGCCGCTCAGGAATATTCCAATACTTCCGCAGCAGCACTTCCTTTTCTGCATGCGTGACGACGCGAAACCCATGCCGCTGATAAAAGCCGATGGCCCAGTAGGAATCGGCCCACGTACCCAGCAGCAGCGGTCCCTGCGCCAGTGGCCGTATGTGTTCCAGCAGCCGTCCGCCAACGCCTTTGCCCTGTGCCGTGGTCCGCACGTAAGCGTGGCGGATCAGCGTGACGTCCTGCACATGCTGCACGCCCATCACACCCAGCAGTGCGCCGCCAACTTCGTCACCATAGAAACGCACGCCATTGGAGATCTCATGCTGCAACTCTTCTGCAGACATATACGGATCTCGCAGGCGATCTGCGGGAATAACGCCACGGTACGCCGTGGCACCATCGTTGATGATGGCGAGAATACTCTCGAAATCCTCGCTCTCGCAGGGGCGGATCATTTCTTCGGCACGACCTTGATCTCGAAGATGGTCGGCCACTGCTTACCGGTGATGAAGATGCGGTCTTTTGCAGCGTCATACGCGATGCCGTTCAACACGCTCTCGTCATCGCGCTTCTGGTTCGCCGGCAGAATGCCCGTGCAGTCCACCCAGCCGATCACGCGTCCATCCTTCGGCGAGATGCGTGCGATGCGCTCCTGGTGCCAGACGTTCGCCCAGATCTCGCCCTTGATGTATTCGAGTTCGTTGAGCTGGTCGATGGTCTTCGCGCCGTCATGGACGACGACGTGGCGAACCTCGGCGAAGGTCTCGGGATTGCGGAAGCGCAGCGTGCTGGTGCCGTCGCTGGTGATGATGTCCTTCGTGTCGCGGGTCATGCCCCAGCCCTCGCCGGTGTAGGCAAAGGTGCGCACCGGTCGCAACGAGAAGCGGTCCAGCACCACGCCGGTGTGGGTCTGCCACGTCCACTGGTAGATATTCGCGCCCCAGTCGACGATGCCCTCGCCGAAGTACTGCCGGGTCATGTCGTGGCGCTGTATGACCTTGCCGGTAGCGGGCTGGATCACCTGCAGACCGCTGCGGCCTTCCATGCCGGTGCCCTCGTAGAACAGGCCGTCCTTGTACAGGAAGCCTTCCGTGTAGTTCTCGGTGGAGTGCGGGTACTTCGCCACGATGCTGTAGCCGTAGACCGGCGTACTGGCAGCGGGCGGCGCGGCAGAACAGCCCAGGGCAATCGTGGAAAGCGCTGCAAAGGCAGCCGTGCGCAGAAGGTTAGGAAGACGCATGATCACCACAACAGATTAGACGCACGCACGCGGACGCTCCAGTGTGTCAGCGAAGTTCGTCCATCTAGCGGAAAATAAGAGTCTGAGGAGCAACACACGTGATTCTGATCCTGATGGGTGTCAGCGGCACCGGTAAGACCACGCTGGGCAACATGCTTTCCGCCGAGACCGGCTGGCCGTTCCTGGACGGCGACGACTTTCACCCGGCCGCCAACAAGGCGAAGATGGCCGCAGGCCATCCGCTGAATGATGAGGATCGCGCGCCGTGGCTGGCGATTCTGCACGGCAAGATCGCGGAGTACGCAGGCAAGAACGAGAACATGATTATGGCGTGCAGCGCCCTGAAGTCCAGCTACCGCGCCATCCTGCGGGGCGACCTGCCCGCCACCACGGTCCAGTTCGCACTGCTGCAGGCCGATCCCGACGCGATTGCCGACCACCTGAAAAAGCGCCAGCACGAGTTCATGAACCCGAACCTGCTGACCAGCCAGCTCGCAACGCTGGAACAGCCAGGCGAGAACGAGGCATGGATCATCTCAGTCGCCGGCACGCCGGAAGAGTCGATCGAGCAGTTGAACGCAAAGTTGAAGGCGGCTGGGGCGGTTTCGTAGCCCAGGCTTCCTTCACCCGAACAGCGTCGGCTCTGGCTCCGGCACGGGTAGACCGGCCTTGCCGCCGTCGCACTTGGGGCATTTGCGCTGGTGTACGCGGATGCCGGCTTCGCCGTACTCATGCCCGCAGCCCTTGCATCGCAGGATGTAGATGCTCTGGCCGGCCAGGTCATCGGCTGCTCGGCCGGCCTTGCGGACGACGGTCTGGCCGTGATGGTTGGTCGTTCCGGGCTCCACGGTGGTGGCTCGGGCAGGCTCGCGCGTGGCACGGCCTCGAATTGCGGGTGGTCTTAACTGCATACCTCTCCTGAATCGAGAACCTCTCTAGGATAGAGAGCAGATGTCCACAATCGAGAATTACGACGTTATCGTTCTAGGCGCGGGCGCTGCCGGCCTGTTCTGCGCGGCACTGGCTGGCGCGCGCGGTAAGCGCGTTCTGCTGCTGGAGAGCGGCGAACGCACGGGCCGCAAGATCCTCATCAGCGGCGGCGGCCGCTGCAACTTCACCAACACCGGCACCAAGCCGGCCAACTATCTCAGCGAAAACCCGCACTTCGCCAAGAGCGCGCTGGCCCGCTACACGCCCCGCGACTTCATCGCGCTCGTCGAAAAGCATGGCATCGCATATCACGAGAAGACGCTGGGGCAGCTCTTCTGCGACGGCGGCGCGCACGTCATCGTCACCATGCTGGAGACGGAGTGCCGCGAGGCCGGCGTCGAGACACGCCTGCGCACTCCCGTTGAAAAGGTAGAGAAGATCGACGATGGCTTCGCCGTCACGACGCCCTCGGGCGTACTCCATGCGACGTCGGTGGTAGTTGCAACGGGCGGCCTGTCCATTCCGAAGATGGGTGCAACCGGCATCGGCTATGACATCGCGCGCAGTTTCGGGCTCGACATCGTGGAGCCGCGGCCCGGCCTGGTTCCATTCACCTTCAGCGAAGCCGAAGCCGAGCGATGGAGCGATCTCTCCGGCCTCTCGGCAGAGGTGGTTGCGACCGCGAACCCAAAGAAAAAGCAGCGCACGCCGCCGCCGGTCTTCCGCGAGAAATTGCTGATCACGCATCGCGGCCTCTCCGGGCCGGCGGTCCTGCAGATCTCGTCGTACTGGCGGCATGGTGAGCCGGTCACCATCGACCTGGCGCCGGGCTACGAGGTCTTCCTCCACATGCTGGAGCCGACGACGCGCCGCGATGAGACGACCATGCTGAACCTGCTCCGCGATCACCTGCCCACACGCTTTGCGGAACGCTGGCTGACGGAAAACGCTCCACCCGACTGGAAGAACACATCGATCCAGCGCACGGAAGCTCTGGTGCATGCATGGCCGGTGACGCCCGCAGGGACTGAGGGCTACGCCAAGGCCGAGGTCACCGCCGGCGGCGTCAGCACGGCCGAACTGGACAGCACCACCATGCAGGCCAAGCGTGTGCCGGGCCTCGCCTTCATCGGCGAGGTGGTGGACGTGACGGGCTGGCTGGGCGGCTATAACTTTCAGTGGGCCTGGGCGAGCGCGTTCGCGGCGGCCGCAGCGTTGTGAGCAAAATTCACTTTCGCTGATTCACTCCCCGGCATAGACTTTTCGCGATGAGATAGGAGCCTTGCGATGCGCGTCTTCCTGGAGCGGCAGAAGACACAGCGGTAATCGGTCCGGCTCACTTCACAATCAGCGTCAGCGGTACCGAATGCGTCACACCTGCGGCCGTGGCAGAGACAGTGATGTTGTAGGTTCCAGTAGGTGTCACGATGGTGGTTCCTGTTCCGGGACTGCTGCCGTCGCCGGGGTTCGGGATGACGCGGCTGCTGCCGCAACCCTGCAGGCATACGAGCATCGCAATCGCGAGCAAAGCAAGCCAGGACCCACGGAGAGCCGTGCGGCGTCGCAGCCACCACGGCAACCCCAGCAGGATGGGCAGGGCAAGGGCAGCGGCCCGGATGCTGTGTGCCGTCGTGCCAGTCAGCACGGTGACGGTCACGGTGCTGACGGCGGACAGATCACGGTACTGCGGGGTGACGGTGCACTTCGCATTGGCCGGTGCGCCGCTGCAGGCATAGGTGACGGGATCGGCGGTGTTGACGGTCGGCCGCAGCAACAGCAGATAAGCTGCAGAGCCGCCGCTGCTGATGGTCTGGCTGGTCGTGCCTGCGCTTTGCAGCATGAAGTCAACGCCCGTGCCTTCCAGTTGGGCGACCTGCGTGGGCCCGTTGCTGGTGACGGTGACCTTGCCGGTACGGTCGCCGGTGCCAGTGGGCAGGAAGGCGACGCTCATCGAGCACGACCCGCCGACAGGAATTGCCGTGTTCAATCTGCAGGTGCTGGTGCCCGCGACGATGCCGAAGTCGCCGCTTACGTTCACAGCAGCCAGCAGCAGGGGAACGCCGCCGTTGTTGGTCAGCGTCAGCGTCTGGCCCGCACCCGCGACACCGACTCCAGTGGAAGCGAAGGTGATCGACGACGGCAACAGCGAGACTCCCGGACCGGCGAAGGCCGTGCCGGTCAGCGTGACGGTCTGCACGCGCTGCACGTCCGTGATCTGCAGTGTGCCGGTGAGCGCTCCCACGCTCCTGGGTGTGAAGCTCACGGCGATGCCGCAGGTGGTGTGCGCGGGAACCGTAGGACCGCAACCGTTGACGGCGCTGAAATCTCCCGCAACCACCGCTGCAGAAACCAGCGTCAGTGCGATGTCGCCATTGTTGGTCAGGCTTACCAGCTGGCTTGCACTGACGGTATTCGCCTGCTGCTGCGCGAAGGTAAGCGACAGCGGCGAGAGTGTGTCGGTGGCTGCGGCCGTGCCTGTGCCGGTCAGTGTCGCGGTCTGTGTGCCGGCATCGTCCATAACGGTGAGCAGGCCGGTGCGTGCACCGTTGGCCGTGGGTAGGAAGAGGACGGAGACGGTGCAACCCGTCTGCGCCGCCAGCGACCTGCCGCAGGTGTTGGCCCGCAGCAGGAAGTCGCCGGAGACGGTGATGCTGCCCAGCGCGCCCGTCATCACGCCGGTGTTGGAGATCGTAATGTTCGCGACGGCGCTGGCGGTGCCCGTGATCTGCGAACCGAAGTTCAGGGAAGCCGGCGTCAGGACTATGGCGAAGGCAACGCGGCCGTTTCCGCCTAATGTAACCATCGTTGCGGTGCCGGCATGTCCCGCGCTGTCGCTCACGATGGTCAGCGCGCCGGTGCGTGCGCCGCTGGTTGTGGGGTTGAAGGTAAGGCCAACCGCGCAGGAGGCACCCACGGCCAGGCTTGCTCCACAGGTGTTGGAACCGATGACGAAGTCGCTGGAGACGGTAATGCTCGTAAGGTTCAGCGGACCGTCGCCCGTGTTGGAGAGTGTCACGGACCTTGCGGCAGAGACCGCATTGACGACCGTATCCGCAAAGGTGAGGGAAGCAGGCGCCACCGCCAGAACACCCGCAGTTCCGGTGCCGGTAAGCGTGGCCGTGTGAGTGCTTGAGGCGTCGGTCAGCGACAGTGTGCCGGTGCGCGTCCCTGTGGCCCGTGGCAAGAAGTGAAGCGAGACCGTGCAGGTGCCCCCAACGTCGATGCTTGCCGTGCACGTGGTCGCGGTGATGTTGAAGTCGCCGGTGACCGTGGGCGTGCCGAGAGCGATGGCGGCGGTGCCGGTGTTGCTGACAGTAATGGTCTGTTGCGACGATGCGCTGCCGACGCCGGTGGCCGGGAAGGTCAGTGCTGTCGGAGCGATGGTGACGTTGGCCGTGCCATGGCCAGCGCCGGAGAGCAGAACCGTGTGCGCCACGCCGGTCTGCTCTTTGACGGTGACGGCACCGCTGCGTGGTCCATCCAGCATCGGCCCAAAGACCACGGTGATCTGGCACACCTGATTCGCGTTCATCAGTGTGCCGCAGGTGTTGGCGGTAATGCCAAAGTCGCCTGTGACCTGTACGCCCGAAAGGTAGGTGCCGCCGCCACCGTTGGTAACGGTGACGACTTGGGACGCGGACGTGCCGTTGACCGGTGTTGTTGCAAACGTCAGCGTCGCGGGTGAAGCCGTGATGCTTGGCGCAGCGGTGGCGATACCGGTCAGTGAAACGGTATTGGTCCTGCCGCCGTCCTGGAAACTCAGCGTTCCGGTGCGAGTCCCCGCTGCAACTGGCGCGAACAACAGTGTGACGACACAGCTGCTCGCGGTCTGCAGATAGCTGCCGCACGTATTCGTGTACACGCTGTAGTCTGCGCCCGTGACCACCGGCACCGAGAGCACCGCGTACGCTGTACCACTGTTCGAGATCGTCACCGAGGCAAGGCTCGACCTGGTTGCAACTTCGCCGCCAGCGAAGGATAGAGACGCCGGCGTGTAGGTGACGTTCGCCGTTCCCGTACCAACGCCGAAGAGTGTCGCCGCATGGCTTGCCACGCTGTCCGCAACGGTCAGCGTCCCGGCACGCGCGCCGTTGGCTGAGGGCTGAAAGGTGACAGCGACGATGCATGTGTCGCCCACCGCCAATGTCGTCGTACAGGTAGTGGCCGCGATGTTGAAGTCTGCCGTGACGGCGGGCGTGTTGAGTGTCGCGACGCCTGTGCCAGTATTTGAAACCGTAATCGTCATCGCCGTGGCAATGCTGTGGACCGGTGTGTCCGCGTAAGTGAGTGTGCCCGGTGACAGCACAACGTTCGGCACACCCCTGCCCGTGCCGGTGAGCGTCAGCGTGCTTGTGCCGCCCCCGACGTTGCTGTTGAGCTGCACCGTTCCGGTCGTCGTACCCACCGCAGTTGGCGTGAAGAGGACGGTGAGTGTGCAGCTCGCATTGACGGTCAGGTCGGTGTTCGCGCAGGTATCGGTCTCGCTGAAAGGCGCGGTGGAACTGATCGAACCGATCTGCAACAGGGTGTTGCCGGTGTTGGTGAGCGTGACGGTCTGTGCGGCGCTGGTGCTGCCCAGGTTCTGCGCCGCGAAAGTGAGCGACGCAGGGGTGAACGTCGCCTTCGGCTGCAGCACCTGTGCAGACGAGACCAGGTCGATCTGCCAGACACCCCGGCCGTACGTAGCAGCCCGCAGAGCGCCCGGCGTGGTACTGCCCGGCAGGGTCACGCCCGCCGATGCCACCAGCGACAACACCGGCGCATTCGGCAGAGCGGTACCCAGGACACTCCAGCAACTGCCCGTCCCGCTGGTCGGCACACATGTGGTGACATCGGTCGCCACGTACACGCCGGTGTCCATCGCGACGTAAATGGTCAGAGGATTCTTCGGGTCTACGACGACGCTGTTCGCGGGCGAGTTCGGCAGATTCGCGCTGATGTTCGTCCACGTCGTTCCGCCGTTAACGGAGCGGTAGACATGCGCCACACCGAAGCCCAGGATGGTCGCGTAGACAGTGTTGCCGGTGCCGTCGCTCGGGTCCACGGCGATTGACGATACGTCGAAGCCCGCAGTGTTGAAGTGATTGCTGTCGTTGGTGACGGTACTGTTCGTGAGGTCCGCCCATGCAGTGGTCGCCGTTGCCGTATTGGCCGATGTTGTGCGGTAGATGTGCCCGGCAAAGCTGCCGCCACCATCCGCTCCGCCTGCCAGTCCCGCATACAGAACGGATGCTCCGCTGTTCTGCGACGCACTGGTTGTGATGGCAGGTCCGCCCGCGGCCAGTGAGCGAAGGTACGCGTTGGCATCATTGCAGGCAGTGCCGGCGGGACCGGCGAGAAACGGGCTGATGGCGTTGGAGCCGGACCAGGTGCCACCGCCCAGCAGCGGTCCTCGCCAGACGCGGCAGGTACCAACCAGCAGGTTGCTGCTCAGGCCTGGGTCCAGCAATGCGGGCGGATCGGTCAACGAGCCATCGCCACTGACCTGGGCCATTCCGGCACTCGATGGTCCAGCGAAGTCTGCAGCAGTACACGCCGCACCGTTGCTGCACGAGTGCAACGAAACGCCGCCGCCGGACTGCACCAGCCACGTGTTGCCGCTGGTCTGGTCGACGGCCACGGCGCCACTCTCACCCGTGCCAAGCTGCACCCACGGCGATGCCGCGGAGGCCTGCGGACTTGTCGTACTGGCCGCGCTGCCAATGGCGCCCAGCGATGCAAGCAGGATGTTGGGATCGGTAGGGTGCGCGGCCAGGCTGCCGACCTCCGCCAGCGATCCCAGCGATCCGTTCAGGTTGGTGAAGTGCGTGGCGTCATCGGCGGAGCAGGTCGCTGCCTGCTGGTTCACGCCGTCCAGTGATCGCCACAGGCCACCGTCATTGCCGAAGTACATCGTGGGAGCGGCTGTGTTGGATGTGTTCACACCCCACGCGATGGCGTGCTGCGCGGGCGCGACGCCGGCAGGTGCGGCGCAGCCGGTGGTGGCGTTGGTCGTATTGCGCAGCGTGCATCCGCCGGCCAGGCTGCAACGATAGAGATCGCCCGCGCCGGCGAACAGCAGCGTGTCCGTTGTGCTCAGGGCTGTGGCGGCGGGAACGGCAGCAAGCGTCAGGTTGTAGTCGCCCTGCGGCAACACGCCCGTGCCGTCTTCCATGGGCGTTGCGTCCATCTGCGTGCCCCACGTCACGGTCGCCGATGCGCACGCGGTGCCGCTCTTCGCGCACACATCCTGCCACAGCCCCTGATTTCCGTTCACGGCATCGACCGTCAGCGCGAACATGTCGCCGCTGGTGGGCTGCACAGCCAGCGCACCGCGAAAGATGGGGCAGCTGGTCAAGCCGTAGTCGCCCGGACGCGCGGGACAGTTGGCTGTTGTCAGGCCCGCACCCGGCTGGTTCACCATCCGCGTCCACGTCTGGCCGTCGGCCGATTCATAGTAGCCATGCGCCCGGATGGCCGCGTAGAACTTCTTCCGCACCGGGTTCCACACCACCGCCGTCACCGCGTTGCCGCGAAAGCTGGTGTAGCTGGTGCTGCGATTCTGCAGGACGGTGGCGCCGTCCATGATCGTCGCCAGGCCCCATCCGGCACCATTGTTGGTGCTGTAGAAGAGGCCGCGCACACCGGCAGAGCTGCCCTTTACAATCGCCGACTCCGCGGAGGTCGATACGGCAGCCACGGCAACGTTGGGCGAAACAGTACTCCACGCAATGCCCGCGAAGCCCTCGCCGACGAACGAACCGGTATTGGCTCCGGTGATCAGCGTCCAGGTCGTTCCGTTGTCGGCCGATCGCAGGATGCCGCCGCCGTAGTAGCTGTCAGCCGCGTCATTGGGATCGCCGGTGCCTGCCACCACCACGCCCGTTCCGCCCGGCTGCACAGCCAGCGCACCGATCGAAAGCGATGGAACGACGGTGCTGCCGGCGCCTGCGGAAAAGACCGGCAGCGTGTCCGTGAGCGGGGTAAAGGTCGGCTGCGCGCCCGCGGCATTGCGGCTCTTCCACACACCACCGCCCGACGTGCCAACGTAGACGGTGTTGTTCGTCGTATCACTCGGATCCAGCGCAATGCTGCTCACGCGGCCCGTTACCAGTCCGTAAGCCGCAGTCTGCACCTGGACCGGCCCGACCGGCGACCAGGGTGTCGAAAGGTTCAAAGCGTTGGCCGAAGCGAGCGCCAGGTGCTGCAGACGTGCCTGCGCCAGCAACGCGGCAGGCGAATCATCCTGCGGCGCGGGCAGGACAGAGTGCGCAGCAGCACGAGCTGCCACCGATCTCGTCGCTACGGATGTCGGTGCCGATGCCGTATGGCTGCGAGTAAACGCCGTGGCCCGCCGCGCAGACACGCCCGCCGTCTGTCCTCGCATCGCCGTCAGGCAGACCAGCACCAGCGCAACCTGCCAGACCATTCGCAGGCGCAGCAGTCCGCTGTCACGGCCTGCGCCGGATGCGAGCGAAGCGTTCGTCGTTCGGTGCGGCAATCAGGGCCTCTGGCAGCAGCAACGATGCGCAAGGCACCGTGCAACCTCAGCACAGTGCATGCAGTGGGCCGTAAGCGAGGAAAATCCTGTGAGAAAACTCTCAACGAAGGGCGAACGAAGACACGTCCGCTTTGGCAGAAAAGAACAGATTCAAAGGTGCTTCAGAGTGCAGCTCGATAAGGCCGCTCGCCTGCGCGGACACGGTTCCACGCCCCAGAGTGTGGCGCTAAGTTAGCAGCGCACAATCTTCGGCGAGGCAATATGTCGCGTGGCGTTTCGCGAGTCTACCACCAGCTTTGCGTCCGCAACTATCTGATCCATCTCATAAGAAGAGTGATCGGTAGCAATCACCACGCAGTCGAACTCACCCACGCGATCCAGCGGCGTAGAGTGCATGTTCAGCGCGTACTTGCGGCCATGCCCGACGAAGGGGAAGAAGGGATCGTTGTAGCTGACGTCGCAGCCCAGGCTCTGCAACTGTTCAATCATCACCAGCGCCGGCGACTCGCGCAGATCGTCCACGTCCGCCTTGTACGCAACACCCAGCACCAGCACCTTGGCACCCTTCATGGCAATGCTGCGGTCGTTCAGCGCAAGCGCCACCTGCCGCACCACGAAGATCGGCATCTCTTCATTGACCTCACCCGCCAACTGGATAAAGCGCGTGGTGAAGCCGTACTCCTTCGCCTTCCACGTCAGGTAGAACGGGTCGACCGGGATGCAGTGGCCACCAATGCCCGGCCCGGGATAGAACGCCTGGAAGCCGAACGGCTTGGTCGCCGCAGCGTCCACCACCTCCCAGATATCCACGCCCATCTTCATGCAGAGCTGCTTCATCTCGTTTACCAGCGCAATGTTCACGCTGCGATAGATGTTCTCCAGCAGCTTCGTCATCTCGGCCGTGGCAGGCGAACTCACCGGTACTGTCCGCGTGAAGATGGAGCCATAGAGCGCGCACGCAGCCTCGGTCGCCGTAGCGTCCATGCCGCCCACAACCTTAGGGATCTCGCGGCGCGGCGTGATCATGTTGCCCGGGTCCTCGCGCTCGGGCGAGAAGGCGACCAGGACGCCGTCAATCTGCTCCTTGGCCTCGGGCGGAGCAATCTGCACCTGCACATCCCGCTTCGCGCCCGCCTCCATCAGGATCCGGACGACGATCTCTTCCGTCGTGCCCGGATACGTCGTGCTCTCCAGCACGATCAACTGGCCGGCGCGCACATACGGCGCAATCGCGTGCACGGTCGCTTCCACGTAGCTCAGATCCGGAGCGTGATGATCGGTCAGCGGCGTCGGCACGCAGATCAGTACGGCATCCATCTCGGCGATGTGCGCGAAGTCAGTAGTAGCGGTAAATCCCTTGGCCTTGGCAGCGGCAATGTGGTCCGGCTCAATCCGCCAGATGTAGCTCTCGCCGCGGTTCAGCCTGTCGACCTTGGTCGTGTCGACGTCGAAGCCGGTAACGCGAAACCCCTCGCTTGAGAACAACAGCGTCAGCGGCAGGCCGACATACCCCAGACCGATGATGCCGACCTTCGCTTCGCGCTGCGCAACGCGCTCCCGCCACTCCGTCAGCGACCGGACGGTCGTGATTGGGGTTGAAATGGTCTCCGTGAGCGTTGCGGGTACGGCGTCGGCCAAGGTCTTGCCTCTTCTGTGTCAGGCAGATACGACGCACGGCAGCCCTGCCGTGATGGTACGCCTTGCGAAATGGGTAGCTCCGAGGGATTGGACGATCTGGCAGGATTGAAGTTCCAAAAGCCGGTGCGCCGGATTCCGCCACTGCTGTTCTGGGAACGTCCTCCAAAACAGGGAAGGCCCAGCGATTAGGCTGGACCTTCCCGTTCAACGGACTGCGGCAGACTAGTGCGCCATCGTCTCGCTGGACGCCGGTGCGGGCTTCGGCACCAGCCACACCAGCGGCACCATCACCGTCGTAAAGACGGCCAGCACCGCAATGATGTCCAGGTACGCCAGCATCTGCGTCTGGCTGTGCAGCATGTTGTAAACGTTGCCCTGCGCCGCGGCAATCGCGTCCGAATGGTTCGCAACTGCAGCCGTGCCATGGCTCTGCAGATATCCGGCGATACCGCTAATGCGGTCGTTATACGCCGTGTTGCCGGAACCCATATTCATCGTCATGTTCTGCTGGTGAGCCTGCGAGCGTCGCGCCAGCATGGTCGACACAAACGCCGTACCCACCGATCCGCCCACGTTACGCGCCAGGTTCGACAGGCCGCTCACGTCATTGTTCTGCGATCGCGGCACGCCGTTGTAGCTGATCGTATTGATCGGGATAAACAGGAAGGCAAGCGACGCACCCTGCCACACGCGCAGCCACATCACTGTCTTGAACGATGAGTTCAGTGCCAGCATCTGGTGCATGGCGAAGAGCGAACTCGTCATCAACAGGAAGCCGAACGAGATCATCACACGCGGGTCCACACGCGTAATCAGCAGGCCCACCACCGGCATCATGAACATGATGATCAGCCCACCCGGCGACATCACAAATCCGGCCAGCTCTGCCGTATACCCCAGCAGCGTCTGCACAAACTGCGGGATCAGCACGGTCGACGAGTACAGCGAGAAGCCCAGCACAAACAGCAGTGTGAAGGCGATCGCGAACGACTTCCGCCGGAACAACGTCAGGTTCAAAATGGGCCGGTTGCCCTTGCGCGCCTGTACCAGCGACCAGATGATCAACGACACCAGCGAGACCACGCAGACGATGATGAAGGCCGTGATCATGTGCGATCCGAACCAGTCATCCTCCTGGCCCTTATCCAGTACAAACTCCAGCGATCCAAAGCCCAGCGCCAGCAGACCGAAGCCCACATAGTCCAGGTTCAGACCCTTGCGCTTACTCTCGGCGACCTCGGCCACAATGTGCGGCGGGTCCTCCACCATGCGGCTGGTCAGGATCAGCGAAAGGATCGCAACCGGCACATTGATGAAGAAGATCCATCGCCAGTCGTAGTTATCGGTGATCCAGCCACCCAGCGTCGGTCCAATGGCCGGCGCGGCGACGACCGCCAGGCCGTACAGCGCAAAGGCCTGCCCGCGTTCTTTCGGTTCAAAGGTGTCGGCCAGGATCGCCTGTTCGCTCGGTCCCAGGCCACCGCCACCCGCACCCTGGATCAGGCGGAAGACGATCAGCATGGGCAGCGAGATCGCCAGGCCGCACATCATCGACGAGATGCCGAAGATGACGACGCACATCATGTAGAACTTTTTCCGGCCAATAAAGGTCGTCAGGTACGCCGAAGCGGGAAGAATAATCGCGTTCGCCACCAGGTAACTGGTGATCACCCACGTCGCTTCGTCCTGCGAGGCACCCAGGCCGCCGGCAATGTGCGGCAGCGCCACGTTCGCAATGGAGGTGTCCAGCACCTCCATAAAGGTGGCGAGCGTCACCGTCAGGGCAATCAGCCACTTGTTGTGCTTGGGCGTCCAGTGCACCTGCGCCGCAGCCTGCACCTCAGCCGATTGGCCTGTCTCTTCTACTGTTGCGGATGCCATGTTCTTGTTTCGATTCGTCCGGAAAGTACCGGGATGCAGATTTGTTCACCGGACCGCGTCTTTGCCGGTGCCCCGCCGGAAATGCTAGGGTGAGGCAATGGCAAGGATCGCAGTCGATATGGATGAGGTCATGGCGGACACCGTGGCCGAGCACATCCGCCGCTACAACGCCGACTTTGGCGCAGAGCTGACCCACGAGGACCTGGACGGCAAGTGGCTCTGGCAGTGCGTCCCGCCGGAGCACCACGAGGCACTGGGCGGCTACCTGAACGAGCCCGAGTTCTTCGGCGCCCTGACCGTCATGCCCGACGCGCAGCGGGTTCTCGAACGCCTGAGCCGTGACCACGAGGTCTTCATCGCCTCTGCCGCCATGGAGGTCCCAGCCAGCTTCACCGCGAAATACCGGTGGATGGAGCAGCACTTTCCCTTCATCCGGCCGTCGCACATGGTCTTCTGCGGCAACAAGTCGATCCTCGCCTCAGACTTCCTCATCGACGACAATCCACGGCAACTGCGCATGTTCAACGGCCGCGGCCTGCTCTTCACCGCACCGCACAACAAGTACGTGACGGAGTGGACCCGCGTCGATAACTGGCTGGCCGTGGAGAAGTTCTTTTACAAGCAGAAGTAGGAGCGGGTCGACCGCTGCAAAAGTAGGAGGGAGTAGGTCCGCTACTCCTCCACAATCACCGTCTTACCGTCGTTCTCTTCTTCCTCAATCGGCAGCCGCGTGCCGCGACGGCGATCGAAGAGCTTCCGGACGACCCAGATTGCGATGCCGGCCAGCAGCAGGCCCGCTACAGTGAAGATCAGGTGCGTATGTCCGCGCAGGGCGGATGTGACGGCTCCCAGCGCGCCGGGACCGTACACGTGCGTGATCACCGCGTAGATCGTGAACTGCACCAGCTTGCCCAGCAGAATCGCGACCAGGAAGGTCAGCGGTTTCATCTCAAAGACACCCGCGCAGAACTCGAACAGCTTGATCGGCGTCGGTGGCGGTCCCATCGCCGGAACGAAGATGGCCAGGAACTCCTGCCGCTCGAACCGGTCGCGCAGCCGCTCATAGCGCTCGCGGTTGATCTTTCCCAGCAGGAAGATCTCGCCGCCCAGCCGGCCGACATAGAACGGAACCAGGCTGCCGATTGCCGACGCAACCGCCGCAACCACCGGGTAGATCAGGAACCGTGAAGGATTGCTGTGTACATTCGAGATCAGCAGCACCTGCCACGGCATGGGCAGCAGTGCCGAATCCAGCAGCGCAATCGCCGCCAGGCCCCAGATACCGAACCGTTCGAAGAAGTGTTTCAGGTTTTCACTGATGTGCTTCAGCGCTCCGCCATGGGCGGCAACATGGGGAGCGGCGTGTGCGGTGGCGTCTGTCTGCAGAAGGGCCGCAATTACGTGCAAGTGAAGCATCTCCGGGCTATTCTACGCGTCACGGCCGCCCGGGTCTGCCTGCCGGGGTGAGAGAATAAGGTTGCGCCACGGGCGTCAAGCCGCGCCGTTCGAAACGAATCGGCTCCGGCTCACGTCCTAACCTTTGAAGAAACCGTACATACGCGTGGCCCATCTCGAGACACCTCCCGGCGAGGACAGCACCCAGGAAACAGCACGGCCCAACGACACGCCCGAAACGGCGTCCGGCGGTCGCAGGTTCCGTCGTGGCCGCTATGAGGAGCTGCACCAGCACGAACTGGTCATGCTGCTGGACGAAGTCGATGTCGAGCGCACCCGTGCGCGCTTCCGCGAAGCCGTCTACATCTCGGTCATCGTCTGGCTGATCCTCGGCTGGGTCATCATCTACGGTCCGCGCTACCTGTGGCATCCCCCCGTTATCGTGCAGTCGCCGCCTGATCGCCGCAGCACCATGACGTACCTGGATACGCCGCCCGATCTGCCAAAGCAGACCAAGCCGCCCAGGCCGACGCCCAACGTCAGCGAGAAAACCACGCGTTCGCAGAGTCCCAAGCCCAGCCCGCAGGCTCCTCAACCTGCCCCTGGCCAGCCTGCGGCGCCCGCTCCCAAACCCACGCCGCAGCCCGCTCAGCCCAAACAGCAGGCTCCGCAGCAGCCGCAACAGCCTCAGCAGCAGCCACCGCCCCAGCAGACACGCAACACGCCGCCAACGCCGCAGCCCAGTCGGCCCACGCCGCCGCTGGCGGATGCCCCTTCGGCATCACCTACGGCGAGTAAGAACATCTTCGGCGGCCAGAAGAGCGCCGGCGAAGCCATCGCCGATGCGGCACGCGGTGCACGCGGTGGCCCAGGCGGTGACTATGGCTCCAACGGCCCAGCTCGCCAGGGTGGCGCAGATCAGGGCGTCAAGGTCCTGTCGGACATGCAGGGCGTCGACTTCGGCAAGTACCTCAACCGCCTGCTGAGCGACGTCCGCCGCAACTGGCTTCCACTCATTCCTGAAGAGTGCCGCCCGCCGCTCAATAAGCAGGGCATCACCGGCGTCCGCTTCACCATCCTGCCCGACGGCAAGATCGGCGCCATGCACCTGGACTACTCCACGCATGACGTTGCAATCGACCGCGCGGCCTGGGGCTCCATCACCGGCCTCGGCCAGGCGCAGCCCCTGCCCAAGGAATTCCACGGCCCCAATCTCGAACTCCGCATCGAGTTCCGGATCAACAAAGACGGCCAGGGCGAAGCGCAGTAACACTTCGTCCGGCGCTCAGCGCAATCCCGATCTCTGCACACGCTGATTTCTGCCACAGCCATCCCATGGATGGCCGGTTCGCTTGCGCGCCAGTATGCTGCTCCTACTCGCCGTTGCCCAGCGCGCAACGGTCCGGCACCACGGAGCGCGAAGAAATGATCGTCTCTCAACAAGGACTCATCAGCCTCGGTGGACTACTTCTCGGCCTATTCCCGCTGATCCTCCACCTCATCCGGTGGAGGAACGGACCACCCGAACCAAAGCCGCCTCTTCAGGAACTCCACCTAAACAAGTAGAGGGAAGCACCGGGCCTGCTGAAGTCAACGTGCGGTGTCCGTGAAAGGTGGTACGCGTAGTGCTTCAATTGCCCCTGTTGAACTTCGCCCGGAATCTCGCCTGCACTCTCGTTCTCGGCGCTGCGACTCTCACGCTTCCAACCTGGTCCCAGACGCCGTCGCCAAACCCCGCGACACCGACTCCCACCACGCAGCCGCCCGCTCAGCCGCCTGCCTCCGGCAGCGCACCTCCAGCGCAGCCCGGCAATGCAGCCCAGCCGGCCAAGGCAGCCGACGGCTCCTTCACCATTCGCCGCTCTGCCCGGCTCGTCGTCCTGGATGTTGTCGTCACCGACAAATCGGGCAACGTCGTCAACGGACTTACCCGCGACGACTTCCACGTCACGGAGATGGACCAGCCGCAGACCATCCTCAACTTCGAAGACGCAGGCCGCCACACGGTTCCTCCCGCCGCCGACATCAACTCCACCGCTGACCTCGACCGGCTCGCGCCTCAGGCCCCCGTCAACATCCTCCTGCTCGACGAGTTCAACACCCGCTTTGAGGACATGGCCTTCGCGCGTTACTCCCTGAAGAAGCTCCTCGCGAAGCAGCCCGACAAACTCGACACACCAACGATGCTGATCGCGGTCAACCTCACCAGCTTCAGCGTCCTCGTCGACTACACACAGGACAAGTCGAAGCTCATCAACGCGCTCGATCACCACTTCGTCGCCTACCCCTGGCAGGTGCATCAGGGCGGCTGGGTGGCTGAGCGCTTCAGCGCCGCCTTCGGCACACTCACACGCGTCGCAGAAGCCGTCATCGGCCATCCCGGCCACAAGAACATGATCTGGATTGGCCGCGGATTTCCCGCCTACAACTTCGTCAACGGCCCGGTCGACACCGAGGTTCGTGTCAACAACGCCGTCCAACAGTGCGTCAACGAACTGCGCGACGCCCGCGTGACCCTTTACACCGTCGACCCCGCCGGCCTCACCGTCACACCCGGCGGCAACTATGGCTCGGACGCTGCCTTCAACGATCCCTTCGGCGGCAACTACCAGTTCAGCAAACTCGCCGTGGCCACCGGCGGACGCACCTTCTACGGCCGCAACGACGTTGACACCGAGATCGCCAACGGCATTCGCGACGGCGCCAGCTTCTACTCGCTCACCTACCGCCCCGGCAACGACTCGGTCGATCCCAAGAAGTTCCGCCGCATCAAGATCACACTCAGCCGCCCGGACCTCACCGCAACCACCCGCGAAGGCTACTACGTCCAGATGGGCCCCGCCCGCGTGAACCCCACCAACCCGTCGCGCCGCCTCGCCTTTGAGCTGATGGCCGCGGACACCAGCAACATGGTCTATGACGGCGTCCCGCTCACCCTCACGCCTGACCCCGCAAACCCCGACGCCTTCAACGTCCACGTCGAAGGCAAGGGCCTCGTCTGGACCCCGGCAACCGATACCGAGCCACGCCACACCGAGGTCGTCGTCCTCGCCACCACCTTCGACAAGAAGAACAAGCAGCTCAAACAGATCGCACGCAGCATCAAGGTCCCCGCAGGCGGAGAAGTGCCACCCACCGGCCCGCTCATCCGCGACGTCACCTTTCACTTCCTGCTCGAGCACGATCCCAAGGCTGTCCGTGCACGCTTTGTCGTCCGTGTCTCTGCCACCGGACGCATCGGCACGGCAGACGCCGCCATGAATGGCGCCACGCCACCCGCACCCAGATAGGACCCACACGAACGACGGCCCCGGCGATCACTCGCCGGGGCCGTCGTTCGTTGCAGATACAACTTCATTGCCGATGCAACCGGTCTACGGGCATCAACGCAGACACGGTCCCGCGCGCAGCAGGACCGGTGTCATTAAACCTGGGAGATGAGGCGCCTTACAGATGAAAGATGGACTTGTAGGCCGGAGGCTTCGACGTGACCTCACTCTTTTCATCGAACTGCAGGGGAGCAAACGGGCGTTCGCGCTGCGGCATATCAGCGGGGTTCGTAGAGCCACCGGCGTCCTGCGCGGCATGACTGCCTGAATGCGAGGACAGATGCTTCTTGCGAGGCGCCAGGTGATTATGAATACCGGTACTGCGTGAGATAAGACTCATGGCAACTCCCTAACGTGTGGGGTACGTTTTGAAGATGCTCGTCTGGAGCAGATCCAGAGGGGTGTTGGCCGCCACAGCAAACATCACTGCAGAACGGCGCGCGCCAGAGGGTAGGCTTCAAGGCGAGAGACACCTTGCTGCCGCGCAGCATACGCCCAAAATCACACACCACGCAACACTGCGCACGAAACGTATCGCACAGCGATCCGTCTCCTGGGATCCGCAGCACGCAAACGCAAAGAAGCCGCAGCTTCCGCTGCGGCCCCTAAGTCCTGTTGAGAAAGCCCTACAAAATGTAACGACTCAAATCCTGGTTCTTAACAATTGCCGCAACCTGCTGCCGCACATACTCCGGATCGATCACGACCACGCGTTCCACGCCGCCTTCAACCTGCCGTTCGATCACCGGCAGCGGATGCTGCGGTGCTTCGGTCTCCGGCGTGCCCTTCGGCTTCTGCAGGGTACTCGGTTCCACCTGCGCCACCACACCGTTTTCCGCAGGCTTCGCATTCTTGATCAGGTCCGGCGCCTGGAAGCTGATCTCATCCAGAACGCGCTCCATAATCGTGTGCAAACGACGCGCACCAATATTCTCCGTCGTCTCGTTCACGCTGAAGGCAAAGTTCGCCATCTCTTCCAGAGCTTCCGGCTTGAACTCCAGCTTCAGACCCTCCGTCTCCAGCAGCGCAATCGACTGCTTCACCAGCGAAGACTTCGGCTCCGTAAGAATCCGGATGAAGTCCTCAACGGTCAACGACTGCAGCTCCACACGAATCGGGAAGCGGCCCTGCAACTCCGGAATCAGATCGCTCGGCTTCGACACATGGAACGCACCCGCTGCAATGAACAGGATGTGGTCCGTCGAAACAAAGCCATACTTCGTGTTGACCGTGGTGCCTTCCACAATCGGCAGAATGTCGCGCTGCACACCCTCACGACTCACATCCGGCCCATGTCCGCCCTCACGGCCGGCGATCTTATCGATCTCATCCAGGAAGACGATGCCGCTGTCTTCCACGCGCTCAATCGCTGTGCGCGTCACCTGCTCCATATCGATCAGGCGGCCCTCTTCTTCACTGATGAGGTATTCAAAGGCCTCGGAGACCTTCATCTTCCGCTTGCGTGAGCGCGATCCGAACAGACCAGGCAACAGGTCCTTCAGGTTCACATCGGCATCTTCGCTGCCGCCCACGCCCACAATCTCAAACGCAGGCTGATTGCGGTCGCGCGCATCGATCTCCACCATGCGATCGTCCAGTTTGCCCTCGCGGAACTGCGTACGCAGCTTCTCGCGCGTCGCATCCAGCGACTTCGGCTCCTCCGGCTTTGCAGTCGCAGCATCGAAGTCAATCGCAACCGGCGGCTGCGCATCCGTCACGGCATCGCCCGTATGACCCGCATCCTGCGCTGTGCCATCCGACTTCTTCTCCGCAGCAGACTTCAGCGTATCCAGCGGTGCGGGCGGCAGCAGCAGATCCAGCAGACGCTCCTCCGCAACCATCTCCGCCTTGTCTTCCACCTCTTCCAGCTTCTCTTCGCGCACCATCTCGATCGATGTCTCGACCAAGTCGCGCACAATCGATTCCACATCGCGGCCGACATAGCCGACCTCGGTGAACTTGCTGGCTTCCACCTTCAGGAACGGTGAGTTAGTTAGCTTGGCTAACCGTCTTGCAATCTCCGTCTTACCAACGCCCGTCGGTCCGATCATGATGATGTTCTTCGGCATGATCTCGTCGGCAATCTCAGGCGGCAGCTTCTGCCGGCGCTGACGATTGCGCAGCGCAATGGCAACGGCACGCTTCGCCGCATGCTGACCGACCACGTACTTATCCAGCTCCGCAACAATCTCGCGAGGCGTCATCTCTTCCAGATTGACGGCCTGGTCTTCTGCTACTCCGGGGAGGTAGATGGCCATTAAAGCTCCTCCACTGTAATGTTCTCGTTCGTATAGATACAGATCTCCGCAGCAATCTTCATGCTCTTCTCGACGATCTGGCGAGCGGAAAGATCGGTGTTCTCCAGCAGCGCCTGTGCGGCACTCTGCGCAAAGCTGCCACCGCTGCCGATGGTCATGATGCTGCCGCCCTCGATCTGGTCCGGCTCGATGACATCGCCATTGCCGCCCAGCAGGTACATGTGTTCCTTGTCCGCGATCAGCAGCAACGCTTCCAGTTGGCGAAGCAGCTTATCCGTGCGCCAGTCCTTTGCAAGCTCCACCGCAGCGCGCGGCAGGTTGCCGGCGAACTGCTCCAGCTTGCTCTCAAAGCGTGCGAACAGAGAGAACGCATCGGCCGTCGAACCCGCGAATCCGGCCAGCACCTTGTCCTGGTACAGACGGCGCAGCTTCTTCGCGCTCGACTTCATCACCGCAGAGCCAAGCGTCACTTGGCCGTCCGCAGCCATCACCACCGAGCCGTTGCGGCGCACACACAGCACCGTGGTCGACCGGATGCGCCGACCCTCGGCCTGGTCGTACGGGTGCATCGCGGGCTTCGCGTTAAAGGAAGAAATCGGCATAGGAGCGGAGCATGTGGGCGCGCCGGAACGGCCGCCATCAGAAGATTGCATCACCCACAAGTATACGCGCGGCACCACAAAACCCGCATGGTTGCTGGATTCGGAGGCGCAGAAGGGGCAATCCCGTCTGTCGGGAACCGTACGCGAGGATGGATCGTGGGCCTAGATACCCTCGGTCTCTGCGTCCACAGGCTTCGACGGGCTGTTTCGAACGTACTGCCGCTCCGGTCCGCGGTCGGTCAACATCACACGCGTGCGGCAGAAGCCACAACGCCAGGGGTACTTGCCCATAAGGGGGAGGACGTAGTTCTCCCATAAGCCGCGTCGTCCGCTTCGAAACATCCTGCCCTTGGAGCAGGCAGCACAACGGTGGTCACTCATTCGGGGGTCCTGAAAAGCTTTGATTTGTTCAGGCAGTCGCCATCAGTCGTGCAGTAATACAGGGGTCGTGCGGGGTAGGACCAATGGATCGTTGGATGCGAGGGTACTCCCACACGCAGTCGACCGTTAGGGCCATTCTTCAGTACCAAAGTCGTAGCCCCCGGCATCGGTGGCCGGGGGCTAGCGTAATCCTGCAGTCGTGATCAACGTAACTCGTTATCCTGCCTAGCGATAACTCGGCGGAGCAGGGTTCAACTGCCCGAACTGACGCTGATGCCAGTAGGGATACGGCACCGGCCGCTCACTCGCCTGGTCCAGCTTTTGCACCTGCTCTGTTGACAGCGTGAAGCTCGCCGCCGCCAGGTTCGCCTTCAACTGCTCGGCATTGCGAGCGCCAATGATCAGGCTGCTGATCGTGGGCTTCCGCAACAACCAGTTCAGTGCCACCTGCGGCACCGACTTGCCCGTCTCCCCCGCGACCGCATCCAGCGCATCGACGACCGTATATAGATACTCGTCCTCCACCACCGGTCCGCCCGCGGTTCCTTCCTTCGCACGGCTACCCTCGGCCGGCGGCTGCCCGCGCCGAATCTTCCCGGTCAGACGTCCCCATCCCAGCGGGCTCCAGACCAGCGCGCCAACGCCCTCGGCAATTCCAAGCGGCATCAGCTCATGCTCGTAGTCCCGACCCACCAGCGAGTAATAGACCTGGTGCGCCGCATACCGGGCCCACCCGTACTGCGCGCTGATGTCCAGAGACCGTTGCAACTGCCAGCCGCTAAAGTTCGAACAGGCGATATAGCGGATCTTGCCCTGGCGCACGAAGTCATCCAGCGTACTCAGCGTCTCTTCCATCGGCGTGTTGGCGTCGAAGCCATGCATGTGAAAGACATCGATGTAATCCGTACCCAGACGCTTCAAACTGCCATGGATCTGCTTCGTCAAATGCGCCCGCGACGACCCCTGGTTGTTCGGCCCCTCGCCAAACGGGAACGTGGCCTTCGTCGAAATCAGCACGGATTCACGCGGTAGGTGGGCAATCGCCGCACCCAGAATCTCCTCCGAGTGACCGGCGGAATACACGTCCGCCGTATCGAAAAAGTTCACACCAGCATCCATGCAGAGATCGATTAACTCACGAGCCTCAGCGACATCCGTCGAGCCCCAGGCCTTGAAGAAATCCGTTGATCCACCGAAGGTTCCCGTGCCAAAGCACAGCACCGGTACATGCAAACCACTCTTGCCAAGCTGACGAAATTCCATGCACCTTCAGATGCAGCACGTCCGCAGAGGGCGCAGCCATTCGCAGCGCAACCTCCCGCCGCTAGGTGATTAGGTGATCGATAAGCTTCAGAGCTTCATCCATGACATCCACACCGAAGCCGTTCAGCCAATGAATCCGCGGATCCCGGCGAAACCATGTGCCCTGCCGCTTGCTGTAATTACGATGGCCGATCTGCGTCCGCTCAACCGCTTCGGCCTCCGTCATCTCGCCACGCAACACGGCCTGCGCCTCCGCATAACCCAGCGCACCCAGCGCACGTGTCGCGCCGTACTTCGCGGTCAGCACGCGCGTCTCTTCCACCAGGCCGTCCGCAAACATCGCCGCGCAACGCGCATTGATCCGCGCATAAAGCGCTGCACGATCCGGCATCAACCCCAGTTGCACCACACGGAACCCGCGCAATGGCTCCGGCCGGCGCTCGCTCCACGCCTCGCTCATCGGCCGGCCTTCCACCACGGAAACCTCGATCGCACGGATCAGCTTCGGCAGATCATTTCCGTGGATCTTCGCGGCATTCGCTGGATCCAGCCGCCGCAATACGCGATGCAACAACTCCGGTCCGCGACGATCGACAGCCGCGCGCAGGCGATCGCGTAACGCTTCATCGCGCTGCGGCACGGGACTCAGCCCATCCAGCAAAGCGCGCAGATAGAGTCCTGTTCCGCCGGCCACAATCGGCACATGCCCACGCGCCGCAATGTCCGCAACGGCAGCACGCCCGGCTCGGCCGTAGTCGCCTGCCGTGTACTCCTCGGTCGGCCAGGCCACATCGATCAGGTGATGCGGCACACGCGCTCGTTCTTCCCGCGAAGGCTTGGCAGTGCCCAGTTCCATCTCGCGATAGACCGCGACCGAGTCGCACGAGACGACCTCGCCACCCAGCCGCTCGGCAAGCGTCAGCGACAGCGCCGTCTTGCCGCTGCCGGTAGGTCCAACCAGGACGATCAGAAGCGGCTCTGCAGCTACCAAACGCGCCACCAACCCTGCGCGAACATGCCGTGGACCACCGCGCGATAGACGATCAAAACCAGCACACCCGCCGCCAGCCAAAGGGCAGCACCCACCTGCTGCCGCTGCTGCGTGGCAAATGCTGCCTGCTGTTCCTGCGGGATGTTGCGGCGAGCCATGATGTGCAGGATATCGCTAATGCGTGCTGGCAATGCCGTGCTTCGCTGCGCACGATCGGAACGAAAGCGCGATCGTCTGCAACAAGAAAGGGACGGCCGAGGCCGTCCCTTTCTTAAATAAACAACTGCCGCCTACTTACGCGTGTGCAGGCTCGGGCATTTCCTTCAGGCGCTTGGCGAGCAGCTCTTCGAGCTCCTCGAGTGCCTTGCTGAAGCCTTCGATACCTTCCTTCAGCTTGTCGTGGGCCATGCGGTCCTCGGCATGCATCTTCTCGAAGGTCTCCTTGTCCATGGGGATCTTCTGGATGTCCATGGCTGCGGACTTGGTCGCGTCGAGCTTCTTCTCCAGCTTGCCTTCGGTCGAGTCGAGCTCAGCCAGCAGCTTGGGTGCGATGGTCAGCAGGTCCGAACCGGCCAGCTCGATGATCTCGCCCGTGTTGCGGAAGGAGGCGCCCATCACCTGGGTCTTGTAGCCGAACTTCTTGTAGTAGTTGTAGATGGTCGTGACGGACTGTACGCCCGGATCTTCTGCGCCGGTGTACTCCTTGCCCGTGTCCTTCTTGTACCAGTCCAGGATGCGGCCGACGAACGGCGAGATCAGCGTAACCTTGGCCTCTGCGCAGGCAACAGCCTGGTGCAGGCCGAACAGCAGCGTCAGGTTGCAGTGAATGCCTTCCTTCTCGAGCTCTTCCGCTGCCTTGATGCCTTCCCAGGTGGCGGCAATCTTGATCAGAACGCGCTTGCGATCGACACCGGCATCCTCATACTGCTTGATGATGTCGTGCGCCATCTCGATCGTCTTCTCCTTGTCGAAGGAGAGGCGGGCGTCGACTTCGGTCGAAACGCGGCCCGGGACGATCTCAAGGATCTTGCGACCGAAGGCTACGGCCAGCGTCTTGAACGCGGCGGCTGCGACGGCCTTATCGTCAGAGTTTGCGCCAGCGGCAGACTTTGCCTGCTTCAGCACGTCGTCGACGATGTAGCTGTATTCCGACATACCCGCAGCTGCGGTGATCAGCGAGGGGTTCGTGGTCGCGTCGGTGGGCTTGAACTTCTCCATCGACTTCATGTCACCGGTATCTGCTACCACCGTGGTGTACTGCTTCAACTGCTCCAAGAGCGTCGCCATCGTATCTCCCTTGCTGTATCGCTGCAATTTTCGATGCTACTTCTTGATTCTACGCTTCCCGGGCCGGGCATAAGTAGTCGCTGAGACCAGCCGAGTATGAGAATTCATCTTCCGAAAGCGGCCGTTACGGCTTGGGAATGGTCGCGTGAATCTCCGGGCTGTGCGCGCCGGCACGTCCGTCAAGACTGACCCCGGCAACACTGTAGCGGTAGTCGACGGCAGGCCGGGCCGTGGTGTCGGAGTAGCTGAAGCCGCGGACGGGCGTGGCGGTCAACTGCGTTGGAGCACCGGTCTCTTCGGCACGGAAGACAAGATAGCCCTCCACCCCGGGCTCTGCGCTCGCCTGCCAGACGAGGTCGATGGAGGGTGCGCCAAGGGTATTCGCCAGGGCCTCCAGGCCCAGGGGCGGAGCCGGTGGAGGCGCCAGCGCGGACGCGGCCACGGTCACCGTGGAGGCTTCGCTATTCACAGTCAGGTCGGCATCGCCGATGCGCGTGGAGCGCGACCGATAGACGATGTAGTGCTGTTCCACACCGGCATGGCCACCAGCGTCGATGGCGCCAGCAGGGTCGCGCGGGCCGGGCTCGACTGCCATCAGCGTCGTTGCAGCCGGTCTTTCGCCGGGTGCCGAAGCCAAGGGAGTAGGAGCGCCAGGCTTGCTGCGGAAGGCCACGGCAGGAGCGTCGCCGCGGGTCACGCGGAGCAGCGTGCGGTCCTGCGGAGTGGCGCCAGGCTGCCAGCGAAGAGCAATCCCACCGGCGACGGGAGACGCGGTTAATCCGCGGACCGGAGCCGGTGCTTCGCCGGCGACCGTCAGTACATCGGCAGAGGCGGCGCCTTTACCCTCACCGTTTACGACGCGGATGCGGTAGTGCAGGGCACGATCCGGACCGGCGACGAGGGCTGCCGGCAAGGGGTCGTGAAAGGTTCCAGGCGTGCCGGCGATCACAGGGATCTTCGCGATCGGGCCACAGGTCGTGGGAGGTAAAGTCTCGCCGCGGCAGATCTCTGCGGCCAGATCGCCGGCGCCGTGTTTTCCCGTAAGCGAGACACCATCCGTGGTGCGTGTCGGATTAGACCAGGCCAGGTCGACGTTGCCGCCGGCGCGCTGCGCCGTCAGTCCACGGACCGCTGCCGGCAGGCGCAGGCTGGGGGGCCGCAGAGGGCCCTCACTGGCGCAACCCACCATCAGGAGCAGCATCGGGGTGAGCGCCAGGGCACGGGTGCCGCGGCAGGTCCCGATGGTTTTCGCTTTGACGGGGAGCATCACCTCAAAAGCGTAGCATCGCGGCTGATGGCGCAGCACCGGCTGAAGTATCGCCCTGTCAGACCGGCGACTATGGCAGGACAAAAAATCGCAGCCGCGAATGTTTGCGTAGGCCACGAAACTTATTTCGCCGCACTCCAATCCAGCAGTCAGTGTGTCGCGTACATCTTTCGACGGGGTTACAACATCTTTTCGGCTTGCGACACTGCCGACCGTCAGGAGCATATCGACCCATGGCAACCCAGATCGACCCCCAAGAGCTGGCAACACCACCACTACCGTCCCCCGAGGAGCCCGGCGAAAAAGATGTTCGTGTCGCCGCCGAAGCTGCTGAATCCTTCATCTCTGAAAAACGTCTTGGCGACCGCATCAAGCAGCTTCGCCTCAAGAAATCCATGGGCCTCGTCGAACTTGGCCGACACACCGGCCTCTCGGCCAGCTTCCTCTCCCAGCTTGAGACGGGCCGCGTCGTGCCCACACTGCGCAACCTGGCACGCATCGCGCTGGTCTTCTCGAAGGACCTGAGCTACTTCTTCGAGCCGGAGCCGAAGACACTCTTCCGCGTACAGCGCGGCAAGGACCGTATCCGTCTGCCGCAGAGTGGAACCGACGATCCGTCGTACTACTTCGAATCGCTTGGCTACCTCATCCCCGATCGTCAGCTCGATCCCTACTTCGCAGAGTTCCTGCCGAACATGACGCCGCGGCGTGCACACCAGCACCCGGGCTGCGAGTTCCTGTATGTACTTGAAGGCGAGATGGTTATTTCGCACGGCGAGGGCAAACACAAGCTCGGCGCGGGCGATGCGGTCTACTTCGACGCCAACACGCCGCACAGCTACGCCAACGCCTCCAACGAACCCGCCAAGGCGCTCATCGTCACGTTGCAGGGCAATGCCGCATCCGCCAACAGCGGAACCGGTGCTCTGCCGACGGGCAACGGCAAAACGCGCGGACTGAACGGCAGCTCGGGCACGATCATGCGCCCCCGCACGCCGGAAGCCGGTACCACACAGACACCGCAGTAATCGTCGCTACCGGAACAGGTGTGGGACGAAGCTGCTTAGATTGCCGGTAATGGGTGTCCGCGATTCGCGGATGCCCATGCCGCCACACTCCTGATCGATCATCCAAAGCCCAAGCACCGGATAACGCGCACTGCCATCCGCAGCGGGGAACGTCGCGAGTGGCGCTGCCTGCTGACAGACAAACCGTCCTTCGCCGTACCGCCCCTCCGTCTTCGTGGACGCTCCCGGAGCGACCAGCGTGATATTCGCCCCCTCCCGACTCAGCAGCGGCTTGCGGACATAACTGCGCATCGCGTGCGGATCGTCGAAGTAAGCCTCCAGCAGCAGCGGATGGTTCGGATAAAGCTCCCACAGGATGGGCAGTATGCCCTTGTTCGCCAGCAGCATCTTCCAGATCGGTTCAATCCAGGTGGTGCGATCGTAGGTAGCGATTGCGTCTGGGCCGAACGACTCAGCGAGCAGACACTCCCACGGGTACAGCTTGAAGAGCGTCCGGATCGGCTGGTCCTCAAGATCCACAAAGCGCCGCGCGCCATTGTCCCAGCCAATCTCTTCCATCAACAGTTGCGCGGTGGCCAGCCCGGCCTCCTGTGCGGTATCGCGCAAATAGGCGACGGTCAGCACATCCTCCTCGCTGTCGGCGCTCGCAAAGTGCACGGGCTGCTGCAGAAACGGCGCAATGTCCTTCCACTTCGCGACCAGGCGTTCATGCAGGCTGTTGAACTGGTCGGAACCCACATGGCACTCATTCAGCCAGTTCCACTGCGTCACCGCAGCCTCAATCAGCGAGGTGGGGGTGTCGGCGTTGTACTCCAGCAGCTTCGGCGGGCCGCTGCCGTCATACATCAGGTCGAAGCGTCCGTAGAGCGCGGGCGGCTCGCTGTTCCACGTCCGCTCGATCAGCGGGATAGCCTCCGGCGGAATGGTCAGGTCGGCGTAACGCTTCGTGTCGATGATGTGCTGCGCGGCGGCCAGGCACATCGTCTGCAGCTCGTTCGCCGCAGACTCCAGCGTGTCGATCTCGTCGGCATTAAAGCTGTAAAAAGCCGACTCGTCCCAGTAGACGGCACCCTGCTCGGCAAGGTCCTCCGGCGAATGGAAGGTGAGGCCGTCCACTTCCACTTTGCGTTGCCAGTCCGCGCGCGGTTTCGCTGTGTTCCGCTGCATTATTCGCCCCCTCCGCCAAAGTGCGACCCGAAGCCGCCGCGGGTGACGCCATTGAAAAACCCACCACGCCCGCTGCCGGGCCGGCCATAGATGTGGTTCGGTTGCGGCTGGTAGCCACCGCCAAAGACACGCGAACCCATCCCATATCCGCCCCCGCCGCCATAGTAGTAGCGATAGGGAAGAATGAACGGAATGAAGCCGCCATGTCCGTCGGGCCGCTGCTGCTGCACAGCGTTCTGAGGCAGATTGGCGCAGAGCTTGTCGTCAACGACGTTGTCGTGTTCGTCCACGCAGCGCTGCATCTCTTTGGGACGGCAGCCCGTCAGGATGCTGACGGCGGCGGCGGCGAGCAGTGGTGCGACGATCTTACGGACGCTTGCCATGTCTGCATCAGGCTATCGCAGTTAGGGCGTTCTTTGCGTAGCGTGTGTGGCCGGCGCCTCATAGAGAAGGCGGGGTTGAACGCAAAAACCATTGACGTCGTTCTCTTCCGCACCTTAGCGTGTGGAGCCATGTCAGAACTCTTCGCCGAGATCGCAGATCTCCACGATCAACTGGACGCAGCGGAGCGCGATGCCCTGCTGCTCGTGGAAGACCTCCCCGAAGCGCAGGGCTGCTGGCGGCCTGGACCAGACTCATGGAGCGTCGCGCAATGCCTCGACCACATTGCGGTCACGAACCAGGTCTACCTCGGCGCAATGAAAGAAGCCGCCATGCGTGCTCGCGAAGCCGGCAGATTCAGGCAGCGACCTGCGCTTCCCGGACGCGTCGGACGCTGGTTCGCAGCAAACCTTGAGCCTCCCGTGAAAGCCTTCTTCAAGGTGAAAGCGCCGCGCAACATTAAGCCTGGTAACTCGCCTTCGCTCATGGACGCTCTCGCCACTTTCCTGAAATCTCAGGACGAAGTCAGGGCTTACCTCCGCGCAAATTCCGACTTGGACCTTGCGGACATCCGGTTTGCGAACCCACTGCTTCGCGGCATTCGCTTCAGCCTCGCAACCGGCCTTCACGTGATCACGGCTCACGAAAGACGCCATCTGTGGCAGGCCTGGGGTGTACGTCGTGCAGCATCTCTAAGCGGTCATGCGCCGGCGTCTCTGGCATAGGGTCGCCAAGCACTCCTCACGAAGGTCTCTTCGCAGCAGCAACCCACACATCCCCGGTCTTCAGATCCAGAGTGACAACCCACCTCTTCAAAAAAGGCATGCCCAGATTGCCATCCAAAATGATGTCCGGCGTGAACGCGTCCTCCGTATCCACGTCGACGCCCGGCACGACGGAGAAGTGCGCAGTCTGCTTCGCTTCCTTGGCCGGATCCAGACCGAAAAGCTCGGCAACCTGTTTCCCGACCAGGACCGTGCCGCCATTGCCGGAATCCAGCTCCATGTAGGCGGGGCCCTTGGACGTCGGCACCTCCAGCATCACCGACAGTGCCAGGCCCTGCACCTCACGGTTCAGTCGAGCCTTCAGATGCCGCATCCCTTTGGTGCGTTCGGCAAGACTCTCCGGGCTCTCGACCGTAAGTTGTCCATTCAAAAAGTCGATGGTCACCGGCTTGCCGTCGAACAGGTTCAGCGACGCGATTCCATCCAGATCCGCATCGCCCGGATTCAGCTTGCCGAGGTTGATAAAGCCCACAGCGGGCAGGACCACACTGTAGTCCGAGACACCGATCCTGATGTTGGAGCACCGCTTCGTGTCACCGCGGTCGCCAAACATGCGAAAGCCGGTAAGACGTCCCCATGCGTCGCAACCCTTCAACGCATCCGGAGAGAGCAGTGTCAGCCCACCTCCCGTGTCGAAGAGCAACTTACGCTCTGCACCACCCACGCTTACCGGCAGCACCCACCGTGTCCGCCACGGTATCAGCTTGACCGTCAGCGCCGGCTTGGACGCGGCGTGGGCAACGGAGCACAGGAACGACAGTGAAACAGCAAATCCTGCCAGGTAGGAATGGAATCGCTTCATGGACTCTCGCTGGGAAACGGCGAGAAAAGTTGATCACGTCATAAGGCTTCGCGCAACGAAGAATCTGCGATGCGCGTATTCCTGCGGGAACTAGGTCGAGGAGGAGTCTCGTGCAAAGAACTTCTCGACGTCATCAATATCCTGCGTCAGGCGGTAGGGTGGCAGGCTGTCCAGAAAGATCTTGCCGTAGCTCTGGCGCTGCACGCGGCTGTCCAGCAGCATCAGTACGCCGCGATCTGTGGCCGATCGGATCAGGCGGCCAAAGCCCTGCTTCAGCGTGATCACAGCCTGCGGGATCGAGAGGTCGTGGAAGGGCTTGCCGCCATTGGCTTCAATCGCTTCCATACGTGCCTGTTGCACGGGGTCGCTGGGTACAGCGAAGGGAAGCCGATCGATGATCACGCAGCTTAACTGGTCGCCCTGTACGTCGACACCCTGCCAGAACGACGATGTACCAAAGAGCACTGCATTCGGTGTCTCGCGGAACTCGTCTAGCAGCTGTTTGCGCGGAGCCTGGCCCTGCAGCAGCAGCGGGAAGGGCAACTCGACCAGCATCCGCTCGTACATCACCTTCATCTGCGCGTAGCTGGTGAACAGGCAGAAGGCGCGGCCGCGCGACAGTTCCAACACACGCCGCATCCGTTCAGACGCCTGCGGAATAAAGTCCTGGTCGCGCGGGTCAGGCATGTACGGCGGCAGGTAGAGTAGCGCCTGCTTCGTATAGTCGAAGTGCGACGGCACCGTGAGTTCCCGCGCGCCCACCAGTCCCAGGCGCTTCGCGACGTGATCGAAACCGCCCTGCACGGTAAGCGTGGCGCTGGTCAGGATGACGCTGGTAAAGCCGGCGAAGAGCGACGTCTGCAGAATCTCCGAAACATCGATGGGCGTCGCCTGCAGATACGTGTGGAAGGCCGCGGGTGTGCCCGTCTGTGTGCGGCTGAAGTTCTTCACGCCGCCGGCAGCGCGGCGCTCAATCCAGAAGACGGTGTTGGGGTCTTCCGCTTCCATCAGGAAGCTTGAGGAGGTGCGCAGATCGGTCACGCGCCGCTTCAGTCCGTTCACCTCGTCGACGTCCTTTACGCGGTCCAGTTCGTCGCGCAGACGGTCCAGTGCAGTCAGGTAGGTCGCGTAGTTCTCGCCACGCTCTTCCAGAAATCCCGGCCGGTCGTGAAAGGGCTGGCGTCCCAGTTGGAAGCCTTCCATGGGGAGCGACGCGAAGAACGACCGCGCACGCTCCCGCAGATTGACGGTGGCGCTTTCGATGCTTGAGGACGAGACAGCCTTGGCGCGCAGCAGCATCTCGGTATCTCGCGCGAGTTCTTCCACGCGCTGCTGACTGATCGCTACGCCGAAGTAGTCGCTGGCAACAGACTCCATCTCATGCGCTTCGTCGAAGATGACGGCGGCAGCGTCAGGCAGAATGCCTGCGTCCGGCGCACCGGGCGCCTGCTGCTTGATGTTCAGGTCCGCGAAAAACAGGTGGTGATTGACGATGACAATGTCGCTCTCAAGCGCCTTGCGTCGCATCGCCGTGATGTAGCACGGTTCGAAGTTGGGGCAGGTCTGGCCCAGGCAGGCTTCACTGCGTGCGTCCAGTTTGCTGAAGAGCATTGAAGGCTCGGGCAGGCCCACGATCTCTGCGCGATCACCCGTCTCCGTGTCGCGTTCCCACACCGAGATCTTGTGGAACTGGTCGATCTCCTCCAGGCCAGAGAGCAGTGGCGCCGCGGTCAACGCATAAAGCTTCTGCTTGCACACGTAGTTGCCGCGGCCCTTCATGTAACAGACCTTCAGCGGCCCCAGCAGCGATTCGAGGAAGGGGATGTCCTTGAAGAACAGCTGTTCCTGCAGGTTCTTGGTTCCGGTCGAAATGATGACGCGCTGGCCACGCTCCCGTGCGATCCGCAGCGCGGGCAGCAGGTACGCAAGCGTCTTGCCGGTGCCGGTGCCTGCCTCGACGATCAGGTGACGATGGTCTTCCAGCGCCTTCTCGACGGCCTTGGCCATCTCATACTGACCCTTGCGGTGCTCGTAGTTCAGCGACGATCCAGCCAGCACGCCGCCCGGCGCGAAGAACTCGTGCAGCGTGGGCAGCTTATCGGTCATGGTCGTAGTTGGCATGCGAGCGCGAAGAGAGGGCGAACAGACTCTATCTTATGCCGTCAGGGCGTAGCCGCAGTGCTTCTACCCCGCCGTGCCGGTGCAGTATCGGGAAGGTTAAGGAATCATTCGATTTGGTGCGGGTCTTCTGTATCTTCCCGTGGCTATAATTGGCTCCTTTCACGAACCTCAAGGAGCTGTGATGTTGCCTGGCTACATCTCGAAAGCTGTCCCGAACCCCATCTCCAATCGCGCCCCCTGGTACAAGAACATCGCGCCGACCTACGCGGGCATCTTCCTGTGGGTCGTCTTCTATCGCGAGATTGCCGGCGGTACGCTCGATCGTGCGGGTCTCGGGCTATCGCTGCTGGCGCTGCTGGCGGGCGGCGTCATCAGTTACGCGCTCTTTTATTACGTTCCCGGCATGCTCGGGCAGAAGACGGGCTTCCCGCTCTACGTCGTCGGCAGCTCCACCTTCGGCACGCAGGGTGGCTACCTGATGCCGGGCCTGCTCATGGGACTGTTGCAGGTCGGTTGGATGTCGGTGAACGCCTACGTCTCGACCAGCTTCATCCTGACGGCCTTCGGTTCCAAGGCCGGCCCGGGAACGTTGCCATTCGCGGTGATCGCAGCAGTGTGGTCGCTGGCGCTGGGCTTCGTCGGCGCCAAGGGCATTCAGTACGTCGGCAAGTTCGCGCTCTATCTCAACCTCGTGCCATTGCTCATGATCCTCATCGTCGCCGCCAAAACAGGCGGTTCGGCCTTCCAGTATGTGCCGGAACATCCGGCCCCGTACATCGGCTTTATGACGATGGTGCAGGTGGTGGTTGGCTTCTCCGCCACGGCGGGCGCGGCTGGTGTGGACTTCGGTATGGGCGCTCGGAATGAGAGCGATGTGAAGTGGGGCGGCATCATCGGCATCCTGCTTGCCGCCGTCATCGCAGGCGGACTGCCGCTGATCTCGGTTGCGGGCGCGCACGTCGCATTCGGTGTGAAGGACTACCACTTCGATTCGGCCATCGCACAGACGGGCAGCTTCGCTTCCATCGCCTTCCTGCTCTTCGCGGTCGCATCGATCGTCTCCATGTGCTTCTCGTCGTTCATCGCCGGCAACAGCCTGGCAACGATGATTCCGGGTGTGCCGCGCATCACGTCCACCATGGTGGGCGCGGTCATTGCCGCGGTGCTGGCGATTACAGGGGTGGCGGCAAACCTGGTGGGCCTCTTCACCATCATCGGCGCATCGTTTGGCCCCATCATCGGCGCGATGGTTGCGGACTACCTGCTGTCGGGCAGGAAGTGGGCAGGACCACGCGCAGGGATCAACTTCGCAGGATATGGTGCGTGGGCCGTGGGCTTTGTCATCGGCATCCTGCCATTCCTGCCGGTCAGCGATGCCGTAAAGGCCTACACGCAGCCGGCAGCGCTCTACAGCTTCATCGCCGGATTTATCGTCTACGTCATTCTGGCCAAGGCTGGATTGCAGCCCAAGACGGAGTCGCTGCCGGTGCTGACGGCTGAGGGTGTGTCGGTCTAGGACAACGGCGCGGGAAGATACCGTGCGGCAGTCTCAAACGTGCAACGGGTAGTGCCCTGAACTAGCGGGCACTACCCGTTGCTTTTAGCGTGAGTTCCCTCGCCTACTTCGCGTCGTTGTACTCGTCCAGCCAGGCCATCTGGATGGCTTCCAGCAGGCCCTCGTTCGACTTTGCAGGGTCGCCGGTGAAGCCCGGCAGCTCGGTGATGTACTTGTGCATGTCGGTGAAGCGGACCGTGAGCGGATCGATCTCCGGGTACTTCTCCTGGAGCTGGATACCGATCTCTTCGGTCTCTTCCCATCCGTATTCAAAGGGCATCGATTACTCCTTACCCGTTGCAAGGACTGCAGCGGGCTTGCCTTCCTGCACATAGTTACGATTCCAAGCGGGAATCTCGACGAGGTAGGTGCCGGGCGCGGTGATGACCGCCTGGCAGCCGAGGCGCGAGTTGGTCTGGGGGCCGGCGGCCAGGTCAATGCGATCGAGCTCGTCATCTTCCGGATCGTTCAGGCCCTTTTCGCCCTGCTTCACGTAGACGTGGCAGGTGGTGCAGGCGCAGACGCCGCCACAGGCGTGGTCCATGAAGATGCCGTAGTTCTCGGCGACGTCGAGCAGGCTCATGGGCTGGCCGTGGCCGTCGTAGGGCAGCGATCCGAAGGGGAACTCGACCGTCTTGTTCTCCGGCTGGAAGGTCACGCGAACAATGTTCTCCGCGGGTGGCTTCGAAAGGTCGACTTCGGGTAGATCGAGGTTGTGCTCAGACATAAGTTATCTCTCGAGAATCATTCTACCGAAGACCCCCTCGGTGGCCGCCTGCAGAAGTGAGCAGAATAAGGCCCAGCAGAGGCAAACCGCACAGCATAGAAGCGATTCTGCGGCGTTAGGCTCGTCGCCGTGGCCGGCGCGCCGTGCGGAGCAGCACCGGCGAGAACGTCGCAACAAACGCGACCACCAGCATTGCGATAAGCCTCGGCGCAGTGTGCGAGACCGAAAAGACCGCCCACGCGGCCAGCACCCAGAACGTCATATTCGCGGACGCGGCCAGGTATACCCAGTCAGAGAACTTGTGCTGGTCACGAATGAAGTCCATCTCACTCAACCTGGGATAGGTCGTCGACGGCGTGATGGACATCCGCAGCATCACGACCGGCAGCAGGTTAAAAAACAGCACCAGCGAAATCCAGACCATGGGTGCATACGTCTGCGGGTGACGTGGCTGGAGCCACCATGTGATGGTGATGGTCAGCAGGATGTTAAGCGTCGCTCCCGCGTTCACAATGGCGGGAAAGTGCCCCATATCACTGAGACGATTCATTTCATTCAAACGCTTGTCCGTACTGTTCATCACATCACCTGTTCTTGCGCAGTTTACGTGCGAAATACGTCCAATGGCTGAACGATTGGGGGCGACGCGCGAGTGATCAACAAGACCGAACCAGAATCAGTATGGGACTATCCAAGACCCCCGCGGATGGAGCCAACACCCCGCCATCTACGCATTGTTCACGGCGGCATCGTAATCGCAGAAACGTCGCAATCGCTGCGGATTCTGGAGACCAGCCACCCGCCCGTCTATTACATCCCGCAATCCGACATCGCAATGAAACACATCGTGCCTTCCGCAAAACGCAGCAGTTTCTGCGAATGGAAAGGCTCCGCTGACTACTGGAACATCGTGATCAACGACGCCGTAGTGCGCGATGCAGCATGGAGTTATCCGAAGCCAACCGGATCATTTGCCGCGCTAAAAGACCACCTGGCGTTCTACGCCAGCCGCGTCGATGAGTGCTATGTGGATGGGGAAAAGGTGCAGCCGCAGCCAGGTGACTTCTACGGCGGGTGGATCACATCGCACGTGCGCGGCCCCTTCAAGGGGCCACCGGGCACGATGGGCTGGTAAGTTACTTCGTCTTTGAGTCGTCGATCTGCGCAGGTGCAAAAGGATGCGGCGCGCTTGGACCTGTGCCCATGTCGTCGCCCGCTGCTCCCATGGTCTTACCGGTTAGAGCCGAGGATACGGCGGTGTCCATCATAAGTTCTGCGAAGCGCGTAGTGGCCTTGTCGAGGCGATCGATCGCGGCGCGGATGATCTTGTAGTCCTGGCCGCGGATGCTGGCGTCGAGTTCGAGCTGGGCTGCGTGGATCTTCTCGATCTCATTGGGCGTCAGCTGCTGCCACGCCGGGTGCTTCTGGCCCTTTTCGACGGCTTCCTTGATGGTGTTGGCTTCGTTGGTCGCTTCAATAAGCTGGCGCTGATTCAGGTCGTCTTCCGCGTGGTCAAAGGAAGCGAGGATCATCTCTTCAACCTGGTCGTCGGTCAGGCCGTAGCTTGGCTTAACTTCCACTTCAGCTGCCTGGCCGCTGCGCTGTTCGCGTGCGCTGACCTGCAGGATGCCGTTGGCGTCGATGAGGAACTTGACCTCAATGCGCGGCATGCCGGCGGTCATGGGCGGGATGTTCTTGAGGTCGAAGCGGGCGAGGGAGCGGCAGTCCTTTGCGAGTTCGCGTTCGCCCTGGACGACGTGGATGGCGACGTTCGTCTGACCATCAACGCCGGTGGTGAAGTGCTCCGTTGCTGAGGCGGGGATGGTGCTGTTGCGCTGGATAATCTTCGCGACAACGCCGCCAAGCGCCTCGATGCCGAGGGAGAGCGGCGTGACGTCGAGCAGCAGAAGCTCATTGGTTGCAGCGGAGCCACCGGCGAGGATGTCTGCCTGCACGGCCGCGCCGAGTGCGACGACTTCATCCGGATTCAGTTCGGTGTGTGCGCTCTTGCCGCGGGCGGAGAGTGTGAAGACCTCGTCGACCAGCTTGCGCACGGCTGGGATCCGCGTGGAACCACCGACGAGCACGACTTCGTCGATCTGCTCGGGTGTGATGCCGGCGTCTTTAAGCGCCTGCTTTGCCGGTGCGGCGGTGCGGGTGATGACGGGTGCGATGAGCTGCTCAAACTGCTCGCGCGTGATCTCGCGGCGGTAACGCTTACCACCGGTGAGTTCCAGATCGAACCTTGCGGAATCGGCAGAGGAGAGCGTGATCTTTACCTCGATGACGGCCTTGCGGACGGCCTGAACGATCTCAGGCGTCGCGGGCAGGCCAAGGTCGTTGGCGATCTCATCGAGTGCAATGTGCATCAGCAGATTGTCGATGTCATCGCCGCCCAGGTGTGTGTCGCCGTTAGTGCTGATGACTTCGAAGATGCCATCATGCAACTTGAGGATCGAAACATCAAAGGTGCCGCCGCCGAAGTCATAGACGGCTACAGTGCCTTCCTTCTTGCGGTCGAGACCGTAGGCGAGCGCGGCAGCGGTTGGTTCGTTCACGAGGCGCAGGACGTCAAGGCCGGCGATGCGGCCGGCGTCCTTGGTGGCCTGGCGCTGCGCGTCGTTGAAGTACGCGGGGACGGTGATGACCGCGCGTGTGACGGGCTGGCCGAAGTAGCGCTCGGCGTTTTTCTTGAGCTGGCCAAGCACCATGGCGGAGATTTCGGGCGGCGTCAGCGTACGGTCGCCAACCTTCAGCTTCAGGGCGCCGTCGGCATCCTGACCTTCGACGACCTGGAAGGGGAACATGGCGAGTTCATCGCGCACGTCCTCGATGCCGCGACCCATCAGGCGCTTGGCGCTGTAGACGGCATTGCCGGGCTGCGTCAGCAGGGTGCCGCGCGCGCCGTTGCCGACGGTGACGTTGCCACCTTCAATGGCGACGACGGATGGGACGAGGGACGATCCGTCCTCACCCGGGATGACCACGGGCGTGCCGCCTTCAAGGAAGGCGACGAGTGAGTTGGTGGTGCCAAGATCGATGCCGACAACGCGATTCTGTTCTGCCATAGCTCTTCTTTCGGATGCTTCCGGGGCCGTTGTGACGCAGTGTTTCTGCGAAAAGGCCGACTCTCCATTGTCGCATCCGGGCTTTTGGCGGGTTTAGTCGAGAGAGGCAACACACCCGATGGAGAACAGCAGGCCCTTTGGAAGCGTGACCTGCATGGTCATGCGCGCGGGGGGCTGCGGTCCGAAGACTTCTGCGAAGAGAGCATTGACTGCGGGAAATTCGGCCGCGTCCGCCACCAGCAGTGTGGTGTTGACCACCTGCGCAAAGGAGCTGCCGCCGGCTTCGAGAATGACTCCAAGGTTCAGGAAGGCCTGCCTCGCCTGCTCCGTGAGGGAGGTACCTTCCACCTTGCCGGTCAGGGGATTCAAGCCGGCCTGTCCTGCGATGAAGAGCAGCCCGCCCGCTTTGACTGCGTGCGAGTAAGGACCGATCGCCGGCATGCCTGGAACTTCGACAACTTCTTTCATGGGAACCACCTTGACGGAACGTTTTGAAGTCGCGCCCATCGTGGAGCCAGGACTATCGTGTGTCAAGCAAAAGATTGAGTGATAGCTTGGTCTGCGAAATGGGAAAGGGGTTTTGCAATGAGCACAGCGGGACGAACGGCTCACGTGATTCCTGCGGTTCGCTATCGTGATGTCGACGCGGCGATTCTGTGGCTGAAGAAAGCTCTCGGCTTTACGGAGCATGCGGTCTACCGCAACGAGGGTGGGGTGATCATCCATGCAGAGCTGTTGCTGGGCAGTGGCATGGTGATGCTGGGAAGCGTGGGCGAGAACCGTGAGGCGGCGGACTGGTACAAGCAGCCGGCAGAGATCGGCAATGCCGTGACGGCGTCGACGTACCTGGTGGTGCCGGACTGTGCGCCGGTGTATGCGAGTGCGAAGGCTGCTGGCGCCGAGATCCTGATGGAGCTGAAGGCGATGGATTATGGCGGCGGGAGCTTCACGGTGCGTGATCCGGAGGGACAGATCTGGAGCGTGGGGGAGTATGACCCGTGGGCTGCGCATACAGCGTAGGTGGCGTTGGTGGTGAAACCCACGTCTCAAACGCGAGACGTGGGGCACCAGGATCTTCGCTGCTCTAGCCGTTCGGACGGGCTGCGATCATGCGGTCGTTGAAGGTCTTGTAGAAGATGTCGTAGTCGCCACCCTGTGCCGCGAAGCGCAGCGGCTTGACGCGGTCGATGATGACTTCGGGTGCGTCGGGATTGTCGCGGAGGAAGTTCAAGGTGTCGCTCAGGTAATCGGCGAGCGGCATAGCCATGGGATCGTTCTTCTGGCGGTCGCCCATCAACTCGGTCTGCACGTAGGGTGGGATGATCTCGATCACCTGCACGCCGGTGTCGCGTAGCTGGAAGCGCAGAGACTGCGTGTAGCTGTGGATGGCGGCCTTGGTCGCGCAGTAAGTCGGTGTCATGGAGAGTGGCACGTAGGCGAGGCCTGAGGTCACAGTCATCACGGTGGCCGACGGCTGCTGCATCAGGTGCGGGAGCAGCGCGGCGTTCAGGCGGATGGGGCCAAGCAGGTTGGTCGTGATGGTCGCTTCGGCGTCCTCGGTTCGGCCCTGCTTGACGTCTTCGTTCTTCATAATTCCGGCGTTGTGCATGACGGCATTCAGCTTCGGATACTTTGCGATGAGTTCGGTGGCGAAGGTCTTGATGGTGTCGGCGCTGTTGATGTCGAGCACTTCCGCGCTCATGCCGGGATTTGCCGCGACGACGGCGTCGAGCGCTTCCTTACGACGGCCCGCGATGATGACGTGATTGCCTTCCTTGTGGAAGGCCTCGGCCAGGCCGCGTCCGATGCCGCTGCCGCCGCCGGTGATGAGAATCGTGTTGCCCTTGATCTGCATGTGCTTTCACCTCTGATTTTGAGGATAGGATGCGCTTGTGAATCGCGGAAGTACGCACCTTTTCGCGCCATACTTACCGCCCGGAGAGTATCGGGCGAGGCATAGACTGGGCGCATGAAGCTGCCTGCACAGGACTCACGCGACGTAACCTTCCCGCTGCCGCCGGGGACGACCGACCCGGCGCTGGATGCGCTGGTGACGGAGGTCATCGGTCGTGTTGCGGATAAGTGGACCATGCTCGCGCTGGAGGCTCTGCAGGAGCACGGCCGCTTGCGATTTACCGAAGTTGCGGTAGAACTGAAGGGCATCAGTCAGAAGATGCTGACCAAGACGCTACGGCAGATGGAGAGCGACGGCCTGCTGCTGCGGACCGTCTTCCCCGTCATACCGCCGCGTGTGGAGTACGAACTGACGCCGTTGGGCGCGAGCCTGAGTGAAGCCTTCTGCGGCGTCTGGATCTGGGCCGAGAGGTATCGCGATCAGATCGAAGCATCACGCAAGCGCTTCGCGGAACGCATTGAACAGACCCAGCCCTGGCAGACGCCGCGTAGCTACGACTCCGTCGTAGGAACGCGGAAGGCGCCGGGCAGCCAGATGCGGATGAGTTCGGTGGCGGTGACGAGCACGAGTGGTCCAAGGACAAGACCGCTGATGCCGAAGATCGCGACGCCGCCAAGCACGCCGAAGAAGGCCGCAAGGGTGTGCATCTCAAGCCGTTTGCTGACGAGCGACGGGTAGAGCACGTTGTCGATGGAGCCGATGATGAACATGCCGCATGCCACAAGGATGGCGGCCTTGATGACGTGGCCGGAGAGCAGAAGGAAGACGGCGACAGGAGCCCAGACAAGGAAGGTTCCGAGGCTGGGAACGGTCGCCAGTACGCCCATCATGAAGCCCCACAGAATAGCGTTTGGCACGCCCAGGAGGGCGAAAATGATCCCACCTACGGTGCCCTGGATGGCGGCGATTGTGAGGCTGCCGAGGATGGAGGCTTCGACGGCACTCTGCATACGGCGCAGCAGGTTGCTGCTTTCACCGGCAGTCATGGGCAGGATGGAGCCCAGCGCGGTCGCAATCTGCTTGCCGTCGAGCAGGAAGAAGAAGAGAGCGTAGAGCATGATGGCCATCTGCGTCAGTGTGTTGACGGAGCCGGCGAGGATGCCCTGCAGCTTGCCCGCGATGAAGGCCGCTGCGGTGCGTGCACTGTCCTTGAGATCCATGCCAGCGGTGGCCTGAGAGAGCAGCGAGTTCAGCTTGGGGTGGCTCTGCAGCGTGGCCTGCACCCAGTCCTGCGCGGCGCCGGAGGTGAACAGTGGCACAACCTGAAAGAACTGGCTGGCGAGCCGTTCCAGTAGGAGGAGCACCGGACCTACGATGAGCAGCATGACAAGAATGGTGCCGAGTCCGGCAGCGAGTGCGGGTCTGTGCGTCTTACGCAGCAGCCACCTGTAAGGCCGTTGCACCGACACGGCAAGGGCGATGGACCACGTGAGGGCGGGCATGAACGGCGCTGCAATGCCGAGTGCGAGCAGGATGAGGAGCATCGTGAGGAGGAAGAGCACGATGCTTCGCCAGCTCCAGGGCTGGCTGGGTTCTGCAGGGATGGAAGAGATCTGATTAGGGACGAGCACCCCTATTCGATGCGGAGTGCGCGCCAAAAAGCTATTCGAGTGTTGCGTTTACGTCACGAACCAGGTTGCGCAGATAGCTGCGGCGATTGAGCAGCGCCACCATCTCATCCTTCGCGGCGTCTTTCGCGCCGTCGTCACCGCTATCCACGGCCGCATCCCAACTGGTCCACAGCGCTTCCAGCTCACGGCCAGAGGCATCGAGCATGTTGGTGAAGTTGGACTTCGCTGTTTCAAGATCCTTGCGAAGCTGCGGGTCGTCGTCGCCCATCTTCTTCGCCATTTTCATCTCTTCGAGGGCCATGTTCAGCTCAAAGGCCTCTTCCAGCAGATCGGGCGGGACGATCTGTTTCTTCTGCGTACCGGCCGCGCGGGCAGACTCCGTGGCCTTGACGGACTGCTCTTCCAGCTCAACGCCCTCCTGCTCCAGCAGGTATTCGGTGCGGCGGATGGGATCACGCAGCGCGCGATAGGCGTCGTTCAGCAGGGAAGATTTTTCGGTTGCTGCGGCCTGTTCTTCCGCGGGCTTTGAGGCGAAGCGGTCGGGGTGGAACTCGCGCGACAGCTTGTAGAAAGTCTTCTCAAGTGCGGCGGTGTCGATCTGTAATTTGGGCGGCAACGAGAAGACTTCGAAGTAGGTCATGGTTGTTCCGATGGTACTTTGTGCGCATTGGATTCTTGCGCGGTTTGAAGCCGGTAGCGACACTTGCGGGGATGGCCCGCGAGAAAGATGGCGTTGTTATAGAGAACGGAGACGGTCTCGACGTACTCCGCACCGGCGAGTTCCAGCGTGCGGCGGGAGGCTGTATTTCCCGGATCGCAAGTGATCCAGAGCGGATCGATGCCGTGCTCGCGCGCGATGGGGATCATGAGGCGGACGGCATTTGCGGCGTAGCGGTGCCCGCGGTGTTCGGGTAGTACCTCGTAGCCAATGTGGCCCGCGTAGCGGGTGATCGCTTCAGAGTTGTCGAGGCGGAGATTGATGTTGCCGACGTGCTCGCCGTCAGGACTGACCATCCGGTAGTAGCGGGCGGGAGTGCGGGTAGCTGGGTGTTCGGCAGTATGCAGATACTCCATAGTCACCGGCTAGTCCTCTTGCAAGCGCAGCTGGTCCGCCTCGGGGATTACGGAAAGCTGCTCGACATCTGCCAAGTCAATCAGTCTGCCGACCTGGCGTTTGTTCTCGATGAGATCTGTTCTCGAGATGAACCGTACGGGAACACCGTCGATCTCCGTGTCGACGCGGTTCCGCCAAACCGTGTCGAACTGCATTTCGCCGATAAAGGTGAGAAGGTCAACTCGGTTGAACTCCGTCTGGAACTGGTATTGGCCGTCATCGGTGAGGAGATCGGTGGCCTCAAGGCCTTCCACGGGTGCGCCAAGCGCTTTAAGGGCATTGAATGCCGCATGAGCGTTCTCCACCGTGGGTCGCAGGAAGATGTCGAGATCGCGAGTATTCCGCACGAAGCCATGGGCGTTTACTGCAACGCCTCCAACCACTGCGTATTCAACTCCCGCTGCGTGGAACGCGGCGAAGAGTGCTAGCTGTTCGTCCCTTCGGCTCATCGCCCTCTCTCAAGCGGAAGTCCTCGTCTGCGAGTTCCCAGCCCGCGATCACGCGTTCCGCTACCGACTTAGAAGCCCAATAGTGTGCTTCTTTCAGCCGGTCCTCATCGAACCTGACTTTCTCAACGGATAGGAACTTGATGGGCACAGGCGGCTCTAGACGGTGGGATGATCTTACGCTGTGAAAGACGATCCGCAGCCGCAGCTCTTGGTGCTGTGCGGGTTGATGAAGTTGAAGCCCTGGCGCATCAGCGTCTCTTCAAAGTCGAGCGTCATGCCGCTGAGGTAGAGGAACGATTTCGGGTCGACGAAGATCTGAACCTTGTCGCCATCCTGCGCGTAGACGTAGACGCGGTCACGCTCGCGCGGCTGCGAATCGAATCGGATGTTGTAGCTGAGTCCACTGCAGCCGCCGCCAGTGATGCCGACGCGCAGACCGCCCTGCTCCCCGTTTACGTTCTCTTTCGCCATGGCGGCGCGGATGCGCTTGAGCGCCTTCTCAGTAACCTGGATGTTCTGCGCCTTCGCATTGTCGGCGGGTGCGGATACCGGCGGAGCGATGGGACTGGAGTACACGGGAGCGCCGGCCTGCGGTGCGGGCGCGCTCATCTCGTTGCTGGTGGTGGTGCTGATGCCGACTACGGACATGGATGTTCCTTTACTGATGGCTTAGTGCAGGCTACGTTGTCTGACGTCGTAGATCTTTAACTGCCGCGTGACGAACTCGTCTGCCTTCTTGAGTGCGAGCTGTGTGTTGCCGTCGAGCTGATCCCATGTGCGGAAGAGCTGGTCGTCGCGCAGGGTAGACGGCTGAATGTAACCGCTCTGATCGACCATGACCGCTGCCTGCAGCGTAACCGACTTCGATTGCGGATCGATGAGCGCGCGGCGGGCGCGATATCCCGTATCGACGCACGCGTTGAGATGGGCGGCATCGCCTAGGCCCCATGCCACCTGGTTTGCGCGGCAGGCTGCCGGCGTGCGGTAGAAGGTGAAGAGCGTCAGGACGTACGTACCCTTGTTGATGAAGCTGTCGTAGTTTTTCTGCAGCCATTGCGGGGTCGACACGTCCGGCATGTAGATGGAGACGTCGTGATCTTCCGCAAGCAGAAGAGGAGTCGTCCACTGTTCCGTATCATCCTGCACCAGGGCAGGCGTGCCCAGGGCGCCGCGTTGGACGATCTGCTGTGCAGAGCCTGTGGCCGCGCCGATCAGAAGAAGGGCGGCAAGCGCGAGGCAATGCGTGGCTGAGCGGAAGGTTCTCATGCTGGCTTCAGAGACCGGGTGGTACGAACAGAAACGCGCAGAGTGCTTCGCCAGGTGCTGGCGGAAGTGCCTCTGCGCGTTCCTGAACAAAGCGTGATTACGCGGATGCGCCGACGAGCGCGGGCTCAGTCTCGGCAACGTTGTTCTTCTTCTTCCAGTCACCGATCGCGGCGCGGATGGCGTCTTCCGCCAGAACCGAGCAGTGAATCTTGACCGGGGGAAGTGCGAGTTCCTTCACGATCTCCGTGTTCGAGATTGCGAGAGCCTCGGCAACCGTCTTGCCCTTCACCCACTCGGTCGCAAGCGACGAAGAGGCAATGGCGGAGCCGCAGCCGAAGGTCTTAAACTTCGCGTCTTCGATGACCTGGGTATCCGGGTTCACCTTGATCTGGAGACGCATGACGTCGCCGCACTCCGGTGCACCGACCAGGCCGGTGCCAACCTCGGACGAGCTCTTGTCGAGCGTGCCGACGTTGCGGGGGTTTTCGTAGTGATCAACAACCTTATCGCTATATGCCATGTTCGTCTCCTGTTGAGCGAATGCGTTAATTAGATGCCTGCCGGTCAGACTTCAGTGCAAATCCCTGCCGGATGCTAATTCTTGATGATTGCCCGGTTCCATCGAGCCAGGGCGAAGAGCCAAACCAGTGTCGCAAATGCGACCGAATAATCGAACGTCTTCAAAGCCTCACGCCACGTCAGGGGCGTACTGAAATAGCCGGCGGCCATGCTGGAGATCCATGTGAACAACATCGTGGATACCCAGGTCTTGCCCGTCGGCTCCTTCATCGAAGCTCCTTAGTGAGCGGTCCACTCGATCTTGGTAAGGTCAATGCCTTCCTTGACCATCTCGTATAGCGGCGACAGTTCGCGCAGCTTCAGAACAGTGTCGATCAGCTTGTCGGCAACATAGTCCACTTCTTCCTTGGTATTGAAGCGGCCAAGACCGAAGCGGATGGACGAGTGAGCGACGTCGTCGCCAAGGCCCAGCGCCTTGAGAACATACGACGGCTCCAGCGTGGCGGAGGTGCAGGCCGAACCGGATGAGACCGCGATGTCATTGATGCCCATCAGGAGCGACTCGCCCTCGACGTAGACGAAGCTCATGTTCAGGTTGCCGGGCAGGTGGTGATCCATGTTGCCGTTGACCGCAATGTAGTCCAGCGCTGCCTCAAACTTGCCGCGCATGTAGTCACGCAGACCGGTCAGGCGTGCGATCTCGGCTTCCATCTCTGCGCCGGCGATCTCGCAGGCCTTACCGAGGCCGACGATGCCGGCGACATTCAGCGTTCCGGAACGCATGCCGCGCTCATGGCCGCCGCCGTCGATCTGTGCGTTCAGTTGGACACGCGGATTGCGGCGGCGAACGTACAGCGCGCCCACACCCTTGGGGCCGTAAATCTTGTGTGCAGTCAGCGACAGCAGGTCGATGTTGTCCGTCTGCACGTTGACCGGGATCTTGCCTACAGCCTGCACGCCATCCGTGTGGAAGAGAACGCCCTTGGCGTGGCAGAGCTTACCGATCTCGGCGATGGGGTTGACCACGCCGATCTCGTTGTTCGCGTACATGATCGTGACCAGGATGGTCTCGGTCGTCATAGCTGCTTCAATGTCGGCAACGGAGACCAGGCCATCGGGCTGAACGGGAAGGTAGGTTACCTTGTAACCGTTCTTTTCCAGGCGCTTACAGGTATCCAGCACAGCCTTGTGCTCGGTCACCTGGGTGATGATGTGGTTGCCCTTTTCGCGGTACATCTCGGCGACGCCCTTGATGGCGAGGTTGTTGCCTTCGGTCGCGCCGGAGGTGAAGATGATCTCCTTCGGCGTGGCACCGATGAGCTTTGCGATCTGTTCGCGGGCCAGTTCGACGCCCTGCTCAGCTTCCCACCCAAACTGGTGATTGCGGCTGGCGGCGTTGCCGTAGATCTTGGTCATGTACGGCAGCATTGCTTCCAGCACGCGCGGGTCAAGCGCCGTGGTGGCATGGTTGTCCATATAGATGGGCAACTGAACGCCCTTATGCACGGGCGTGGACTCCAGCAGTTCGATTTCGGTGGCGAGGCTCATGCTTCTTAATCTCCTGATCCGTTGCGGGCGGTGCAGCCCGGGTTGAGCAAAGGTGATGCGTGTGTCTGTCTGCTTCATGCAATGCGCAGACTTTCGAAAGAACGAGCTCTCCTTAGAGAGCGATAGAGACCAGACCGCCGCCGAGTGTTGTGGTCGGTTCTGTGTCTGGAACTTCGGCCAGATCGGCGATGATGATGCCGGTCAGCAAATCTTTGATACTGTCATTCACCTTGCGTAGCGGCTCTTTGATGGTGCAGTGGCCCGCGAGGTCGCAGGTGCCGTGAATCGTGATGCAACTGGTAATGAAAAGGGGGCCGTCAATGGCCCGAATAACCTCAAAGGCGTTGATTTCCGTGGCGGGCCGGGCGAGCGCATAGCCGCCGTTGGTACCGGCATGCGATGCAAGGATTCCCTGCCGGGCCAGCGTCTGCAGAATCTTGGCAAGGAGTTGAGGAGGGATGTGATATGCCTCCGCGATGTCCTTGGCAGACTGTGCGCTGGCGGCGCCGGTCTTGCCGCTCAGCAGCGCCTGCTCCGCCAGGTACTTCAGCGCCATCAGGCCGTAATCCGCTTTTTTAGTCAGCCGCAGCATGGTTTTAGAGCATGACCGGACGATATCCGACCAGTGCAGTCCTAAGTGTAGGCCCGGGAACAGACGCTTGCAATGGCAAAGAGGTGTTCTTTGAGAATAATTCTCAAAGAAGGGGCGCGGGATCCATGCAGACTAGAGCGCTTCCAGAGGCTCAGTGCCGATGCGGTGGATGACCACCCAAGCGTACTGCGCGGCGGAGAGTGGGGCGAGCCAGGCGATCATGACCAGCAGGCTGTGTCGCAGATGCGACAGTTCCGGCGTAGTGCGGACGGCCGTCACCATCACCAGGAGCATGGTGAAAATCTGCACCAGGGTGTTCGTTTTACCGATGGCGCTGGGGCGAAAGTCGCGCATGGTGTGGGAGAAGAAGAGCAGTGTGGCGATCAAGAGGATGCCGACGTCTCGTGCGAAGACCAGTACGGTGACGTAGAGCGGGACCAGTCCTATATAAGTTGCAGTCAGGAAGAGGGTCGAGAGCATTAGCTTGTCGGCGATGGGATCCAGGAATTGTCCCAGCTTTGTGCTCTGGTTCAGCCGGCGCGCCAGCCGACCGTCAACCGCGTCGGTTGCGCCGGCAACCACAAAGATGAGCAATGCCACTTCCTCACGCCGGTGCAGCATGGCCTTCACCAGGAACGGGATGGCGATGACCCGTACCAGCGTGAGTAGGTTCGGCAGGGCGCGGGCTTGGCGGAGCAGCGTCATCGTTCGGTTCCGGGTAAGTCTATGGGCCGTTGGGCGGGGTCGAATGGTTTGTGTGAACCCTCTTAGTATGCAGCGGCGCACCGTTCCGCGCGTGTGCCTTTCCGGGGCAGCCCGTTTGACCCGGGCGGGTGATGCGAGCCCGGTAGGCAGCCGATAGAGTGTGGGAGTCGCTACGCCAGCGGCGCGGAGCGACGTTGCGCATCACCTACGAATGGACGGAGCGTGAGTGGGACGAGGCGGTGGGCGTGGCCACGCGCAAACCCGCCCGCGGAGCACCGCTGCCCAGCATGATCTACGCACTGGTGGGTATTCCGCTGCTGGGTGCGGCGGGCGATCTGATCTCGCTGGTGCGCGCTTCGGGGAGGGTCAGCCTCGCCGGATCCCTTCTACCCCTGCTGCTGGTGCTCTTCGCACTGACGGCGGCCGCGCTGATCGTCGCCCGACGCAGACGTCGACGCCAGCGGGATGGCGTCTGCCCTATGCCGCGGGGAACCCGCGAGATGGTGCTGCAGGAAGCCGGTTGGCGGTTCACCAGGCTCCAACCGCAGGCTCTCCTGCCCTCCGAAGCTTCCGCTGGTCTTGCGCCGAGTTCGGGTGCGCCGCTAGCCCTACGGTCGTGGAGCGACGTGGTGGAGGCACGGCAGGGCAATGGCGTGGTCGTTCTCGTGCATCTGGATGGTTTTGACGCAGTGCCTGGCAGGTCACTGACGCCGGAACAGGCTGGTCATCTGCATCGTCTGGTCATGCGCAAAATGCGTTAGGCCGGTGCGGGCGCTCTTTACGCCTGCAGACCAAGCTACGGGAGTCAGGCATGATGCATTCGCACGGTTGCTCTCCTGCGAAAGGCAACGTACACTGAAAGGACGCCAGTGGCAGAAGCATCGCCCGGGCGTCACCTGCGCAGGCGCGTAGCTCAGTTGGTTAGAGCGCTACCTTGACACGGTAGAGGTCAGGAGTTCGAGTCTCCTCGTGCCTACCATTCCTTTCTCCAATCCACTTTGTGTTTCAGGCTTTCATGCAGTGTGCTGATCGAGGCTTGCTGCGCCGACGTGCACGCCACAGTTCGCCTCGATTTTGGATTGTGCCGTACCGCCTTATCGCACGCACGGCAGCCCCCTGTGCAATTCCGGGAGGCGTTGTAGCGCGACGGGAACAAGAATGGGTTGGCGCCAATCGTCGCCACGCCGTTGACTCTGCTGAGGGCGCACGGATAGAGTTTCGACCATTCCCCGTACTGTGTCATCCCCAAGCCGTTGACCTTTCCCTCTGAGAGAAGGGCAGCGGGCTTCCCGGATCAGTTCGTCCGGAACCACTTGTTTTCCTTCTGGAGGCACGACCAATGAATCATCGTTTTACACGTAGCGCCGTCTTCGGTGCGCTTCTGCCCATCGCTGCTGTGGCGGTAATGGCCGCACCGATGCACGCGCAGGATGTTAGCGGCAGCATCGCCGGCACGGTTCGTGATGCAAGCGGCGCTGCGATCCCCAATGCCACGATCAAACTCACCAACACGGATCGCAGCCTGGTCGTGCGGACGCTGACCACGTCCGGCTCCGGAACCTACAATGCCACGGCGCTGCCGCTGGGCGGCTACACAGTGGAAGTGACCGCACCAGGCTTCTCTACCCAGACGCTGAGCGGCATTACGCTGCATGTGAATGATGCCCTGACGATCAATGGCACGTTAAAGGCCGGTGGCGGCAGCGATGCCGTGACGGTCACCACAGACCAGCTGCAGATCAACCTGGAAGATGCGACGCAGGCGGGCCTGATCAACGGGACACAGGTGCGTGAACTCGTGCTTGGCACGCGTAATTACGAGCAACTCGTGGGACTGCAGCCGGGTGTGTCGTACAGCGGCGGCGACCAGATTTACATCGGCAACAGCAGCCCGAATGGCGCCACCAACGTGGTGAACTTCAGCGTGAACGGCGGGCGTACCAGCGGCAATGCATGGACCGTGGATGGCGCGGACAACGTAGATCGCGGATCGAACTCCACGCTTCTCACATATCCGTCGGTGGATGCCATTGCAGAGTTCAAGACGCTGCGTGGACAGTACTCTGCCGAGTTTGGCCGCAGCGCCAGCGGGCAGATCAACGTGGTCACCAAGAGTGGCACGAACGGCCTGCACGGATCTGCATACGAGTTCGTGCGCAATGATCTGTTCAACGCGAACGACGTGCTGAACAAGCAGACGACGAATCCAAACGGTACGGCAAAGGCGACTGGCGTGGTTCCGCGCGGCAAACTGCGCTATAACGACTTTGGCTATACGCTGGGTGGCCCCGTCCTTATTCCTCACGTTTACGATGGCCGCAAGCACAAGACATACTTCTTCTTCTCGCAGGAGATTCGGCGGGTCATCACGTACAAGCCTGTGACACTGACAGGGGTTCCCACGTTGGACGAGCGCCGCGGTGTCTTCAACGTGAATGTGTGTACGGCTGTGAACAGCGGTGGCACCTGCACTCCGGGCTCCGTGAGCAAGAACGTTCCAATCACCAGTGCCATGGCACGCGCTTACCTGCAGGACATCTATGCGGGTGTGCCGCAGCCCTCGACCGACGGCACTGGAACACTCGTGACGGCTCCATTGCAGAACGTCTTCAATGCAAACCAGCAGATCGGCCGTATCGATCAGTCGTTCGGCGAGAAGCTGCAGGTGTTCTTCCGCATCATCAACGATTCGATCCCGACGATTGAGCCGGGTGGTCTCTTTTCTGGATCCGGATATCCGGGTGTGCAGACAACGTCGACGAATGCGCCGGGCCGCATCTATCTGGGGCATGTGACGTACGTCATCACACCGACTCTGCTGATCGATGGTGGGTATGCCTTCTCTCAGGGAGCGCTACTGAGTGATCCGATAGGAACGGCACGGCTTGCGTCAGCCACCAATGTTGCCGCGGCGACCAAGCTGCCGTATCAGTCGGTCTTGCCGCGTGTCCCAGCTATCTCGTTCACGGGGGGCGGCACGGGCATTACGACCTACGGTCCGTATCGCGATTTCAGTCGCAATCACAACATCTTCCTGAATTTGACGAAGACGCTTGGCAGCCACACCGTTCACGTTGGCGTGGATTACAACCACTACAACAAGCGCGAGAACAATGCGGCGGCGAATGCAGGCAGCTTTACCTTCACGAACGCAGGCATCCAGGCTGGCGCACAGTCGTACCAGCAGTCGTTTGCAAACTTCCTCACCGGCTTTGTGTCGACGTTCTCGCAGGCTTCCATCGATGTGACGCCTGACATCAAGGTGAATCAAATTGAGGCATACGCTCAGGACGACTGGAAGGTCTCGCCGCGCTTCAAGTTGAACCTTGGCCTGCGCTACAGCAAATACGCGCAGCCCACGGATGCGAATCATTCTCTGACTACGTTCGATCCATCGCTGTATGTAGCGGCGAATGCGCCGACCATCGACACCACCACTGCCGGCAATCTCTGCCTGCCCGGTGCAGGCTGCGCAGGCACGACGGTCAATCCAAATGCAAACCGCCTCAACGGCATCAGCATTAATGCGAATGCTGCGAACGGTGTAACGGCAACATCTCCCTATGGCGAGAAGGTGGGCAAAAGCGACAACCTGAACTTCGCTCCGCGTGTTGGCTTCGCGTGGGATGTTATGGGGAACGGCAAGATGTCAGTGCGCGGCGGCTACGGCATCTCGTATGATTCGTCGTTGTTCGGCATCTACGAGCAGAACATCTTCCAGAACACACCCTTTGTAAACACACCGACGATCTCGAATACCACCTTCGATAACCCCGCTGCTGTGGCTGCGAATGTTAGCTTTGCAGCGCCGGTGCTGCGTGCGACTTCGCCGAAGTTCCGCACGCCGTACAACCAGCAGTTCTCGCTGGGCGTGCAGGCAGCCATCGGTCTCGGAATAACCACCGACATCAGCTATGTCGGATCGCACCAGGTGCACCTGCTTGGTCTGGTGGACATCAACCAACCGGCGCCGGGCGCGTTTGCCGCGGCTAAGTTGGGAACCTTGACGAACGGCAACTACAGCCTTACCACGACGAACGTAAACCTGATCAATCAGATCCGTCCTTATCGTGGCTATGGTCCCATCAACTCTGTCCAGCCAATCTTCGACGGCAACTACAATTCGCTGCAGATCAGCGGGCGCAAACAGTGGAAGCATGACTCGCAGTTGAGCATGAACTATACGTGGTCTCGCGCGTTGACGAATGCCAATGCGGACCGCACGGGCGCGCCGCAGATCTCATCGCTGACCTACCTGGAGTACGGCCGCAGCGCTGCGGACCGCACCCATATCTTCAACTTCAATGCGGTCTTCGCTATCCCGTTCTTCTATGAGCAAAAGGGATTCGTCGGCCACTTGCTCGGCGGATGGGAGATCTCGGCCCTTGGTTACTTCAACAGCGGTCTGCCGCTGAATGTAACAACCAGCGCTCTTGATCCTGCCGGCGTGGGTGTGATCGTTTCGACGAGCGCGGCAAGCGGACGCCCGGACCAGGTGGCAAACCCGAATGTGGCGAGCGCTACGAGCGGCGACATCCACAATCGCCGGCACTGGTTCAATGTGAATGCCTACCAGGCTGTGCCCGCGGGCCAGTACCGGCCGGGCAACGCACAGAGGAACGGTGTTAACGGACCTGGTTGGTGGCGTGTGGATCCCGGCCTGTTCCGGAACATCCGCATCTTTGAAAGCCTGAACCTGCAGCTGCGCGGCGAGGCGTTCAACATTTTCAACCATACAAACCCGGATACCGTTTCGACTGGTGCCCTTATCTCGACCGCGGGACTTAGCTCGACGGCCGGGAACATCACGAACTATCGCGATAAGCGCATCCTTCAGTTGGGTGCGAAGCTGGTCTTCTAAGACGGAGGACAACACAGAAAGCGTAAGGGCCGGTGATGCTACCGGCCCTTGCGCTTTTCCCGACTGCTTCATGACTAAGAGTCAGCAGTCACTGCCTTCATTGCACCCACGTCCCGCTTACTTTGAACAGACGTTATTCTTCGGAACATCTTTTGCGAAAGGCGCGGCAATCTCATCGACGCTCTGCAGCCTGCCGTTCACTGCGACGCACTGCACCTTAGCGACGTCGTCGATGGCCGTAAGCGGATCACCGCCCACGATGATCAGATCGGCTAGCTTACCCGTCTCCAGCGTGCCCAGGTCCTTGCCGTAGCCGTAGGCCTTCGCGGCCATGGACGTCGCGGTGGTCAGCGCCTCCCACGGCTTCATGCCGCCGTACTTCACCTGCGCGCGCAGGTTCAGGTGAAGGCTGGTCGCCGGGATGTCGAGGGGCGAATCCGTTCCCGCGAGGACGATGCCTCCGGTGTGGAAGTCGTTTGCGACGGTCGACTCTTCATCGCGGAGATGGATGTAGGCAGACTTCTGATCGTTGGCCTTTGCCGTGTTGAATGCGGTGACGACACGCGCATGCTCCCATGGCGGCGCAACGCCCTGGCGAGGATCGTTGGGCATCGCTGGGTCTTCGGCATACTGCGCCTGCGCAAAAGTGGTTGAGATAGTCCACATGCCACTCTTTGCCAGCAACGTCTGCACGTCGTCATACGAGTGACCCGTGAGCGAACGCGAATACGCCCATCCGAAACGGGAAGTAGCGGAGAGATGCGACATGCCATCTTCGCCGAGAGCCACGGCTGGCAGTAGATAGTGGCTGGCCGTGTCTACACCCATCTGCGTGTGGGCGAAGTCGATGCCCTTTTTTGCCCACGCAAACGGGAGCCGGACATAAAGCTTCACCATGTCGAAGTCGAGAGCTTTCAGCCGAAGGAACTCGCGCTGCAACTGCGCCTCGCTGGTCGTCGCAATCATCATGGGGTAGTACACGCGCTCGCCGTCCACAGCTTCGCCGGTAGAGAAGGTACGCGGTCCAACGGCAGCGCCAGCGCGGTAGCTTTCGTTGTGTTCCACGCTCCGGTAGGCGTTGTCTGCAATGCCGCGTGTCGTGGTGACGCCGTAGCTCAGCCAAAGCCGGCCCATGCGTGCGCCGTAGTAAATACCGTTGTCGCTGTCGGGGTGCGCGTGGTTCTCCCATAGACCCGGCATCACGGTGCTGTCCGGTGCTTCAATGGTGCGTGTAATGCCTGCAGGTGGTGTGCTCTTATGCGGACCAACGCTGGTGATGCGATTGTCCGTGATGACGATGTCGACATCCGTCAGCACGCCCGGTCCCGTCCCTTGCCAGACTTTGCCGGCGTGGATCAGCAGCTTCTGCGTTGGCTTGGCAGTCGTGTACGTCAGCGGCATGGCGACCGGAGTGATCTTGCCAGTTGCGCGGTCCATTAGCTTCAGCTTGCCATTGTTCAGATACAGGATCGTCTTCGAGTCCGCGCTGATCGATGGGGCGTCAGTTGTCTCGTCATTCAGCTTCACAGCTTTTCCTGCGGGATGTCCGTCGCCGTCGACGGGCATGGAGTACAGCAGATCGCTCAGGACGAAGATCATCTCCTTCCCATCGGGCGTGTAGGTCGGGCCATCTTCCGTCCGTGTCGTCACCGACTCAAAGGGCGCAGGATCAAACCAGTGTTGCTTTAGCGTTGCCAGGTCCACGGTAAGGATGGCGCTGGTGCCTTCGCGGAAACGCTTCGTGTACGGCCGAATGGTTGCGATGGCGACGGTCTTGCCGTTCGGCGAGAAGGACGCACGGCCTGGGAAGAAGGTTGATGCCGCCAGCGTCTTCAGAGAGCCGCTGGCAACGTCCGCAAGCAGCGTCGCGCCAGTCTGATCCTGGAACGCCAGCGATTTGCCATCGGGTGACCATGCCGGCATGATCTGCGCGGTTGGCTGCGGTGCAACGCGCTTGTCGTTCGCGTCGGACGAATCGCCCATACCGTGCAGATAGACATTTTCAATGCCATCGCGATCGCTGATGTATGCGAGTTTCGATCCATCCGGACTCCACGTTGGACCCTGCTTGTAGAAGGTGTCATTGGTGATCGCCTTCGGCACACCGCCAATTGGCATGACGTATAGCTGATTTAGCGCGACAAAGGCAAGGCTCTTGCCATCCGGCGATAGTGCGGGCGCGTAGATCCCCTTCACCTGCTTTGCAACAGCCGAGTCGAAGTTGTGCACCTTGTGCGGAAACCCATGTGGCTGATACGGAATGGCTGCCGTGAACGAGATTGCCGATTCGCTGCCGCTGCTGATATCCATCTTCACAATATGGCCGCTGCCCGTGTACACCAACTGCGTCGGCGAAAGCCACACAGCAGGGAAGGGGAAGACATCGGTTGACTTTGCAACGGTCGGCGTCCCCTTACCGTCGGCGCCGACAATCTTGAGCACGCCGGCATTGACAGTACGCGCGTCGGTCGCTTCAAACTCAACATAGGCCAGGTGCTTCGCATCCGGTGACCAGGACGGTGCCTCGACACGATTCGCACCGCCGACCTTCAGCAGTTCCGTCTGCTTGCCGCTCGCAACGTCGATAGTGTGGATCGATGTCGCTGTAATCCCAGTGCCACTGACAAACGCGATCTTCATGCCATCGGGCGACCAAGATGGGCCAAACTCGTCGGCATCACTCTTCGTAAGTTGTGTAGGCTCGCCGCCCGTGATGGACACGGTCCAGATGTCGTACGAACCCTGTGACGACCCATCGGCACCTGTTTTGAATGCGCGGTCACTGGCGAAAACGATGGTCTTGCCATCGGGACTGATGCGCGGCTCGCGATCATCACCATGGCCGAACGTTACCTGCTTCATCCCCGTGCCGTCGGGTTTCATCGTCCAGATGTGAAAGGTGCCGCCCGCGTAGCACTGCAGCGCGACGATGTCGCCGGTCTTCGACCAGTCCGGATGAGAAGCCTCCTGAACTACTTCTGTCAGCCGCTTCGCAGGGCCGCCGCTCATGGGCAGGGAATAGATCAGCCCCTGGAAATCAGCGAGGATGGTCTTGCCATCGGGCGAAACAGTCACTTGCGCGTTCGTAGCCTCGTGAATGGTGATGCTGGCGGCAGAAGATTTGGACGAGGGCTTCACGGGAGCCGCATGCAGCCCGGCAGTGGAGACGGCGGCAAGCGCAAGGCTTGCGACAGAGCTTTTCAGGACAGAGGACATTACGCGGCGTGCTCCTTCAGTGGCTTCTGTGGAACCTGGATCAGGGTGACCGGAAGACGTTGACGGCACGCAGCGAAGAAAGCTGCGTGCCGCCAAGTGTAGGGCAAGGCGGGGCCGTTAGAACTGGAAGCGAACCAGGAACTGCAGTTGACGTGCAGCGTATTCCAGCACGCCACCGCCACCTGCCGTCGTCGGTAGACCATAGCGAAGGTTGTTGGCGGTTGTTTGGTAGGCACTGTAGTTGGAGTGATTGAATAGGTTGAATGCCTCGACCGCAACGATTGCCTTATAGCGTTCGTGGATCGGGAATGTCTCTTGCAGGCGGGCATCCGCACGGTGATAAGCAATGCCGCGGAAGGTGTTGCGATCCATTACGTAGTTACCGATGCCCGTATCCAGCTTGAACTTACTCACCGGTGCGTACGTGCTAAAGCACGTGCTGCCGGTCGGGCAAGTGGTACCAGCCGCGATTGGGATGGCACCGTTGGCTAGCGTGCGATTGAACGATGGGGCATATCCAAACGAGTTCGATCCGCCCGTCGAAGTGGCATACGCCAGGCCCGAACCAAAGCGATACAGGCCAGAGAGTGAAAGTCCCAGCGGGAACTTGTACTCGCCGTTTACGGTCAGCGAATGTCGCTGGTCGTCGGTGCCATTCGCCCACTCACTCTTGATGTCTTTCAGGAAGGGTTTGTTCGGGTAGTAGAACGGTCCCTCGGTCGAGTTCTTTGTGCGTCCCCACGTATACGCGATGCCTGCAGAATACTTCGCGACGGACTTGTGAAGACCAAGCTGTAGCGCGTCATAAACAGAGCCAGCGCCCGCCGGCGTGAAGAACTGCTGGACGTTGGTGAAGGCCTGGTTGCACACCAGTTTCGTCGCGGCACTGAATGCGGTCGGTGTCTGCAGAGCGACCGAACCATTACCGCAGTTCAGGCCTGCAGCGACATTGGTGGCGGTCATGGCAGCGTTCGCATTTAGCGCGCGCTGCGGGTTGGCAGGATCCACCAGCAGATTGCCCTGCGCGCGAACCCAGTCGTGATAGGTACGCGTATGCACCAGGTCGGCATTCATCATGATCCTGCCGGGCAGTTCCCGCTGCACTCCGAAGGAGGCCTGCAATGCGTATGGGACCTTGGCATCCTGCGCCAATGGCTGCACTGCCTGGGTGTAGGCAGCGGGGTTCGCTGCGGGATTACCGCCGCCGAATGGGTTCGCCAGATTGACGGAACCGTTCGTGCCTGTAACTGAAGCTTGAATGGTGGAGACGCCGTTGAAGATCTGCTGATCGATGATTTGATTGGCCGAAACATCCGCAAAGTAGATGCCAGCGCCGCCGCGCACTGACGTCTTACCGTCGCCCATGACGTCGTACGCAAAGCCGATACGTGGCGAGATGTTGTTGTTGTCATTGCCCTTCGGTACCAGCAAGCCATTGTTCAACTTCGGTCCGCCTGTGAAGGCCCCGAGATCGTCATCGAAGCGCAGACCTAAATTGAGCGTCAGCCGCGACATGACTTTCCAGTCGTCTTGCAGCCATATGCCAAGGATCGAACGCGGCACATCAACGGTGAAGTTACCGAAACCCTGGATGTAAGTCAGGCCGGTGTTGCAGTAGTTACTGATGGCCGAGAGATTCCAGTTCGCAAAGTCTGTCGTGCCGGTTGGGAACAGGATGTTGTAACTGGTCTGCGTCGCGCTATTGATATTTGGCGTGGAAACCAGCGTCTTCGAGCTGCTGCAGGCGGAGACGCGGCCACGGACGTTCTGTTGAAAGAAACCGCCGTGCGCTGTGTAGATGTATTCCGCACCGGCCTTGATCGAATGCTTACCCTTCAACCAGAAAATATCGTCGCGATACTGTTGTGTGTCCTGCGAGAAGATCTGTGGATAGTTATAGGGACCACCAATCGTAGAAGTCGGCAGAATCAGTTCCATGCTGAGGAAGAAGGGCAGGTTCTGCCAGCCGAAGTGGTGGTAACCCACGCGCAGGTCATTCACCAGCGACGAGGAGATGTTGCTGTTCCAATCCGCCGTAAATCCATAGCTGGTGCGCGTTCCCTGATACGCGCGGGAGGGATCGGCGCTGCCGGTCACGCCGAGATAGTTACTGTTGTAAGTAAAGCCATCGCCTCGCAGCAGGATGTGATTCTTGTCGTTGATCTGATAGTCGCCGCGTCCCAGGTATTCATTCAGGCGGAGCAGGCCTGGATTTGTAAATACCGTATTCGTCGTCAGAGGTGTGCTTGTCGAAGTAGACGGCTGCCGTTCCCCCTCGTACGAACCGAAGTACCAGAGCTTGTTTGTTTTAATCTTGCCGCCCAGGGTTCCGCCAAACTGCTGATCGCTGAAGGGTAGGACGGTTTTTGAGATTGGATCGGCAGCGTTCAGCGCGTCGTTGCGGAAGTATCCGAAGAGGCCGCCATGCAGTGTGTTGGTGCCGCTCTTCGACTGCGAATTCACATACACACCGGCGGAGCGCCCGAGCGTCGCGTCAAAACGATTGGTGATGATCTGAAACTGTGCGATTGCATCCTGCGAGAATCGCGGCTGTCCAAAGGACGAACCGGCCGTATCCTGCGAGACCTGAAGACCGTCCATCGTGATCTGAAACTTACCCGACTCGGAGGCCGAACCGACTGGAACGTCTGCCGTAATCGCGTTGATGCGAACACCGGGAACCAGCGTGGCCAGCGACATATAGTTGCGGCCGTTGATCGGAACGCCCTGTACTTCTTGCGGCGTGATGTTGCCTGCGACTGCAGAAGAAGTCGTGTCGATCGCCACGGCCTCTGCCGTTACCACCACGGATGTTGAACCACCCGCAGCGGGCAATACACTGTCCACACTGGGCGTCTGGCCCACCAGCACGCTGATCTTCGTCTCCATCGTCGAGAAACCAGAGGAGGTAACGGTAACCAGATAATCCCCAGCAGGCAGCGAGGGCAAAGTCCAGGATCCGTCCCCATTGGATCGGGTGTGAAAGGTGGAGGCGCCAGCCTGCTTCACATCCACGGTGGCGCCCGCAATTACGGCACCGCTGGCATCGGTCACTTTGCCGGTCAGGCCAGTCTGTTGCGCCATCGCGGACGCGGCTGAGAGGAGAACGACAGGGACAACAAGGCGGAGCATCTTCATCGTGCAGGAACCTCGCTCAAACAAAGTGAATACTTTAGTAGGCTGGGTGCGACTGAAAAGAGAGCTTCTTGAAGTGCTGACTGATTTTGCTGCGATGCTGCGATGTGCAGGTACGGGGGACTTTTGCTGCAGAGAGGAACGCGCCAGGCAGGATGCCCGGACAAAGAAAGCCGCGGAACCGACAGAAAGGATGTGTCGGTGCAGGGCAGATATGCGTCGTCCAGATCGTCTTCGTCTGAAAGATAGTTAGTGTATAGAACGAACTATAACCAAGATCACGCGCGGCGTCTACACAGCTGTAACGATTACTGAGGCCATTGGCAGGGCGCTCGTTTGTGAACAGAATCCGGTGGTGCTTTCAAGGTTGGTGAGAGCAAAAGAAACGCCGGCTTACAAAGGATGGGTGGAAGAAGGATGAGGGATATCGGCATGGAAGCACGCACGCGACGCAGTTTTCTGAAGAGTCTGAGCGTTGTTACTGCCGCTGCCGCGGTGGCGCCGCAGGCCGCGCTTGCGCAGACAGCGCCAAGACCTCGCCGAGTACTCGCGATCGGCGATGTTCATACGGCCTATCAGCATGATTCGGTATCGCATGCACTGGCCACTATTGAGCGCCTTGGTACCTCGACCGGCCTCTTTGAGACTTATATCCGGACGGACACCCAACTGATCACCAAGTCCCCCGTATACGGAATAGGCAAGTACGGCCCCGGAGGCGAGCGCCGATCGAATGCGAAGAACCTCAACGATTTCGACGCGATCTTCTTCTATGGCCTGGGCGAAGAGGAGCTGCGCGATGACCAGAAGCGTGACCTGCTGTCATTTATCCACGATGACGGCAAGGGCTTCGTCGGCGCGCACTCCGCCATTGATGCGTTCTTCTCATGGCCGGAGTATGGTCAGATGCTTGGCGCTTACTTCGATAACCACCCGTGGGGTGTCTTCAAGGCTCCCGTCATCGTTGAGCAGCCGACCTTCCCGGGCTTCAAGCAGTTTCCGAGGGAGTTTTATATCCAGGACGAAATCTACGTCGCGACCGATAAGCCTTACTCCCGTAAGGACGTCGATGTGCTGGCACGGCTTGATGCGTCAAAGCTCGACATGAAGGTGAAGGACCTGCATCGCACCGACGGAGACTTTCCCGTTGCCTGGGTAAAGCAGTATGGCAAGGGCAATGTCTTCTACTCCACCTTCGGTCACCCCGTTGCAGCGTGGGATAAGCCAGAGGTACAGACGATGTACCTGGAAGCATTGAAGTGGTCAATGGGGCTGACACAGTACACGCCGCGACCACACCCGATCTCGTAGGGTCACGCGCAGTCGCTAGATCAGGTGCGACTGCGCGGCCTTCAACAAGTCCAGGTGCTTCGTAGTCAGATACTCACGTTCGGCACGAAGCCAATCATGATCACGCTGCAGTTGAGTTGCAGCGCGTTGCAACTCAGGATCAAGCGCAGACTTCGCAGGACCTCCCGCGATGCCTCGCACCTCGATGAAGTGTGCAGGCTGTAACGCGGTTTGAATCGTTTCAAACGGGACATCGAAGCCACCTGCGAGCAGTTGCCGATGCACGTCCTTCGCAAGTGCTTCGTTGTCGTCGGAGGCTGCGTCCCGGACGGCGAGCGAGACGATGCTATGTGCATCATGGAAAGACATACCGGTCGATCGCACCAGCGTATCCGCCAGTTCCGTTACCGTGAGAAAGCTTGTACCGGCCCGCTCGCGCATCCGTTGAACATTAAAGGTCGCCTCGGACAACGCGCCGGCCAGTAGCGTGGTCGATCGCACTGCGTCGGCAAAGGCAAGCGCGACTAACGGCTGCAGGGAATCTTCGCCGTCATTCATATCGGTGAAGGGGGTATTGTGCAACGATCCGAGAACAGATTGCGCCTCAGTCAACGCACGCGATGCAAGGATGCGCGTGTGCTCCAACGGCACAGGGTTGCGCTTCTGTGGCATGATGCTGCTGATCTGCACGTAGCCCTCTGACAGCCGCAGGTAGCCAAACTCTGCGGTAGACCACAACAGCATCTCCTGCGCGAAGCGGCCCATGGATAACATCGCTGCAGCAACCACACCGCATGCCTCGGCGACGTAGTCGACGGAAGCAATCGCACCGTAGGAATTAGTAACAAGGCCTCGGAAACCTAGCGCCTCTGCTGTCATGGCGCGGTCAATGGGGAAGCCAGTCGTTGTAATCGCGCACGCACCCAACGGTGAGCGATTCACACGCGCATAGCAGCCGATGATGCGCTCTGCATCGCGCTCCATCACCTCGATGTAAGCCATCAGGAAGTGACCCAGCGTCGTGGGCTGCGCAGGCTGGTTGTGCGTATAGGCGGGCATGATTGCCTCGCTGTACCTTGTTGCAATCTCCAGCAGGGTGCGGCGCAAAGTTATCGCGCTGCCAAGCAGATCCAGCAGGCGCTGCCGCAGCGTCATGCGGTACATCGTCAGATCGAGATCGTTACGCGAACGCGCTGTGTGGATGCGGCCGGCGTTGTCCGCGCCTGCAGCCTCCGCAAGCTTCTGCTCAACGTAGAAAAAGAGGTCTTCGACAGAGCCGTCATAAGGCACGGATCGAATGGCATCAAGGTCAAGCGAAAGGATCGCGCGAAGACATGCCGATGCACTGTCCTGCGACAAGATGCCCTGCTTCGCCAGCATCAGCACATGCGCCAGATCGCATTCAATGAGTGACGGAAGGAAGAGGCGCTGCGCATCGGCGAAGACGTGTGCGAGCACGGTGTCGCGATAAACATCTGCCGGAAACTTCGATCCGGTCGCCGCGTATTCGTGGTTGCCGGCTTTGTCGTTCGATCGCACGCATTTCTCCAAGGAGTGATAACTCAAAACAGCAACCGGGGACGGCCACATGTGCCGTCCCCGGTTGCGTTTCCGTTAGAAGCGGACTGCAAAGCCCCACTGCACAATACGTGCTTCCAGCACCGTGCTAGGAACGGTGGTGATCGCACCCGTCGCGACTCCGGCGTTGGCGTTGGCGGCTGGTGAAAGCGTGAAGTTGTATGGCGTGGTCGCCTGGGTCACTGTCAGCCCGGTGATGTTCCGGTGATTGAAGACGTTGTTCGCCTCCAGCAGGAACGACGGCTCCAGACGATCCCAGTACTTGCCAAAGGTCCGGGTGTAGCGCGCGTCGAACTGGTAGATGTTCGGCGAACGGAACGTATTGCGACCGACAAAGGCCGGGCGCTGAACGCTGGCGGCAAACGAATCGCCGTTCAGTGTCCCGGTAGATGTGGTTAGGTTAGCCTGGTCTCCCGAAGACAGATTCGCCAGGATCGCAAAGCGATTGCCGTTGGCAACGGTGTTCAGGAAGCCATTGCCATAGTGGAAGGTCGGCTCAAGCACTGCGGTCATGTTGAAAGCGCTCGGACGATTAACGAGTGAGTTGCCACGGTCGCGGCGGTAGTTAGTGGTGTCCATAACCGTGGTGTTCTGCTCGAAGGTGTTGACCTCCGGAGCGTCCGTGATCGTGTGGGACCAGGTGTAGTTCGCGTTGAACTGCAGTCCGTGGATCGGCGACATCGAGTAGTTCAGCACCAACGCGTTGAAGCTGCTGTTCGCACCGGACTCCACGCGATTGATCTGGTTGAAGCGCGTGTCGATTTTTGTAGACGCCAGGTTCGGGTTAAATACCGGCCGTCCATCTGCCAGCGAACCCACTGGGTTCTGGAGGTTGATGTTGTGCAGGTACATCAGGTTGCGGCCATTGGAAAGGATGTAGCCCACGGTGAACGAACTGCGCGAACCGAGCTGCTGCGTGAGCTGCGTGTTGAAGTTCCACGTGTACTCGTTCTTGATCTTCGGTGAGACGGTCAGCACGTTCTGCGCTGCCACGACGCCGGTTGCGCTCGGGATGTTCGGGTAGGCCGGAGCACCCGTCTGCGTGGGCTGGAAGGTGTAGCTGTTGATGCGGTTGGAGCCGTCGGAGTTGAGGGCATTAAACCAAAGGTTAGTCGGCGTCTGCTGATAGAAGATACCGGCCGATGCCTTGAAGACAGTCTTGTCTGTCGCCTTGAACGAGAAGCCGAGACGGGGAGCGAAGTTACCGGCCGGCACGCGGAACGTGCGGGAGTCCGCAACCGGCGCGTTCGGGTTCGCATTGGGCGACTGGAAGCGGTCATACCGCAACCCACCCACAACGACCAATCGCGGCGCTACCTGCCAGGTATCCTGCGCGTAGCCACCGTAGAAGAGCGACGCATACCCGATGCCCGTCGTGTCGGTCTGCGAACTGAATTGGTTATAGGACCGCGGATTTACTCCGCTCACTGCTTGCTGATATGCAGCGATCGAGGCGAATGTGTAGGTGTTGAAGCTTGCCAAACGCTGCCGCTGCTGAAGCGCCGCAAGAGTGAAGCCTGCCTTCAAGGAATGAGCTCCGCGAGTATAAGAAATGTTCTCGGATCCATTGGGCGAGTGCTCATAATAAGTGGTTCCACCAGAGGACGACGCACCCATCGTAACGACGTTTGTAATCGTAACTGTGGGAGCATTGGTGGGAGTCGCTGCCGATGTGACACTCGAACGCAACGGAAGCGAGATACGGAACTCATTCAGCAGATGGTCGCTCACGGTTGTGATCAACTGGCCGCCGAAGACATGCGCGCGATCCTTGAAGTTTGCACCCGTCGACCGCAGATTGATACCGCCGACCTGCGTGTTGTATGGGAAGTCGTTGACGAAGTAGTTGTAGCGGATCATCGCCTGGTTCTTCTTGTTGATGGTCCAGTCAAGACGTCCAAGGGCGAACTTACCGTTGAGTAGTCCGGGCGCCGCCTGCAGCTGTTCTGCTGGAATGCCGAGCGCATTAATGTTCGCCTGGGAGACGGTGACGGGCGACGGGCTGCCGCGCTTCACCTGCTCGTACGATCCGAAGAAGAACAGCTTGTCCTTGATGATGCGTCCGCCCAGGTTGCCGGAATAGTCACGCAGTTCAAGATTCGGCTTCGCAGACCCCGTGGTGCTCAGCAGCGGATACGCTGTCGCGTCCACCCAGCGCTGCACAAACTGGAACATGCCGTGATACGCGTTGGTGCCGTTGTTTGAGATGACGTTGTAAACATTACCCGTCGTCCATCCATACTCAGGCGCGAAGGAATTCGCGACCTCCTGCACTTCCTTCACGAAAATGGTGCCGACCGGAAAGAAGCGCAGACCGATACGATCCGACTCCGTATTGAGCATGCCGTCCATCTGGTAGTTAATGCGGTCCAGCAGACCGTTTGTATTGATGGTGCGAGGAATACCAAGCTCGGCATTCGGGTGGCCCGACACGCCCGGCTGGAAGATGATGAAGTTATAAGGATTGCGCGATGTCAGCGGCAGGTTCTCGACTTCGCGCGAGTCCAGTGTGCGTTGAATATTCAGATTGGTGGGATCGATGCTGACATTGTCCGCAACCACGCTTACCGATGATCCAACTTCACCCAGCACCATCTCGCCATCGATAGAGGCTTCTGATCCGGCATTCAAGACAACGCTCTTCACCGTCAGGGTGGAAAAGCTTGGCGCCACAAATTGAACGGTGTATTCGCCCAGTGGCAGATTAGGAAGCACGTAGAGCCCGTTGCCGCCAGTCGTTACCGTCTTCGTAAAGCCGACGGCAGGGTTCGTGACAGTGACCGTTGCGTTAGGAATGGCGGCGCCGCTGGGATCCAGCGCGCGGCCACGGATGGTGCCGTTGACAGACTGTTGAGCCAATGCCGCGGGAAGAGCCGACAGCATCAACGCGGAAGTAACCACCGTGCGGGAGATTCTCGACATCAACTGCCTCCGAATGTATTGAGTACTTGTAAAAGTCACTTCATATGGCGACGGCTGGCTGTCTTACCTTGGGATCGTGTCGCCCCGCTCGCTCTTGCCGTCTGCCGTCTTGGTACCGTGGGGCATCAACAGAGAAGGCCGGCCTCGATGGCCGCCAGTGACAATGAAATCGCGCCGAACAACTGGGCCTGCTTGCCCAGGCTTGAGGTTCGCAGCAGCGGCTGCGCAAGCTCGTTCTCCTGCAGAAATATTTCGGTTGTCGCGCGCAGCACCCCGTGCGACCCGACACCGCCGCCCAGCACCACCAGCTTTGGGTCATACAGTAGCCCCAGGATGCCGATGGCATCCGCAAGAATGCGTGCCGTCGTGCCGACGATCTCCATCGCGAGTTGATGGCTGTCCGCTGTCGGCTCGCCCGCCAGGTCGAAGATCTGTGACGCGCGCAGCTTCGGCAGCGGTCCCTCGATGATCCCTTCGCGCTGCAGCGCCTCGCTCCAGGCATCTTCAATGCCGGCACCACCGATCACCCGCTCCAGTTGACCGGTCTGCTCCAGCCGCATCGTCTCGCGAGGCATGCCGGCAACGGGCAGATACCCGATCTCGCCCGCGGACCATGTTGCTCCATGGTGCAGTGAGCCCTCCACATAGATCCCTGCACCCACACCCGTTCCCATGGCGATAAAAACAAAGTCGCGGGCATCATGCGCAATGCCGCGCGCACGCTCGCCCACGGCGGCCAGGTTCACATCGTTCTCCACGGTCGCGTCAATACCCAGGCCACTCTCAAGCAGGGACTGCAGGGGGACGTCGTTCCAGTCCTGCAGATTGGGCGCGGCCTTCACCACACCATTGCGGACATCGGTGATGCCCGGCGCACCAACGGTGATGTGACGCACGCGGCCGACGGCGTTTGCGCTCTCCGCCATCGCTTTCAGGCCTTCACGCAAGAGCGAAACCACAGCACTGGGAGTCTTGCGGCCTGCGCCCAGGCGTGCCTCCCACGTTGCGACGGTCTGGCCGTGCAGGTCCGCCAGCATCATGCGCAAGTAGGTTCCGCCAATGTCTGCACCCGCAACATACGCGTGCGAGGCGTTGAACTGCAGCAGATCCGGCGGCCGTCCGCCCGAAGACTTGCCTTCACCGATCGGCTCGACCAGGCCGCATTCCGCAAGCTGAGCGATGGCAGCCGCGACCGTCGGCGCAGAAAGTCCCGAGCTTCGAACCAGATCTGCCTTGGAGCAGGGACTGCTCTTGCGCAGCAGACGCAGCAACGCGCGGCAGTTTGCCTCACGCAGATGAGTCGGCCGGGCCGCCTCGGGTGCGGGCGGCTCGCCGGAAGCAGGCGTGCTCTGGGTCAGCAGGGGAGTAGGCATCGTGTGAGACCGAGTTTATAAGGAACATTCACAAAGTCCAGAGATTTCTTGTGCTAATTCCGCAGATGCGTCCGCCAGTGCATCATGGAACGCATGAGCCAGGGCCAGTTTTTCGACATCGCCGCACTCGCCGCCACGCTGCCAGCCACCGCAGAGACCATGCTGCGCGACATTCGACTGACGGACGAAGCCGCCGCCAGCTGCCGCATCTTCCGGGTCTACCGCCCGGCGCCGCTGCACTTCCATACCGCCTGCGACGAGTATCTGTACGTGTTGCAGGGCCGCGGCCGGATCCAGATTGAGGACGCCGTGCGCGAGGTGGGGCCCGGCGACCTTATCCACTTCAAGGTCCGCGTCGTCCACGGAACACCTGAAATTCTCGAACATCCGTTTGTCTTTCTCGCCATCGACACGCCGCGCCGCCCGCCGGATGACGTGCATTTCGTGAACCCTGCGGACGGCAACGCATCGACCTTCATCGCATCGCAGGAATATTGATTGCGAGTTGGAAGATAGTGCGAACAAAATGGGGCTCGCCTGCGTAACTGCCGGTGGGAGACTCCGCGTATGCGCTACTCGTCCGTCCTTGCTACTGTCGCCGTCCTTATTACTGCCGTATCTGCCGCGGCACAAAGCAACTGGGACAAGACCTACAACGTCTCCGGTCGCGCTGCCGTGCAGGTCAGTGTCGACAATGCCTCGGTCATCACGCGCACCTGCGGGACTTGCCGTACGGTGCGCATCCATGTCGATGCCCATGGAAACGATCTCTCACGCTGGCACCTCACGGAGATGCAGGGTGGCAACGTCGTCCACTTCACCATGAAGCGCCGTGACGAGGAGCGATTCTTCATGGGATGGCAGGGGCGATCACCAGAGGTCTTCGTGGATCTCCCGACTGAGTCTGACGTCGAATTGAGATCTGGCAACGGAGGCCTGCAACTCACCGGCGTGCATGGATCCGTGGACGTCAAGACGGGTAATGGATCCGTCGGAGTTGAGGATGTCACAGGAGCATTGCGCATCACCAGCGGTAATGGCGCCTTGACGGTGCGCCGCGTCGAAGGAACGTTGATGGCTGTCAGCGGCAACGGCCCTATGACGTTAGAAGGTCGGCTCTCACAGTTTGAGGTGCGCTCGGGAAATGGCGGCATGAACATCGTCCTGGAGCCGGGCACAACGTTGACGAGCAGCTCCCGTGCCACTACCGGTCACGGCGGCATGCATCTGACGGTGCCGCGCGACCTGAAGGCAGAGCTGGACCTCACCACCGGCAACGGCTCTCTTCACAGCGATCTTCCAATGATGAGCCAGTCGACCAGCGATCGACACCACCTTCACGGCAACATCAACGGTGGCGGCCCATCGCTACGCCTCACCTCGGGCAACGGCAGCGTCACGATCAGGAGCAACTAGGTCTCCCGCGTTGCCGACTCATCTGCGTCTAAGGAAACGTGCCCCCGGCCCAACAAGCCGCGCTCTTTCCCGATGCGGTCTCGCGTCCCGGACCGACCCTGCTCTTCCGTGACCTGCAGGACCTCCAGGATCGCCTGCTTACATGGTGGGGCGGTCCGCCGCAACCGCGCGAGGTATGGGATCCGTTAACGCAACTCATCTATTCCCTCTGCTCATCCCGCACGAAAGACGCGGAGTCGCAGGCGACCATTCGCGCTCTGCGGGACCGCTTCGGCGGCTGGCCGACAGGCCCGAACAGTTGGGATGAGGTGCGGTGGGAGCGGCTGCGCGATGCCTCGATCCCAGAGATTGAAGACACGCTCCGGTTGGCCACCTTTCCCGATCGAAAAGCTGTCCAGTTGAAGCAAACACTCGAACGCATCACGGAACGGGCCGGCACGTTATCACTAGCCTTCCTTGGGAAGTACCGTACCGACAAGGTGCGCGCGTGGATTGAAGAACTGCCCGGTGCCGGCGTTAAGGCCAGTGCGGCCGTGGTCAACTTCTCTTCGCTTCGACGACGCGCGATCGCCATCGATGGCCATCACCAGCGCATCGCCATCCGTCTCGGCGTCGTGCCTGCTAATGCGACGGCACGGCAGGTCGAGGCGGCCCTGGTGCCCCTCGCACCCGCCGACTGGACGGCCGTCACCATGGACGAGCACCACACCCTGGTCAAGAAACTCGGCCAGCGCGTCTGCACCCTGCGTGAAGCCCATTGCAACCGTTGTCCGTTGCGCGAGGTCTGCGTCACGGGATCCGCTGCCCGACCGTAAGCCGATGGATGCAACACGCTACACGTGTAAAGTGGGTGCGATGCGGACACAACTCTGGACACGGCGGCAATGGTTACAGGCAGCAGGCATGACGCTGGCAGCGTCCGCTCTGCATGCACAGGATCGCGGTGGAAACGCCCGCGCCGACCGTGCTGAAGGACGTCATCGAAGCGACGGCACTGTCGAGCATCTCGGCATCCCGTACGCGCAGCCGCCCGTGGGACCACTCCGTTTTCGCGCTCCCGTGCCTGTGCGTAAGAGGGCACCAGCGCTCGGCCATCTGCCGTCGCCGGCCATGCAGCCGGGTCGCGAGGGCGTCAGCGAAGACTGTCTGTACCTGAATGTCTACGCGCCCAATCCAAATACGCCGGGTGCGGAGACGTTCCCGGTCTTCGTCTGGATCCATGGCGGCGGCTTCACCGGCGGCAGCCCGAACGACTTTGACGGCGGTGTCTTCGCGAAGCAGGGAATCGTGGTTGTCACCGTCGCCTATCGGCTGGGCGTCTTCGGATTCCTGGATTGGTCGCCGCTCCTTGGCGCCGAGTACGCAGATAGCGCAAACAATGCCCTGCGAGACCTGGTGTGCGCACTGCAATGGGTGAAGAAACACGTTGGGGCGTACGGCGGCGATCCGTCGCGCGTGACCATCGGTGGCGAATCCGCCGGCGCCAAGCTGGTCGGATCCCTCATGGGCATTGAAGAGGCAAAGCCGCTGTTCCAGAGCATGATCAGCGAGAGCGGTGGCGGGGAGCGCATCCTTGAACCCACGGCGGCACCCCACGTGACCGATGCCTTCGCAGCACAGTTGAAGGACCGCACGCCCGCAGGCATCCAGGCAGCCAGCGGAGAGTCGCTCATCGCCGCGCAGCTTGCCATGACGGACGTATGGCCGGCGAACTTCCCACTCCGGGCAGAGGCCGGCGGAGCGCTCCTACCGCATCGCTCAGTCCCTGCTATCGCCGCCGGCAACACCCGCGGCAAGCGACTGCTGATCGGCACCAACCGTGACGAGAACGCTCTCTATCTGGGCAAGCACGCCGCGGAACCCATCACGCAAAAGCGCCTGGGCAACACCACGGAGGCGCAGTTCAACGCGATCCTGGCCAGCTATCGCAAGATTTATCCCGACATGTCACCCGCGGACATCAACATCCGGGCGCTGACCGCCGAGGAGTACTGGGTACCCAGCATCCGCGTGGCGCAGGCGCATGCCAAGGGCGGTGGCTCCACCTGGTTCTATCGTCTCGACGAGACGGCCGTCGCCGGCCCGCACAAGGGCGAAAGCTACCACTCCTACGACCTGGGCTTCGTGTGGCAGAAGCTCTCCGCAGAAGAGCCGCCGGCCGCACAGAACCTCTCCCGGCAGATGCATGATGCCTGGGTCACCTTCATCCAAGGTCGAGCTCCTGCTGCCACCGGTTTGCCTGCGTGGCCAAAGTGGACTCCGGAAAAACGGTCCACCATGCTCTTCAACGGCACCAGCACCGTCGAGCAGCGGCCCTTCGAGGCCGAACTGCGCCTCTGGGACGGCATTCGCTTCGACTAGTTGCGCGGTTACGGGCTGCCGTGAATCCATGCATTCACGGCGTCTTGTACTCTTCAACCGCAGAAGTCTTCCATGGGCCGGATCCAACGCTGCTTCTGTTACCTGTCATCAATTAGGTCACTTAATTCACCGTAGATTGTTGTCCCACAACAGATCGTGTCGATGTCCGCCCACCGGTTCAACTTCGGGTTTGACCAATCACTATCCGCATCGCTAGCATTCCCTCCATGAAGAGGCGTGACTTTGTAAAGGGGCTGGCCGTTGCCACGGCGACAGCCGGCACCGCGATTGGCCAGCAGAAACCGGCACCGCAGGCGCAGAATCCGGCACCTGCCGCGAACGCAGCGGACCAGGGAACCATGGCGGTCAACCCCGCTGCGGCATCGGCACCTGCAGCGCAGGACCGGGTAAGACAGCAGGCGCAGTTCAAGACGCCGAACATCCCGGTCTCGCAGCCGGATGTTGTTGCCACGACGGACACGCGGTACTTCACGCCCGTTCGCTACGCCACGCTTGTGCACCTGTGCGAAGTCCTGATGCCTGCCAGCAATGACTATCCCAGTGCCGTAAAGGCCGGCGCACCGGAATTCCTGGATTTCTACCTCGGCGCGTCGCCGGCTGAAGAGCAGAAGCTGTACAACGACGGCCTCGATCGTCTGAACGCCGATTGCATGAAGCAGTTCAAGACGCCCTTCGCGAAGGCCGACATGAAGCAGGCCGACGCCGTGATCCGTCCTCATTTGAAGGGCTGGATGAACGACCACCCGCCCCGGGAGACGCATGTGCGCTTCGTCAACCTGGCGCATCGCGACATCCGTACCGTCACGCTGAACTCCACCGCATGGGCGATGGCGGCTGACGCTGCGGGCGAACGTACACCGGGTGTTGGTCTCTACTGGAGCCCGATCGATCCCGGCATTGAGACGTGGGTCAAGCATGGCGTCGCACAGGCCACGCCGACCACCAAGCACGCTCACAGCTAGGCGCGCACACAGGCCAGGCAGCAGCAGCTAACAGTTCCGCGGGTTCGCGACAAGAGAGAGCAAGAGAAGCGCATGGCACAGAAGAAGGTTGACGTCCTCATCATCGGCTCCGGCCACACCGGCGGTATGGCTGCAAAGATCCTCACGGAAAAAGGCATCGCATGCACCATGCTCGACGCCGGTCCGATGCTGAACTTTGAGAAGTATCGCGAACTGAAGCCTGCTTCGCAGCTTCCGTACCGCGGTCTCGGCACGCCGGGCCGCAACCCGCACATCTACCAGTCGAGCGAGTTCAACGAGAACCAGTGGGTCGACGAGAAGGTCATTCCGTACTCTCACCCGTCGGATCAGATCTACAACTGGGTCCGCGTGCGCAGCGTTGGCGGCCGGTCGCCCTTCTGGGGCCGCCAGTCCTTCCGCCACAGTGACTACGAGTTCAAGAGCAAAGATCATGACGGCTTCGGCGAGAACTGGCCGATCCAGTACTCCGACCTGATTCCTTACTACGACCGCGTGGAAGAGATCTTCCGCGTGACCGGATCGACCGAGCACCTGCCGCAGTACCCGGACGGCAAGTTCATCGAGGACAAGGCTCCCTGGTCGGGTGCGATGCAGCGCTTTGTCGATGCGGGCAAGAAGCATGGCGTTCCCGTCACCAAGCCGCGCTCCTCGCAGGGGCGTGACGGCCTCGCGGCATCGCTGAACCTGCTGCTGCCGGACGCCGTCCAGACCGGCAAGCTCACGATGATTCCCAACGCGATCGTGCGCCAGATCACCGTGGACAAGAACACGGGCCTCGCCGACGGTGTCACCTTCGTCGATCGTCACTCGCACCGCGAGATGACGCTGAAGGCGCGCGTCATCATCGTTGCCGCAGGCACGCTTGAGACCACCAAGCTCCTGATGGCGTCTGAGATCTGCAATTCCAGCGGTGCGCTCGGCCACTACCTGACCGACCAGATCTATGGCGCAGGCATCATCTGCAGCGTTCCCGAAGCTCGCGACGGCAAGAGCCGCGGCATCACCGGTGGCGGCGCGCTCATCCCAGGCTTCCGCAACCTCGACACCAAGACAGACGGCTTCCTGCGTCGCTACGCGGTCAATGTCTCCTGTAGCAACGGTCCGTTCGATCCGCGCGCGCTGCCGTATTACGGTGCAGAGCTGGACAGCAAGCTGGCCAGCTACAACGGCAGCAGCTTCTCCACCAACATCATGGGCGAGACGCTGGGGCACTACGACAACCACGTGACGCTCAACAAGCAGGTGTTGGACGCCTGGGGCATGCCGACCCTGAACATCGCGACCCGGTACACCAGCAACGAGACCAACATGACGAAGGACTACATCGACACCATGGCTGCCATGGCGACCGATGCAGGCTTCGAAATCCTGGTAAAGAACTACGAGTTCAACCCGCCGGGCTTCTCCATCCACGAGCAGGGCACTGCCCGCATGAGCGCCGACCCCAAGAAGGGTGTCGTCAACCAGTGGAACCAGACGCACGACATGAAGAACGTCTTCATCACGGACGCCAGTGTCTTCGTGAGTGCCGGCTGGCAGAACCCGACCATCACCATGTGCGCTCTGGCGATGCGTGCGTCAGAGCACTTGGCGGAAGAGATGCGCAAGGGGAATGTATAGCTTGCGCCGTCTGATCCTACTGCTGTTCGTGCTCTTCTGTGGCGTTACTGCACGTGCACAGGATGCTCCGGTTGGCCCGCCGCCGTCGACCGCTCCCGCTCCGGGGACGGTCGCGTCGTCGGGCGCGCCGACCATTGCCAGCCCGGGTGCAGGTCCGACCCAGCCGATCGCCTTCAGCCACAAGAAGCACATCGGCGAGGCAAAGATGGGTTGCAACGACTGCCACGAGCCGTCGCGCAACGGCAGCACGCTGGCCATGCCGCAGCCTACCAAGTGCATGCTGTGCCACGCCGCCATCGCCACCGACAAGCCGGACATCCAGCGGCTGGCCGCCATGGCGAAGAATGAAGAGAACGTTCAGTGGGTCCGCGTCTACCGCGTCCCCTCGTTCGTGAGTTTCAGCCACAAGACCCACACGACGGCCGGCTCCCAGTGCCAGGACTGTCATGGCCCTGTTGCCGAGCGCGAGGTCATCGCCAAGGAGAAGGATCTTTCCATGGGTGGCTGCATCTCCTGCCATGCCCAGAAGGCTGCTCCAACCACCTGCGATACCTGCCACCAGTTGAACTCGGTTCAGCTGCACCAGCCGGCGATCGATTCCGACACCCGCCTGGTCGCGCTGCTTATGCGCAAGAGTGTAACGGCGCGCGACTCGCTCCGGCAGTTCCTTGCTCCCATGGCGATGCCTGCGACGCTCGCGGCCGGCCTACGACCCTGACCTACCCCCCCGGGGGTAATTTCGTAAATATCAGAAAACAAAGGGCTTGACGTTTCCCGATTTGGCAAAAATTAGATTCCAAAGGGGTTACGGGCAAAAATTAGTAAACAAAGGACTTACGGGAACGACGAAGGCCTCACCGATTCGGTGAGGCCTTTCTGATCTCTGCTTCTATTCTACCAATTTCGCGTCGAAATCCGGTCACTGCAAGTTGTTCTGATGACAGCACTTATGCGATTTACCTCTTGACAGGTTTCCGTTCACGGTGCGGTCGAGCCGTCGCTGCATCGCTCTTGGATTAAGAGCCAGGGGCCTCGCTCCACCCCGGTCTGAAAGTCGACACGTGGGCACGGGGTCGGGTGTCCCGCAGTGCAATCGATAAGCGCTCTAACGAAGTTGGCGATAGTATTGCCCATTCCCTTTCCGGAGAGTTAACGATGCGTAAGTTCTTTGCGGTAGCACTCCTTGTGTTTACCTTGCCCCTGTTTGCTGCCGAGAAAATCCCGGTCGGATCGAAGATTTATATCGAACCGATGGACGGATTTGACACTTCGATCGCGGCCGCCATCATGAAAAAGGATGTCCCCGTCCAGATTGTCGACGCGAAAGAGAAGGCCACCTACGTCCTTAGCGGAACGTCGTCCACTGAGAAGGCCGGTTGGGCGAAGACGATTTTCGTTTCTCCGAAGGCGGCTGCGCATGCTGCGGTGCAGCTGAAGACGACCGATGGGACATTGGTCTGGGCCTACTCCGTGGATAAAACCAGCGCTTATAATGGCGAGCAAAGTACAGCGGAAGCCATTGCAAAGCACATGAAGGGTGAGGCCGTCGCCGACAAGAAGTGAGGCTCATTTCATTTCCCAGGAAGGCCCATCGATTGGTGGGCCTTTCTTCGCGTCTCTTCACGTTCGAAAGTGAGTGAAAGACACTCACATAATATGCATCGGTTGTGCTATGCTCTGCGTCAGATGTAGTGAGCCGTGTCACCGCGGACTTCGCGATCCGGCTCGACACTTATGTCACAGGAGACCCGAGTCATGACCATTACCCGATTCACCCCGTTTTCTGATGTTGCCGTTTTGCAGAACCGTCTGAACTCCATCTTTCACGACTTCAACCGTCCGCAGGGCACAACGGAGGGCGGCGAGAGCCTGAGCGCCGGATCGTTCGTGCCGGCTGTGGACATCTATGAGGACGCGCAGAAACTGGCGCTGACCTTCGAAGTTCCGGGCATCCGTCCGGAGGATGTGGATGTTCGCGTGGAAAACAATGTGCTGACCGTGAAGGGCGAGCGCAGCTTCGCAACCGACGCGAAGGAAGAGAACTTCCGCCGCATCGAGCGTCGCTTCGGGTCGTTTGTGCGCAGCTTCACACTGCCGCAGTCGGTGGACACCGAGCAGGTGAATGCCCGTGCCGAGCACGGTGTACTGGTGATCGAGCTGCCCAAGAAGGCTGCCGCACAGCCAAAGCAGATCAAGGTGGCCGTGGGCGCAGCAACGCAGCCGAAGCAGGTGGAGGCCCAGGTGCCACAGGCCGCGGCTGCTGCTGACGAGAAGAAAGCCGCATAACAGCGGCGGTTGGAATACCTACCCCCGCAGGGTTGAGCGATGACCGGGGTTGCCGAAGGATAACGGCAACCCCCTTGCTTCCGGCGGGATGCACGAACACTTTCGGAACACGAGGACAGGCTGACGATGGCGATCAAGTGGGACAAGCTGACAGTGAAGTCGCAGGAGGCGCTGAGCGCCGCCGGGAGTATGGCCGCGGAGTTCGGCAATCCGGAGGTGATGCCGTTGCACCTGCTGGCGGCGCTGCTGGAGGACCGCGAGGGCATCGTCCTGCCTGTGCTGGAGAAGATGGACGTTCCCGCGCAGCAACTGCTGGCCAGCGTGAATGCCGCCGTCGGCAAGCTGCCACGCATCCAGGGTCAGCAGCAGCAGCCTAATGGCGGCGGTGCGCTCAATCGTGTGCTGGAGCAGGCATTCAAAGAGGCCGGCAACTTCAAGGACGAGTACGTTTCGACCGAGCACCTGTTGCTGGCGCTTGCGCAGACCAAGAACGATCCTACCCAGACAGCCCTGGCGGCGTTGGGCGCTACGCATGATGCCATCCTGCGTGCGCTGACGCAGGTTCGCGGGTCGCAGCGGGTGACCGACCAGAACCCTGAGGGCAAGTTCCAGGCGCTGGAGAAGTACGGCAAGGACGTGACGAAGCAGGCGCGTGAGGGCCGCCTGGATCCCGTGATCGGTCGCGATGAAGAGATTCGCCGCGTCATCCAGGTGCTTAGCCGCCGTACCAAGAACAATCCCGTTCTCATTGGCGAACCCGGCGTGGGCAAGACGGCTATCGTCGAAGGCCTTGCCAACCGGATCGTCCGCGGCGATGTACCGGAGTCGTTGAAGGACAAGCGTGTCGTCTCGCTGGATCTTGCGAGCATGCTGGCGGGTGCGAAGTTCCGCGGCGAGTTTGAAGAGCGCCTGAAGGCGATGCTGAAGGATATTGAGGATTCGCACGGCCAGATCATCCTGTTCATCGACGAGCTGCATACGCTCGTCGGTGCGGGTGCTTCGGAAGGTGCGGTCGATGCCAGCAACATGCTGAAGCCCGCGCTGGCGCGCGGCGAGCTGCGTGCGATTGGCGCGACCACGCTGAACGAGTTCCGCAAGTACATCGAGAAGGATGCGGCGCTGGAGCGGCGCTTCCAGCAGGTGTACGTCGGTGAGCCGAATGTGGAGGACACCATCGCCATCCTTCGCGGCCTGAAGGAGAAGTACGAGGCGCACCACAACGTGCGGATTAAGGACGCGGCGATCATCGCGGCGGCGGAGCTTTCGCACCGGTACATCAGCGACCGCTTCCTGCCGGACAAGGCGATCGACCTGGTCGATGAAGCCGCGGCGTCGCTTGCCATCCAGATCGGTTCGGTGCCCGAGGAGATCGATGCGATCGACCGGCGAGTCATCTCGTTGCAGATTGAGAAGACCGCGTTGACGCGTGAGACGGATGCGAATTCTGTCGACCGTTTGGAGACCGTGGAGCGTGAGCTCGCGGAGCTGCAGGAGAAGGCGAGCGGCCTGCGTGCGAAGTGGCAGCATGAGCGCGACGCCATCGGCAACATTACGGAGCTGAAGAAGCAGGTGGAGAGCCTGCGCTTCGAGGCCGAGGACCAGACGCGTCGCGGCAACCTGGAGCGCGCGGCAGCGATTCGTTATGGCGATTTGCCCAAGGCGGAGGCCGAGCTGCAGAAGCTGGAGGCCGAGCAGGACGCGGTGAACGATGGCACGGCGAGCCGCATGCTGAAGGAAGAGGTGGACGAGGAGGACATCGCCGACATCGTCTCGCGCTGGACGGGTATCCCGGTCAGCAAGATGCTGGAGGGCGAGGTGCAGAAGCTGGTGCAGATGGAGACGCGTCTGCGCGAGCGGGTCATCGGGCAGGATGAGGCGCTGGTCGCGGTAGCGAATGCGATCCGTCGCAGTCGTGCGGGTCTCAGCGATCCGAAGCGGCCGATCGGCTCGTTCATCTTCCTGGGCCCGACGGGTGTGGGTAAGACGGAGACGGCGCGCGCGCTTGCGGACTTTATGTTCGACGATGAGCAGGCGATGGTCCGCATCGACATGTCGGAGTACATGGAGAAGCACGCGGTGGCGCGGCTGATCGGCGCGCCTCCGGGGTACGTGGGTTTCGATGAGGGCGGACAGTTGACCGAGGCGGTGCGTCGCCGGCCGTATGCCGTCATTCTCTTCGACGAGATTGAGAAGGCGCATCCAGATGTCTTCAACGTGCTGCTGCAGGTGCTGGACGATGGCCGTCTGACGGATGCCAAGGGACGCACGGTGGATTTCAAGAACACGGTGCTGATCCTTACGTCGAACATCGGTGCGAGCGCGTTGACGACGGCGTGGGCGGAGGGGCCGGATGGCTTCGAGGATGCGAAGACGCGCGTGCTCGAGGAGCTGAAGAAGCACTTCCGGCCGGAGTTCCTGAATCGCGTGGATGACCTGGTGGTCTTCCATTCGCTGGGCGAGGAGCAGTTGACGCACATCGTCGACCTGCGCCTGGGCGAACTGCAGGCGTTGCTGACGGATCGCAAGATCAAGCTGGAGCTGACACCGAAGGCTCGGCACCTGATCTTTGAGGCGGGTTACGACCGTGCGTACGGTGCGCGGCCGCTGAAGCGGGCGATCCAGCGGATGGTGCAGGATCCGCTGGCGATCAAGATCCTGAGCGGCGAGGTGCGGCATGGGGACCATGTGGTGGTGGATGCGAAGGGCGAACACCTGACCTTCAACGTCACCGTGCATGAGGCTGTGCCGGAGCCTGTGGAAGTCTGAGGTTCCTAAAGTGAACCAAAAGCCCGCCACCAGCAATTGTGGCGGGCCTTTTTCGTTGGCATAGCCCGGGGGCGCTGGTAGAACGTGGTCCATGGCTGGCAAAAGAATCTTTCGGGGCCGTCCAGTCGGACGCTGCAACACCCTCTCGCCCAAGTACAGACTTCGGAAGATTCTAACTAGCTGCTTAGGCTCTGTGGTGCTCGTGCTGCTATCGGCATGCGGCGGCGGCAGCCTTCCTGTGGCCGCGCCGCCGGTCACACCCTCGGCTGCGCCGATTGATGGCCGGTGGTCTTTCTCAACCACCAGCCAGACAGTACCGTTTGCATCTGTGGTGTTTAGCGGGGTGCTGTCCACCAACGGGACTGCGGTTACGGGAGTCGGTCAGGTGCAGTTTTTCCTGATGACGGGGTCTAACGCTTCCGCCTGCGTGCAGCCTACAACGGTGACGGTGCAGGGTACATTGAACAGCGCGAGGCATTTATCGCTAAGCTCTTCGACCGTGAATGGCACCGTTTTTACAATCGACGCGGATATTCCTACGACATATCCGGCGGTGGATTCACCTGCGGGGGGAATCACTACGGCTGTGGGGTCTACCGGCACATGCGCGGTAGCTACTTCGCCCGCCTTTGCGTACTACTCGAGCTCTCTCACCGGTACCTACGTGGGATCTCTGCAACAGGTGGTCTCGGCGGGGCCGGTTGATACCGCGATCCCCAGTGTCTCCATGGCTCTGAGCGAGAGCGATCCGGACCCGCTGACAGGCGAGTCCTCCATCGCCGGCTCAGCCAAGCTCACGTTCCCAACCTGTTCGGTCGTAGTGCCAATTGCGAGAACGCGTGTCGGCGCTCAAAATACGGCGGTGCTGCTCTATCCGACACCTTCCCCTCCTCTGGTCGCGGTGTTCGCTCTCCAGCCCGGACAAGTCATGCTGAACATCTGGTATGAGGGGTCCGACTGCAAGCCAACGGCGGTGATTGCGCCTGCCCCTGGGGCGGGGCAACCACCACGTTGGTCCGGCACGCTTGCCAGGCAGTAGCGCCTATTTCAGGATGGCGGTGAGCGGCTTGCCGTCCATGCCGGTCTGCGGCAGGCCGAGGATCTTTGCGATGGTGGCGGCCACGTCCAGGTTTGGGAAGGCGGGCTGCTCGCCTGCGTGCGGCTTTATGGCAGCGCCTTCTGCGATGAAGATCTCCTGCATCAGCGGGCGGGTGTTGGGGTAGCCGTGGGCGCCGGTCTGGCTCTCGACCGTGGGTGCGCCCGGCTTGATTCCGCCGAACTTCCAGTCTTCCTTGGCATAGACCAGTACGTCGAAGGCGGTGGGGTTGGGCTTGCCTGCGTCGTGGGGTGTCGGCCAGCCCTGGGCGCGGATCTCGGCGTCGGTGGGGAGGCTGTCGGTTGCAGGGGATGCGGCGAAGGCTGCGCGGATCTTTGCGGTGAGCGCCGGTGTTGCGTGCGTCTCGTAGATGTAGGCTGCGCCGCCTTCGGGCAGGGCGGTGGCTTCGGCGGGCGTGATGCCGGCGTCGCGCAGAATCGCGTTGGGATCGGCGGTGTGGTGCACGCTGCTCTGGCCGTGGTCGCTGACGATGAGGAAGGTGGTGCGGTCGAGATCGCCCGCGTCCTTCACGGCCTGCACGACTTCTGCGACGCGGTCGTCGAGGAAGGCTGCGGTGACGACGCCGGCGTTGGTGCCGTAGCCGTAGGTGTGCTCGGCAGAGTCGAGCGCGAGCAGGTGCAGCAGCGTCAGGTTGGGGTGATGGTGCTTGATGGCATACGTCGCACCGCGCGTGTAGAGGCGGTCGCGCGAGGGCTGCGAAGCTTTGCGGAAGTTGTCGAGCTCGGCCTGGGAGAGGCTGCCGTCGGCGAGCATCTCCTTGATGAGTTTGCTGTCCGGTTCTGGCTGTTCGAAGAAGCTGTAGTCGATACCGGCGTGCTCGATTGCTACCCAGTCCATTTCGGCGGTGGTGAGGCCGGCGGCGTGTGCGGCCTCGTAGACGGTGGGAACGCGGACGAGTTGGGACTTGGGCGCGTGGAATTCGACCGAGATGGGGCCGCCGGTGCGCTGGCCGGTGATCTGGCCGTTCGCGATGAGGCCGTGCTTTGCGGGCGTAACGCCTGTGACCATGGCGGTGTGGTTGGGCCAGGTGACCGTCGGATTCACGGGCTGCATCGATTTGGCGTAGGCGCCGGATTGCATGAGGGCGTGGAGCGCGGGCACGGGCAGCAGCGGGTCCTGCAGCAGCGATGCGCCAAAGGCATCCAGGCTGATGACGACGACCATGGGCTTGCGCTGGGATGTCTGCGCGGCGAGTGTGGTGGCTGCCAGACAAAGTGCGGCCACGGCGGTTGCGATCTTGTTCATGCGGGTCATTCAATCACAGTTGCGTGGCGGATGTGTTGCTGCCGCGTGTCGTGCGCAAAGACAAGCCCCACGTCCCGGAGCGAGACGTGGGGTTCAGAATTGTGTTGCGTTGGGCGGTTAGATCATCTCTTTGGGCAGTGACGGGTACATCGGTTTGCGATTGTTGGCCGCAAAGCCATAGATGGCGATGTAGACGTAGCAGACGGCGGGGATGATGAAGGCTTGCTGGTAGCCGACGTGATCGGCGACCTTGCCGTACAGGTACGGGATGAGGGCGCCGCCGACGATGGCCTGCACCAGGAGGCTCGATCCCTTGCTGGTGAGTTCGCCCAGGTCCGTGAGGCCCAGCGCGAAGATGCAGGGGAACATGATGGAGTTGAAGAAGCCGACACCGAGGATGGTGTAAACGGCCACGTTGCCGTGCGTGAAGACGCTGGTCAAAACCAGAGCGCAGGCGACTGCTCCGGCAAGGCCCAGCAGTGTGCCGGTGCGGACGCGTTGCAGCACAGCCGAGCCGATGAAGCGGCCGATCATCGCTCCGCCCCAGTAGTAGGGCACCAGGCCGGCGGCCTGAACGGCGGTCATGCTGCCCGTGCCGGGCTGACCGAAGTAGCCGATGAGGAAGCTGCCGATGGAGACCTCGGCGCCCACGTAGACAAAGATGCCGACCGCGCCGGCGAGCAGCCACGGCTGGTTCCAGACACTTGCGCCGAAGCCGGCGATGGGCCGGTAGTCAACGGTCATGTGCTCTTTATTATCGAGCCGAACGGAGGCCAGCAACGCAGCCAGCACCAGCAGGATGCCGGTGATGACGAGGTACGGCATCGTCACGGTGGAGGCTTCCTGCGCGCGGTATGCGACGCGCTGCACGTCGGAGAGACGGCTGACCTCGAGCGTACTCATGGCCGTGACGCCGGCCAGGATGGTGACGCGGCCGATCCACGGTGCGATGGTTGTGCCGAGCGAGTTGAATGCCTGCGACAGGTTCAGGCGGCTGGATGCAGTCGCCGTCGGTCCTACGCTGGCAACGAACGGGTTCGCGGAGACCTGGAGGCCAGTGATGCCGGCAGCGAGAACAACCTGCGCTGCGAGGAAGAGCGGGTACGAGGCCAGGTGCGCAGCCGGAATGAAGAGCACGGCGCCGGCAGCGGCAACGATCAGGCCGATCACCATCGTCTGCTTATAACCGCGGTATTCGACCAGCTTGCCGGCGGGAATGGCGAACAGAAAGTACGAACCGAAGAAGGCCGTCTGGATCAGGGCAGCTTCCGCAATGCTGAGCTCAAAGATGCTCTTCAGGTGCGGGATCAGGATGTCGTTCATGCACGTGAGAAAGCCCCACATGAAGAACAAGGTGGTGGCAATGCTCATGGCACGGTAGTCAGTGCTCTTGCGGCCGTATAAAGACGTAGTGGAAGTAGTGGTGGAGATCGCCAATGTAGGGGCTTCCTTCTGGGGCCGCGGCTGCCGCGGCGCTGCACTTTATAGGGTATCGCGTGCGGGTCGGATGCGTCACGACAGGGGCGCGGATTTCGCGCTTGGCGCGCTTCGGACGCCGAGGGTATGCTTTTTCCATGAGCGACGACGAAATCATCGACGGTGGTGCGACTGCTTCAACGGCATCGGATGCCTATGACGAGTGGTTTCGTCGCGAGGTAGAAGCAGGCTTGAAGGAAGCGCACGTGCCAGGCGCTGTTTGGTCAACGCCCGAAGAAGTACGCCTACGCCTCCAACAGCGGCGTGAACGGGCTCGATTGGAGAAGGCTAGTTGAACGTACGCCTTTCGATCGCAGCGGAACGTGATCTCGATCGAATTTGGCACTCCATCGCACAGTCCAGCGAACGGTCTGCGGACAGCGTAGAAGATCGAATCTTTGCTGCGATTTACAGGCTCGCGATTCATCCGCGGCTTGGCAAGCCCGCGGGTCTCGAAGAAGCGCGCCAGTTTGCGGCTACTGGAACGCAATACGTTCTGATTTACGAGGTGCTTCCCGACTGCGTTTTGATCCTGCGCGTCATGCATGGTGCTCAGGACTGGCCCGGCCGCGTATGACACCTGTAAGGGCTAACTAAGCCACTTCAGCAGCCGAATCACACCCATCCCGGCCGGCTTCCTGTGTGCGCTGACCTCTGTGCGGCCGTGGATCTCCGCGCGGTGGTCGCGATAGTGTGCGTACGCCCGCAGCAGCATCTGTTCATTCGTCAGGGTCGGCTGCCAGCCCAGTTCGCGCTTGATCGAGGTGGTGTCGAAGACGAAGCTCTCCGCAATCATCTTGTAGTGGTATGGACCCAGGGGAGAGATCCTTAGCTTGTGCGCGGCCATCATCGCGGCGATCGTCGGCCCTTTAGGGAGCGACCGGACTTTGCTCTTGCTGCCGCCTGCGGCAATCACGCTTTCGTACACGGCGCGCATGCTCTTCACATCGTCGCTGCCCACGTGAAAGAGGCCGCTGCGGCCATACTGTGCGCCCAGGATGCAGGCGGTCGCGAGGTCGTCCGCATAGATGAACTGGTACTGGTTGCCGCCATCGCCCACGACCCAGACCGTCTTGTTGTCATCCATGAACTCGTAGAGGATGGCGAGCAGACCCAGCCGGCCCTCGTCCATGATGGTGGGACAGCGCAGCATGACGACGTTCAAGTCGTCGAAGAAGCCCCGCAGGCGCACCTCTGCCTCCAGCTTGCTGCGGCCATAGATCTCAATCGGCGCGGGTAGATCGCGCTCCTCATGCACTGGATGGCCCAGATTCGAAGCCCACAGACAGTTCGTCGAGACGAAGACAAACGGCTTCACACCATGCTGCTTTGCCAGTTCGGCTAAGAGCACCGTAGCATCCACGTTGCTCGTCCACAGCAGCTCTTCATCCAGGTGCATGCCATGTGCAAGCTGGGCCGCAGCGTGGAAGATGGCGTCAAAGCGATGTTCCGCAAAGACCTGCTCCATGCGCACGCGGTTCCGGAGATCACCGCGAATGCTGGTCAGCCCGGGCAGGCCGGCGTCCTCGTCGACCTCAAGGTCGATGTTGACCACGGTATGGCCTTCGCGCAGCAGTCGCCGCTTCAGAATGCTGCCAAAGAAACCCGAAGCGCCGGTGACAAGATAATGAGCCATCGCTCTCTATTGTCCCATTGCCGTCGGTTAAGCTTCGCCGGCCTCTTCTTCAAGCCGTTCCTCGGTCCTGTCGACTGTATCGGAATCGGCTGGGAAAAGTTCGCGGAGCGCGGCCAGTAACTTGTCCGGCGCATAACCTTCAACATGCACGTCGCACGGAGCGTCATCGTCGGTGCTGTGACCCGTGAGAATCAGCTTGATCTCCGGATGCTTGTCGCGCACCGCACGCATGAATTGGGAGACCTGATCATCGCTGCCCGAGCTGACAACACAGCCATGCACGCGCGGAAAGCGCTCCAGCGTAGCGAAGGCTTCCGGGAATGAGTATGCCGTGATGACGTTGAACTTCGCGGTTTCAATGACCAGCTTGCGGCTTGAGATGCTGCCGGCAAATTCGCGGTCGACGACAAGAAAACAGGGGCGTAAGAACAAGGAAGACTCCGTCAATTGGCTAAACGTTACTCACAGCCTGCACGGTAAGTCACTTACCGATAAGCTTTGGCGCGATGCACGACTTCGACGACAAGAACCACCAGGCTTTCCTGCTGCAATTGGCACAGGATGCGATAGTCTGCGACTCGATAGCGCCACAGACCTTGCAAGGGACCAACCAGCGCATGGCCGTGAAGCTTCGGGTCATCAAGAGGAGCAATCTCATCCTGAAGGTATGCTGTGATCCGGCGTTGCCACTGGCGATCCAGTTTACTTAACTGTCGTACAGCGTCCGCCTGAAACTCAATCGTCCAAGCCAAGTTGTTCCCTGACCTGAACGAGTGTGAAGGTTTGGCCACCCTTGGCGACGGCAGCCGCTGCGCGTTCGTAATCTTCGCGGTCGTCCAGAAACTCATGCAAAGCGTTGGCAACTGCGCGTTCGCGAGTGACGCCGCTGGCAGTCACGTAGCGTTCGAGTGCTTCTTCCAACGCCGGCTCGAGTTCGATTGTCATGAGCAGTCTCCGTGGTGGGATTCTACTGCGAGATCGGCGCCCGTAGACAAGCGATGCGCTCAATATCCTGTAGATCGCGAACGTAGTGCTGATCCTTCCAGCCTTTCAGAAGGTCGTCAAGACCGGCGCTGCGGCCGGCGGTTTCCAGCAGCAGCCACCCACCGGGAACGAGGCGCTGCGATGCTTGAGGGATCAGTCGCCGCAGAACATCGAGACCATCCGCGCCGCCGAAGAGTGCAAGGTGAGGCTCGTGGTTCAATACCTGCCGATGCAGCGTCGAAGCTTCGTGCTGAGGAATGTAGGGCGGGTTTGAGACGATCAGGTCGAAGGTCTCTTCGGCAACCGCAGCCATCAGATCGGACTCGAGGAAGACGACGCGATCCGCGCCCAGACGTGCGGCATTGGCACGCGCCTCGCGGAGTGCGACCGGAGAGATGTCGAGCGCAGTGACGGTGCTCTGCGGATACTCCAGCGCCAGCGTGATCGCCAGGATGCCGCTGCCCGTGCCGACATCCACAATCTTCAGCGGAGCGTTGCGATCGGGGTAGAGCCTCAGCACCTCTTCAATGATGTGCTCGGTCTCGGGCCGCGGAATCAGCACATCGGGCGAGACGAAGAAGTCGCGCCCGAAGAACTCCTGCGATCCGCGCAGGTGCTGAATTGGCACCGCGCCACGGCGTTGCGCAATCATGCCCTGAAATGCGCCGGCCTCTTCTTCACGCAGGGGACGATCCGGCTGTGCCATCATCTGCACGCGCGTCAGGCCCGTTGCAATCTCCAGGATCTGCTGTGCGTCGCGTGCCGCGTTCTCACGCAGATCGTCGCTCATCTCAAGCCGCGCCGTGCCGAAGCGCAGTGCAGACTGAACCGTGGCGCCCTTTATCGTAAGAGGATCGTGCATGCTTACGCCGCCACCGCTTCCGCCTTCAGGCGTTCGTTCGTATCGTGCGCGATCAGTGCGTCGATCACCGGCTGCAGCTTGCCTTCCATCACATATTCCAACTGGTGCAGGGTAAGTCCGATGCGATGGTCGGTAAAGCGGTTCTGCGGGAAGTTGTAAGTGCGGATCTTTTCGCTGCGATCGCCCGTGCCTACCTGCGACTTACGAGCGGTCGCCTGCAACTGGTGCTGCTTTTCCATCTCGACTTCGTAGAGGCGCGAACGTAGAACGCGCATGGCCTTCTCGCGATTCTTGATCTGCGACTTTTCATCCTGGCAACTTACTACCGTATTGGTGGGTAAGTGCGTAATTCGGATTGCCGAGTAAGTCGTATTCACGGACTGACCGCCGGGACCTGATGAACAGAAGGTATCGATGCGAAGATCCTTCTGTTCGATCTTCACGTCTACTTCCTCTGCTTCAGGCAGGACGGCGACGGTGATGGCACTGGTGTGAACGCGACCCTGCGTCTCGGTTGCGGGCACACGCTGCACGCGGTGCACACCGCTCTCATACTTCAAAGAGGAGTAGACGCGGTCGCCTTCGATCAGTGCGGTCACGTCCTTCATGCCGCCCACGGTCGATTCGGTCTCAGAGAGGATCTGGACCTTCCAGCGGTGCTGCTCAGCGTAACGCAGGTACATGCGGAAGACCTCGCCGGCGAAGAGTGAAGCCTCGTCGCCGCCGGTGGCCGCGCGGATTTCGAGCACGACGTTCTTGTCGTCGTTGGGATCCTTGGGCAGCAGCATGATCTTCAACTGCTCCTCGACTTCGAGCAGACGCGGTTCGAGACCGGAGAGTTCTTCCTGCGCCATGGAGCGCATGTCCTCATCGTCCTCGGACATCATGGCCTTCGCATCGGCGATACCCGCGGCGACGCGCTTGTACTCGCGGAAGCGTTCGATGACGGGTTCCATATCGCGGTGCTGCTTGGTGATCTTCTGGTAGCGCTGCTGGTCGGAGACGAGAGCAGGGTCAGAGAGTTCTACTTCGAGTTCTTTGTAGCGGTCTTCCAGTTGTTCCAGGCGGTCGAACATGGGCGAATCTCCTCCTGCGGTGGGCAGGGCAGTCACAAATCAGATTTTGGGAAGCGAAGGTGTGCGCGAAAGACGCGCGGCTGCGTCAAGGAGACGTAGCTAGGCAAAGCCGAGGCGTGCGGCCGCAGAGCGGGAGGAATTCACCGAATTGGACAGGGCGCGCAACATGACTCTTATTCGATGATAGCGCGTGCCGCGCGATGCATCGCGACCCAGGGGCGCGGAAATGTGCCGCTCCTGCGACGCGAGGGCACCGGAGCGCCAGCCGCTTAAATAGCGCGGATCAGGCGCACCGGCAGGGTAAACAGCGCCGAGATCAGCTCCAGCACGCCGTCGACCGCGATGCCGACGATGCGGAAGGGCAGCAGAAGCAGCCAGACGATGGGGTACAGGACCAGGGCGACCAGCGCGAGCGGCCAGCAGAGAACGAACAGAACGCAGAACAGCAGGAGTTTGAGCACGAGATCCTCCTCAGCTTCATACGCGTATCCGGTGTCGCAGGTTCCGTCTATTTCACGTGCGCAGGCAGGTCGCGCATACCGTGCATCACGCGCTCGATGCGGACGACGTCGCCTAGGGCACGGAAGAAGATGATGTACTGCCCAACGTTACGCTTTCGAAAACCTGACGGCGAGAGATGTGTCAGAGGAAAGGCAAGCGGGGAGTTCAAAATGACGAGAAACTCGCTCTCGATCATGTCTACCCAGCGCATCGCGGCGAGCGGCTTATCCTTCGCGATGTTTTTGGCGATCCTCCGGACGTCCAGTACTGCCAGCGGCGAAATCTCAAGCCGCATCGGCACGCTTCAGATCTCTTTTCAGTTCGGTTCGCAGTTCGGCAAATACGACGTCGGGCGACAATCCGGGACGGGTATCGGCCACGGCTTCTTCCAGGATGCGTTTTACTTCATCTTGTCCGATGGACTCGATCAAACGGTTGCCCCACCAGTCCTCAAGCGCAAGGCGCACGATCTCCCCCGCATCCTTGCCTAAGCGAGCCTGCGTTGCAAGATCGACGATCTCCTGCATCTTCGAATCGAGTTCGACCTTAGTGCGGTTCTCCATGTCGGAACCTCCATCTGGCGAAGCTGACAGCAGTCTAATCCAAAACTCGCAGCGCATATTTCGCATCTGCTTTAGAGCCATGGCTTTCTTTCATCAACTCGCACAGCTTGCCGATGAGCTTGCCGCTACTTCCAGCAAGCTGAAGAAGCGTGCGGCCATTGCTACGGGCATCGTTGCGGCGCGCGATACGGGTGACACGCATGACGCAGGGCTGTTCGCGCTCTATCTCTCCGGCGAACCGTTCAGTGAGGCTGACACGCGCAAGCTGAACCTGGGCGGCGCGGTGCTGTCGAAGACGATTCGCGAGATCGTGAAGCCGACCGAGGCGCAGTTCAACGCGGCTTGGCGGCGGCATGGCGATTTGGGTGCCGCTGCGGGCGATCTGTTTGCAGAGCTTGGGCACGCACCGGAACCCACGCTGACGTTGCGCGAGATCGAAACTGCCTTTGCGGCGATTCCCGCAGCGAAGACGACGGCCGCGCGGCAGGGCATCCTTGCAGATCTGCTGCGCCGTTGCTCGCCGATTGAGGCAAAGTACCTGATCAAACTTATCAATGGCGATATGCGAATTGGCGTGAAGCAGGCGCTGATTGAAGAGGCGATCGCCGTTGCCAGTGAACAGCCGCTGCCCACTTTGCGCAACGCCGTCATGCTGGAGGCGGACCTGTCTCGCGCTACACGCATGGCCTTTGAAGGGACGCTGGGCGAGGCACGGATGCGTCTCTTCCATCCGCTGGGATTCATGCTCGCTTCGCCGGTGGAGACAGCAGCGGACGCCGTGAAGCGCTTCGCCTCCAAGCCCGATGCGGCGCGCGATGCGGACATCTCTGCCGCGCCCGCGAGTGAGGCAGAACCGAAGCCGCACATTGTGGAAGAGGATGAGTCGGCGCTTGAGGATCCTGCGGTGGAGCACGTGCCGGTTGCGGCCATCCGCCTAAGTGCACAGGTCGAAGACAAGTTCGACGGCATGCGTGTGCAGTTGCACTGCGGGGATGCTTCGCAGCCGGGCCGCGTGGCGCTGTACTCGCGTAATCGCGAGGATGTGACGGCGAGTTATCCGGAGATCGTCGAGGCATTTGGGCGCATCGATTCTGCGGTGCTGCATGGGGATGAGCAGGGTGTGATCCTGGACGGCGAACTGCTGGCGTGGGATGTGCGAGCAGACCGTGCGCTGCCGTTTGCGGTGCTGTCGCCGCGCATCGGCCGCAAGCGTGTGTCGAATGACATTCGGGTGAGCACACCGGTCGTCTTCATGGCGTTCGATCTGCTCTTTGCGGGTGGCGAACTGCTGCTGGAACTGCCAATGCGGGAACGCCGCCACCGTCTGGAGGCGCTCGCCGAAAAGGTTCGGGCGGTTACCAGTTCGCCGCTGGAACTAGCCCCATCCTTGCCCTCGGGCGGCCTTTTTTCTGAGGATGTTGCGCTTGCGCCAGACGGGGAGCAGCGGCTGAAGTTGTCGCAGGTCGTCGAGGCGCACTCCGCGGAGGAACTGGATTCTGTCTACGTGGCAGCGCGCGACCGCGGCAATGAAGGCGTGATGATCAAGGCAAGCGAGTCGCTCTACCAGCCTGGCCGTCGGGGTCTTAGCTGGATGAAGCTGAAGCGGACGCTCGACACATTGGACGTTGTTATCACCGGTGCTGAGTACGGCAGCGGACGCCGTTCGCAACTGCTCTCCGACTACACGTTTGCGATCCGCGGGCCGGAAGGATCGCTGCTCAACGTGGGCAAGGCGTATGGCGGGCTGACGGATGTCGAGATCGTTGAACTCACCGAGTGGTGCAAGGCGCACACGCTCGAAGACAACGGTCACTTCCGCACGGTCGAGCCGCTTGTCGTTCTCGAGATCGCCTTCAACAACATCATGCGCAGTGAGCGCCATGCCAGTGGTTTTGCGCTGCGGTTTCCGCGCATTGTGCAGATCCGGCAGGACAAGCCGCCCGAGGAGATCGACACGCTGGAGCGCGTGGAGGAGATTTACCAGTCTCAGCCAGACAAGCCTGCAGATAGCTCGGTCGAGCCATAGAAAGGGCAGCCCGCAGGCTGCCCTTTCGCTTTGTTTCAAGCGATAACTACCGCTCGGCGACCTGTGCCGCGCCGTTGTCCGCAGGCTGCACGGTCAGGCTGTCTTCCAGGCGGAAGCGTACCAGCGACTCCGCGGGGATCACGATGTCCCGATTGCCCGTTGTACCGGCGAGCAAGGTACCCAGACCGCCGCCGGCGAGTCCGCCGACCGCCAGGCCAACGCCGCCCGTGGCGAGTCCGCCTACCAGCATGCCCAGGCCGGCTGTGCCGCCAATGAAGCCGGCCGTACGCTTGCCCTTGCCCTTCTTGCTCGCGACAAAATCAGCCGTCTCCAAGGGATAGGTCTTGCCGTTGAAGACGATCGAGGTCAGGCGCAGCTCGAGGATCGAGCGGCCTTTGAAGTGGCCGCGGCGATGCGCCGCATCCACGACGCCACGCACGTTGGTGCCGCGCGGCAGAATCACCTTGCCGTCGCGCGAGACGCTTTCGGCGAGCACGCCAGTGAAGCGCTCGCCCGGCGCCGTGTGCTTCACATCGATGCGCTGATTGATGCGGATCGCCAGGCCGGTACCGGCTGGAATCGTGACATCGGTCGGCACAAAGTTGGCGGGCGGCGCGTATGCGCCGTTGGTTGCGTTATCCGCGCCCGGCGCTACCGCGGCGCTGTACGGTCGCGCATTCGGATCCATTGCGGTGCCGGGCTCGGCCGGCTCTGCGGCCTGCAGGATGACTCCGGGGGAACGGTACCGGGCTGCATGCCGCGGCTGAGGATGCTGGCCGTTGCTCCAGTCAGGCAGACCCACGGTCTGCGTCCCTGCGGGAGCGGTGGTCTGCACCATCGTCGGCTGGGTCGTACCGGGTGCCGGCGCATTCACCATGGTCAGCGTTGTGTTGCCCGCACCGTCGACATAGACGACCTCTTCCGGCTGTCCGGTCGCGACAACATCCTTCTTCGCGGCATCGATGGCACTCTGCTGCTTGGTGCAACCGGTAGCTAGACACACCACCAACGACAGCGCAGCAACCGGCCGCTTCCACGAATTCATAGACAGAAAAGTGTTCCGAGAGACCATGTCGTTCCTCCAGGGAGAACCGCGCCTAAGCTGGCGTGGATTCTCGACCTGGGCTTGGGATGCTGCGCAAGAAAACGAACGCTGCCCGACACAGTGAAGTTTGCTGATAATTTTGTTCACGCAGCGCGACGTCGATGCGGCAAGTGAAGCCTGCAACAGGCCTAAGCCGTGAAGCGAACGACTCCATCCACGAGTGTGACTGCAATCCGGCCAAGCATCGGCGCACCCTGAAACGGCGTGTTCTTTGACTTCGAGCGCGTCGTTGTCACATCGTAGGACCACTCCGTCGCAGCGTTGAAGACCACCAGGTCCGCAGGAGAGCCTACCGCAATGCGACCCACATCATGACCCAGCTCCCGCAGCCGAAACTTCTGTGCGGGCGCCGACGTGAAGAGCGCCAGAACCTTCATCAACGACATGCCGTGCTCGCCGTGCAGAATGCGCAGGGAGGCACCGAGCGCCGTCTCCAACCCGGTAATGCCGTTCGGGGCGCGCTCAAACTCCACGTTCTTCTCATGCTCCGCGTGTGGGGCGTGGTCTGTTGCGATGACGTCTACCGTGCCATCCAGAATCGCGGCGATGCAGGCATCCCGGTCGCTCGCAGCACGCAGCGGCGGATTCATCTTGAAGTGGGTATCGTAGCGGCGCGAACGCTGCGCCTCATCGCCGGCGATCGCCTCATCGGTAAACGCAATGTGGTGCGGCGCAACCTCGCACGTCACGTGCAGGCCACGCTGCTTCGCCGCACGGATCGACCCCAGCGCCTTCGCCGTCGAGACATGCTGCACATGTAGATGCGGCTTCAGCTTGTGCTCGCGCTCAATCTTCTCCAGCAGCGCGATGTCGCGGTCCACAATGCTCGATTCCGCTTCAATCGGCATGCCACGCAGCCCCAGCCGAAACGCGACCGGGCCAAAGTTCATGCTGGCGCCCACCGTCATCCGCGTGTCTTCCGCGTGCTGCGAGATCGGCAGACCCAGCCGCGCCGCCGCAATCAGCGCGTGCTCCATCATGCTGTCCGCCAGCACCGGCTTGCCGTCATCCGTAAAACCCACAGCGCCCGCAGCGGCCAGCGCGGCATAGTCCGTTAACTCGCCGCCCATGCTGCCGACCGTAGCCGCCGGCATCGCCAGCACACGTGCTGAAGCACCACGCTCGGGCGACTGCACAAAGCGCAGCCAGTCCACCGTATCGGTCACAGGCACGGTATTCGGCATGGCAACCACCGTCGTTACACCGCCCGCAGCCGCCGCGCTTGTGCCAGTCGCGATGGTCTCCTTATGCGTCTGCCCGGGCTCGCGCAGATGAACGTGCATGTCGATCAGTCCCGGCGCAATGGTCAGACCTGTACAGTCGATTACCTTCGCATCGGTGTCCTTCGCAAGGGTATCCAGCTCGCCCGCGCGGCCGGAATAGTTCACCTGCGTCACCACTCCGCCCTTGATGAAGACGTCGCCGCACTCATTCACACCGCTGGCAGGATCGACGATGCAACCGCCGCGAAGAAGGATCGTACTCATGCGTTTGTCTCCGGTCGCAGGGCACGGTCCAGCAGCGCCATCCGTATGGCCAGGCCGTGCGTGACCTGCTCTTCAATGGCCGACTGCGGGCCATCGGCCACTGCAGAATCAATCTCAAGTCCACGCACCATCGGCCCGGGATGCATCACCAGAACCTTCGGTGCCGTTCGCGCCAGCCGCTCCGCGTTTAATTGATAGCCCGCGATGTACTCGCCCGTATCAATGTCCAGGCCTGCCAGCCGCTCGCGCTGAATGCGCAGCATCATGGCCACGGTCGCCTGTGAGAGAGCCTTCTCAAAGTCGCGCTCGATCTCAACACCCGGAGTCACCGACAACGCTTCTACAGGGCAAAGCTCCGGCGGTCCACACAGGATCACGCGCGCGCCAAGCCGCGGCAGCAGCATCGCATTCGACCGTGCCACACGCGAGTGCCGCACATCGCCCGTAATCGCGACTGTCACGCCGTTCAAAGTATTGGCCGTCAACGACTCCGAAAGCCCCAGCCGCTTCAGCATCGTGCGCAGATCCAGCAGCGCCTGTGACGGATGCTCATGCATGCCGTCGCCAGCATTCAATACCGGCAGACCGGTGCAGCGCGCCAGCACCTCGGGTGCGCCGCTGTAGTTTGACCGCAGGATGATCGCCTCGGCACCCAGCGCACGCAGCGTTACCCCTGTGTCATGCAGGCTTTCACCCTTTTCAATGGAAGAGGACTTGTCGCTGACCAGCGTCGTCATCGCGCCCAGCGACTTCGCCGCCAGCTCAAATGAAGTTCGCGTACGCGTCGACGATTCGTAGAACAGCAGCGCGACCTTGCGGCCATCCAGCCGGCCCATGCGCTCACGGTGCGGCATCGCCTCCAGGTCGTTCGCCAGCGCCAGCAGGCTGCTGATCTGCTCCAGGGAAATGTCGTGAATGGAAAGCAGGGAACCGGGGTGAGAGACGTGCGGATTGGCAGCAGTGGGGCTCATGCTCCTGCCGATGTTAGCAGGAAGGGCCAGCCCGGCGCGCCGGTTGGTATAACTAACGATCATGTCGATCAACCTGCGTACCCATGCCGTGGCCCTCGGCCTTGCCCTCGCTGCAGCCTGCCCATTGGTCTCAACCGCACAGCAGGCACGCCCACTGGAGAGCGCAACCTATCGGCTGCCGGGCTGGTCGCAGCAGATCGCCATCCGTGAGGGCTGGCTGGCGAAGCACCATGCGCTGCTGCTCGACATGATGCGACGCAACCACGTCGATATGTGGCTGGTCGTCAATGAGGAGTTCCACAACGATCCGCTGACCGAGTACGTTGCGCCACCGCGCCCTTACACCGGCAACCGCGACATCTTCGTCTTCATCGACACCGGCACCGAGCTGCGCAAGATCGCCATCACCGGCTACTCCGAAGACAATCTCAAACGCTTCTTCGAGAACCCCGACGAACCGATCCCTGCGGACAAGCTTCTGCCGCAGCTCTACGCGCAGTACAAGCCCAAGCGGATTGCCCTCGCCGTCGACGCAAAGCGTGGCGCACAGCGATCCCTGACGCATGACTCCTACCAGTTCCTCGCCAAGGCCATGGGACCGGAGGCTGAGAGTCACTTCGTCCCCGCAGCGGACCTCATCGAGGAGTACTGCGCTACACGCATTCCCGATGAGTTCGACACCTACAAACTGCTCGTCGGTCTGACGGATGAGATCACGAAGCGCGCCTTCTCCAACGAAGTCATCACGCCGGGCAAGACTACCGTTGGCGATGTGCGTCGCTGGCTCTACGACGCCATGTACGCCAACCATGTGACCACATGGTTTCAGCAGGATCTCCGCCTGCAGCGCAAGGGCCGCGACGTCGGCACCTCTCGCGGCTTCCTTGCCATCGAGCCTGAGGCGACGGTGATTCAGCCGGGCGATCTGCTGCACGTCGACTTCGGCGTCACCGGCATGGGCCTGAACACTGACTGGCAGAAGATGGCTTACGTGCTGTTACCCGGCGAGAAGGACGTACCCGCCGGCATGAAGGTCGCCTTTGCGCACACCTCCACGCTGCAGCACACGCTGGAACAGAGCTCGCGGCCGGGCCGCAAGGCGGGCGAAGTCTACGCCGAAATCATGGACGCGATGAAAAAGCAGGGGATTGAGGCGAAGGTCTACAGCCATCCCATCGGCGACCAGGGCCACGGCCTCGGCGCGGCGCTCGACTACCGCTCGTCCGAGGCGGGTGCGGCGCACGACAAGATCCAGCAGGAGGGCACGTACCTCTCCATCGAACTGAATACGGCGACGCCGCTGCCTGAGTGGAACAACCAGAAGATTTACATGATGAACGAGGACGACGCGTACCTGACGAAGGATGGCTACAAGACCTTCTTCCCGCTGCAGGACCGCATCTATCTGATTCGGTCGAAATAAGACTGTGCTGCATCCGGTCACCCGATGAAACGTGCCGACAACTCGAAGCTGCTTTCGCAGACGTTCTACAACCGCAGCCCTGAGGTTGTAGCGAAGGAGCTTCTGGGAATGATTCTTGTTCGTCACTACGCGGGTGAGAGGCTTACGGGGAGGATCGTTGAGACGGAGGCCTACCTTGGCGCGGCTGATCCCGCGTCACATGCTGCTCGCGCTGTCTCACCGTTTAACGCGGTGCTCTTCGGGCCGCCGGGCTTTGCGGACATTTATCTAATCTATGGCCTGCATTACTGCATGAACGTGTCGTGCCTTCCGGATGGCGAGCCTGGTGGCGTCCTGTTCCGCGCGATCATTCCGCTGGAAGGCATCGACACCATGGCTGCTTTGCGCAACCTCAAGCCCAACGCATCTGCAAAAGCTCTGACGGGTGGACCGGCCCGATTGTGCCAGGCCATGGGGATCACGCGGGCCAGCAGTCACGGACAGAACATGGCGAGCGCATCGTCTGATTTGCAGATTCTGGACGACGGCTATCGCCCGAAGAGCATCCTGACGACACCACGCATCGGCATCAAGAAAGCAGTCGATCTGCCGCTGCGCTTCCTGGTCGACGATCGCGAGCCATAGCAGCGCGGCTACTTCGCAGCCAGTACCTGCTCGTAATAACGTTCGTACATCGGGATGATGCGGCTC
>JGI2924J29684_1078741_pt1 | contig 155096 bp, 157 predicted proteins | sample BenlonsequencITS_FD_29684 | JGI IMG/M metagenome (IMG submission 29684) | reverse complement strand
CCGCCGATGCGCTGCGCCAGGCCGCTCAGGCTGCGCGCTCGATTGCGCGAAGCGGGCAGCAGGGCCAGGTCAAGGTTCTGTCCAAGGCGGCATTCGCTCCGCTGTACAGCCGGGACAATCCGCTCGATGGGCTGAGCCGCGCCGAGAAGGTCGAGCTGCTCAAGCGCATCGATGTCGCGACCCGTGCGCTGGACCCGCGCATCAAGCAGGTCACTGTGAGCCTGGCGGGTGTCTGGGAGCACATCCTGGTGGCTGGCATGGATGGCGGCATGGCGACCGACATCCGGCCGCTGGTGCGCTTCAACGTCAGCGTGATCGTCGAGCAGAACGGTCGGCGTGAGCGTGGTGGGCAGGGCGGCGGCGGTCGCACCGGCTATCAGTACTTCCTGACCGAGGACCGCGCCATGGGCTACGCCCGCGAAGCCCTGCGCCAGGCGCTGGTCAACCTCGAGGCGGTGCCGGCACCGGCCGGTTCGTTGCCGGTGGTGCTCGGCCCTGGCTGGTCCGGCGTGCTGCTGCACGAAGCCGTGGGGCATGGCCTGGAGGGTGATTTCAACCGCAAGGGCAGTTCGGCCTATAGCGGCCGGATTGGCGAGCAGGTCGCGTCCAGTCTTTGCACCATCGTCGACGACGGTACCCTGGCCGACCGTCGTGGTTCGCTCAGCGTCGATGATGAAGGCACACCGACGCAGTGCACCACGCTGATCGAGAACGGCATTCTCAAGGGTTATATCCAGGACAAGCTCAACGCACGGCTGATGGGCGTTGCGCCGACCGGTAATGGCCGCCGCGAGTCCTATGCGCACCTGCCGATGCCGCGCATGACCAATACCTACATGCTCGCCGGCGAGAGCGATCCGCAGGAGATCATCCGCTCGGTGAAGAAGGGCATCTACTGCGCCAGCCTTGGTGGTGGGCAGGTCGATATCACCAGCGGCAAGTTCGTCTTCTCTACCAGCGAGGCGTACCTGATCGAGGATGGCAAGATCACCGCGCCGGTGAAGGGCGCAACCCTGATCGGCAACGGTCCGGAGGTGATGAACCGGGTGTCGATGGTCGGCAACGATCTGGCGCTGGACAGCGGTGTAGGTACTTGCGGAAAGGATGGGCAGTCGGTGCCGGTGGGCGTCGGTCAGCCGACATTGAAAATCGATGAGATCACGGTAGGCGGAACAGGCGCTTGAGGGCGCTGCGGATCCCGAGCTGCAAACGCAGGGCCGTAACGGCCTCGGCTTGCAGCTTCCGGTTCGGTTCTGCGATTAGCGCAGCCCGCGCTTGGTTTCGTCGAGGTCGCGGATGTACTTGAAGATCTTGCGACTGGCGGCTGGCGGTTTGTTGCGTGCCGCTTCGTGCTGGGCATGACGGATCAACCCACGCAAATGCTGGCGATCGGTTTCGGGGTATTCGACAACGAAGGCTTCCAGCGTCGCGTCATCTCCGCCGATCAGACGGTCGCGCCAGCGCTCCAGTGCATGGAAGCGTTCGTTGTACTGGCGAGTCGAGGCGTCGAGCTGATCGACCAGTGCCAGGATGGCGTCGACATCCTGATCGCGCATCAGCTTGCCGATGTACTGAATGTGCCTTTTACGGGCGATGTGTGCCTTGTGTTTGGGGGCGTCGGCCAAGGCCTTCTGCAGGGCATCGCTCAGCGGCAGGCGGGCAATGAGGTCCGGCTTGAGAGTGGTCAGGCGCTCGCCGAGTTCCTGAAGGGCAAGCAGCTCGCGCTTGACCTGGGATTTGCTTTTTTCGTCGAAATCTTCGGCGTCGGAGTGTTCAGACATGGGGATGGTCCATTAGGAAATGCCGCCATGATAACAGCAGCCCTGGCGGCAGGCTTCAGAGGAGCGGCGCCAGGTTGCAACTTGATTCGATTGCGGTCGTTTGGGAGTGCTTATGAGTGAAGTAGAAGGCATCGGCCCGCACGCGCTGCCCGGGTTGCGCGAGAAGGTCGAGCGCATCATCGAGGAAGCGCGTCGGCAAGGTGCCAGCGCCAGCGAGGTTTCGGTCTCGATGGAGCAGGGACTGTCCACCACGGTGCGCCAGGGGGAGGTCGAGACTGTCGAGTTCAACCGTGACCAGGGCTTCGGCATTACGCTCTATGTTGGTCAGAGCAAGGGTTCTGCCAGCACTACCGGTAGTGGCGATGAGGCCATACGGGAAACCGTGGCGGCCGCACTGGCCATCGCCAGGCATGCGTCCGAGGATGAGTTCGCCGGGCTGGCTGATGCGGCGCTGATGGCACGCGAGCTGCCCGACCTGGATCTCTATCATCCGTGGAACATCACGCCAGAACAGGCCATCGAACAGGCCTTGAGCTGTGAAGGCGCAGCGTTTGCGGTCGATCAGCGTATTCGCAATGCGGACGGCACCAGTCTCAATACCCATCAGGGCTGCCGAGCCTATGGCAACAGCAACGGTTTCATCGGTGGTTATTGCAGCAGCCGGCATAGCCTGAGTTGCGTGATGATCGCTGAAAGCGAAGGCCAGATGCAGCGCGACTACTTCTACGACGTCAATCGCATCGGTGAAGCGCTGCTGGACCCGCAAACGATCGGCAGGCGCGCCGCCGAGCGAGCGGTAAGGCGTCTCGGGGCGCGGCCGGTGCCAACTTGCGAGGTGCCGGTGCTGTTTGCTCCTGAGTTGGCGACCGGGCTGTTCGGCCACTTCATCGCGGCGATATCCGGCGGCAACCTGTATCGCAAGGCGTCTTATCTCGAGGATGCCCTTGGACAGACTTTGTTTCCCGAATGGCTAAGCCTGGATGAGCGCCCGCACATCCCACGTGCGCTTGGCAGTGCCAGCTACGATGGTGATGGCCTGGCGACGTACGCCAAGCCGTTCGTGGAGAACGGCCGTCTGCTGTCCTATGTGCTATCGACCTACTCCGGGCGGAAGCTGGGCATGCCGAGCACAGCCAACGCGGGGGGCGTGCATAACCTGTTCGTCAGTCACGGCGACGAAGATCAGGCGGCGCTCATCCGTCGGATGGGTCGCGGTCTGCTGGTAACCGAGCTGATGGGTCAGGGGCTGAATCTAGTTACCGGCGACTACTCGCGCGGTGCCGGTGGCTACTGGGTCGAAAACGGCGAGATCCAGTTCCCGGTGCAGGAGGTAACCATCGCCGGCAACCTGCGTGACATGTTCCGTCAGATCGTTGCGGTGGGCTGTGACGTGGAAACACGCAGCAATGTGCGAACCGGCTCGGTGCTGATCGAGAGGATGATGGTCGCCGGTAAGTGAGGCAAACGCAGTGGCGCGGCTGGAAACGGTCCGCGCCGTTTGGCCCGGCGCTTTACTCGCCTTCTTCGAAGTAGTCGTCGATCAGCGCAATCAGGGCGTTCAACGCGTCATCTTCCTGCTCGCCCTCGGTGTGCAGGTGCACGGATGTACCCTTGCTCGCCGCAAGCATCATGACGGCCATGATGCTTTTTCCGTCGACCAGGGTGTCGGGGCACCGACCCACGCGAATCTTGCAGGGGAAGCGGTTGGCTACGGCGACGAACTTGGCTGCAGCACGAGCATGCAGGCCGAGTTTGTTGATGATGGTTACTTCGCGGGCGGGCATGGATACAGGTATTCCTAGGCGAGGTCCCGATGACGGACCTGCAGGTTCTTCAGCGGCTCTCTGAGGGCCTGACCCAGCCGTTCGGCGAGGTAGACCGAGCGGTGATGCCCGCCGGTGCAGCCAATGGCGATGGTGACGTAGGCTCGGTTGCTGGCGGCAAACCGCGGCAACCATTTGCTCAGATAGGCGTGGATGTCCTGGAACATTTCCTCCACATCGGCCTGAGCGGCGAGATAGTCGATCACCGGTTGGTCGAGGCCTGAGAAGTCGCGCAGTTCTGCCTTCCAGTACGGATTGGGCAGGCAGCGCACGTCGAATACCAGGTCGGCGTCGACGGGCATGCCCCGCTTGAATCCAAATGACTCGATCAGAAAAGCCGTGCCCGGCTCTGGCTTGTTGAGCAGGCGCAGCTTGAGCACGTCACGCAGCTGGTAGAGGTTTAGATGCGTGGTATCGATCTTCAGATCGGCGTGATCGATGATCGCAGCCAGCAGCAGTTCCTCATCGTGGATCGCCTCGGCCAGCGAGCGGTTTTCGTTGGTCAGTGGGTGACGGCGACGGGTTTCCGAGAAGCGCTTGAGCAGGGTCTCGTCATCGGCGTCCAGATAGAGCACATCGCAGAGGATATGCCGGGCGCGGACTTCTTCGAGCAGCTCCGGGAAGCGCTTGAGCTGGCTGGGCAGGTTGCGCGCATCGATCGATACGGCGACCTGCGGGTGCAGTAGCTCGGTATGCAACAGGGCGCGCTCGGCAAGCTCCGGCAGCAGCCCGGCAGGCAGGTTGTCGATGCAGTAGAAGCCATTGTCTTCGAGTACGTTCAGCGCGGTGCTTTTACCCGAGCCCGAGCGCCCACTTACGATGATCAGCCGCATCGATTGCCCATTTCGTCAGGCCCCGTTCTGCACGTCGACTACGACCTGATAGAGGCTTTGGTTGGTTGGCGCCTCGCGCAGCCTTTGGCGTACGTCCTCGCGGTCGAGCATGCTGGCGATCTGGCGCAGCAGCTCCAGGTGCTCGTCGGTCGCCGCTTGAGGTACCAGTAGAACGAACAGCAAGTCTACCGGTGCACCGTCGATGGCATCGAAATCCACGGGGGTTTCCAGGCGCAGCACGGCGCTGAGCGGCGCGCTGCAGCCGACCATGCGGCAATGCGGAATGGCGATGCCATTACCAAACCCGGTCGAGCCGAGTTTTTCCCGGGCGATCAGGCTTTCGAAAATGGTCTGGGAATCGAGATCGATAAGGTCCTGGGCGATCACCTTGGCGATCTGCTCCAGGACGCGTTTCTTGCTACCGCCCGGGACGTTCACCAGGGAACGTCCGGGGGTGAGGATGTTTTCGAGTCGGATCATATTGAAGTCAGCGGGTGACAGCGCCCTGAGTGTGGTCTAGCTGCTTCTCCTTGTGCTTGATCAGTTGGCGATCGAGCTTGTCGACCAGCAGGTCGACTGCAGCGTACATGTCTTCGTGATCGGCAATGGCCACGACTTCGCGGCCGGCGACGTGCAGGGTCGCTTCGGCTTTCTGCTTGAGCTTCTCGACCTGCAGGATCACCTGAACACTGATGATGCGGTCGAAGTGGCGAGCAAGCCGGTCGAATTTCTCCTCGATGTAGTCACGCAGGGCGTCGGTTACTTCCAGATGAACACCGCTGATGTTGACTTGCATACTGCTATCTCCTTTGCCTTGAGCGAAGAGCAGGGTGGTAGGCCTGCCGCCGATACAGTTCGACCAGGGGCCGATCACAGCAAACGCTTGCGCTCGCTGGACGGTGCGATACCGAGTGACTCACGGTATTTCGCAACTGTACGGCGGGCCACCTGGATGCCCTGCGCCTCCAGTAAACCAGCGATCTTGCTGTCACTCAACGGCTTTTTCTGGTTTTCCGCGGCGACTAGCTTTTTGATGATCGCGCGGATCGCAGTGGACGAACATTCGCCGCCTTCGGCAGTGCTGACGTGGCTGGAGAAGAAGTATTTGAGTTCGTAGATGCCGCGCGGCGTGTGCATGTATTTCTGCGTCGTCACACGGGAAATGGTCGACTCATGCATGCCTACCGCTTCGGCAATATCATGCAGCACCAGCGGCTTCATTGCCTCGTCACCGTGCTCGAGAAAGGCGCGCTGATGCTCGACGATCTGGGTGGCGACCTTCATCAGCGTTTCGTTGCGGCTGAGCAGGCTCTTGATGAACCAGCGCGCCTCCTGCAGCTGATTGCGCATAAAGGTGTTGTCGGCGCTGGAGTCGGCGCGTTTGACGAAGCCTGCGTATTGCGCGTTGACCCGCAGACGCGGCATGGCTTCCTGATTCAGCTCGACCAGCCAGCGGTCGTTGTGCTTGCGCACGATTACGTCAGGCACCACGTATTCCGGTTCGCTCGCCTCGATCTGCGAGCCGGGGCGGGGGTTCAAGCTCTGGATCAGCTCGATGACCTGGCGCAGTTCGTCTTCCTTGAGCTTCATCCGGCGCATCAGCAGGCTGTAGTCGCGGCTGCCCAGGATATCCAGGTAGTCGCTGACCAGACGCTGGGCCTCGCTCAGCCAAGGCGTTCTTTCGGATAGCTGACGCAGTTGCAGTAGCAGGCATTCGCGCAAATCACGCGCGCCGATGCCGGCCGGTTCGAACTGCTGGATGCGACGCAGGACGACCTCGACCTCATCGAGTTCGATTTCCAGCTCCGGGTCGAAGGAGTCGACGATTTCCTGCAGTGTCTCTTCGAGATAGCCCTGATCGTTGATGCAGTCGATCAGTGTGGTCGCGATCAGGCGGTCGGTGTCGCTCATCGGTGCCAGGTTGAGCTGCCACAGCAAATGGCTCTGCAGGCTGATGCCGTTGGATGTGCGGCTGGTGAAGTCCCACTCGTCGTCATCGTTGCTGGGCAGGCTGCTGGCGCTGGTCTGGTAGATGTCTTCCCAGGCCGTGTCGACCGGAAGCTCGCTGGGGATTCGCTCGCCCCAATCGCCATCGTCCGCACTTTCGCCGCTGTGCGAGGGCTCCTCGTAAGTGCTTTCCTGGCTGCTGCTTTTCTCGGTGCCGGTGTCACCCGGCCGATCGGCAGCTTCGGCCATGGGGTCGGAGCTGTCGAAGTCGTCGCCGTCTTCTTCGCGCTCGAGCATGGGATTGGAATCCAGCGCCTCTTGGATCTCCTGTTGTAGATCGAGGGTGGATAGCTGGAGGAGCCGTATGGCCTGTTGCAGCTGCGGTGTCATCGTCAGCTGCTGGCCCATCTTCAGGACTAGCGATGGTTTCATGGCAGAGGACTTCGAACCTTGTATGCCGGCGCAACCGCGCCCATTCCGACATGCCGCGCCCAGGGCGCCAGCGAAAGCAAATTATATGCCTGCCGACGAAGCCTTTGCCTAGAGCCGATTTGCCGAGCCGAGCAAAAAATCCGCGTTACAGCCGGAATTCGTGGCCCAGGTAGACTTCCTTGACCAGCTGGTTGCTGAGGATGGTCTGTGCATCGCCTTCGGCGATCAGTTGCCCGTCATTGACGATGTAGGCGGTTTCGCAGATATCCAGCGTTTCACGGACATTGTGATCGGTGATCAGCACGCCGATGCCCTTGGCCTTGAGGTGATGGATGATCTGTTTGATATCGCCCACCGAGATCGGGTCCACGCCAGCGAAGGGCTCATCAAGCAGGATGAACTTCGGCGCGGTAGCCAGGGCGCGGGCGATTTCCACCCGGCGGCGCTCGCCGCCGGACAGGCTCATGCCGAGGCTGTCACGGATATGGTTGATGTGGAACTCCTGCAGCAGACCTTCCAGCGCCTGCTGGCGGCCGCTGCGGTCCAGATCTTTGCGCGTCTCGAGAATGGCCATGATGTTGTCGGCCACCGAGAGTTTGCGAAAGATCGACGCTTCCTGCGGCAGGTAGCCAATGCCAGCGCGCGCGCGGCCGTGCATCGGCAGGTGGGTGACGTCGTTCTGATCGATCAGCACGCGGCCCTGATCGGCATTCACCAGGCCGACGATCATGTAGAAGCAGGTGGTCTTGCCAGCGCCATTCGGGCCGAGCAGGCCAACGATCTGCCCGCTCTCGATGGACAGGCTGACGTCGCGCACGACCTGACGACTCTTGTAGCTCTTGGCCAGATGCTGGGCTTTGAGAACGGCCATTACTCCGGCTGCTCCGTGGCTTGGTCGCGTTTGCGCGGCTGGATCACCATGTCGACGCGCGGGCGCGGCGTGGTCACATCGGCATTGGTGGCGCGACCGGCATTGACGATCTGGCGACGGGTGTCATAGACAATCTTTTCGCCTTCGAATGTGTTGCCTTCCTGAACGACCTTGGCCTGGTCGATGAGGACGATGCGCTCATTGGCGGCGAAGTACTGGATGGTCAGGCCGTAGGCCTTGACGATCTCCTTGTCCACCGCCGGTTTCTGCTCGTAATAGGCCGGCTTGCCGATGGAAGTGAAGACCTCGACATCGCCATTGCCATCCTGGGTGATGGTCACCGTGTCACCGGTGATCTTCATCGTGCCCTGGGTGATGACCACGTCGCCGCGATATACCGCTACGCCCTGTCGGTCGTCGAGTTCGGCGGAATCGGCCTGTACGCGGATTGGCTGTTCACGATCCTCGGGAAGCGCCCAGGCGCTGGCGCCGAGCCAGAAGGCGCTCAAACCGAGCAGGAGGGGGAGAGTCTTAACGCAGCTCATGCTGGCCTCTTACGTTGGACAGCAGGAGCATCCTGCCGTCATCCATGTACGCTTTCATGCCGGTTGCGGTGGTCACGCCATTGGCGGCCTCGATTCTAACGGCTTGGTTGGTCTCGGCATAATCCTTGTCCGGCCACACCGTCAGGCGGCTGGTGGTAAGGATCGTCGGGCGGCCTTTGGCATCAGTGCGCTCGACCCGAACCTTGTCGATCAGCAGGACCTCGTCGCCCTCGGCCGATACTTCGCCGCGCTCGCTGCGCACGTGCCAGGGCAGCTCGGTACCGCGATAGGACATCAGGTCGGGTTTGGTCAGCAGGCTGACATCGCTGGCCTTGATGTGCTCGAGCTTGTCTGCCGTCAGTTCGTAGTTGCGCTTGCCGTCGGGCTGGTACTGAACCGTGCGCGAGTTGATCACGTAGAAATCGACATCAGGCGTCTCGGCAGTGGCGGCCGGAGGCTGTTGCATGAAGCTTTCCGGACGGATATTCCAGTAGCCGATCGCTACCAACAGCGCAGCGATCAAGGTCAGCAGGGCGGCGAAGCGCAGTTTGCGAAGCATCCAGACCTCTACAGATAAGCGTTTTGCGCGGCGGCCAGGGTGCCCTGGGCGCGCATAATCAGTTCGCAGAACTCGCGCGCCGCACCTTCACCGCCGCGTGCTTGCGTCACGCCGTGCGAATGCTCACGGACAAACGAGTCGGCGCTGGCGACTGCCATGCCGAGGCCGACACGGCGTATCACGGGCAGGTCCGGCAAATCGTCGCCGAGATAGGCCACCTCAGAGTAGCTCAGGCCAAGTTCGGCGAGCAGCTCGTCGAGCACGACCAGCTTGTCTTCGCGGCCCTGGTAAAGATGTTGGATGCCCAGATTCTGCGCGCGACGTTCCACTACCGGCGTCTTGCGGCCGCTGATGATTGCGGTGCGCACGCCGGAATTGATCAGCATCTTGATGCCATGGCCATCCAGCGTGTTGAAGGTTTTGAACTCGCTACCGTCGGTAAGAAAATACAGGCGACCGTCGGTCAGAACGCCATCCACATCGAAGATCGCCAGGCGGATGTCGCGGGCGCGTTGCAGCAGGTGCTCGTGCATTACATCACCCCCGCGCGCAGCAGGTCGTGCATGTTCAGCGCGCCGACCGGCAGCTCGCTATCGTCGATCACCACCAGTGAACTGATCTTGTGGTCTTCCATAATCTTCAGCGCCTCGGCAGCAAGCATTTCCGCGTTGGCAGTCTTGCCGTGAACGGTCATGACCTCGTCGATGCTGGTCTGGCGTACATCCACTCCCTTGTCCAGCGCGCGGCGTAGATCGCCGTCGGTGAAGATTCCAGCCAGCCGTCCGTCCGTTTCGACGATAACGGTCATGCCCAGACCTTTTTGCGTCATCTCCAGCAGGGCGTCGCGCAGCGAGGTCCCGCGCGGCACTCTGGGCAGGCGCTCGCCTGTGTGCATCACATGCTCGACCTTGAGCAGCAGCCGGCGGCCCAGTGCGCCGCCTGGGTGAGAAAAGGCAAAATCTTCGGCGGTGAAACCGCGGGCTTCCAGCAGCGCGATGGCCAGTGCATCGCCCAGCACCAGGCTCGCGGTAGTGGATGAGGTCGGTGCCAGATTCAGGGGGCAGGCTTCGATGCTGACGCTGGCATCCAGATTTACCGCGGCGGCCTTGGCCAGTACCGAGTTTGGATTGCCGGTCATGCTGATCAGCGTGATGCCGAGGCGCTTGATCAGCGGCAGCAGGGTGACGATCTCGCTGGTAGTGCCGGAATTGGACAGGGCCAGTACCACGTCATCCTGCGTGATCATGCCCATGTCGCCATGGCTGGCTTCGGCCGGGTGCACGAAAAAGGCGGCGGTGCCGGTGCTGGCAAGGGTCGCGGCGATCTTGCGGCCGATGTGCCCGGATTTGCCCATGCCGACCACGACTACACGGCCCTTGCACGCCAGGATCAGTTCGCATGCGCTGACGAAGCTTGCGTCGATTCTGGCGTTCAGCTGTTCAACTGCCTCGATTTCCAGGCGGATGGTGCGTTGCGCGGTTTCGATCAACTGGCTGCTCTGGCTCATGGCTGGCGAGGTCGTCCGATTAAAAGGCGCGGATTATAGCGAGAAACGGGCTGCCGCTGATGGAAAATGTCGGCGGGTCAGGCTGGGTGCGACTGATGGATTTGATCACTGCCAGCTGAACCCAGGCTGAACGGGCGTGTCGCTAGTCATCTGCTGAAACGCTCATTGGTTGGGCGGCCATAGGGGCGGTGCTATAGTGCGCGCCCGAAAACGGTCAGGCAGAAAGTATCCCGGCGCCAACGGGAACCGTCTGTTTCGCAGACTGCATGCAAGGAGACCAGATGAGCGCCAGCAACGACTACGCGGTCGAGCTGAAGGGAGTGACCTTCATGCGAGGCGAGCGCAGTATCTTCAATAATGTCGACATCGCGATCCCGCGAGGGAAGGTCACGGCCATCATGGGGCCGTCCGGGTGCGGCAAGACGACTCTGCTGCGGCTGATCGCCGCTCAGCTGATGCCGTCGCGAGGTGAGGTGTGGGTAGCCGGTAATAACCTGCCGAGCCTTTCGCGTAGCGAGCTGTTCGACATGCGCAAGCAGATGGGCGTGCTCTTTCAGAGCGGCGCACTTTTTACCGATCTGGACGTGTTCGAAAACGTCGCCTTCCCCCTGCGCGTGCACACCAAGCTGCCGGACGAGATGATCCGCGACATCGTGCTGATGAAGTTGGAAGCAGTCGGCCTGCGCGGCGCCATCGAGCTGATGCCCGACGAACTCTCCGGTGGTATGAAACGGCGAGTCGCGCTCGCACGGGCGATTGCGCTTGACCCGCAAATTCTTATGTACGACGAGCCTTTCGCCGGGCAGGACCCGATCGCGATGGGCGTGCTGGTGCGCCTGATCCGGTTGCTCAACGATGCGTTGGGTATCACCAGTATCGTGGTGTCCCACGACCTGGCCGAAACCGCTTCCATCGCTGATTACATCTATGTGGTGGGTGATTCCCAGGTGCTCGGGCAGGGCACGCCGGCCGAATTGATGGAGTCGGATAATCCGCGTATTCGACAATTCATGAAGGGTTCGGCTGATGGGCCGGTGCCGTTCCATTTTCCCGCGCCGGCTTACGCCGACGATTTGCTGGGAGGCACCGATGCGTAAGCGTTCCTTGTTGGATCGAGTCGCGTTGCTGGGGCGCGCCGGTCTGGATGTGCTGGCGGCCCTCGGGCGCTCGACCATTTTTCTGGTGCATGCCCTGTTTGGCCGCAGCGGCCTGCGCAATGGCTTCTCGCTGCTGGTCAAGCAACTTTATTCGGTCGGTGTGCTGTCGCTGGCGATCGTCGTGGTGTCCGGCATTTTCATTGGCATGGTGCTGGCGCTGCAGGGCTACAACATCCTCAGCAGCTACGGGTCCGAGCAGGCGGTCGGGCAGATGGTCGCCTTGACCCTGTTGCGGGAGCTCGGGCCGGTAGTGACCGCGCTGCTGTTCGCCGGACGTGCCGGCTCGGCCCTGGCGGCTGAGATCGGCAACATGAAATCCACCGAGCAGCTCTCGAGTCTGGAAATGATTGGTGTCGATCCGCTCAAGTACATCATCGCGCCGCGCCTGTGGGCGGGCTTCATTTCGCTGCCGCTGCTGACATTGATCTTCAATGTAGTCGGCATCTGGGGCGGGGCGATGGTCGCGGTGGACTGGCTGGGTGTCTATGAAGGTTCGTTCTGGGCCAACATGCAGAACAGTGTCAACTTCCACTCGGATGTGCTCAACGGCGTGATCAAGAGCGTGGTGTTTGCGCTGGTGGTCACCTGGATTGCCGTGTTTCAGGGCTACGACTGCGAGCCCACTTCTGAAGGTATCAGTCGTGCCACCACCCGGACCGTGGTGTATGCCTCGCTGGCAGTGCTCGGCCTCGATTTCATTTTGACCGCGTTGATGTTTGGAGATTTCTGATGCGTATCCGCACACTGGAAATGGGTGTCGGGCTGTTCCTGCTTGCCGGCCTGCTGGCCTTGTTGCTGCTGTCGCTGCGCGTCAGCGGGTTGAGTGTGGGCAGCGCCGACACGTACAAGTTGTACGCCTATTTCGACAACATTGCCGGTTTGACGGTCCGATCCAAGGTGACCATGGCCGGTGTGACGATCGGCAAGGTCACGGCGATCGACCTGGATCGTGATAGCTACACCGGTCGGGTGACCCTGGAAATCCAGCAGGACGTGAACATCCTGCCGGCGGACTCTACCGCTTCGATCCTGACTGCCGGCCTGCTCGGCGAGAAGTACGTCGGCATCAGCGTGGGTGGCGATGACGAGTTGCTGAAGGATGGTGACACCATTCAGGACACCCAGTCCTCGCTGGTACTAGAGGATCTGATCGGCAAATTCCTGCTCAATTCGGTAAATAGAGACTGAAGGATATGAACATGATGACTGCCTTGCGTCGCGGCCTGCTGATTCTGCTGGCCATATTGCCCATGTATTCCCAGGCCGCGCTGACTGCGCATCAGGTGATTCAGAAGACCACCGATGAGTTGCTGGCTGATCTCAAGGCCAACAAGGAGCAGTACCGCAGCGATCCAGCGGCCTTCTACGATTCGCTCAATGAGATCCTGGGTCCGGTGGTCGATGCTGATGGCATCTCGCGCAGCATCATGACCGTCAAATACTCGCGCAACGCTTCTCCCGAGCAGATGCAGCGTTTCCAGGAAAACTTCAAGCGCAGCCTGATGCAGTTCTATGGCAACGCTCTGCTGGAGTACAACAATCAGCAGATCCGCGTATTGCCGCCCAGCGGCAAGCAGGACCCCAAGCGCACCAGTGTTGGTATGGAAGTGGTGGGGCGTCAGGGCGAGATCTATCCGGTGTCCTACACCATGGTCAACGATGGCGAATGGCGCGTGCGCAACGTCATCATCAATGGCATCAATATCGGCAAGCTGTTCCGCGATCAGTTCGCCGACTCCATGCAGCGTAACGGCAACGATCTGGACAAGACCATTAATGGTTGGGCCGAGGTGGTAGCGCGCGCCAAGGATACCGAGGCTGGTCAGCAGGCGGTTGGCGATGAGTGAGGCGCGGATCGAGCCGGGTGCCGAAGGTGAGTTATGCCTGGCCGGCGTGCTGGACTACCGTACAGGTCCGGCTCTTCGCGAGGCCGGGCGGGCGCTGATCAGTGGCAGCCGTGTTCCGCTTACCTTGGATTGCTCGGCGGTCGAGCGCTCCAGCAGCGTCGGGCTTTCCTTGTTGCTGGCTTTCATGCGTGACGCCAAGGCCGCCGGGGTCGGGTTGCGTGTCGCGGCGTTGCCGGCCGATATGCTGAAGATCGCCAAGGTGTCCGGATTGTTGGATATTCTCCCGCTGGAAACATCCCAGGCTTGAAAGGAATCGTCGTATGAAGCTGCGTTGGGCCGAAACCTTGCGTGACAGCTTGCATGAGCTGGCCGAGTCGCTGGGCAACCTGCTGGTCGAGAGCTTTCACTATCTGGCGTTGTTCGCGATTGGCGCCGTCACAGCCTGGGCGGCAGTCATGGCGTTTCTCGGCATGGTCGAGAAGGGCCACATCACCGTTGATGACATCCTGCTGCTGTTCATCTACCTCGAGCTTGGCGCGATGGTTGGGATCTATTTCAAGACCAATCATATGCCGGTGCGTTTCCTGATCTATGTGGCCATCACCGCGCTGACCCGTTTGCTGATTTCCGACATCTCGCATCATCACCGGCCCGATATGGGCGTGGTCTACGTTTCCGGCGCGATCCTGCTGCTGGCGTTGGCAATCCTGGTCGTGCGCTTTGCATCCTCGCGTTTCCCCGCCGTGCAGAGCGATAGCGGTCGTTCGCGGCATCGCTCCAGTCGCGATCAGGGTGCCGAGACGCTTGATTGAGATATCTCCGTCGGTTCGGCAAGGTTCGGGGTTCGCAGCTTCCAGGCTTTTTTGTATGATGACCGGCCCGTGCGCGTGCTGCGCCGATCGAGGTTGAACATGCAGGCCCAAGAAGTGAAGAGTTTCCTGGAAGAGAAGATTCCAGGTGCCCAGGTAGAAGTGGAAGGTGAAGGCTGCAATTTCCAGCTCAACGTGATCAGTGACGAGCTGGCCGGTCTGAGCCCGGTGAAGCGTCAGCAGCAGATCTACGCACACCTCAATCCCTGGATCGCTGATGGCAGCATTCATGCCGTCACCATGAAGTTCTTCAGTCGCGCCGACTGGGCCGGGCGCGCCTGATCGCCGCCGGCTAACGCCACCAATCATTCCAGGCAGAGCGCGTCTCGTTGACTGCGCCGCCTCCTTTGGCAGTGCTTCCAGCCTGCGGCTTATGGGATTATCCATGGACAAATTGATCATTACCGGCGGCATTCGCCTCGATGGCGAAATCCGCATTTCCGGTGCGAAGAACTCCGCCCTGCCGATCCTGGCCGCCACGTTGCTGGCCGACACTCCGGTCACGGTGTGCAATCTGCCGCACCTGCACGACATCACCACGATGATCGAGCTGTTCGGCCGTATGGGCGTGCAGCCGGTCATTGACGAGAAGCTCAGCGTCGAGGTTGATGCCAGCAGCATCAAGACGCTGGTTGCTCCTTATGAGCTGGTTAAAACCATGCGTGCCTCGATTCTGGTGCTCGGCCCGATGGTGGCGCGTTTCGGTGAAGCCGAAGTGGCTCTGCCCGGCGGCTGCGCGATCGGTTCGCGACCGGTTGACCTGCACATCCGTGGCCTGGAAGCCATGGGCGCACAGATCGACGTCGAAGGCGGCTACATCAAGGCCAAGGCGCCTGCTGGTGGTCTGCGTGGTGCGCACTTCTTCTTCGACACGGTCAGCGTGACCGGTACCGAGAACATCATGATGGCCGCCGCGCTGGCCAACGGCCGCAGCGTGCTGGAAAACGCCGCACGCGAGCCTGAAGTGGTCGATCTCGCCAATTTCCTCAATGCCATGGGCGCCAAGGTTTCCGGTGCCGGCACTGACACCATCACCATCGATGGCGTCAAACGCCTCGGCGGCGGGCGCTATAGCGTCATGCCTGACCGTATCGAGACCGGCACTTACCTCGTTGCAGCCGCCGCTACTGGCGGTCGGGTTCGTCTGAAGGACACCGACGCGACGCTGCTCGAAGCCGTATTGCACAAGTTGGTCGAAGCGGGTGCACATATCGATACCGGCAGCGACTGGATCGAGCTGGACATGAAAGGCAAGCGGCCCAAGGCAGTCAACGTTCGCACGGCACCGTACCCGGCGTTCCCGACCGACATGCAGGCGCAGTTCATTGCCCTGAACGCCATTGCCGAAGGCACTGGTACCGTGATCGAGACCGTCTTCGAGAACCGCTTCATGCACGTCTATGAGATGAATCGCATGGGTGCGCAGATTCTGGTGGAGGGCAACACGGCCATCGTCACCGGTGTCGAGCGCCTCAAGGGCGCACCAGTCATGGCAACCGACCTGCGCGCTTCGGCAAGTCTGGTGATCGCTGGCCTGGTCGCCGAAGGCGATACGCTGATCGATCGCATCTACCACATCGACCGTGGTTACGAGTGCATCGAAGAGAAGCTGCAGTTGCTGGGGGCGAAGATTCGCCGCGTTCCCGGCTGATAGCGATCTGCTGCGCGTCGGTCCTGCTGCGTTAAAAACAGGCTCGGAATGCTCATTTACAGCTAGTAAACTCCGCTTCCTCGCCTGTTTTTGCCTTGCATGACTCTAGCTCGCGAAATCGCAGTTGGTCATGTGGTCGCCCCCAAGGTTGGCCGTTGCCGTTCAAGGAAAACGCTCCATGCTCACCATCGCCCTGTCCAAAGGCCGCATCCTCGACGACACCCTGCCGTTGCTCGCCGCGGCCGGTATCGTACCCACCGAGAATCCGGACAAGAGCCGCAAGCTGATCATTCCGACTACCCAGGATGACGTTCGTCTGCTGATCGTTCGTGCTACCGATGTGCCTACCTATGTCGAGCATGGCGCAGCCGATCTTGGCGTCGCCGGCAAGGACGTGTTGATGGAGTACGGTGGACAGGGGCTATACGAGCCGCTGGATCTGCGTATCGCCAACTGCAAACTGATGACTGCCGGCAAGGTCGGTGCGCCAGAGCCCAAGGGCCGTCTGCGGGTTGCAACCAAGTTCGTCAACGTCGCCAAGCGCTACTACGCCGAGCAGGGCCGTCAGGTCGACATCATCAAGCTGTACGGCTCCATGGAACTCGCGCCGCTGGTGGGGCTGGCGGACAAGATCATCGACGTGGTCGACACTGGCAATACGTTGCGCGCCAACGGGCTGGAACCCCAGGAGCTGATCGCTCACATCAGTTCCCGCCTGGTAGTGAACAAGGCCTCCATGAAAATGCAGCACGCGCGTATCCAGGCGCTGATCGACATCCTGCACGCGGCAGTCCAGCAGCATCAGCATTGATGAATCTCGCGGTGACCACCGCGCCTGCCTATCCGTGTCATAGCTGAAATTCTCAGGTGCCCGCACGGTGGGCTTGATATTCTAGCGGCGCCTGAGAGCCCGGCCTGCGCTTCGTGCCGTTGCAATGAAGCCGGCCGCTTCCGATGCCTAGCCAACCATGAGGCCCGCTATGACCGCTCCCTCCGCCATTCGCCGACTCAACGCTGCCGATGCCGATTTCGCTCGTCATCTGGATCATCTGCTGAGCTGGGAAAGCGTTTCCGACGAAGGCGTGAACGAGAGGGTGTTGGAGATCATCAAGGCTGTACGCGAGCGCGGCGATGCGGCGCTGGTCGAACTGACCCAGCGCTTCGATGGGCTGCAGGTTGCCTCCATGGCCGATCTGATCCTGCCGCGCGCGCGCCTGGAGCAGGCTCTGGAGCGCATCACGCCAGCGCAGCGCGAGGCCCTGGAGATCGCCGCCGAGCGCGTGAGCAGCTATCACGAGCGGCAGAAGCAGGACTCCTGGACCTATACCGAAGCCGACGGCACGGTACTTGGGCAGAAAGTCACCCCGCTGGATCGCGCCGGGCTCTACGTGCCCGGCGGCAAGGCGTCCTATCCGTCGTCGGTATTGATGAACGCCATTCCGGCCAAGGTCGCCGGTGTGCCTGAAGTCGTCATGGTCGTGCCGACTCCACGTGGCGAACTCAACGAGCTGGTGCTTGCTGCAGCCTGCATCGCCGGCGTCGATCGGGTGTTCACCATTGGCGGAGCGCAGGCCGTTGCTGCTCTGGCATACGGCACCGAGAGCGTGCCGCCGGTGGACAAGATTGTGGGCCCGGGGAACATCTACGTGGCGACCGCCAAGCGTCACGTGTTCGGCAAGGTTGGTATCGACATGATTGCCGGTCCATCGGAAATCCTGGTGGTCTGCGACGGACAGACCGACCCCGACTGGATTGCGATGGACCTGTTTTCCCAGGCCGAGCATGACGAGGACGCCCAGTCCATCCTGGTCAGCCCGGATGCCGAATTTCTCGATCGAGTCGCCGAAAGCATTGCTCGCTTGCTGCCCACCCTGGAGCGTGCCGATATCGCCCGTACTTCTATCGAGGGGCGTGGCGCGCTGATCCTCGTCGCCGATATGCAGCAGGCGATCGAAGTTGCCAATCGCATCGCGCCGGAGCATCTGGAGCTGTCGGTCGCTGAGCCTGAGCAGTGGCTGCCGCAGATTCGTCATGCCGGGGCGATCTTCATGGGTCGCTACACCGCAGAGGCGCTGGGCGACTACTGCGCCGGACCAAACCACGTACTGCCAACCTCGGGCACCGCGCGCTTCTCCTCGCCACTGGGGGTGTACGACTTCCAGAAGCGTTCGTCGATCATCAATTGCTCGGCCGAGGGAGCCTCGACGCTGGGCAAGGTGGCGTCGGTGCTGGCCCGTGGTGAATCGCTCACTGCTCACGCCCGCAGCGCCGAGTACCGCATCAAGGGCTGATAACGTTGGCGCAGGGCGAACAGCGTGCCGCTTGTCCGCCTTGCAAACGCCAAGACTTCGCCATTTATCGCCCCCACGGCAAACCGATCACATTCAAGGAGAGAAGGGCAGATGAGCAAATTCTGGAGCCCCTTCGTCAAAGACCTGGTGCCCTACGTGCCGGGTGAGCAGCCGAAGCTGAGCAAGCTGGTCAAGCTCAACACCAACGAAAACCCCTACGGGCCGTCGCCGCGTGCAATCGCCGCGATGCAGGCGGAGCTTAACGACAGTCTGCGGCTGTACCCCGATCCCAATGGCGAACGGTTGAAGCAGGCGGTAGCCGATTATTACGGTGTGCAGCCGGCTCAGGTATTTGTCGGCAATGGCTCGGATGAGGTGCTTGCGCATGCTTTTCATGGGTTGTTCCAGCATGCCGGCCCATTGCTGTTCCCGGATATCAGCTACAGCTTCTATCCGGTCTACTGCGGGCTGTACGGCATCGCCTACGAAACCGTTGCGCTCGATGAGCAGTTCCAGATCGATGTGGCCGACTACAACCGCCCGAATGGCGGCATCATCTTCCCTAATCCCAATGCTCCGACTGGCTGTCTGCTTGCGCTAGAGGCAATCGAGCGGCTGCTTCAGGCAAACACGGAAACGGTGGTGCTGGTCGATGAAGCCTATGTGGATTTTGGCGGTGAGTCCGCCATCGCGCTGGTCGATCGTTACCCGAATCTACTGGTGACGCAGACGCTGTCCAAGTCGCGCTCGCTGGCCGGGCTACGCGTAGGGTTGGCGGTTGGTCATCCCGATCTGATCGAGGCCTTGGAGCGGATCAAGAATAGCTTCAACTCCTATCCGCTGGATCGCATCGCCATTGCCGGGGCCGCTGCAGCTTTCGAGGATCGCGCGTATTTCCAGCAGACCTGCCAGCAGGTCATCGACAGCCGCGAAGCGGTGGTGGCGGCAATGCAGGGGTTGGGTTTCGAGGTGCTGCCGTCGGCGGCCAACTTCATCTTCGCCCGTCACCCGCAGCGGGATGCGGCCACCATCGCCGCCAGCCTGCGTGAGCAAGGCGTCATCGTTCGACACTTCAAACAGCGCCGTATCGAGCAGTTCCTGCGTATCACCATTGGTACGCCGGAGCAGAATCAGGCGCTGTTGGAGGCGCTCGGCTAACGCTGGGCGAGACGGGCAGCGGCCGGCCTGAGACCTGCCGCGGCCGCTACAGCGCGTCGCGCTTGGGTGGCTCTGGCGCAGGGCTGCGGCCGCGCTATTTCGGAGCCGTACTCACAGGGGCGCGCATGCCCACTTCTGCGGTCAGCGTTAGCGGCTTGCCGTTGCGCAAGATATCGATGTCGATCTTGTCGCCTGGGCGGGCGCGGGCGACTTGGTTCATCGAGCTGCGGCCGTCGGCTGACTGCACCCCGTCGATGCTCAAAATCAAATCTCCAGGCTGCAGCCCCGCGCGGGCGGCTGGGCCGTCGCGGTAGACGCCAGCCACGACAATCCCGGGGCGGCCTTCCTGACCAAAGGATTCCGCCAGCTCCTGGGTAAGCGATTGCACCTCCACGCCCAGCCAGCCACGGATGACCTGGCCGTGGTCGATGATCGACTTCATCACCTCCAGTGCGAGTTTCACCGGAATCGCGAAACCAATGCCCTGCGAGCCGCCCGACTCGGAGATGATCGCGGTGTTGATGCCGATCAGGTTGCCCTCGGCATCCACCAATGCGCCACCGGAGTTGCCGCGGTTGATCGCTGCGTCGGTCTGGATGAAGTCTTCATAGGTGTTCAGGCCCAGCTGGTTGCGGCCGGTGGCGCTGATGATGCCCATGGTGACCGTCTGGCCGACTCCGAACGGGTTGCCGATCGCCAGCGTGACGTCGCCGACGCGTATGCGGTCAGAATGGCCGACGGTGATGGCCGGCAGGTCCGCCAGGTCGATCTTCAATACCGCGAGGTCGGTTTCCGGGTCGCTGCCGATTACCCGAGCCAGCGTTTCCCGCCCATCCTTGAGCGCCACTACGATCTGCTCGGCGTTCGCCGTTACATGGTTGTTGGTCAGCAGATAGCCTTCCGGGCTCATGATCACCGCTGAGCCGAGACTCGACTCCATCCGCCGCTGCCTCGGCAGGTTGTCGTTGAAGAAGCGTTGAAACAGCGGGTCTTTCGACAGCGGCGCCTGCTGCTCGGTCTTCTCGATGACCTTGGTGGTATAGAGGTTGGCAACTGCCGGAGCGGCGCCTGCGACCGCGTTGGCATAGGAATACGGACCCTGTTGCGGCGTGGTGGCAACCAACGGCGCCTGCCGCAAACCGATGTCGCGCTCTTTGATGCCGACCAGTTGCGGGTATCGCTGGATGATCAGCAGAGCTACGAGCAGGCCGACCAGCAACGGCCAGCCGAGGAAACGTAGGGCATTGAACATCGCGCAGGGGTCCGGGCAGAGTTGCGGGCGCGCAAAGCGGCCCTTAAGGTGGCGGCATTATACGAAGCTGCAACTGAAATGCAGCTTCATGCGTGCATGATTTGCCGTGGCGGTTCGACGAGTACCAGTCGCGCCCGCCGCGCCATCAAGAGGTATCCCCATGTCAGTTGCGCTTACCACTCTGGTTCAGGAGGCAGACCGCTATCTGGATGCCGCGAGGATTGCCGACTATTGCCCTAATGGTTTGCAAGTCGAGGGGCGTTCACAGGTAGCGCGGATCGTCAGCGGCGTGACGGCCAGCCAGGCACTGCTGGATGCGGCAGTCGAGGCGAAAGCCGATGTGGTACTGGTGCATCACGGTTATTTCTGGAAGAACGAGGACGTGCGCATCATCGGCATGAAACAGCGCCGCCTGAAGACGCTGCTGGTCAACGGGATCAGTCTGCTGGCCTATCACCTTCCGCTCGATGTGCATCCCGAAGTCGGTAACAACGTGCGATTGGGCGCGCTGCTCGGTCTGCAAGTCGAGGGGCCGCTGGATCCGAGCAATCCCCGTTCGGTGGGCCTGGTTGGTTCCCTGGAGAAATCCCTGACTGCAAGCGAGTTCCGGCAGCGGATACAGGATGTGCTAGGCCGCGCGCCACTGATGGTCGAGGGCAATGGCCCGATCAAGCGCGTAGCCTGGTGCACCGGTGGTGCTCAGGGGTACATCGAACAGGCTGTAGCGGCTGGCGTGGACGCCTATCTCACCGGGGAAATATCCGAGCCGACGGCACATGTCGCGCGTGAGAATGGCCTGAGCTTCTTTGCCGCAGGGCATCACGCCACCGAGCGCTATGGTGTCCAAGCGCTCGGTGAATACCTTGCCGGCCGGTTCGGCGTCGAGCACCAGTTCGTCGACTGCCCTAACCCTGCGTGAGCCCCAGCTTGCGCGGCTCGGCGTATTTGAATGGACAGGTAGATCGCTATTTGGCGCGCCTGCGAGTCGATATAAATCTATAGCTTTTAGGTCTAAATGGCGGCCTGATTAGAATCTAAGGCCGTGTTAGAGTTGCGCCCAATCAACGGCCCGCCGGCCGTCCACCTGCTAAATCGTGAGTAGCCATGGTCGACAAACTGACGCATCTGAAACAGCTGGAGGCGGAAAGCATCCACATTATCCGTGAGGTTGCAGCCGAATTCGGCAACCCGGTGATGCTTTATTCCATTGGCAAGGATTCGGCCGTGATGCTGCACCTGGCGCGCAAGGCCTTCTTCCCAGGCAAGCTGCCGTTCCCGGTTCTGCATGTCGATACACGCTGGAAGTTTCAGGAGATGTACAGCTTCCGCGCAAAAATGGTCGAGGAGATGGGGCTTGAGCTAATCACCCACATCAATCCCGATGGCGTCGCGCAGGATATGAATCCCTTCACCTACGGCAGTGCCAAGCACACCGACGTGATGAAGACCGAAGGCCTCAAGCAGGCGCTGGACAAGTACGGCTTCGACGCCGCTTTTGGCGGTGCTCGGCGCGATGAGGAAAAATCCCGCGCCAAGGAACGTGTCTACTCCTTCCGCGACAGCAAGCATCGCTGGGACCCGAAGAACCAGCGCCCCGAGCTGTGGAATCTCTACAACGGCAAGGTCAAGAAGGGCGAGTCGATCCGCGTCTTCCCGCTCTCGAACTGGACCGAGCTGGACATCTGGCAGTACATCTACCTTGAGCAGATCCCGATCGTACCGCTGTACTTCGCGGCCGAGCGGGAAGTTGTCGAGCTCAACGGCACGCTGGTGATGATCGATGACGAGCGCATCCTGCAACACCTGACGCCAGAGCAGAAGGCCAGCATCCACAAGAAGATGGTGCGCTTCCGCACCCTGGGCTGCTACCCATTGACCGGTGCCGTCGAATCAACCGCAACCAGCTTGCCGGAGATTATTCAGGAGATGCTCCTGACCCGTACTTCCGAGCGTCAGGGGCGCGTCATCGACCATGACGCCACCGGCTCGATGGAAGAAAAGAAACGCCAGGGTTACTTCTAAGGAAACGCATCATGAGTCACCAATCCGAACTGATCAGCGAGGACATCCTCGCCTACCTGGCGCAACACGAGCGCAAGGAACTCCTGCGTTTCCTTACCTGCGGCAACGTCGATGACGGCAAGAGCACGCTGATCGGCCGTCTGCTGCACGACTCGAAGATGATCTACGAGGACCACCTCGAGGCCATCACCCGCGATTCGAAGAAGGTCGGCACCACGGGTGAAGACGTCGACTTGGCACTGCTGGTCGACGGCCTGCAGGCCGAGCGCGAGCAGGGCATCACCATCGACGTCGCGTACCGCTATTTCTCGACGGCCAAGCGCAAGTTCATCATTGCCGACACCCCTGGCCATGAGCAGTACACGCGCAACATGGCGACTGGCGCATCCACCTGTGACCTGGCGATCATTCTGGTCGATGCCCGTTACGGCGTGCAGACCCAGACCAAGCGCCACAGCTTCATCACCTCGCTGCTCGGCATCAAGCACATCGTCGTCGCCATCAACAAGATGGACCTGATGAACTTCGATCAGGAGGTCTTTGAGCGGATCAAGGCCGACTACCTCGCATTCGCCGATCGCATCGAACTCAAGCCGTCGTCCCTGCACTTCGTGCCGATGTCGGCGCTGAAGGGCGACAACGTGGTCAATCGCAGCGAGCGCGCACCCTGGTATGAAGGGCAGTCGCTGATGGAGATTCTCGAGAGCGTCGAGATCGCTGGTGATCGCAACTTCGATGACCTGCGTTTCCCCGTGCAGTACGTCAACCGTCCGAACCTGAACTTCCGCGGTTTCGCCGGTACCTTGGCCAGCGGCATCGTGCGCAAGGGCGACGAGATCGCCGTGCTGCCGTCCGGCAAAATCAGCCGCGTGAAATCCATCGTCACATTCGACGGTGAGCTGGAGCAGGCGACCCCAGGTGAAGCCGTCACCCTGACGCTGGAAGACGAGATCGACGTCTCGCGCGGCGACATGCTGGTGCATGCCGACAGCCGCCCGCGTATCGCCGACAGCTTCGATGCGATGCTCGTCTGGATGGGCGAAGAGCCGATGCTGCCGGGCAAGAAATACGACATCAAGCGGGCCACCAGCTACGTGCCGGGCTCCATTGCCAGCATCGCCCACAAGATTGACGTGAATACCTTGGAGCAGGGCGCTGCGAGCAGCCTGCAGCTCAACGAGATCGGCAAGGTCAAGGTCAGCCTAGATGCGCCGATCGCGCTCGATGGCTACGCGCAGAACCGCACGACCGGCGCTTTCATCGTCATTGATCGTCTCACCAATGGCACCGTCGGCGCCGGCATGATCATCGCCGAGCCGGTTGCCCATGGCTCGGGCGGTCATCACGGTGCGCTGGCGCATGTGTCTACCGAAGAACGCGCAACTCGCTTCGGCCAGCAGCCGGCTACCGTGCTGTTCACCGGCCTGTCCGGTGCCGGCAAGAGCACGCTTGCCTATGCCGTGGAGCGCAAGCTGTTCGACATGGGCCGCGCGGTTTACGTGCTTGACGGCCAGAACCTACGCCACGACCTGAACAAAGACCTACCGCAGGACCGCGCCGGCCGCACTGAAAACTGGCGCCGCGCCGCCCACGTCGCTCGGCAATTCAATGAAGCAGGCCTGATCACCCTGGCCGCGTTCGTCGCACCTGACGCAGAAGGGCGCGAACAGGCCAAGGCATTGATCGGTACTGAGCGCCTGATCACTGTCTATGTCCAGGCATCCCCGCAGGCTTGCCGCCAGCGTGATCCGCAGGGGTTGTATGCGGCCGGTGGCGATAACATTCCAGGTGAGTCCTTCCCTTACGATGTGCCGCTTAATGCGGATCTGGTTGTCGATACCGAATCTGTTGATATCGCAGAGGGGGTGAAGCAGGTGATCGACCTGATACGTCAGCGGGACGCGATCTAGGCTGAGGTGACAAGAAAACGCCCTGCAAATGCAGGGCGTTTCTTTCTGGCATCAGGGCGGTTGGTGCTGTGTCGCTTCGATCTGGTCCACCCAACGAGACTTCGAGAGATCCTGGCCTGCCCCAGTGTCTCGGTTTTTAGTTCCATGGATGAGCATCGACGATAGCTATAACCTCGCCACTGTTTTCTTTCAGCAACACCACCATGTCTTTCCGATTGGCTTTTAAGGGCAGCCAAGCGCCTGCGTTAGGGTAGATTTCAAGGATGGCCGCGACCGCCTCGGGGGTGTTGTATTTCTCAAGCAATGCTAAGGGTTTTCCTGCTTTTTGTATGGCAGATTCGGCAATGCTCAGCGATTGATAAAGCTCGGGATGTTGTGAAATGTCGACACCGGCGAAAACAGACTCAAAAAGCAAGTTGCTTTTTTCGTCGGCGCTTTCAGGCTCCAGTACAGAAACCCACCTTGGCCCCATCCATGGGGGGGTTCGATATTCCATTTCCGCTTGACCCACCCTGCGCCCATCGATCTCATTAGCGCGCACCAACTGGAAACGCTCATCAGCGAAAACCAGCCATGCAGGTCGGCCATCGGCCACAGCGTGCAATCCATACAACAACGCGCCAAGTTGTAGAGCACAAATTATGGAGAGGTCCATGGCCAAGGTCTTTTTTCCTTGCTTGTAAACCATCAGAGTAAGACAGGGGCCAAGAACTACATCAATCGCTATTAGCATGAGGAATATCTTGGTCACGCCTACGGCAGTGTGTAGCGGACTGGGATGCCAAATAAAGAAGACCAAGTACAAAACCGCAAGCGCCAGGCCAGCAGAGATCAGCAAGTGAATATAAAAAGCTCTGATGCGTGGATTAAACATATATAGCCTCACATCGGAATCCAGCCCTGATCCCAGAACCTGGGAGGGCTGCCTATACCGTGTTCCTTATAGAACTTCATGGATGTTTCATGCAGCACGGGAACATCCAAAATCAAAATGCGCCCAATGATGGTTATTGCTAGCAGCAAAAGTACGAAAAACATTCCCTGTCGTATCGGGCTGTTCATCGCGGCAGCGCCTGAAGGGCTTCTCCAGCGCGCCAGAGCCAGCCCGGCAATAACCGCCAGCCAGCCTTCGGTATAAGGCATAGCGAATACGCCATCGACCTGAGCCAGCGTCAACGAAGCCAGCAGAGCCATCCATAATGCTGCGTCAAGTACATCTGTATTGTTGCGAATTATACTCGCTCCTCGCAACATGCCGGTAATTATACTGAACAGAAAGAGCAACGTAGCCGGTATGCCCCATTCAGCAAGGAACTGCAATGTGGCCTGATGCGGATGTGCGCCGATATGGTTCCATACAGCCGAGTAGTGCAGGGGGCCTACGCCAAGAAACGGGTTGGCCTTGATCATTTTCCATGCGCCTTGCCAAAGAACATCTCGTTTAGATAGGTCAAACCTCAGGCCCGAGGGTGTATCTCTGGCTAGCCCTGCCCACTCCGGAAAGCAAAAGAAAAGTAGAAAATAGAGTGCCAAACCGGCCAAGGCGAATGCTACAGCCTGTAAGAGCAATGCCTTGTAGCGAACGCCGGTGGCAAGCAGCGTGGCCACGCTTGCTATGCAGAGGCCCAGCAAAACACCACGCCCAGCTAGCGCCCAGACGATGCACCACTGCAATAAAAGAGTTAATTGGATGGCGTTCTGGTTAAACAACTTCTTGTGCCAGCCCTGCTGGAGTGAAAGGCCATGCAAAATAGGGATAAGTATTATTTGAAACTGACCATAGAAGCGAGGGTTATCGAACCCTGGATACATCAAGTAGGGGTTGACGTCACGTGTCCCGGTAAAGAACGAAGCTATGTAAAAGGCGAGAAATTGTACTGCCAGCAATGCTGATGTGACAAAGAGGATGAACAGCACCACTTGCTGAGCGGCTGCTTGGCGAAGAAGATGTCCGAGATACACAATCAATGCGAAGCTGGATGCATATTTTGCCCATTCTTTCAACGCCCATTGCGGGTGTTGAGATAGCAGCGCCGAAGCCAAACCCAAGATAAACGCCAATAACACTGTATTGTTGGGCGGGACAAAGGCGCCAGGGCGGCGCCAATAGCCCAGCTGAAGCGCCGCTGAGGCAGCAACTAAAAGCATTAGTTGGGTAATTCTTTGTTGTTCCAGCCAGCTGTAATCAAGTAGCCAATAACTGAGGCTAGTGCTCGAAAAAACAAGCAGAAAAAAAGCCGCAATAAATACTTCTTTATTTTTTAAGAAGGGCATCTGGCGTAGTTCGTTGATTGCTGCTTTAAAGGCATTTTCCCGGCTTATATTGGCTGTCCAGATCACTGGTACAGCTCCACAAGCCCTCCGCCGTGCGGTTAAGGGTAATGATTTTGCCATTGAACCGCCCTGGCATTCCGTTCCGAGCGGTGCAGGTGATCGATCCCGTCGCCGCTGCTATTAGCGTTACCGTGCAGTAGTTTGTGCTCGCGCCGATACCGATAAATCCCGGCAAGCTGGACACCAGTGAAGGCGTGCGATTTTCGCTAATGGCGTGCTCGAACGCGGCTTTTGCCGGAGTGATTTCGGCCAAGGCGGCTGCAGCTGTCGAGCGCACGGTGTAGTTCTGATAGGCGGGAAATGCAATGGCCGCAAGAATGCCGATGATTGATAGCGCGGTCATCAATTCAATCAGAGAAAAGCCGCGGTACGACTTTTTCACGGGCTTCGTCCTCCAATTTAGGCGAAAAAAAAGAGCGGTCTAAGCCGCTCTTTCCTGAACAGGCTAGATTAGGAACACTTGCCTGGCTTGTACTTGGCGTCCAAGGTGCTTGCACAAGACCATGCGCCCTCGGCTGTACGGTTAAGCGTGATTGTTTTGCTGTTGAACTTGCCAGCGTTACCGCCAGTAGTTGCACAAGCGATGGAACCAACACCGGTTGCCTGTGTGAAGGTGACGGTTACGCCACAATAAGATGTCGTGGCGCCGACGCCGATGTAGCCCGGATCGGCCGCAGTGGTCGACGGGGTTTTACCTTCGTTAACCGCTTGCTCAAAACCGATCTTGCCAGGGGTGATTTCGGCCAGCGCGGCGGCAGCGTTGGAGCGAACGGTGTAGTCCTGATACGCCGGCAGCGCAATGGCGGCCAGAATACCAATGATCGCAACCACGATCATCAGTTCGATCAACGTAAAGCCCTTTTGCATTTGAGTTTTCATCTGTTTTTTCTCCTTGAGTGTTAGGCAACCGCCTGCCAGCGATAGAGCAGTTTGTGTGCCAGCTTTCCCGAAAGAGTTCTGAAGACGGTTGGTTTGTGATGTGGCGCAAGTTTCCTGCCGCCTAGTGTCCCTCGCGAGGCAGTTGGCGAAGCAAAAGCGGCAGCAAGGCTATTTTGGGGACGGTATTCCTTTCGTTGTTGTGTTCGCTAGGAGCTCGTTGCGATGGCATTAAGTGACGTGTTTCGTCACTTAAGATGGTGTGTATTTGCACGGCTTGGCAACTAGGCTATAAGGCGGGCTTGGAACTAGGCGAGACCCTTATGAGCGAAAATATTTCTCTATCCGGGCTGGCTCGGCAGGTGGTCGGTGCCGGGGTGCTAGACGAGAGAACGGCACAGCAGGCCCAAGCCCAGGCGCTTCGCAGCAAAACGCCCTTCGTTACCTATGCCGTTCAGAACCGGCTGGTCAATGGGCGAGTCATAGCCGAGCTTGCGTCCGAGCAGTTTGGCGTCGCATTGCTGGATCTGGGAGCGCTGGATAAGGAGCTGCTGCCCAAGGATCTGATTAGTGAGAAACTTGCCAAGCAGCATCGTGTGCTCCCCCTTTCCAAACGTGGAACCAAGCTGTTCATCGCTATTTCCGACCCTGCGAATCATCAGTCGATTGCCGATATCCAGTTCAGTACCGGGCTTTCGATTGAGCCGATATTGGTGGAAGACGATAAGCTCGGCGAGGCAATCGACAAACTATACGACAACGGTTCTACCGGACTGGAGGATCTAGGTGACGTTGACCTGGATGGCGTAGATGTCGAATCGGTTAGTGATGATGGCAAGGGTGACGAGGCCGGAGAGACTGCAGACGATGCGCCAGTGGTTCGTTTCGTCAACAAAATGCTGCTCGACGCCATTCGTGGGGGCTCTTCCGACCTGCATTTCGAGCCTTATGAGAAGGCGTTTCGCGTGCGGCTGCGTACCGATGGCATCCTGCATGAGGTGGCACGTCCGCCGATACAGCTGGCGCCTAGGATTTCCGCGCGCCTCAAAGTGATGGCGGGCTTGGATATTTCCGAGCGTCGTAGACCTCAGGATGGCCGCATCAAGATGAAGCTGTCCAAGAACAAGGCGATTGATTTTCGCGTCAATACGCTGCCTACGCTGTGGGGCGAGAAGATCGTGATGCGAATCCTCGATCCGTCCAGCGCACAGATGGGTATTGATGCATTGGGTTATGAAGAGGATCAGAAAGAGCTTTATATGAATGCCCTGAAGCAACCACAGGGCATGATTTTGGTCACCGGCCCGACTGGCTCTGGTAAGACTGTGTCCCTCTATACGGGGTTGAACATCCTTAATACGGTCGATGTGAATATCTCTACCGCAGAAGATCCTGTGGAGATCAATCTGGAAGGCATCAATCAAGTCAACGTCAATCCCCGCCAGGGGATGGATTTTTCGCAGGCGCTACGCGCGTTTCTGCGTCAGGATCCGGACATCATTATGGTGGGTGAGATCCGTGATCTGGAGACCGCTGAGATTGCCATCAAGGCGGCGCAGACCGGTCACATGGTCATGTCTACTCTCCATACCAACAGCGCAGCAGAAACCCTCACGCGACTTCGTAACATGGGGGTGGCCGCGTTCAATATCGCGACATCGGTCAACCTGATCATCGCGCAGCGACTGGCACGCAAGCTTTGCAACAGCTGCAAGAAAGAGGTTGAGCTGCCGCGCGAGGCGCTGCTGGGCGAAGGTTTTCCTGCCGACAAGATTGGGGCATTCAAAATTTATGGCCCGGTCGGCTGCGATAATTGCAAAGGCGGTTACAAAGGTCGTGTCGGTATTTATGAAGTGGTTAAAAACACGCCGGCTCTCGCGAGGATTATCATGGAGGACGGCAATTCCATCGACATTTCCACCCAGATGCGTAAAGACGGCTTTAACGATCTGCGTACTTCGGCTCTAGTTAAAGCCATGCAGGGCGTGACCAGCCTGGAAGAAGTCAACCGGGTGACCAAGGACTAACATGGCGCAGAAAGCGATAAAGACCAGTGTGTTCACCTGGGAAGGCACAAACAGGCAAGGCGCAAAGATAAAGGGTGAGCTTAGCGGCGTTAGCCCCGCGCTGGTCAAGGCGCAGCTGCGCAAGCAGGGTGTCAACCCGCAGAAGGTGCGCAAGAAGTCGGTTTCATTGTTTGGTGCTGGCAAGAAGATCAAACCGATGGATATTGCCCTGTTCACTCGGCAGATGGCGACCATGATGAAGGCGGGCGTTCCGCTCTTGCAGTCCTTCGACATCATTGGTGAGGGCTTTGATAATCCGAATATGCGCAAACTGGTGGATGATTTGAAGCAGGAAGTCGCTGCGGGCAATAGCTTCGCAACCGCACTGCGAAAGAAGCCTCAGTACTTCGATGATCTTTATTGCAATCTAGTGGATTCTGGTGAGCAATCCGGCTCGCTGGAAACGCTCCTTGATAGGGTGGCGACCTACAAGGAAAAGACCGAGGCCCTGAAGGCCAAGATCAAGAAGGCGATGAACTACCCAATCGCGGTAGTGCTGGTTGCGATCATTGTGTCCGCGATCCTGTTGATCAAGGTGGTTCCGCAGTTTCAGGATGTTTTCGCAAACTTCGGCGCGGAGCTTCCGGCGTTCACATTGATGGTGATTGGCTTGTCCGAAGCACTGCAGGCCTGGTGGCATGTGGTGCTGTTCGTTATGTTTGGGGTGGCTTATGCCTTCAAAACAGCCCACGGCAAATCGGAACGTTTTCGCAACGGGTTTGACCGCTTTTTGCTCAGAATTCCCGTCGTCGGCGATATTCTCTACAAGTCTGCAGTGGCACGCTTTGCGCGCACGCTGGCTACTACCTTTGCTGCTGGTGTGCCGTTGGTTGATGCGTTGGATTCAGTCGCCGGCGCCACTGGCAATGTGGTGTTCCGCAATGCAACGATGAAAGTGAAGAGTGACGTTTCGAGTGGTATGCAGCTCAACTTCTCCATGCGTACAACTGGCACCTTCCCTACCATGGCGGTTCAGATGACCGCCATTGGCGAAGAGTCCGGCGCGCTCGATGAGATGCTGGGGAAAGTCGCGACGTTTTACGAGGACGAAGTTGACAATATGGTCGATGGCCTGACAAGTCTCATGGAGCCAATGATTATGGCTGTGCTGGGTGTTTTGGTTGGCGGCTTGATTATCGCTATGTACCTTCCGATTTTTCAGCTTGGTTCTGTTGTTTAAGCATGATTCTGCTCGATTATTTGGCCAGCCACGTGCTGGCCTTTGTTTTATCTGCTGCCGTGCTCGGCTTATTGGTCGGCAGCTTTCTAAATGTCGTAATTTACCGCCTCCCGATTATGATGCAGCGCGATTGGCGTATGCAGGCGCTTGAATATCTCGAGAGCCCGGCGGAGCCAGTCGGCGAGCGCTTCAATCTGCTGCTGCCAAACTCCCGTTGTCCGCATTGCAATCACCAAATCCGCTCTTGGGAAAATATCCCCCTAGTCAGCTGGTTGGCCCTGCGTGGCAAGTGCTCATCCTGCCGTGCGCCGATCAGTTGTCGTTATCCGTTGGTGGAGTTGGCTTGCGGGCTGTTGTCCGGCTATGTCGCCTGGCATTTCGGCTTCTCCTGGCAGGCCGGCGCAATGCTGTTGCTGACCTGGGGCCTGTTGGCGATGAGCATGATCGATGTCGATCACCAGTTGTTGCCTGACGTTTTGGTGCTGCCGCTATTGTGGCTCGGCCTTATCCTCAATAACTTCGGTTTGTTCGTATCGTTGGAAAGTGCGCTATGGGGAGCAGTAGCGGGGTACCTGAGTCTTTGGTCGGTGTACTGGCTGTTCAAGGTGGTCACCGGTAAAGAGGGTATGGGCTACGGTGACTTCAAGCTGCTGGCCATGCTTGGCGCCTGGGGCGGGTGGCAGGTGCTGCCGCTGACGATCCTGTTGTCTTCGGTGGTCGGCGCTGTGCTTGGTAGCATCCTCTTGCGGATGCAGCGTGCGGAAAGCAATACGCCGATTCCTTTCGGCCCATACCTGGCTATCGCAGGCTGGATTGCATTGCTTTGGGGCGATTGGATTACGGAAAGCTACCTGCAGTTTGTGCGCTTCTGAGCCAATCATGTTGGGTGGCTCATGGCGGCCGGTTTGTATGAGTCAGGCTACCGTCTTTATCGCCTACCCATAAGCTTGCGCTTCGTGCTCTGAGTGGTTACTACTGCTCGTCCTGTTTTTTTGGCTAGGGTGCGGTTGACGGATGAAACCCTGGATTCTTGGATTGACTGGCGGTATCGGTAGCGGAAAGACTGCCGTTGCAGATCGGTTCGCCAGCTTGGGTGTGCATGTGGTCGATGCCGACCAGGCTGCACGCTGGGTGGTTGAGCCTGGGCGGCCGGCCCTGCAGCAGATCGTTGAGCGCTTTGGTGGAGAGGTCTTACTGCGGAGCGGTGAGCTGGACCGCGCCGGGTTGCGTCAGAAAGTATTCGTTGATCCGGCCGAGCGGCAGTGGCTCGAAAAGCTCCTACATCCATTGATTCGCACCGAGGTCGCCCGGCATCTCGCACTGGCCGAATCGCCTTACGCCATCATGGTCTCGCCGTTGCTTGTCGAGTCTGGGCAGTATCGTCAGGTCGGTCGAGTACTGGTCGTGGATGTGCCAGAGGTGCTCCAGATTGCACGCACGACGGCTCGTGATCAGGCCAGCGAGGAGCAGGTGCGTGCCATTCTCAAGGCTCAGGTTCAGCGTGAAGAGCGCCTGAAGCGTGCCGATGATGTGCTTGTGAATGATCGCGATCTATCTTGGCTCGGAGCTGAGGTCGAGCGTTTGCACCGTTTTTATCTGACATTGCAAGGAGGTCAGAAATGACCGCAACAGTTGAGTGCCCCACTTGCAGGGCGCCAGTAGAGTGGGGGCCGCAGAGCCCGAATCGGCCATTTTGCTCTGAACGCTGCAAGCTCATCGATCTCGGCGCATGGGCTTCCGAAGCACATGCCATTCCGGGAAACGAACTGGAGGATGATCTGTTTTCGGGTGACATGCCTCCGCGCGAGCACTAGGTTTCCTTTGCAGGGTTTGCCTGCGGCCCTTCGTTACTCCTCCTTCCAGGGCGCCTGCAAGTAGCGGCTCTGGTTGAAGCTCTCCATCCAGTCTGGGTAGAAGACCACCAGTGCTGTGATCGCCGTGCCGTTGATAAAGGCCTCGGGGAACATTACCAGCCAGATATACCCCGCGAAGTCTTCCAGCCATGGCGGCATCGGAAAGCGGCCATCGAATAGCAGTACGCCAAGCGATGCGAGAATGCACGCCAGCGCAGCGAGTGCCGCCGGAAAAAAACCTGCAAAGAATATGAACACGAATAGGTTGCGTGGCTGGGCGCGCTCCACCATGCGCGCGCAAATGACCGTAACCATGACCGGGATCAGCACCAGCAGAATGCCGTTTATGCCGAGTGCAGTGAGGTGTTGATGGCCGGTTAGTGTCAATCCGAGCTGTGCGGCGAGGGCGGCCAGAATGGCTAGCGGCCAGTCCAGCAACAGCGTAACTGCTGTCAGACCTATAAAGTGAAAGGATAGGCCTGAGTCGAAATCCCGTCGGACGAGCCAGAGCAAAAAAATGGACAGCATTGCGCCGCACAGAAGATGCTGCCGGCGCGTATCGCTGAATAATTCCACCCATGGTGCTCGCCATACGGCCCATATCAGCGCAGCTGCGTAGATTGTCCAGCCTATTGAGAGCGTGGCGGGGGCAAGCAGGTGAGCGGCAATCATCCTTACGGTCCTTTGCGCTGATGTTCGTGTGTCGGGTGTTTTGGTGGTGATTCTGATTAGGTGAGCGGGTCAGGGCGCTGGATTTGGATGCTCCATGTGAATGCTCTCTATTTCGGACAGCACTTCGCTCGAAAGCTTTAGTTTGGAGCTAATGATGTTCGACTCAAGCTGCTCCATTGTCGTTGCGCCAATGATGTTGCTGGTCACGAAGGGCTGCGCTGTCACGTAGGCGAGTGCCATTTGTGCTGGATCCAGCCCGTGTTTTCGGGCGACTGCTATATAGCGGGAACAGGCTGCGCGCGCTTGAGCGTTGTTATAGCGAGCAAAGCGCTGAAAAAGCGTGAGGCGCGCATTGGCGGGGCGTGCGCCGTCCTCGTATTTGCCGCTGAGCATGCCGAACGCCAGCGGTGAGTACGCGAGCAGGCCGCACTGCTCACGAATGCTGATTTCTGCCAGGCCAACCTCGAAGCTGCGATTTAGCAGGTTGTAAGGGTTCTGTATCGAGACTGCACGCGGCCAGCCGCGAGCTTCGGCTAGTTGCAGATACTTTGTCAGACCCCAGGGGGTTTCATTGGACAAGCCGATGTGGCGAATCCTGCCGGCTCTAACTTCGTCATCCAGCGCTTCCAGTGTTTCTTCGATCGGGGTGAAGTCGTCTTCCTGGTGGCGATAGCCCAGCTGTCCGAAGAAATTGGTGCTGCGTTCAGGCCAGTGCAGTTGGTAAAGATCGATCCAGTCGGTCTGTAGTCGGCGGAGGCTCTCGTCCAGTGCGGCGCGTATATGTGCGCGATTGAACTTGAGGCGTCCGTAGCGAATGTGGCTTATACCGTTACCAGGGCCGGCTATCTTCGTGGCGAGGACCCAGTCGGATCGGCCGCCGTGTGTCTTGAAATAGTTGCCAATATAGTGCTCGGTGGTGGCATAGGTTTCACGGCGAGGTGGCACCGGGTACATCTCGGCCGTATCTATGAAGTTTATGCCAGCGGCTTTTGCTTGGTCGATCTGGGCGAATGCATCGCTTTGGGCGTTCTGCTCGCCCCATGTCATTGTGCCCAGGCAAAGCGAGCTGACTTTCAGGTCCGTGCGGCCTAGTGGACGAAATTCCATCGGATACCTCGTGCAGAAGAATGCGAGTGCGCAAAGCTTAACGAAGACAAGCTGGTTCTGGTCATGAGATTAGCGGGGCGCATCGAAGTGCCAGGGGCTGTGAAGTGTTTGCTCGGGTTGGCCCGTTGCGAGTGAGCCCGTAGCAGCTTACTCGCGAAGTCCGTAATGCCTGCTCGACGAACCGCAAATGTTGGTTGCTATTTTTCTGCCAATCAGGATAATTCCGCAGCCTGTCGCCGGGGATGCCTAGCCTGTCGACGCAAGTCAAAGGTAGGGGATGCCTAGCCTACCGATCATTGCCGTAGCGGACGCGCTGACCCGAGCCCCCGATAGCGTCTGTTTCCGGCTGCCCTGGTCTTGCCAGGGCGAGCACCATTCAGTAAGATTCGCCGTCTTATTTTCAGGGCGGCCCCTGAGGCTATAACGAATGAAGACATTTACTGCTAAACCGGAAACCGTCAAGCGCGACTGGTTCGTCGTCGACGCTGCCGGCCAGACCCTGGGTCGTCTGGCAACCGAAATCGCTAGCCGCCTGCGTGGCAAGCACAAGCCCGAATACACCCCTCACGTAGATACCGGCGATTACATCGTTGTGATCAATGCTGAGCAAGTGCGTGTTACCGGTGCCAAGACCACCGACAAGATGTACTACTCTCACTCCGGTTTCCCGGGTGGCATCAAGTCGATCAACTTCGAGAAGTTGATCGCCAAGGCGCCCGAGCGTGTGATCGAGACTGCGGTCAAAGGCATGCTGCCGAAGAACCCGCTGGGTCGCGACATGTATCGTAAGCTGAAGGTGTACAAGGGTGCCAATCACCCGCATACCGCTCAGCAGCCCCAAGAACTGAAGATTTAACGGAATAGTTCATTATGTCGGCGACTCAAAATTACGGCACTGGCCGTCGCAAGACTGCAACCGCGCGCGTTTTCCTGCGTCCGGGCACTGGCAAGATCTCCATCAACAACCGTGAGCTGGATAACTTCTTCGGTCGCGAAACTGCCCGCATGGTCGTTCGCCAGCCGCTGGAGCTGACCGAGACTGTCGAGAAGTTCGATATCTACGTCACCGTTCTGGGTGGTGGTGTCAGTGGTCAGGCTGGTGCGATCCGTCACGGTATCACTCGCGCTCTGATCTCGTATGACGAGACTCTGCGTAGCCCGCTGCGCAAGGCTGGATTCGTCACTCGCGATGCTCGTGAAGTTGAACGTAAGAAGGTCGGTCTGCGCAAAGCGCGCAAGCGTCCGCAGTACTCCAAGCGCTAATTCGCGCTTTAAAAAGAAACGCCCAGTTTCGTTCGGAGCTGGGCGTTTTTTTTTGCTGTGATTTATGGTGGTGCGACAGTGTGTCGCGCATTGGAAGGCCTGGTCTGTCTAGGTGTTAGAGGCTTTGTGGCTGCCTATTACCTTGTCAGAAGAGGGTCTTTTCTTTACCATTTGGCGAATTTTTCGCGGCCCAATTTTACGTAGTACATGCCTGCTTTAGGGCAGGCCATAAGAAGCTGATGGGAGACGACTGAATGAGCAATGACGGCGTGAATGCAGGCCGGCGTCGCTTCCTTGTGGCCGCCACTTCGGTGGTGGGCGCAGCAGGAGCGGTGGGTGCCGCGGTCCCGTTCGTGGGATCGTGGTTCCCGAGTGCCAAGGCCAAGGCTGCCGGTGCGCCGGTAAGGGTAAATATCAGCAAGATCGAGCCGGGGCAGCAGATGGTCGCCGAATGGCGCGGTCAGCCGGTATTTATCGTGCGTCGGACTGAAGAGATTCTCGGAAATCTGGAAAAGGTCGCCGGCCAGGTAGCTGATCCGGAATCCAAGGCATCTGAGCAGCCTGCTTATGTCGACCCGAAGACTCGGGCTATCAAGCCGGAGCTTCTGGTGGTGGTTGGTCTGTGTACTCACCTTGGCTGCGCGCCGTCCTTCCGTCCTGAGGTGGCTGCGGCCGATCTCGGCGCTGACTGGCTCGGTGGTTACTTCTGCCCCTGCCACGGCTCCAAATACGATATGGCCGGTCGTGTCTACAAGGCACAGCCAGCTCCCTTGAACCTGCCGGTGCCCCCGCACTCGTACGAGACCGATAGTGTAATCATCATCGGTGTGGACCAGGAGAACGCCTGATGAGCAAGTTCATGGAATGGGTTGACGCCCGCTTCCCGGCTACAAAAATGTGGGAAGACCATCTTTCCAAGTATTACGCGCCCAAGAACTTCAATGTGCTGTACTTCTTCGGTTCGCTGGCGCTGCTGGTTCTGGTCAATCAGATCCTGACCGGTATCTGGCTGACCATGAGCTATGAGCCGTCCGCTGAAGGTGCTTTCGCCTCCGTCGAATACATCATGCGCGACGTCGAGTACGGCTGGATTCTGCGCTACCTGCACTCCACCGGTGCCTCGGCATTCTTCGTGGTGGTCTACCTGCACATGTTCCGCGGCATCCTCTACGGCTCCTACCAGAAGCCGCGTGAGCTGGTGTGGATCTTCGGCATGATGATCTACCTGGCGCTGATGGCCGAAGCCTTCATGGGCTACCTGCTGCCGTGGGGCCAGATGTCCTACTGGGGCGCCCAGGTGATCATCTCGCTGTTCGGTGCCATCCCGGTTATCGGTGGGGACCTGACCCAGTGGATCCGTGGTGACTACCTGATCTCGGGCATCACCCTGAACCGCTTCTTCGCCTTGCATGTCGTTGCACTGCCGATCGTCATCCTCGGCCTGGTCGTGCTGCACATCCTGGCACTGCACGAGGTTGGCTCGAACAACCCGCTGGGGGTGGACATCAAGAAGTCCAAGGATGAAAACGGCGTACCGCTGGACGGCATCCCGTTCCACCCGTACTACACCGTGAAGGACATTGTCGGTGTCGTAGTGTTCCTGTTCGTCTTCTGCGCCGTGGTGTTCTTCTTCCCTGAGATGGGTGGCTATTTCCTTGAAAAGCCGAACTTCGAAGAAGCGAATGCGCTGAAAACCCCTGCACACATCGCTCCTGTTTGGTATTTCACGCCGTTCTACGCGATTCTGCGCGCAGTACCCGACAAGCTGCTCGGCGTGATCGCCATGGGTGCTGCCATCGCCGTGCTGTTCGTTCTGCCCTGGCTGGACCGTAGCCCGGTCAAGTCCATGAAGTACAAGGGCTGGATGAGCAAGGTCGCGTTGCTGTTGTTCTGCATCTCGTTCGTCATCCTGGGCGTGCTGGGCGTGCTGTCTCCGACTCCGGGTCGCACCCTGCTGTCGCAGATCTGTACGGCAATCTACTTCGGATACTTCATCCTGATGCCGTTCTACACCAAGCTCGAGAAGACCAAAGTGGTTCCGCAAAGGGTGGATGGCTGATGAAAAAGCAATTTGCTGCATTGATTCTTGCAATTTTGCCGGTCTTTACCTTCGCGGCCGGTCCGGAAGTTCCGCTGGATAAGGTCGATATCGACCTGACCGACAAGGCAGCCATGCAGGATGGCCTGAAGACTTTCGCCAACTACTGCATGGGCTGCCATAGTGCCAAGTTCCAGCGCTACGAGCGGGTCGCGACCGATCTGGGGATTTCGGAAGAAGTGATGATGGATAACATCGTCTTCGCCGATGCCAAGTTTGGTGACCACATGAGCATCGGCATGAAGGCCGAGGATGCCAAGGTCTGGTTCGGCGCTGCGCCCCCTGACCTGACGCTGGTTGCGCGCGTTCGTGGCAATGACTGGCTGTACTCGTATATGCGTAGCTTCTACGAAGACCCGGCTCGTCCCTATGGCGTGAACAATACGGTCTTCCCGAATGTGGGTATGCCTCACGTACTGGCTCCTCTCCAGGGTCGTCGCGTGGTTGGCTGTAAGCAGGTTCAGGTCGTCGAGAACGGTCGCAAGCAGTTCGATCCGCTGACCGGCACGCCAATTACCCAGGAGGCGTGCGATCAGATGGTGGTCGAGCCTGGCACTGGCTCATTGTCCGAGGCGGAGTACGACGAGAAGATCAAGAATCTAGTGACCTTCCTCGCTTATTCGGCTAATCCGGTCAAGCTGCAAAGCCAGCGTATCGGCACCTATGTGCTGTTGTTCCTGGCGGTGTTCTTCGTGTTCGCTTACATGCTCAAGCGCGAGTACTGGAAAGACGTTCACTAAGCGCTTCGTTTCAATTCGCTGTACCTTGCGCGCGCCCCATGGGCGCGCGTGTTTTTTCTGCCTCAGATAAAAGAGTGAGGAAGGACCTATGGCTACAACCAATCGGTTGGGCTGCTATTCCGATCCTGCCGACCACTACTCCCACCGTGTTCGTCTCGTGCTCGCCGAGAAGGGCGTCAGCGTCGACATCCTCGATGTCGAGGCGGGGCAGTGTCCAGTCAAGCTGGCGGAAGTGAATCCATATGCCACTGTTCCGACGCTGGTGGATCGCGATCTGGCGCTCTACGAGCCGGGAGTGATCCTGGAGTATCTGGAGGAGCGTTATCCGCATCCTCCATTGCTGCCGGTGTATCCAGTTGCACGGGCGAATACTCGTTTGTTGATGCATCGCATTCAGCGTGATTGGTGTTCGCTGGCCGATCGAATTCTTGATCAGCGTACAGCGGAAACAGGGCGTGTGCAGGCGCGCAAGGAGCTTCGCGAAAGCCTTACCGGCGTGTCGCCGATATTCGCGGAGAAAGCGTACTTCATGAGTGACGAGATGAGTCTCGTAGACTGCTGCCTGTTGCCTATCCTCTGGCGTTTGCCCAGACTCGGTATCGAGTTGCCGCGAGCTGCCAAGCCGCTGCTGGATTACATGGAGCGCAATTTCGCCCGCGAGGCCTTCCAGGCCAGTCTTTCCACGGTCGAGCGCAGCATGCGTTGAGAGAGGATGTGTTCATGAATTCAAGTCGCCCGTATCTGGTCAGAGCGCTCTACGAGTGGATCGTCGACAATGATTGCACGCCGCACTTGCTGGTCAATGTCGACTATCCCGGGGTGCAGGTACCCGCCGGTTTTGCGAGTGACGGGCAGATAGTGTTGAACGTTGCGCCAAGTGCGGTTCGCCACCTGCACATGGATAATGAGGCTATTAGCTTCGAGGGCCGCTTCGGCGGTATTTCGCATTCACTGAACGTGCCGTCTGCGGCAGTGATGGCTATTTATGCCAGAGAGAATGGCCAGGGTATGGTGTTCGAGATCGAGCCGACCCCGCCGGAGGACGATTCGCCGACCAATAACGGTGGTTCGGATGATGAGGGGCCGCGACCGGGCGGCCGTCCGAGTCTGAAGGTCGTTAAGTAAGCGGTCGACGCCCGGACGCTATCCTGCTGTCCGGGCGTGGGGGCGGATTCAGTCGATGTATTCGAACAGCTTGACGATTCGCTGCACGCCAGCAACGCCCTGAACGAGATTGGTCGCGCGGTTGCCTTCCTGGCGAGTAACCAATCCCAGCAGGTAGACAATCCCGTTTTCCGTGATCACTTTGATTCTCGAGCCCGGCACGCTGTTATCAGCGAGCATCTGGGTCTTGATCTTGGTGGTTAGCCAGGAATCGTTACTGCGTGCCAATGCCGAGGAGGGTGGCAGGATCTGCAGTTCGTTATGAACGCGCTTGACCCGTTGCACGCCGCTCGCAGCCCGTTCAGCCGTCTCCTTTAGTTCTGCTCGTGGTGTTTGTCCGGCAAGGAGTACCACACCGTTATAACTGGCGACCACCACATGCGAGCCCTGATCGAGATCGGGATGGGCCTTGGCAATATTGACGGCGGCTTTGGTCTCGATCAGAGAGTCATCAATCTTGCTGCCAATAGTGCGCGTGCCCCGATTATCGGCTATTGGGTCATCGCGGGTTGCCGTCAGCACCGAGCTGCAGCCACTGACAGCGATGCACAGCCCTAGGGTGAAAGCCAAGCGGAACGCGTTCATTCCTCACTCCCGAATAGTTGGTTGTCGATCAGGTCGCACAGGCAGTGAATGGTCAGCAGGTGTACTTCCTGGATGCGGGCGGTGACTTTGGCAGGTACGCGGATCTCCACGTCTTCTGGCAGTAGCAGGGAGGCCATTCCGCCGCCGTCTCGGCCGGTAAGCGCGACCACCACCATCTCGCGATCATGAGCTGCCTGAATGGCCTGGATCACGTTGGCCGAGTTGCCACTGGTAGAGATGGCCAGCAGCACGTCACCGGGTTGGCCGAGGGCGCGAATCTGTTTGGAAAATACTTCGTTGTAGCTGTAGTCGTTGGCGATCGAGGTGATCGTTGAGCTATCAGTGGTCAGGGCAATGGCGGGCAGGCTCGGGCGCTCGCGCTCGAAGCGATTGAGCAGCTCGGAGGAAAAATGCTGCGCATCGCCGGCGGAGCCGCCGTTACCGCAGGTGAGGATCTTGCCTTCACTCAGTAGCGCGTTGACCATCACCTGACCGGCCTGCTCGATACTTGGCGCTAGCACTTCCATGGCATGTTGCTTGGTTTCAATGCTGGCCTGGAATAGCTGGCGGATTCGGGTTTGCATGTCCATCGGTGATTGACCTTCAAGTGGCAGGCGCGTCCGATGCCAATCGGACGTTACGCTTGCGGTTCGCTAGGGCTGGGCGGATCCAGCAGCTGTCGCTGCGTCATGACCGTTCAGCTGTCAAATGCGTTGCGGATCCAGTTCAGGTCCTCGGTTTTTCCGGTTGCGGCGATCGCGACGACGTCAAAGCGACAAGGGCTCCGCGCCCAGCGGCTTTCCTTCTGCAGAAACAGTTGGGCGGTCTTGATCAGCTTGTGCTGCTTGCGCATATCGACGCTTTCGAGAGCTCCACCCCAGGCGGTGTGGCGCCTGTAGCGGACCTCGACGAATACTACTGTATCGCCGTCGAGCATGACCAGATCAAGCTCGCCGCTGCGACAGGACCAGTTGCGCTCGAGCAGGCGAAGCCCTTTGCTGCTGAGGTGGTGCAACGCAAGGCTTTCGGCAGAGCGTCCGCTGCTCTGGCTATCACTCATTACTGAGCATCTTCCAGGCGCTCGACCGCGCCATCACGAAATTGAGCCCACGGGAGGTGGCGTTCGATGCGTTGCTGGGGATTCAGGCTGAGGGTCCCGGAAAGTCCGTCCAGCTGCGTGTCTGGCAGTGCGAGCAGTTGATTCAGGCGTGGCGCCAGAAGATAGGCATCTGCGCCCATCGCGTACAGGCGGCCAAGACTCCCGCCCGCCTGGGGCCATTTCTGTTCGACTTCCTGGCGCAGCGGTAGCTGGTCGTCCAGCAGCCAGGGTGTCTCTGCGAAGCGTATGCCTTCGAGGTCCAGGTACTGGGTGCGGTCGTGGCTGGCTGAGTGCAGGTGCGAGGTGCCGTACACCGGAAGGTCGCCTGCATACTGGAAGATCAGTGTGGGTCTGACCTGCTGGGCCTGCTGCGGAGTTGCGGCAAGAAAAATGAAATCGACGTCCTGGCGGCGGGTCGGTTGGCTGGCAGTGGAGGCGTCGGTAATGCTACTGACTCGGCCGGCACGGCTCTCGCTGTTGCGAAGTTGCAGCAGGTCAGCGATCTGATTGGCAAGCTGCACGGGTTCGGCCAACGGCTCGGCGGCTACCAGTGTTCCGCCGGCTTCCTGCCAGCTCTGGCGGAATGCATCGAGAATTCGGCCGCCCCAGTCGCCCCGTGGCGCCAGCGCAATCGCGCGGCGATGGCCGTCCGCCCAGGCGCGGCGGGCGACCTCGCGGGCTTCGTCTTCGGCGGCGAGCCCGAATTGGAAGAGCTGCGGTGGTGTGTGCTGCCCGGCGTCGCTGTAGTTCAGTGCCAATGTGGTGATCGGTAGCTGATCTCGCTCGGCGAGCTGACGAACCAGATCCTTTTCCAGTGGGCCGATTACTAATTGCACACCGGCGGCCTGGGCTTGGCGATAGAAGTCGTCGATGGAAACCATACGGCTACTGTCGTAAAGCTCGATATTCAGTGCCTGCCCAGCTTGTTGTGCGTGCAGATGGGCCGCCAGAAACCCGTCGCGTAGCGCGCGGGCTACGCTCGCCAACTGCCCTTCCATGGGGAGTAGAAGGGCGACGTGATTCAAGGGCTGATCGGCCAGTTCGCGTAGTTTCTGCAGTGGCTCTGGCAGCTGCTGTGCTGCAGGGTGCTGGGGATTCTGCGCGATCCAGTCGTCCATTGCTCGCTGCTGCTGAGCAACCGTACCGGCCCGCTTCAGTGAAAGTGCGAGTGCTTGCCAGCCTGCGAGGTCTGCCTCCGCTGCGCTCTGCAGTTGTTTTTCAGGCAGGGCGGAGACGAGTTTCCAGATGCTTTCGTGGTTTGCTCGGGCTTGCTCGCCACTCAGCAAGGGTGCCGTGAAGACTCGTTCGCGCGCAGCGGCGAGAGGCTTGTTGGTTGCCTCCAGTGCTTCGGCGCGTACCAGTTGGCTGCGAATCTGCTGTTCCACGGGGAGTTCGCCCAGGCGCTCGAACGATGGGTGTCGGAGTGCCTGCACGGCTTGCTCGGGCTCTGCATTCGCAAGTGCAATTTCGGCCTGCAGTGTCAGTGCAAAAATCTGCTGCGCTGGCTTCAGCGCCTCCACCTGCACCTGTTCAAGAATGCTGCGGGCCTGAGCGTGTTTGCCCTGCTGCACGCTCTGGTCTGCTGCGGCCAGGCGCAGTTGAGCGGCTTGTTCGGGGTCGCTCTGGTCGGCCTTCTGTAGCAGTTGCTGGGTCGAGGCCTGCGGAGTGCGAGGCAGTTCACCAAGCGACGACGAGGGTGAACCGGCGCAGGCCGCGAGCATGGCAGCGAGGCAGAGAAGGAGGAGTGGGCGTAAGCAGGCCATTGGTTGTTCGTTCCTGAAAGCACTGGCGGTGGATTGTACCCAAGCACTGGAGTGGCCGCGATGCTGCGGCGGTGAATCGGGCTACAATGCGCATTTCCGTGACGGAGGTAAGCCCTTGTGACTGCCAGTGATGGTGCGAATTCCGGGGTAGGCACGCTTTATGTCGTCGCTACGCCAATTGGCAATCTTGAAGACATCAGCGCCCGGGCGCTGCGCGTACTGAAAGAGGTGTCATTGATTGCTGCGGAAGACACCCGGCACTCGTCCCGTTTGCTTGCGCATTTTGGCATCCAAACGCCTTTGGCCGCCTGTCACGAGCACAACGAGCGTGAAGAGGGCGGGCGATTCCTCGGTCGGCTACAGGCCGGGGAGAATATTGCGCTGATTTCCGATGCAGGTACGCCCTTGATATCTGATCCGGGCTATCACCTAGTGCGTCAGGCGCGTGCTGCGGGTGTTGCCGTGGTTCCCGTACCGGGCGCTTGCGCGCTGATCGCCGCGTTATCGGCGGCTGGCTTGCCGTCGGATCGGTTCATTTTCGAAGGCTTCCTGCCTGCCAAGGCCGCTGCTCGCCGCGCTCGTCTGGAGACGCTGAAGGAAGAGCCGCGCACACTGATTTTCTATGAGGCGCCGCACCGGATACTCGAATCGCTCCGCGATTTCGAGGATGTGTTTGGCGGTGGCCGAGTCGCTGTGCTGGGGCGTGAGTTGACCAAAACGTTCGAAACGCTGAAAGGCCTGCCGTTGGGCCAACTGCGAGCTTGGGTCGAGGCTGACAGTAACCAGCAGCGTGGCGAGTGTGTCGTGCTGGTCGAGGGTTGGCATGCACCGCAGGATGAAAGTGCGGTGAGCGCAGAATCACTTCGAGTGCTTGATCTGCTCTTGGCTGAAATGCCGCTCAAGCGGGCGGCAGCCATAGCGGCGGAGATCACCGGTGTGCGCAAGAACCTGCTCTACCAGGCAGCGCTGGAGCGAAAATAGATCGCGGCTGGCCTTGTACTTTCGGGCAGTGAGCTTGCAGGTGGCGGCTTGCGACGATACTCTGGCGCCTGGAGAGTCGATCGGACAGTCGCTGTCTCTTTTTGTTCCGGCAAGAAGGGAGGGAGGAAAGTCCGGGCTCCATAGGGCGAAGTGCCAGGTAACGCCTGGGAGGCGTGAGCCTACGGAAAGTGCCACAGAAAATAACCGCCTAAGCGTTTCGGCGCCGGTAAGGGTGAAAAGGTGTGGTAAGAGCGCACCGCACGGCTGGCAACAGTCCGTGGCTAGGTAAACCCCACTTGGAGCAAGACCAAATAGGGATCCATTGGCGTGGCCCGCGCTGGATCCGGGTAGGTTGCTAGAGGCAGTCAGCGATGGCTGTCGTAGAGGAATGGCTGTCCTCGACAGAACCCGGCTTACAGATCGACTCTCCTTCTTTACTTCCCCTCCGTAAGACCCGTTTTTAATTCCGAAAGATTCTTGCTCTTAACAAAGCACTTTAACTTTGTTCGGTAAGCGCTTGCGCATCATGACAAGCATCTTTCTGACTTCCCGTAGTTCTGTCCGCATCTCCCATTAGCGTCGCTAAATTGCCGCTCCGTAAGGCTTTTTCCCTTCCGGCTCGCCTTGACGGTGGGGCGGCTGCGTTTCTATAGTGCGCACAAGTGGTAGGAAGTGGCAGAAAGTGGGTAAATATGGGCATGGATAGCTAATTTAGGGGAAGCGCAGCCGTGTTTCGCGGAGCTAACGCCATCAGTCTCGACGCCAAAGGCCGGCTAGCCATGCCCAGCCGGTATCGCGACGAGCTGAATTCCCGTGGTGATGGCCAGCTGATTATCACGATCGATGCCGTAGACCGCTGCCTTTGTATCTATCCCCTGCCCGAGTGGGAGCTCATCGAAGCGAAGCTTCGCGAATTGCCGTCTCTTCGTGAGGAGGCGCGTCGTCTGCAGCGGCTGCTGATCGGCAATGCGGTCGATCTGGAGATGGACGGCAGCGGTCGCGTAGTGGTGCCGCCGCGTCTTCGTGAATACGCCCGGCTGGACAAGCGCGCGATGCTCGTCGGGCAACTGAACAAGTTTCAACTGTGGAACGAGGACGACTGGAGCGCGATTTCTGACGCGGACCTGGCGGCTATCAAGCAACCCGGCGGTCTGCCGGAAGAACTACGTGACCTTATCCTGTGAACCAGATCAGCAGCCTGCGACATATCACCGTGTTGCTCGACGAAGCCGTCGCGGCGCTGAGCGTGCGTCCGGATGGGCGCTATCTGGATGGAACATTCGGTCGCGGCGGCCACAGCCGCTTGCTACTGCAGCAGCTCGGCCCTGATGGCCAATTGCTGGGCTTCGACAAGGACCCGTTAGCCATCGCTACGGGGCAAGCACTGGCGGCCGAGGACGGCCGCTTTGTCGTTGTGCAGAGAAGTTTTGCCGAGCTGGGCGAGGAAGTCTCGCAACGCGGCTGGGCCGGGACTGTCAGCGGCGTTTTGCTGGATCTTGGTGTCTCGTCGCCGCAGCTGGATGATGCGGAGCGTGGGTTCAGTTTCCTCAATGATGGTCCGCTGGACATGCGTATGGACCCCAGTCGTGGTCTCAGCGCCGCGGAATGGATCGCCCAGGCGGACGAGGAAGAAATCGCGCGGGTATTCAAAGAATACGGCGAAGAGCGTTTTGCCAAGCGCATGGCGCGTGCTGTGGTACAGCGCCGCGCAGAAGCGCCGTTCGAACGTACAGCTGATCTTGCCAAGGTGCTGACCGAGGCCAATCCCGCCTGGGAGAAGGGCAAGAATCCGGCAACGCGGGCCTTTCAGGGGTTGCGCATCTACATCAACAACGAGCTGGGCGATCTGGAGCGCGGCCTCGATGCTGCGCTGGAAGCGCTGGAGGTGGGCGGTCGGCTGGTCGTCATCAGCTTCCATTCGCTGGAAGATCGTATCGTCAAGCAGTTCATGCGCCGTCACGCAAAGGGTGAGGCGGACAAGTTGCCGCGCGATCTGCCGATCATCCCGAAGGCGTTCGAGCCACGGCTGAAGCTGCTCGGCAAGCCCCAGTATGCTTCGGACGCCGAGGTCAAGGCCAACCCGCGTTCCCGCAGCGCCGTGATGCGCGTGGCGGAGAAGCTACGGTGAGCCGTATGTTGCGATCCATGCCCAACGGCAGCCTGCTGATGCTGGTGCTGTTCGTTGGCGTTTTGCTGTCGGCGATTGCTGTCGCTTACTGTGCGCATTGGAATCGCCAGCTGCTCAACGAGCTTTACGGTGAGCTCAGCGTGCGAGACAAGGCGCAGGCAGAGTGGGGGCGCTTGATCCTCGAGCAGAGCACCTGGACGGCTCACAGCCGCATCGAAACGCTGGCGACCGAGCAGCTGCGCATGCATATCCCCGCGGCTGCAGACGTCAGGCTGGTGAAGCCATGATGAATCTTCAGGGCGCGCTCTATCCATGGCGTTTTCGCATCGTACTGACGCTGCTGGCGCTGCTCGTGGGGGCGATCTCCTGGCGTATCGTGGACCTTCAGGTGATGGACCAAGGCTTCCTCAAGGGGCAGGGGGATGCGCGCAGCGTTCGGCATATCCCGATTCCGGCGCACCGTGGCCTGATCACCGACCGTAACGGCGAGCCTCTTGCGGTGAGCACGCCGGTGACAACGCTCTGGGGTAATCCGAAAGAGCTGCAGGCGGCACGCGCGCGCTGGCCCGAGCTGGCCAAGGCGCTGGGGCAGGATGCCGCGACTCTTAGCGAGCGTCTGCAGGCGCAGGCGTCCCGTGAGTTCATCTATCTGGTACGCGGCCTGACCCCTGAGCAGGGGCAGGACATACTCGACCTGAAGATCCCGGGGGTTTATGCCCAGGAAGAGTTCCGTCGTTTCTATCCGGCTGGCGAAGTGGCCGCGCATGTAGTGGGCTTCACCGACATCGATGATCGTGGGCGCGAAGGCATGGAGCTCGCCTATGACGAGTGGCTTGCTGGCGTGCCGGGCAAGCGTCAGGTGCTCAAGGACCGCCGCGGACGCCTGATCAAGGATGTCCAGGTAACGAAGAACGCCAAGGCGGGCAAGGCCATGGCGTTGTCGATCGACCTTCGACTGCAGTACCTCGCGCATAGCGAGCTGCGCAATGTCGTACATGAGTACGGAGCCAAGGCCGCCAGCCTGGTGATGGTCGACGTCAAGACCGGCGAAATCCTCGCCATGGCCAACCAGCCCACCTACAACCCGAACAATCGTCGCAACTTGCAGCCGGCTGCCATGCGCAATCGCGCCATGATCGACGTCTTCGAGCCGGGCTCGACGGTCAAGCCGTTCAGCATTGCCGCCGCGCTGGGCACTGGCAAATATCAGCCGGATTCAGTCGTCAACACGCTACCCGGCTGGATGCGCATTGGCCGTTACACCATCCGCGACGTTTCCCGCGGCGGCATGCTTTCGTTGACCGGCATCCTGATGAAGTCGAGCAACGTGGGTATCAGCAAGATCGCCCTGGATATCGGCGCCGAGCCTGTATATGCCGTGATGCAGCAGGCTGGTTTCGGCCAGGATACCGGGCTCGGCTTCCCAGGCGAGCGGGTGGGCAACCTGCCCAATCACCGCAAATGGCGAGACGCCGAGACCGCATCGTTGGCCTATGGCTATGGCTTGTCGGTGACGGCTGTTCAGCTCGCCCATGCCTATGCGGTGCTGGGTAACCAGGGCTCCAATGTGCCGCTTTCTCTATTGCGCCTGGATCGGGCTCAGGATGGTGTGCAGGTCATCGACAAGCACATTTCCGGCATTGTTCTGCAGATGCTGCGCGCCGTCGTCGAAGAGGAAGGTGGCGGTGGCGCGCGTGCCAAGGTGCCTGGCTATCAGGTAGGCGGCAAGAGCGGTACCGCGAAGAAGATCTCCGGCACCGGCGGCTATACCAAGGACGCCTATCGCTCGTTCTTTGCTGGGGTTGCGCCGCTTTCCAATCCGCGGATCGCCGCGGTGGTCGTCGTGGATGAGCCAAGCAAGGGTCAGTACTACGGCGGTCTGGTTGCGGCGCCGGTATTCGGCAAGGTCATGGCCCGTGCCCTGCGGCTGATGAACGTTGCACCGGACAATCTGCCGCCGCCTGCCGAGCTGCAGACTGCCGAAGCGGCAAAAGGCAAGGGAGGGCGCATCTGATGCCGATGCCATTGAATCACCTGCTGCCTCAGGCTGGCAGCGATGTGCTGATCCGCGAACTCACGCTCGACAGTCGCAAGGTCCGCGGCGGCGATCTGTTCCTGGCGGTACCGGGCTTGCAGTTCGACGGCCGAGATCACGCGCAGGATGCCATCGCTCGCGGTGCTGCTGCGGTTGCATATGAGGCGGAAGGCCTCGTTCAGCCCTTGGTCGGCGAGGCTGTGATGGTGCCCGTGCAGCATCTGGCCAGCCAGCTGTCGGCAATTGCCGGACGCTTTTACGGCGAGCCGAGCCGCAACATGCGCCTGGTCGGCGTCACCGGGACCAACGGCAAGACCAGCGTCAGTCAGCTGATCGCCCAGGCGCTCGACCGTCTCGGTGAGCCCTGCGGCATCATCGGTACGCTGGGCACCGGCTTCCATGGTCAGCTGGAGTTGGGACGACATACCACTCCGGACGCGATCGGCGTGCAGGCGACATTGGCCAACCTGAAGCAGGAAGGCGCGCGTGCGGTGGCGATGGAGGTGTCGTCCCATGGTTTGGATCAGGGGCGCGTCGCTGCACTGGATTTCGATGTCGCCGTGTTCACCAACCTGTCGCGTGATCACCTCGATTACCACGGCACCATGGAGGCCTACGGGGCCGCCAAGGCGCGCCTGTTCAACGTGCCCGGCCTGCGCTGCCGGGTCATCAATCTCGACGATGGCTTCGGTCGTGCGCTGGCCGGCGAAGATCGCGAGTCGCGGCTGATTACCTACAGCCTGGAGGACCCCTCGGCGTACCTCTACTGCGCCGAGGCCCGGCTCGATGACGACGGCATCCATGCGCGTCTGATCACGCCGCAGGGCGAGCGCTCCATGCGCAGCCCGTTGCTGGGGCGCTTCAATGTGAGCAATGTGCTGGCTGCCGTTGGGGCTCTGCTCGGGATGGACTATGCGCTGGATGAAATCCTCGCGGTGCTGCCAGAGCTGGAGGGCCCTGCTGGACGCATGCAGCGCCTCGGCGGCGGCGACCATCCGCTGATCGTCGTCGACTATGCGCATACGCCCGATGCCCTTGAAAAAGTCCTGACTGCGCTGCGTCCGCATGCGCGTGGCCGGCTGCTCTGCCTGTTCGGTTGTGGTGGCGACCGTGACACCGGCAAGCGGCCACTGATGGCCGAGGTGGCCGAGCGGCTGGCCGATGGCATCGTGGTTACCGATGACAATCCGCGCAACGAGGCGCCGGAACGCATTGTCGAGGATATCCGGTCAGGTTTCGTCAATCCTGCGGCGGCGACGTTCGCTCATGGCCGCGCTCAGGCGATTGCCGGCCTGATAGCGACAGCCCACGCCGAGGATGTCGTGGTTCTCGCTGGCAAAGGCCATGAGGACTATCAGGAGATCCGCGGCGAGCGCCTGCCGTTCTCCGACATAGAAGAAGCCTGCAAGGCACTTTCCATCTGGGAGAAACCCAATGCTTGACGCGATGCGCCTGAGCGAGCTGCAGCAGCCGTTGTCTGGCCGCCTGGTTGGGGCGGATGTCAGCTTCGCAGCGGTCAGTACCGATAGCCGGGCGATCGAGCCGGGCCAGCTGTTCATCGCATTGACCGGGCCCCGTTTCGATGGACACGCCTATCTGGCAGATGTCGCTGCAAAAGGTGCCGTCGCTGCGCTCGTCGAGCGTGAAATCGAGACCTCAACGCTGCCTCAGTTGGTCGTCGCCGATACCCGTCTGGCGCTCGGACTGCTGGGTGCCAGCAATCGCAACGCCTTCAACGGGCCGGTTGCCGCGATCACCGGCTCCAGCGGCAAGACCAGCGTCAAGGAAATGCTCGCCAGCATTCTGCGTAGCGCGTACGGACAGAACGCCGTGCTGGCGACTCGCGGCAATCTCAATAACGATCTGGGCGCGCCACTGACGCTGCTCGAGCTGTGCGACGAGCACCGTGCTGCGGTTATCGAACTCGGCGCGTCGCGGCCAGGTGACATCGCCTACACCGTGAAGCTGGTGCGTCCGGATGTCAGTCTGATCACCAACGCCGGGAGCGCCCATGTCGGTGAGTTCGGTGGCCCGCACAAGATCGTCGAAGCCAAAGGCGAGATTCTCGACGGTTTGAGTGAAAGCGGCATTGCCGTGCTGAATCGTGATGACAAGGCCTACCCGATCTGGGCCGAGCGTGTCGCCGGCAAGCGCATCGTTTCGTTTGGTCTGGACAACCCGCTTGCCGATTTCTCCGCCGGTTCGATCGCCTACGATCAGCGCGGTTGCCCGAGCTTCGTGCTGACTGGCCCGCTGGGCAATCTTCGCATCCAGCTCAATCTGCTCGGCCGGCACAACGTCGCCAACGCCTTGGCGGCAGCCGCGGCGGCTTATGCGCTGGGTGTCGACGCCGATGCCGTGGTTGCCGGGTTGCAGCAGCTGCAGCCGGTAAAGGGCCGCGCTGTGGCGCAGATGCTGGCCAATGGCGTGCGTCTGATCGACGACAGCTACAACGCCAATCCGGCATCAATCTGCGCCGCGATCGACGTGCTGGCCAGCTTCGCCGGGCGCACCATCCTGGTATTGGGTGACATGGGCGAGCTGGGCGAGTGGGCTGAACAGGGCCATCGCGAAGTAGGCGCGTACGCGGTAGGCAAGGTCGACACCCTCTATGCGGTAGGGCCGCTGATGGCTCATGCGGTTCAGGCGTTCGGTCCCGGGGCGCGGCATTTTGCCGACCAGGCCAGCCTCATCGACAGCCTGCGTGCCGAACAGGGCAGCGGCACCACCATTCTGATCAAGGGCTCGCGTAGCGCGGCGATGGACAAAGTCGTCGATGCGCTCGCCGGGCCATCCATGGAGAAACACTGATGCTGCTGCTGCTCGCCGAGTATCTGCAACAGTTCCACAAGGGCTTCGCGGTCTTCCAGTACCTGTCGCTGCGTGGAATTCTCGGCGTACTCACTGCGCTCGTGCTGTCGCTGTGGATGGGCCCCTGGCTGATCCGCACGCTGCAGCTGCGCCAGATCGGGCAGTCGGTGCGTACCGATGGGCCACAGTCTCACCTGTCGAAATCCGGCACGCCAACCATGGGCGGCGCGCTGATCCTCAGCGCCATCGGCATCAGTACGTTGCTATGGGCCGACCTGTCCAACCGCTACGTGTGGGTCGTGCTGGCGGTGACCTTGCTGTTCGGTGCCATCGGCTGGGTCGATGACTACCGCAAGGTGATCGAGAAGAATTCCCGCGGGCTGCCTAGTCGCTGGAAGTACTTCTGGCAGTCGGTGTTCGGTCTTGGCGCCGCCGTCTTCCTTTATATGACCGCGCAGACCCCGGTCGAAACCACGCTGATCCTGCCGCTGCTGAAGAATATCGAGATCCCGCTGGGAATCGGCTTCGTGGTGCTGACCTATTTCGTCATCGTCGGTTCGAGCAATGCGGTCAATCTCACCGACGGACTGGATGGTCTGGCGATCATGCCGACGGTGATGGTCGGCGGCGGCCTGGGCATCTTCTGCTATCTGTCCGGCAACGTGAATTTCGCCGAGTACCTGTTGATCCCGTATATCCCGGGCGCTGGCGAACTGATCGTGTTCTGCGGCGCGCTGATCGGTGCCGGCCTTGGCTTCCTCTGGTTCAACACCTATCCGGCACAGGTTTTCATGGGCGATGTCGGCGCACTGGCGCTGGGCGCCGCGTTGGGCACCATTGCGGTGATCGTTCGCCAGGAAGTGGTGCTGTTCATCATGGGCGGTGTGTTCGTGATGGAAACCCTGTCGGTGATGATCCAGGTCGCCAGCTTCAAGCTGACCGGCAAGCGTGTGTTCCGCATGGCGCCGATCCATCACCATTTCGAACTCAAAGGCTGGCCCGAACCTCGGGTAATCGTGCGCTTCTGGATCATTACCGTGATTCTGGTGCTCGTTGGCCTCGCCACCCTGAAGTTGAGGTAATCAAGAGTGCTCATCGCTTCCGACCAGTTCCGCATCGTTGTCGGCCTCGGCAAGAGCGGCATGTCCCTGGTACGCCATCTGGCGCGCCGCGGCCTGCCGTTTGCCGTTGCCGATACTCGTGCGAACCCACCGGAACTGGCGACGCTCAAGGCCGAATACCCGGACGTGCAGGTGCGCTGTGGCGAGCTGGATGTAGAGTTCCTCTGCGCTGCCAGCGAGTTGCTGGTGAGCCCGGGGCTCGCGGTCAGCACTCCGGCACTGCAGGAAGCGGCCGCCCGCGGCGTCAAGCTGTCAGGCGATATCGAACTGTTCGCCCGCGAAGCCAAAGCCCCGATCATTGCGATCACCGGTTCCAATGCCAAGAGCACTGTGACCACGCTGGTCGGCGAGATGGCCGCAGCGGCCGGCCGCAAGGTGGCGGTCGGCGGTAACCTCGGTACACCGGCACTCGACCTGCTTGCTGATGATGTCGAACTCTATGTCCTGGAACTGTCCAGCTTCCAGTTGGAAACCACCGGGCAGCTCAACGCTGAGGTGGCGACCTGCCTGAATATCAGCGAAGACCACATGGATCGCTACAGCGGGCTGCCGGCTTACCATCAGGCCAAGCATCGGATCTTCCGCGGCGCTCGGCAGGTGGTGGTCAATCGCGACGATCGCCTTAGCCGTCCACTGATAGGCGACGAAGTGCCTACCTGGACGTTCGGCCTTGGCAAGCCTGATTTCAAGGGCTTCGGACTGTTCGAAGAGAAGGGCGAAAAGTACCTGGCATTCCAGTTCGAAGCGCTGATGCCGGTTCGCGAACTGAAGATGCGTGGCGCGCACAATCAATCCAACGCGCTGGCCGCGCTGGCGCTGGGGCATGCGGTTGGTCTGCCGTTCGCGCCAATGCTCGAAACCCTGCGTCGGTTCACCGGGTTGCCGCACCGCTGCCAATGGGTGGGACAGCGTGGCGACGTCAGCTACTACGACGATTCCAAGGCGACCAATGTCGGCGCGGCGCTGGCCGCGATCGAAGGCCTGGGCGCCGATATCGACGGCAAGCTGGTGCTGATTGCCGGTGGCGACGGCAAGGGTGCGGATTTCTCAGGATTGCGCGCACCGGTCGCACGTTACTGCCGTGCCGTGGTGTTGCTCGGCCGCGACGCGCAGCGTCTGGCCGACACGCTGGACGATGCGACGACGCTACTGCATGTGGCCAGTCTGGAAGAAGCGGTGCGGCGTGCCGCCGACTGCGCCGAGGCGGGCGATGCGGTACTGCTCTCGCCGGCTTGTGCCAGCCTGGACATGTTCAAGAATTTCGAAGAGCGCGGCCGTTTGTTTGCCGCTGCGGTGGAGGCGCTCAGCTGATGCTCGCCTTCCTGCGCAACGCACCTTCACCCTTGTTTGGCCGCCGTGGCGTGGATCTGGACTTCCCCATGCTTGCCGGTTGCCTGGCGTTGCTCGGTCTGGGGCTGGTGATGATCACCTCGGCTTCCTCCGAGGTCGCCGCGGTCAATTCCGGCAGTCCGCTGTACCACATGATTCGTCACCTGATCTATGTGCTGCTCGGCCTCGGTGCCGCTGCCGCGATGTTGCTCGTGCCGCTTTCGGTCTGGCAGCGGCTGGACTGGATGCTGTTGCTGGCGGCATTCGGGCTGTTGATCCTGGTGCTGCTGCCAGGGATCGGCCGCGAGGTGAACGGCTCCATGCGCTGGATCGGTTTCGGTGCATTCAACGTGCAACCGTCAGAACTGGCCAAGGTTTTCGTGGTGATCTACCTGGCCGGATATCTGGTGCGTCGCCAGGAGGAAGTTCGCGAGAGCCTGTGGGGCTTCGCCAAGCCGTTCCTGGTGCTGCTGCCGATGGCGTTCCTGCTACTGATGGAGCCGGACTTCGGCGCCACGGTGGTGATGATGGGCGCTGCAGTGGCCATGCTGTTTCTTGGTGGCGTAGGCATGATCCGCTTCAGCCTGCTGGTGATCGCCGCGGTCGGAGCGGTGGTAGTGCTGGTGCAGACCCAGGAGTATCGCCTGCAGCGTCTGATCACCTTCACTGACCCCTGGGCCGATCAGTACGGTGCCGGCTACCAGCTGACCCAGGCGCTGATCGCCTTCGGGCGTGGCGAGTGGTTCGGCGTCGGCCTCGGTAACAGCGTGCAGAAGCAGTTCTACCTGCCGGAAGCGCATACCGACTTCGTCTTCTCGGTGCTGGCCGAGGAGCTGGGCATGGTCGGTGCGCTGGCGACCATCGCCCTGTTTGCCTTCGTCGGCGTGCGAGCCCTCTACATCGGCCTCTGGGCAGAGAAGGCCCGACAGTTCTTCGCCGCCTATGTCGCCTGGGGCCTGGCGTTCCTCTGGCTCGGTCAGTTCCTCATCAATGTCGGGGTGAATGTCGGCCTGCTACCGACCAAGGGCCTGACGCTGCCATTCCTCAGCTACGGCGGTAGTTCGCTGGTGGTGACCTGCGCCAGCATGGCGCTGCTGCTGCGTATCGAGTGGGAGAGTCGCACCGTGCTCGGCAGCGAGGACACCGAGTTCGATGAAGCGGATTTTGCCGAGCCGCCGAGCAAGGAGGTCGCTCATGGCCGCTAATGTGCTGATCATGGCGGGCGGCACCGGTGGTCACGTCTTCCCGGCACTGGCCTGCGCGCGCGAGTTCCAGGCGCGTGGCTATTCCGTGCATTGGCTCGGCACCCCACGCGGCATCGAAAACGAGCTGGTCCCGGCCGCGGGGCTGCCACTGCATCTGATTCAGATCAGCGGCTTGCGCGGCAAGAACCTCGCCTCGCTGATCAAGGCACCGCTGCAGCTGGTCCGCTCGCTGTTCCAGGCTCGCCGCATTATTCGCGAGCTGCGTCCGGTGTGCGTGCTGGGGCTGGGCGGCTACGTCACCGGTCCGGGTGGTCTGGCGGCCAAGCTGGCCGGTGTGCCACTGGTGATTCACGAGCAGAACGCGGTGGCCGGCACCGCCAACCGCAGCCTGGTGCCGCTGGCGAGTCGTGTCTGCGAAGCCTTTCCGGATACCTTCAAGGCCAGCGCCAAGCGCCGCACCACCGGCAATCCTGTACGTGAAGAGCTTTTTCTGGAAACCCCTCGCGACACCCTTATTGGTCGCCGGCCCCGTCTGTTGGTGCTGGGCGGCAGCCTGGGTGCCGAACCGTTGAACAAGCTGTTGCCTGCCGCGTTGGCCCAACTGCCGGTGGAGCTGCGTCCGGAAGTGTTCCATCAGGCCGGGAAGCAGCACGCCGAGCTGACTACGCAGCGCTACGCAGAAGCTGCGGTCGAGGCCGAGGTCGCACCTTTCATCAAGGATATGGCGCGCGCCTATGCCTGGGCCGATCTGGTGATCTGCCGTGCCGGTGCGCTCACCGTCTGCGAGCTGGCCGCCGCTGGCCTGCCGTCGTTCCTGGTGCCGTTGCCCCACGCGATCGACGATCACCAGACACGCAATGCCGAATATCTGGCGAAGGAGGGCGCTGCCGTTCTTCTGCCACAAGCCAAGACTGATGCGGCCGCGCTCGCCGCTCAGCTGACCGAGGTAATGATGCAGCCGGAAAAACTCAAGGCCATGGGGGCCACTGCGCGCCGCCTGGCCCGGCCCGACGCCACCCGCAGCGTGGTCGAAATCTGCCTGGAGGTGGCCCATGGCTAAGTCTCCCGCCGCGGTGAAAGCGGAAGTACGCCGCATGCGCCGCATTCGCCGCATCCACTTCGTCGGTATCGGCGGGGTTGGCATGTGCGGCATCGCCGAGGTGTTGCTCAATCTCGGCTACGAGGTTTCCGGTTCCGATCTCAAGGAATCTGCCAGTACCGACCGCCTGCAGAGTTTCGGGGCGCAGATCTTCATCGGCCATCAGGCCGGTAATGTCGCTGGCGCTGACGTGCTGGTAGTGTCCAGCGCCGTCAACTCGGCCAACCCGGAAGTCGCCCTGGCGCTCGAGCAGCGCATCCCGGTCGTACCGCGCGCGGAGATGCTGGCCGAGCTGATGCGCTATCGCCACGGCATTGCCGTTGCCGGCACTCATGGCAAGACCACCACTACCAGCCTGCTGGCTTCGGTATTTGCTGCCGGCGGGCTTGATCCAACCTTCGTCATCGGCGGTCGCCTGACCGCGGCCGGGACCAACGCCCAGCTGGGTAGCAGCCGTTACCTTATCGCCGAGGCGGACGAGAGCGATGCCAGCTTCCTCCACCTGCAGCCGATGGTGGCGGTGGTGACCAACATCGACGCCGACCATATGAGCACCTATGGCGGCGACTTCGGCAAGCTGAAGAAGACCTTCGTCGAGTTCCTGCACAACCTGCCGTTCTACGGGCTGGCCGTGCTTTGTGTCGACGATCCGGTGGTGCGCGAGATCATTCCGCAGATCGGCCGGCCCACCACTACCTACGGTTTCAGCGAAGATGCGGACGTGCGCGCCATCAACGTTCGCCAGGAAGGCATGCGTACCTACTTCACCGTGCTGCGCGACGGCTGCGAGCCGCTGGACGTGTCGGTGCACATGCCTGGCAATCACAACGTGCTCAACGCCCTGGCGACGATCGCCATTGCCACCGACGAAGGCATCGACGACGAGGCCATCATCCAGGGCCTGGCCGAGTTCGCTGGCGTCGGCCGTCGCTTTCAGGTCTATGGTGACCTGCCGGTCGAGAATGGCAGCGTGATGCTGGTCGACGACTACGGCCACCATCCGCGTGAGGTGGCTGCGGTGATCAAGGCCGTACGTGGCGGCTGGCCGGAGCGGCGCCTGGTGATGGTCTACCAGCCTCATCGTTACAGCCGTACTCGTGACCTCTACGACGATTTCGTGCAGGTACTGGGCGAATCCAACGTGCTGCTGCTGATGGAGGTCTACCCGGCCGGTGAAGACCCGATTCCCGGCGCCGACAGCCGCCAGCTGTGCCACAGCATCCGCCAGCGCGGGCAGCTCGATCCGATCTATGTCGAGCGTGGCGTCGACCTGGCGCCGCTGGTCAAGCCGCTGCTGCGCGCTGGCGACATCCTGCTCTGCCAGGGCGCCGGCGATATCGGCGGACTGGCGCCGCAACTGCTGAGAAGCCCGCTGTTCGGTGGCGATGGCTCCACGAGGAAACCCCAATGAGCGCCCTGCATTCGATTCGTGATCCGAAAACGTTCGGCCGCGTCGCCGTACTCTTCGGCGGCAAGAGCGCCGAACGCGAAGTCTCCCTGAAATCCGGCGCCGCAGTGCTTGCCGCCTTGCAGGAAGCAGGTGTGGACGCCTTTGGCATCGATGCGGGTGACGATCTGCTGCAGCGCCTGAGCAACGAACCGATCGATCGTGCCTTCATCGTCCTGCACGGCCGTGGCGGTGAGGACGGCAGCATGCAGGGACTGCTGGAGTGCGCGGGCATTCCCTACACCGGCAGCGGCATCCTGGCCTCGGCGCTGGCCATGGACAAGCTGCGCACCAAACAGGTCTGGCAGAGCCTTGGCCTGCCAACGCCGCAACATGCCGTGCTGGCTAGCGAGGGCGATTGCCGGGCTGCGGCCGAAACGCTCGGCTTTCCACTGATCGTCAAGCCGGCGCATGAAGGCTCGAGCATTGGCATGGCCAAGGTTGGTGCACTCGCCGAACTGATTGACGCGTGGCGTGCTGCCAGTAGCTACGACTCGCAAGTGCTGGTCGAGCAGTGGATCCAGGGCCCGGAGTTCACCGTGGCCGTGTTGCATGGCCAGGTGCTGCCGCCGATTGGCCTGGGCACACCGCACAGCTTCTACGACTACGACGCCAAGTACCTCGCGTCCGATACCCAATACCGGATTCCCTGCGGCCTGGACGCCGCGCGTGAAGACGAGCTCAAGGCTCTCTCGGCCCGCGCCTGTGAGGCGGTCGGTATCCGCGGTTGGGCGCGGGTCGATGTCATGCAGGACGCCGCCGGAAATTTCTGGCTGCTGGAAGTGAATACCGTGCCCGGCATGACCGATCACAGCCTGGTGCCGATGGCGGCACGCGCTGCTGGGCTGGATTTCCAGCAGCTGGTTCTGAGCATTCTCGATGACAGCCTCGAGGCGGGGAGCTAGCCATGATCGCCACGCTGCGCCATTCGCAACCCGCTAGCGGCCGCGCTTCACGCAAGCCCGCGCAACGGGGTGCGAGCCGCCTGGTGCAACCGCAGCCGCTGTCGCAGCGCCTGCCAAAGCTGAACTTCGCCGGGCTTAAGCGTTTCGTCTGGCCGGTGCTGCTGGTCGGGCTGGCGGTCGGTTTGTACGAGCTGGGTGAGCGCCTGCTGCCCTACGCCGATCGGCCGATCGCCAAGGTCAGCGTGCAGGGCGAGCTGGGCTATGTCAGTCGTGAGGCGGTCCAGCAGCGCATCGCGCCTTTCGTCGAGCAGAGCTTCTTCAAGGTTGATCTGAACGGCATGCGTCACCAACTCGAACAGATGCCATGGATCGCTCATGTCGAAGTTCGCCGCGTCTGGCCGGACCAGGTGATGGTGCGTCTGGATGAGCAATTGCCGATCGCCCGTTGGGGCGGTGAAGCATTGCTTAACAATAAAGGACAGGCTTTCTCGCCGGATGACCTGAGCCGATATGAACACTTGCCACATTTATATGGTCCGAAGCGGGCCCAGCAGCGGGTCATGCAGCAGTACCAGATGCTCAGCCAGATGCTGCGTCCGCTGGGGTTCTCCATCTCCCGTCTCGAGTTGCGTGAGCGCGGGAGCTGGTTTCTGACCACCAACCAGGGCATCGAGTTGCTGTTGGGCAGGGACCAGGTTGTAGAAAAAATGCGTCGTTTCACTGCCATCTATCAAAAGGCACTGGAGCAGGAAAGCGAGAAAATCGCACGGATCGATCTGCGCTACGCGAACGGCCTGGCCGTCGCCTGGCATGAGCCGGTCCCGACTGCGACGGATACGACCGTCGCTGCGAGGAATTGAGGAATGAAACACATGTCGAGCGTGCAAAGCGGCAAGATGATCGTCGGCCTGGACATTGGCACCTCCAAGGTAGTGGCACTGGTGGGTGAAGTGACCGCGGACGGCGAGCTGGAGATCGTGGGTATCGGTACCCATCCTTCACGCGGTTTGAAGAAGGGCGTAGTGGTCAATATCGAGTCCACCGTTCAGTCGATCCAGCGCGCTATCGAAGAAGCCCAGCTGATGGCTGGCTGCCGTATCCATTCGGCCTTTGTCGGTCTGGCCGGTAACCATATCCGCAGTCTGAACTCCCACGGCATCGTGGCGATCCGTGATCGCGAGGTCAGCAGCGCCGACCTGGAACGCGTCCTCGATGCCGCCCAGGCCGTGGCAATCCCCGCCGACCAGCGTGTGCTGCACACCCTGCCGCAGGATTATGTGATCGACAATCAGGAAGGCGTACGTGAGCCCCTGGGCATGTCCGGCGTGCGTCTGGAAGCCAAAGTCCACGTGGTCACCTGTGCGGTGAACGCCGCGCAGAATGTCGAGAAGTGCGTGCGTCGCTGCGGCCTCGAGGTCGACGACATCATTCTCGAACAGTTGGCTTCGGCGCATGCCGTGCTGACCGATGACGAGAAAGAGCTGGGCGTCTGCCTGGTGGATATCGGCGGTGGCACCACCGATATCTGCATCTTCACCGAAGGCGCGATCCGCCACACGGCGGTCATCCCGATTGCTGGCGACCAGGTCACCAATGACATCGCCATGGCTCTGCGTACCCCGACCCAGTATGCCGAGGAGATCAAGATTCGCTATGCTTGCGCGCTTGCCAAGCTGGCCGGCGCGGGCGAGACCATCAAGGTCCCCAGCGTAGGCGATCGCCCGCCGCGCGAACTCTCGCGGCAGGCTCTGGCAGAGGTCGTTGAGCCACGTTATGACGAGCTCTTCACCCTGATCCAGGCCGAACTGCGGCGCAGCGGTTATGAGGATCTGGTCCCGGCCGGGATCGTTCTCACCGGCGGTACAGCGAAGATGGAAGGAGCCGTCGACCTGGCCGAGGAAATCTTTCACATGCCGGTGCGCCTTGGCGTGCCGCACAGCGTCAAGGGACTGAGCGACGTAGTACGTAACCCAATCTATTCGACCGGCGTGGGCCTGCTGTTGTACGGACTGCACAAGCAGGCCGACGGCATTCCCGTACCCGGTATCGGCAGTTTCGCCGAAGAATCAAAGACATCTGTTCTGGATCGGCTCAAAGGCTGGATTCAGGGCAATTTTTAAGCAGTGCGCTGTAAAACCAAAACTAGAAAGCTGGAAGGAGAGAGGGAAATGTTCGAACTCGTAGATCATACCCCGCAAAGTGCAGTCATCAAGGTCATCGGTGTCGGTGGCGGTGGCGGCAATGCCGTGAACCATATGGTTCGCAACAACGTCGAAGGCGTCGAATTCATCTGCGCCAACACCGACGCCCAGGCGCTGAAGAAGGTCGAAGCGCGCACCGTGCTGCAGCTCGGCTCCGCCATCACCAAGGGCCTCGGCGCTGGTACCAATCCTGACATCGGCCGCCAGGCCGCGATGGAAGACCGTGAGCGCATCGCCGAAGTGCTGGAAGGTGCGGACATGGTGTTCATCACCACCGGCATGGGCGGCGGTACCGGTACCGGTGCTGCCCCGATCATCGCTTCGGTCGCCAAGGAAATGGGCATCCTGACCGTGGCCGTGGTCACCCGTCCGTTCCCCTTCGAAGGCCGTCGCCGCATGCAGGTTGCCGATGAGGGCATCCGTGCGCTGTCCGAGTGTGTTGACTCGCTGATCACCATTCCCAACGAGAAGCTGCTGACCATTCTCGGCAAGGACGCCAGCCTGCTGGCAGCCTTCGCCAAGGCGGACGACGTGCTGGCTGGTGCGGTCCGTGGCATCTCCGACATCATGCAGCGTCCAGGCCTGATGAACGTCGACTTCGCTGACGTGAAAACTGTCATGGGCGAAATGGGCATGGCGATGATGGGCACCGGTTGCTCGACCGGCCCCAACCGTGCTCGCGAAGCGACCGAAGCCGCTATCCGCAACCCGCTGCTGGAAGACGTCAACCTGCAGGGCGCACGTGGCATTCTGGTCAATATCACGGCTGGTCTGGACCTGTCGCTGGGCGAATACGCCGCAGTGGGTGAAATCATCGAAGCCTTCGCGTCCGATGAAGCCACCGTCAAGGTCGGTGCTGTCATCGATCCGGACATGGCCGATGAGCTGCATGTCACCGTTGTCGCCACCGGTCTCGGCCCGCGCAACGAAAAGCCGGTCAAGGTCGTCGACAATACCGTGCAGACCACCGTTGCCACTTCCGCCGCTCCGGCCCCGCGTCAGCATGAGCAGGCCGCAGTGAACTATCGGGACCTGGAGCGCCCGACCGTGATGCGTAATCAGGCGCATGCAGCTGCTACTGCAGCCAAGCTGAACCCTCAGGAAGATCTGGATTATCTGGATATTCCTGCGTTTCTGCGTCGTCAGGCCGATTGATTGAAGTTATCAGGAGTATTGTTGTGATTGGTGTTCAGCAAAGTGGGCTTCTGCTATTATCGCCCCCAATTGTTGAAAACTATTCGCAACTAGTGCTATAGCGAAGCAAAAGGCCATGATCAGACAACGCACCCTGAAGAACATCATTCGCGCCACCGGCGTCGGCTTGCATTCGGGAGAGAAGGTTTATCTCACCCTGAAACCGGCACCGGTGGACACCGGAATCGTGTTCTGTCGCACCGACCTCAACCCGCCCGTGGAGATTCCCGCGCGGGCCGAGAACGTTGGCGAAACCACCATGTCCACGACGCTGGTCAATGGTGACGTCAAGGTCGACACAGTGGAGCATCTGCTGTCGGCAATGGCCGGCCTGGGGATCGACAATGCCTACGTCGAACTCTCCGCGTCGGAAGTGCCGATCATGGACGGCAGCGCCGGGCCATTCGTATTCCTGATTCAATCCGCCGGCCTGCAGGAGCAGGACGCCCACAAGAAGTTCATCCGTATCAAGCGTGAAGTGACGGTCGAGGAGGGTGACAAGCGCGCTACCTTCCTGCCCTTCGACGGCTTCAAGGTGAGCTTCGAGATCGATTTCGATCACCCGGTTTTCAAGGGTCGCACCCAGACTGCCAGTGTGGATTTCTCGAGCACTTCCTTCGTCAAGGAAGTCAGCCGTGCACGTACCTTCGGGTTCATGCGCGACATCGAGTTCCTCCGCTCGCACAATCTGGCGCTCGGCGGCAGTGTTGAGAACGCCATCGTGGTGGACGAAACCAGTGTGCTCAACGAAGACGGTCTGCGTTATGAAGACGAATTCGTGAAGCACAAGATTCTCGATGCCATCGGTGATCTGTACTTGCTGGGCACCAGTCTGATCGGCGAATTCCGCGGCTATAAATCCGGACACGCGTTGAACAACCGCTTACTACGTACCCTGATGGAACAAAAGGATGCGTGGGAACTGGTGACCTTCGATGACCCGCAGACCGCACCGATCTCCTACATGCGTCCGGTGGCAGCCGGCTAAGCTGTACCTCTCTTCCTAAATTTAAGGCCACCCTCGGGTGGCCTTTTTTTATCTCTGTTTCAACCGTTTATACGCCGGTACTGGAGCGTTAAGCGCTCCGCTGTGCAGCCGGTCAGTTCATGCCGTCAAGCAGGCCCGCCAGATCGTCGGCGTGCTCTTCTTCCTGAGCAAGGATGTCCTCGAAGATGCGGCGAGTCGTTGGGTCCTTGTCACCGATGTACTGGACGATCTCGCGGTAGCTATCGATCGCAATGCGCTCGGCGACCAGGTTCTCGAAGACCATGTCACGCAGGCCGTTGCCTTCGGCATATTGCGCGTGAGCGCGCTCGGTGAGGTTGTCCGGATTGAAATCGGGTGCGCCACCGAGTTGCACGATACGCTCGGCGAGCCGGTCGGCGTGTTCCTGTTCCTCGTTGGCGTGCTCGAGGAATTCGGCGGCGGCTACGCTGGATTTGAGGCCGGTGGCCATGTAGTAGTGGCGCTTGTAGCGCAGGTAGCAGACCAGCTCGGTCGCCAGTGCTTCGTTGAGCAGATTGATCACGACTTCGCGGTCGGCGGAATAGCTCTCGGTGACGGCGCCATTCTCGACATGTTGGCGGGCCCGTTCACGCAGGCTCTGTTTGTCGCTCAGTTGTACATAACTCATCGCCATCTCCTGGTCTGGTTTGGCCGCTGTCGCGGTTCTTCACGGTTCGCCATTTGAGATCGGGATGCCGGCGAAAAGTTTAGCCGGCGACGTTTTCCGGCGGCGGAGATTCTGGCTGCGATTGGCCGGGGGCATGATCGTCGATCGGCACCGGCTTGTCCGGGTCTTCACGTTTGGGATTGCTGGGTGACGGCGGCTGCTGATTGGTCATGGTTGTATCTCAGCTGAGAGCCTTCAGTAGCTCATCCTTACGCATCTTCGAGCGGCCGCGAATGTCACGCTCGCGGGCCTTGTCCATTAGCTGGTCGCGGGTCATATCGGTAAGACTTGTACTGGATGACTTCGAGCTGCGCGCTGAGCCCTTGTTGGGCGACTTGCTCTTGCGCGCATCGGCGGCGCGATGGGCCGAATCCTTGCGGTCGGCGCGTTTGGCCGTCTCGCTCTTGCTTTTGCCAGAACCGCCCTTGCGTTCGCCGCCACCGGATTGTTTGTTGACCGTGGCCCAGGCGCGTGCTTCGGCCTCCTTCTCGGGTACGCCACGTTCTTCGTAGCTTTGCTCGATGTGCTCGGCCTTACGCTGTTGTGTGTCGGTGTACTTGGTTTTGTCCCCACGTGGCATGGCGGTCTCCTTTCTAGCGGGCGCGGAGCTCTGACGCGCTCGCGACGCTGCTTTCTGGTCAACCGCGATTATTGACCTGGTTTTCTTCGAGCTGCTTGCAGGTCAGGAAACCCTGGCCGTCCACCCGCCCTGTTCCATCGAAGCTGACGTAGTAGGGCTGCTGCTTGCCGTCATGATTGAGAATGTAGTCGTGGCAGAGGCCGGGCATTGCGGTTCGAGCACTGGTCCTGGAGGGCTCGCCGCCGATCGTCAGCACCCGTGCCTGGGACATACCGTTTTCCACATCGCGAACCAGAGGTTCATCACGGAACGTGATCCGGTCCAGCGGGTTCTGTACGTTGCCGGAACAGCCGACGAGCAACAATGTCGGGACGATGGCGTAAATGGTGCGATTGAACATTTGGAAGCCCTCGGAACGGATAGACGTACCTTTTATGGCCACATGGCGGCCGGCAAGGTTCAATCCGTACGGGGTTAGCCCTCAGATCGGCCAGCCTGGCGCATAGGGTCGTCAGTCACTGTTCAGTCGGGCGTACGCGCCAGATGACGTTGCCCACGTCATCTGCAACCAGCAGTGCGCCTGTCCGGTCAACTGCAACCCCAACCGGTCTGCCCAGAGCTTCGCCCGCCTCGTTGACGAAGCCGGTCAGCACATCTTCTGCCTGGCCGTCGGGCATGCCGTCGCGGAAGGGGACGAAGACCACCTTGTAACCGCTGCGCGGCCTGCGGTTCCAAGAGCCATGCTGACCGACGAAGGCACCATTTCTGTAGCGCTGCGGTAGCAAGCTCCCTTCATAGAACGCCAGGCCGAGCGAAGCGGTGTGTGCACCGAGGGCGTAGTCCGGTACCAGGGCGCGCTCGACCAGATCCGGGCGCTGAGGTTTCACGCGCGTGTCGACGTGCTGGCCGAAGTAGCTGTACGGCCAGCCATAGAATCCGCCGTCCCGGACCGACGTCATGTAGTCGGGTACCAGATCGCTGCCGATCTCGTCGCGTTCGTTGACGGTCGTCCACAGCGAGCCGCTCTCAGGCTGCCAGGCCAGCCCGTTGGGATTGCGCAGGCCTGATGCGAACAGGCGCATGGTCTTGCGCTGCGGGTCGACTTCCAGAATCGCCGCGCGGTTCTCTTCGGCCTGCATGCCGTTCTCGGCTACGTTGCTGTTCGAGCCGCTGGTGACGTACAAGCGCGATCCGTCCGGTCTGGCGACGACATTCTTGGTCCAGTGGTGATTGATCGGCCCGGCAGGTAGATCGATCACCTTCTCGCCGCTAGCGGTGATGCGGATTGCGCCTTGCTCATACGGGAAACGAAGGAGCGCATCGGTGTTGGCTACGTAGAAATCGTTACCGACCAACGCCATGCCGAAAGGGGAGTTGAGGTTGTCCAGAAAAACGGATCGCTGCTCCGGTACGCCGTCGCCATCGCCGTCGCGCAACAGGGTGATGCGGTTGGCGCTGGGGCCACCTGAGCCGGCGCGCGCCATGACTTTCCTGGCGACCCAGCCGCGCAGGCCCTGACTCTGCTCCTTGGGTGGCGCATCACTCTCGGCTACCAGCACATCGCCATTGGGCAGGACATGAAGCCAGCGAGGGTGGTCCAGGCCGCTGGCAAAAGCGTCTACGCGCAAACCTGGCGCTGCTTGTGGCTTTCCACCCTGCGGCCAGCCTTTGGCCGGGGCGATATGCACTGTCGGCAACAGGGTCCGGTTCGGCTCCGGCAGTGTCGGCGCAGGACCATAGCCGGACTCCACCGGGAGCTTTGCGGTTTCGCTGCAACCGGTCAGTGCAAGCAGACCGAAACCTAAGCAGAGAGCCAGAACGCTGCGCATGTTTTCCCCCAGGATCATCGATCCGCAGTCTGCTATGGCGAGCGACCAGCCTGACGGTGCTTGCGTGCGGCGCGCAGTGCCGTGTGACGCTCCAGGCGTGGCATCAGTACGAAGATGGCCAGGGCCAGCAACGTGCTCAGTACGGCGGTGGCTTCGTGTCCAAGGCCGACGGCCACACCGATCGCAGCAGTGAGCCAGATGCCGGCGGCGGTGGTCAGCCCTTTGACGTCCTCCGCGGTGTTGCCTTTGAGGATAGTCCCAGCGCCGAGAAAACCGATGCCGGTTACCAGCCCTTGAATCACGCGCGAAATGTCTTCCGGGGTCATTCCGGCCTGCACCGGCACCAGCACGAACAGAGCGGCCCCGAGCGCCACCAGCATGTGGGTGCGCAGGCCCGCTGCCTTGCGCCGGCGTTCGCGCTCGTAACCGAGCAAGCCACCCAGAACCGATGCGATCAGCAGGCGGCTGCTGACCCGTGTCGCATCTTCCAGGTCGGTGATGTCGGAAAACTCCGAGGCGACGGTGCTGGAAATGATCGCCCACCACTCCATGTCGTTCTCCACGCTGCATTTGTTCTGATATGGAGTGATTGTGGGCAGCCGAGGTTCGCTAGTCGGTGACGCGGAAGCGCAGCATCCCGATCATCTGGCCTGCCTCGGTGACGACGCGCACACGCCAGCGGCCGGAGGGCTCTGCCGGAAAGTTACGCTTGTGGGTCCAGGCACGATAGCCGGCTTCGCGGCCGCCGCTGATGTCCAGCGCGATTCGATCGACGCGTCGACCGTTATGCGTCCACTCATGGTAGATCCGCTCTTTCAGGCCGCGGGGTGCATTGATCGCGGTGTAGGCGTAAAGGCCATTGGCCTGCAGCTCCGCACTACTGAGTTCGCGCAGGCCCTTGCCGGGTTTGCGCTGGCGATCGTCGAGACTCATGGTCACCGCGACGTCGGTAAGCCAAAGCGTGGCCGGCGGCACCCAGGTTCGGCCAAGCCAGCCTGCACCGGCAAGCGCGATAGCCAGGAGCGCGATGCCGGGCACCGTGCGCCAGTTCCCGCGCGGGAACAAGCCACTGAGGCTTGGCAGCGCCAGAACCACGGCGATTACCAGCGCCAGCTGATAACTCTGCGGGGTAGACAGATGAAAGATGATCGGCAGCGCGGTCAGCAGCACGGCGAACAGCGTCAGCGCATGAAAACCGAGATAGACCCAGCGTCGCGGCGCCAGCCATCGGTAATACAGCGGATCAATCAGCGAAACGAGTGCCGCCACGCCAAGCAGCCCGGTGAAAAGGGCCTGGCCGCTGTTCCAGGTGGTGGTGATGGCGAAGAACGGAATGATGAAGAACAGGCTTTCCTGATGCACCATCTGCGTCGCGTAGCGCAGCAGCGGTGGCGGTATCTGCCAGCCGAACCAGCGCTGCAGGGCGCGGCGCAGGCTGGATTCGAGGACCAGCCAGAGCCAACTGACGAGCATCACCAGGGCAACGACCTTGGCCAGACCGGCATGGCGTTCCACCAGAACGAAGCTGGCGACGCCGGATGCGAACCCGAACAGCGCCACAGTGCCCGGGTAACGGCGAATCAGCCGGCTTACCAGCTCGAACAGGCGCGACAGCAGCGGTTTGAGAGACATATGGGTCCAGTCCGAGTACGGCGTGCCAGTTTGCAGTATCGAGCACGCCAGACCGGGCGCAAGCTTGTTGTGATGAAGATTTGCTCGCAGGGCCGGCGTCGGTGCATTCGCTGTCAGGTTTGGACGGCCGCTGCGGCTGCCGGCAGCGCCGTGGTGGAGAGCGTTCAGACTTCCACTCAAGGCAGCTTTTGCGACGGCGCCGGTTGCGGCATCGCCGATGAGTGATGGCTGGTGATAAGCCACTGGCCGGCGTCATCGAACCACTTGTAGGTGAAGGTATAGCGCGCTGGGACTGTGTTGCCATCGCCCAGCTTGAAGCTGTAGAGCCCGGTGTCGAGCGCGCTGTTGCAATCGATCATGATCATCCGTTCGACAATCTCACCTTTCGGTTTCAGCGCCAGGAAATGCTCGAAGTAATCCAGCTTGGCTTCCGGCGTCTGCCTTGGGGTGTTGGACACCGTCGGCAACAGCATTGAATCAGGCGCATAGTTTTCCACGACCCGTTGCGGTTCGCCCGATTGCACATCGGCATTCCAGCGGTCGAACAAGGCGCTGATCTGGGCTTCGTCGGTCTTCTGGCAGACTTGGTCATCCGCCAGTGCGGCGAGCGGGGTGAGGGAGAGAAGTAGGGGGAGGGCGTATTTCATGCTGTCACTCGTAGCCGGTGGTCGATTTGCGGTCTGATACCGCAGCGGTACTGCATATCGTGGATACGTCATGCAGCCTTGTGACCACCCGCTACCGCGGTCATTCCCACCAGTGGTCGATCAATGGCGAAGGGCGGACTCGATGGCCTCGCGGACATCCGTATAGGATCGGGCTGCCTGTGCCGTCAGGCGCACCTGAGGCAAGCGGACGGTTTCACAGAGGCGATCGACGAAATCCTGCTCGGCTTCCGGATCGTCCAGATTGATCACGCAAACCGGTGTCAGATCGTTCTTCTCGCATAGCAGGAAGTCAAAGCGCGTCGCAGCGATGCGGTTGTGGGCTTGGTACCAGTAGGCGCGCCGAGGCACCGCCGTGATCTCGACGACATCGGCGACGCTTACCTTCGCCAGGATGAGGTAGCGCTCAGCGAATGTCCGTTCCAGCATGTCCAGCAGCTCGCGCTCTGCTGGAGAGAACAACGGGACCTTCAGGCTGTAGGGGTACTGCAGGGCGGGATGGTTCAGCTGGCGATTCTTGATGAAGAAAACCAGCACGAAGCAGACGAATGCCACCAGCGTCAGGGCGAGCCAGCTCATGAGTCAGTTCCCTGGCGTAACGGCACATGGCGAAGACATCTCAACTGGTGCATGTATAAGCCTCCCGCATCATCGAACCTAAAGGTTGTGAGTGTGAGCCGATTGATTCGTTCGTTTGAGTGCTTATCCACGATAGTTGTGTGTCGTCCTGTGGATAACGGCTGTAACAGTTTCTATAGGCGCCGCGGCACTAGAGTTTCGAGCAGTTGATCAAAATTTGTGCTTTTGCTCTCCTGCGACACGAAAGGGCTAAAAAATCGACTTTCGCGACGGCTTTGCCAGCGCTCTAGAGCTTTATCCACGCCAGCTGTGCATTCCTATGTGGATAACATGGGGGCGCAACGCTGCAGGCCTGATCACGTACGGCCTGCGGCGAGTTGGATGCTTTTTGATCGGTGTCTTCAGGATTTACTGCGGCGCCGTTTTATCCCAACGACTATGCGCCGGCGGCTGCCAGGCATCGAGCAACTTGATGAGCGCCTGCGGCTGGTCGCTACGCTGCAGCATCTGCCTATGTTGAGGCCGCACGAAGCCCTCATCGACGAGGTGGTCGAGGAAGTGGCTGAGCTTGCTATAGAAATGATTGATATCCAGCAACCCGAGCGGCTTGGGGTGGTAGCCGAGCTGACCCCATGTCCAGACCTCGAACAGCTCCTCCAGCGTACCCAGCCCGCCGGGCAGGGCGATAAAGGCATCCGCCAGTTCTGCCATACGCGCCTTGCGCGCGTGCATCCCATCTACCACCTCAAGGCGAGTGAGGCCGGTATGGCCGACCTCGGCATCTTTCAGGCTCTGTGGGATTATTCCAATCACCTCACCGCCTGCAGCCATGGTGGCGTCTGCCACCACGCCCATCAGCCCGACAGCTCCGCCGCCGTAGATTAGACGGATGCCATTGGCGGCCAGCGTGCGGCCGAGGTCCTGGGCAGCTTGTTCATAGATCGGATTGGTGCCGCGGCTGGCGCCGCAAAAAACGCAAATGGAACGCAAGGTCATCGTTTACTCCGCTCGTTGGGCTCGCGGAAGGGTACGCCGGGCCGCGCCAGTGGCCAAGCGGGTTCCGTGCGGCTAGCGCTCGGCCAATGCGCCACTGGCGGCACAGGCGTAATTGGCGAACAGGCGTTCGATCAGGTTAAGGCTGGACATGGGCACTCTCCGTGAGAAGCGATGGCTCAATGCTAAAGGGAGCATAGATTCAGTTCCCTTAGATTCTTGGCATTGCCGCAATAGCACTCGGCTATGTGCAAGGGGGCTTTGTTATCCCCGGGAGCTGTGTGCGCCTTTGTGGATAACCTTGGGAGCAACGTCTGCAAGCGAAGCGGCACGTGCCTTTGCGCAGAGTGCTCATTTTTTACTCAATATCTTGGATGCGACTCCAGGCCGCATGGTAGAAGGCTTTGCAAAACTTTTGTCGCTGAGGTAGGGCGGCACAGCCAGTTGCTTCACGTGCTCCTTTATCCACCGGTGCTGTGGAAAACTCTGTGAGTTGTTTGGGTACATGCCATTGCAGGCTCGTGATGGCGCGGCCGCGCTTCAGATGATCGAAATTCGATCAGCGGGGGCGTACCTCCGCCGGGGCGCATCCCCGCCCCTTATGCCCAGGCATTCATTTCTGGTCGGTTGGTTGTGACGCGCTGGCACCTGATCGAAACTCGCTGCACTTTTTCATTCCAACAAGAACGAGGGAATTCCGCATGACTGATGCCATCCGCTTCGAAGACAAGGTAGTGATCGTTACCGGGGCCGGCGGTGGGCTCGGCCGGGCGCATGCCCTGTTGTTCGCTCGTCACGGTGCGAAGGTTGTGGTCAACGATCTGGGCGGCAGCACCCAGGGTGAGGGCGCCAACAGTTCGGCAGCCGATCGGGTGGTCGAAGAGATTCGTCAGGCAGGCGGCACGGCCATCGCCAATCATGATTCGGTCACCGATGGCGACCGAATCGTGCAGCAGGCTCTGGACACCTACGGCCGCATCGATGTGGTGGTCAACAACGCCGGCATCCTGCGCGACAAGACCTTCCACAAGATGGAAGACGCCGACTGGGATCTGGTTTATCGCGTGCATGTCGAAGGTGCCTACAAGGTTACCCGTGCCGCCTGGCCGCATATGCGCGAGCAGAACTACGGACGGGTAATCTTCACCGCGTCGACCTCCGGTATCTACGGCAACTTCGGCCAGTCCAATTACGGCATGGCCAAGCTCGGGCTGTACGGACTGACTCGCACGCTGGCGCTGGAAGGGCGCAAGAACAATGTGCTGGTCAACGCCATTGCGCCCACCGGCGGCACGCGGATGACCGAGGGGCTGATTCCGCCGCAGGTATTCGAGCAGCTCAAGCCGGAGTTGGTCAGCCCGCTGGTGGTCTATCTGGCCAGCGAGCAGTGCCAGGAGACCTCAGGCCTGTTCGAAGTGGGCGGCGGCTGGATGGGCAAGGTGCGCTGGGAGCGCAGTCTCGGTGCCGGTTTCGACCCGAAGGCCGGTTTCGATGCCGAGGACGTCGCCGCGCAGTGGCAGCAGATCTGTAATTTCGAGAACGCGGCGCACCCGGCCGACAACATGGAAGCCTTGAAGGAAATGATGGCCAACCTGCAGAAGCATGCTGGTTGACCGTCTCTGGCTCGATTTGCGCTGCCGCTTGATCCTGCGTCGCTCAGCCGGTAGCCGCCCCAGGCTCCGGGCGTAGCAGGCGCAGCGCCTTTTCGCGGGCCTGGCTCAGGTCGCGCACATAGAGCAGATGCCCTTGCAGTCGATGGATGCCCGCGCGGCGCAGCTTCAAGCGCACGCGGGCATTACTGCCGCTCAGGATCAGCGTCACGCCCAGTCGCCGGTAATCCACCAGGACGTTCTCCAGCGCCGCCAGTGCCGTCATGTCCAGCATCGGCACCGCGCTGATGTCGACGATCACCACCTTGACCTCTGGATTGAAGCGCCGCAGTGCACCCAGTGCCTTTTCCGCCGCACCGAAGAACAGTGGTCCGCGGATCGCGTAGGTTGCGACATGCTCGGGCATGTCCTGCAGCAGCCGTCGTTGATCGCGCGATAGCGCTGTGGTGTCGGTCAGCTCGCTCATGCGTTTGATGAACAGCCCCGCCGCCAGTAGCAGCCCGACGCCCACCGCCAGCACCATGTCGAACAGCACGGTGAGAATCAGGCAGGTCAGCAGCACCAGTACGTCGCTGCGCGGCGCAATGCGCAGGACGTGCACGACATGCGGCGCTTCGCTCATGTTCCACGCCACCATCACCAGCAAGGCTGCAAGGGCTGCCATCGGCAGATAGCTGAACAGCGGTGCCAGCCAGAGAATCGCGACCAGCACCACGCCGGCATGGATCATCGAGGCCAGCGGCGAAAAGGCACCGGCGCGGACGTTGGTGGCGCTGCGGGCGATGGCCGCGGTCGCGGTGATGCCGCCGAACAGTGGCGCGACCAGGTTGCCCAGGCCCTGGCCGATCAGCTCGCCATTGGGTTCATGGTTGCTGCCGGTCATGCCGTCGGCGACCACGGCGCAGAGCAGCGATTCGATGGCGCCGAGCATGGCGATGGCAAACGCCGGAGCGAGCAGCTGGCGGAACAGCTCGTAGCTCAGCTGTAGCGGCTGGCCGTCCGGACCGGGCAACAGCCAAGGCCAGGCGAAGTCCGGCAGAAACGGTGGAATACCCGGGTGCGTCACGCCGTCCAGCGTGTAGCTGAAGCGTTCACCCAGGGTGGCGACGGACAGTCCCACCGATTCCAGCAGCAAGCCTGCCAGGGCGCCGACGGTCAGCGCCACGAGGTGGCCAGGTACTTTCGGTACCCAGCGCGGCCAGATGATCAACACCGCCAGGCAGATCGCAGCCACCACGGCGTCACCAAGCTGCGCGCCCGGCAACGAGCGCAGCAAGAGGCTGACCTGCTCGACGTAGTGCTGCGGTTGCTCGGTCAGGGTCAGGCCGAACAGGTCCTTGATCTGCAGGGTGGCGATGACGATGCCGATGCCCGCAGTGAAGCCGAGGGTGACAGGGTAGGGAATGAAGGCGATCAGGCGGCCGGCGCGTAGCAACCCGAGTGTGATCAGGATCAGGCCGGCGAGCATGGTGCACAGCAGCAGGCCGCCAAGGCCGAACTGCTGGGTAATTGGCAGCAAGATCACCACGAAGGCCGCAGTCGGTCCGGAAACGTTGAAGCGCGAACCTCCGGTCAGCGCGATCAGCGGTGCAGCCACCAGTACGGTGTAGAGGCCGTGTTGCGGCGCCACGCCGACGGCAATGGCCAGCGCCATCGCCAGCGGGATGGCGATGATGCCGACCGTCAGCCCGGCACTGATGTCACCGCGCAATGCACGGGTTCCGTACCCCAGACGCAAGGCCTGACGCCATGCGGAAAACAAAGGGGGAAGCTGCATGCCGGGACGCTCCTTGTACACGAAGGCGCCATTACAGGCGCGAGCACTTTTGTTATTTGTGCCGAACAATCGCCCGGTATGGCCGAATAGCGATGTACGACCTTGGTCGCAAGCCGCCCTGGCGCGTTGAGTGAGCCGCCTGCGAGGAGTAAACTGCCGCCCCCGTGAGACCCCGTGGACCGGAGGCGGCATGCGTAAAGACAAGAAGCAGGTGATTGGCGACGAGATCGCAGACGAGTCGATCAAGCTGTTTCTGCAGCCTGAACCGGCTGACGATACTCCCCCTTCGCTGCACAAGCTGATCAAGGCCTATCGAGGCCTTCGCATCGATGATTTCGAGCGGTTTCTCGGTTTTTTCGTGGCTGCTGGCTACGACCTCGAAGCCAGGAACAGCATGGGGCAGGACTTTATTGATCTGGTTGCCGACCAGCGTCATGCCAGACCCTATATCGAACTGATCGAGGCCATGCGCGGCTGAACCGAGCGGCGCCGTTTCGTATCGAACGCAGCGGGTATCGTTGCGGCTCGGTGCTACGAGTCGGCGCCACGGAGGTCAGGGCCGGCAACATGATTCGCAATCGTTTTCCTCGCAGCGTCCACCGTCGAGCTTTGGGCCAGGCCCGCTCCGGATGGATCGTAGCGAGAGGAAGGAGGCCAAAAGCCGCCCTTCCGACAGCTGGCAGGCTGCCTCTGGTGGCCTGTTCTCGGGCACATGTTCCCGAGCAGCGGTCCAGGCACATGCTCCGTTCCTGATCGTCTGGCTGGTGGGTTTTACGGGGCCGCGTACTGCGGTCTCGACAGTTTAATGCTGTGATTCTGGAGAACGCGTTGATGACGCAACACGATAGCGAAGCAGTGGATATGGTGCTGGTGGGAGCCGGCATCATGAGTGCGACCCTGGCGGTACTGCTCAAGGAACTCGATCCCAATATCAAGCTGGAAATCGTCGAGCTGCAGGAATCCGGAGCCATCGAAAGCTCCAACCCGTGGAACAATGCCGGTACTGGTCACGCGGGTCTTTGCGAGCTGAACTACACCCCCGACAGCAAAGACGGCGCGATCGACATCAAGAAGGCCGTGCTGATCAACACCCAGTTCGAGGTTTCCAAGCAGTTCTGGGCCTATCTCGCCGACCGCGAAGGCTTCGGCTCTCCCCGCGATTTCATCAATGCTGTGCCGCATCTGAGCTTCGTGCGTGGCAGCAAGAACATCGACTACCTCAAGCGCCGCTTCGATGCGCTGAAGACCCACCACGCCTTCGCTGACATGGAGTACAGCGAGGATCGTGCGACGCTGGGCGAGTGGATGCCGCTGATGATGCCGGGCCGCGCCGCCGACGAGCCGATCGCCGCGACCCGCGCCATGAACGGCACCGACGTCAACTTCGGTGCGGTGACCAGCCAGCTGCTCGGCTATCTGGCGCGTAGCGGTGGCGTCAAGGTCTCCTACAACCAGAAGGTCACCGGTCTCGATCGGACGGCCAGTGGCTGGAAGGTCGATATCAAGAACACTCGCACCGGCGATTCGCGCCAGGTGCAGGCCGGCTTCGTTTTCCTTGGCGCTGGTGGCGCGGCATTGCCGCTGCTGCAGATGTCCGGTATCGAAGAGGGCAAGGGCTTCGGCGGCTTCCCGGTCAGCGGCCAGTGGCTGCGCTGCGACAACCCGGAGATCGTCAAACAGCATCAGGCCAAGGTCTACAGCCTGGCTGCGGTCGGCGCGCCGCCGATGTCGGTGCCGCACCTGGATACTCGCGTTGTCGACGGCAAGAAGTCCCTGCTGTTCGGACCTTATGCAGGCTTCACCACCAAGTTCCTCAAGCGCGGTTCGTTCATGGACCTGCCGCTGTCGATCCGCCCGAGCAACATCGGCCCGATGATGGCGGTCGCGCGCGACAACATGGACCTGACTCGCTATCTGATCAAGGAAGTGATGCAGTCCATGGGGGATCGCCTGGAGACGCTGCGTGGCTTCTACCCTGAGGCCAAGGCCGAGGACTGGCGCCTGGAGATCGCAGGCCAGCGCGTGCAGATCATCAAGAAGGATCCGAAGAAAGGCGGCATCCTGCAGTTCGGTACCGAGCTGGTCGCAGCAAATGACGGCACCATCGCCGCGCTGCTCGGTGCCTCGCCGGGTGCGTCGGTCACCGTCTCGATCATGCTTGACCTGCTCGAGCGCTGCTTCCCCGAGCAGTACCGTTCCCAGGCGTGGTCGAGCAAGCTGCAGGAGATATTCCCAGCGCGCGAAACCACGCTGCAGAACGACGCCGCAGCCTATCGTGAGATCAGCCAGATGGCCGACAAGCGCCTGGGCCTGGAGTACTGAGCCACACGGCCAGTTCCGCGCTGAACGAGAAAGCCCCGCTCGAATGAGCGGGGCTTTTTTGTGCGCGGATGGTTACCGCCAGGCTGCGCTCAGGCGGCGTGCCGGGAGTTTGCGGGGAGCTCGTGGCCAATCCAGCTCAGGCGAGCCTCCTCGACTTCGATCCATTCTGCACCGGCGGGCCTGTGGGTGCTGCTGAGCAGCATGCGGCAGCGGCCGTACTCGTCGAGCAGGGCGAAGTGACGGGGCTTGCGGCGGCGCAGCAGTGAAAGGATCTGGCGCATGGGTGTTCACTCGTGGTGACGGGCTGGATCCTTTATCGCAGATGCCTGTGACAGCCCGATGAACTGAACGGGGCGGCATCGCCGTCGGTCAGAAGCTCATCACTGTCGGCGCTTCGTGCCGCTGGGTATACTGCGCGGCATTCGTCGTCCCTAACCTGGAGAAAGCAGCATGCTGCAACGCCTGTTGTTCGGTCTTGTCACCGTTCTTGGAATGAGCCTCGTAGGCTGTGCCCATAGCCCGCAGCAGCTCGATCCGAACCCCAAACTCAATGGCACCATCAATCCTGTCGGCCAGGGCCAGCCCGTGGTCGTGCGCGTGGTCGACGCGCGCCCCTCGCCGACTCTGGGCACGCGTGGCGGGCTTTACCCGGAAACCAGCGCGGTGATCGTGCCGAGTGCCAAGGTCATACCCAAGCTGCAGGCTCAGGCTGAAGCCGCCGTACGCCTGCTTGGCTTCACGCCGTCGCCCAATGCGTACAACGCCCCGCAACTGACCTTGACCCTGGCAGAGCTGAAGTATCAGTCGCCGAAAGAAGGGCTCTACGTGACTGAAGCCAATATCGGCGCAACGTTGAAAATCGAAGTCCAGAACGCTGGCAAGCGCTACAACGGCCGCTATGGTGCTTCGCTGAACCAGCGGTTCGGTATGGCGCCGAACGAGCAGACCAACACCAAGCTGGTCACCGATGTGCTGAGTGATGCACTGACCCGCGTATTCCGCGACGACAACATCGGTCGCTTGCTGGCGCAGTAACGCAAGCCGCACCGAGACTGCCGTTCCGAAAACCCTGCCATGGCTCAGCCTGGCAGGGTTTTTCATTTTTCATGGCGCAGAAATGAAGACGCCCCGCGATTAGCGGGGCGTCGGTGCAGCCAGTCGATTGTCAGCGGACGCCGGAGTTGCGCAGGGCGGCCGGGGTGTACTGGTTGGAGTTGGCCTTGTAGTTGTAGGTGTAGGGGTTCTTCTCTTCGTTCTTCATCCCCATGACCAGATAGCGGCCGGAGATGAGGTCGTAGAGGGTTTCCATCGAATACAGCGGAACCTGCACGTTATAGAAATGCAGACCGTGGGCTTCGGCTACGCGCCACAGCTGATTGCGACCGTCGTAATGATCGACGATTGCGGCCTGCCAGGTGTCCTCGTCGATGAAGAAGTGGCGCTTGGCATAGATATGGCGCTCGCCTGTTTTCAGGGTCGCCTCCACTTCCCATACGCGGTGCAGTTCGTAGCGGGTCAGATCCTGATTGATGTGACCGGCCTTGATGATGTCGCTGTACTTGAGCTGCGGCGAATCCAGGCGATAGGCGTTGTAGGGGATGTACAGCTCTTTCTTGCCGATTAGTTTCCAGTCGTAGCGGTCCGGCGCACCGTTGAACATGTCCAGGTTGTCGGAGGTGCGCAGGCCGTCGGCTGCTGTGCCCGGGCCGTCATAGGCGACCTGCGGAGCGCGGCGCACACGGCGCTGGCCGGCGTTGTAGATCCACGCCATGCGCGGCTCCTTCACCTGATCCAGCGTCTCGTGTACCAGCAGCACGTTGCCGGCCAGGCGCGACGGCTCGGTGACCTGCTGCTTGAAGTAGAACAGCACGTTGCCATGCTTCTCGGCTTTGTAGTCCGTCAGGGTGTCGGTGTAGACCACTTCGTCGACGAACTTGACCAGGCTGAAATTACCGTTCACCTGAGGCGTAGCCTGGGCGATCACGCGGCGCGCGGAGCCGCCGCGGTAGCGGGTGATGTGGTTCCAGATGACTTCCATGCCGTCTTTCGGGATCGGGAACGCGATGGCCTTGTCGAAGTTTTCCAGGCCGTTGCCACCGCGGACCATGTTGGTCTGCGTGGCGTTGCGTGCTGCCGCGTCATACACGTGCTGCGGCATGGCTGCGCTGCGCCGGGTCTCGTAGACCGGCAGGCGATAGCTCTCCGGGTAACGCTTGAACATGGCGATCTGGCCAGGCGTCAGGTTGTCCTTGTACTGCTCGAAGTTCTTCGCCGTGATGGTGAACTTTGGCTTGTCGTTCGGATAGGGATCGCCAACGAAACCGTCGGCCGATACCGCTGCGGCGTCCTGCGCCAGCCCGCCGGTCCATGCCGGAATGGTGCCTGCTGCGTTGCCGGCTTTCTCCGCACCGATGGGCGTCAGCTCATTGCCCAGGCGCGCTGCTTCCGATTCTGAAACCGCCGCCATGACATTGCTGGCAAGCAGTGAAAGCGTGAGCGCTCCGGTGGTGAACATTGTTATTTTCATTATCTCGTCCTGTCGTTCTGAATAGCTGATTCCCCGTGGCGCCGATGGCAACCGGCGCCAAGTGATACGGCATAGCGATCTGTGCCAGCAGCGATGTTGGTCATGAAGACATCTGTCCGCCGGCCAAGCAGGCTTGGCGCGAGCGAGGCCACACGTAGTTCGCTGCCGTCCCCGCACACGCTCTAGTACGCCGTTTCGAGGTATGTCGAGGGTGCGGGTGAGCCCGGTCATTAGTCAAGGCCGAGTGGTGAACACTACGTCATAAGTTGAGCTGATGATGGTGCAGGGTCAGCGGCGTTTGATCGGGCAGATCTCACGCGCTGCGTGCTTACGGGTAAACTGCGCGGCTGCCCAGCGGCTCGAGAAGTGGAAGGTGGAATGGTGTTACATGCGCAGTTGGGGATCGTCCTGACCCTGCATTGGTTCTCAACGGATTGGCGCTGATTTGTGCGCTTTGCGGTAGCTGGCTGCTGGTGGCTACCCAATGGCGTCAGGTATGCGCTTCGCGTCGGGCTGTCATCGCCCAGGTTCCGGCTACATCGCGTAGCACCGCAGGCACTGCCGCGACACAGCGAGTCAATCAGGTGTTCTATCGATTCGGCTGGGCGGGCCTTCTGCTCGGTCTGGGCCTGTCGGCGGCTTCAAGGTTGCTCTGAGCCAGCGCCGCTGGTTCGAAGGCAGGGCCCGCTGCACGATGCACTGCGGGCCTTCTGCATTTCAGGGCTCGAGACCTGCGTTCAGACGGTACTGGTTACGCACCGGGGTTGCGTACTGCTGAATCAGATAGGGCTGCTGTACGCTCGGGCAGGCAGCCAGACGCTTGCTCCACTCCGCTTCGGCACGCTCCACTTCTTCACGACTGAACAGCTCGGCTGCGCTGGGCACCTGGATTTCCGGGTCCTGGTCATCCCACAAGCGATAGGCAAGGTAGTGCACCGGAAACAACTGGTAGCTGCCAAGAATCTGCCGATCCACCACCACCGCCATCTGCTTCGCGTCCTCGGGAACGCTGTCCATCGGCGTGCCAAAGGCAATGTGCACGCGCCCTTTGTAGCCGGTGATACCCAGAGCGATGCTGGCGTCATCCTCACCGGGGGCCTTGCTGTAGCTACCCGTGGTGGCGCGGATATACAGCTCGCGGGCCTTGGCCTGATCGCAGGGGTCGTATTCGTAGCTGATTGCCACCGGCACTGGCCGCAGCGCCTCGAGCGTCTCGGCGAAGGCTTCGTCCTTGCGGCTCATGTGCAGCATCTTGAGGATCGCCGAATCGGTGCGGTCATCGCCGTCCTTGGCCCGACCCTCGGCCTGCGCAATCCACACCGATTCGCCGTCATTGCGAATCGAGTGGTTGATGTAGGCCGACAGCACCTGGTAGGCCGCCAGCTTCTCGCGTCGGCCGGTAATCGACCGTCGCACGATGAAGCTCTTGTTCAAGCGCATCAGGTCGCTGACGAAGGGCCGCTGCAACAGGTTGTCGCCGATGGCGATGCGTGGGGTGCGGATGCCGGCCTGGTACACGGCGTAATTGACGAATGCCGGGTCCATGACAATGTCGCGGTGATTGGCCAGAAAGAGATAGGCCCGACCCTGCTGCAGTCGTTCCAGGCCGGAAAAGGTCACGCCGTCGGTGGCGCGCTCGATGGTCCGGTCGATATAGGCTTCGATCGTATGCTGCAGGGCATCCACGGTGTGGATACTGGCGAACTGTTTGCGCAACCGGCGCGAGATGACCGGCTTGATCAGCCAGCCCAGGCTGTCGGCCAGACGGGGGAAGCGGAAGTGCGCCAGAATGTCGAGAAACTCGCGATCGGCGAACAGGCGTGCCATGACCGTCGGTACTTCGGCGTCGGCGTAGGGTCGGATGGCTTCGAATTCGTCCATCATGCTCTCTGTAAAGGAAACGAGGAACGGGCCTGCAGTGCGGAAGGCACGGCGATTCACGGAACGGACCGGAGCCGGCTGGCTCATACTCATCGAGTAAACGGCTGGTTCGGCTGATCGCCAGTGAAGCCTGCATGCGGCCCAGGGTGCCCGTAATGGGGCACGCCGAGTCGGTCTTTTCGATAAAGGTCCGAATCGACGACCTTTAAAGACGGCGATTATAGCGACAAGTCACGTGGAGGTTTGATGCTCGAAACACAGGTCTTCAATTGCCCGTACTGCGGCGAGCCGGTTGAGGCTGTGCTCGATCTCAGCGCAGGGGACCAACAGTACATCGAGGATTGCTCTGTGTGCTGCCGGCCAGTGGTGTTCGATCTGCGCACGGACGGCGAGCAGTGGCAACTGGAAACGTTGCGGGAGGACGACTGATGCGGCGTGTCTATGAGCCGCGCGACCTGCTTGAAGCCGAGATGCTCAGCGGCATGCTGATTGCCGAGGGAATCGAGGCTTTCCTTGCGGGGAGTCACCTGATCGGTGCCATGGGTGAGCTGCCGGCGGCGGGCTTGCTCGGGCTCATGGTGCCGGACGAGGATGCCGAGCGGGCGCGTCAGCTGATCGCTGCGTACAATGGCGCCGAGCCGTTGCCGGGCGATGAACCGGAGAGTTACCCCGGCGAACTGATCTGCTGACGAGTCTTTTTTATGTGCGGTCGCTACGCCCTTTTCCGTTGGAGCCAGGACTTCGCCGCCTTGCCCGGTTTCCCGTCCGACCAGCAGCCGCATTGGAGTGTCGCCCCAGGCGCTTCGGTGCTGTTGCTGCGCCAGATCGATCAGCAGTTGCAGCTCAGTCGGGTGCGCTGGGGGCTGACCCCGGCCTGGATGACCGACCTGACCCGAACGCCTGCCCAGGCGCGTGCGGAAACCATTGCCGAGCAGCCCATGTTTCGCGAAGCCTTTCGCCTGCGTCGCGGCCTGTTGCCAGCCAACGGGTTCTACGAATGGCGCGGTACGGCGCGCAAGCGCCCGTACTGGATGACCAGTGAAGGCTCACTGATGTACATGGCCGCGCTCTGGGAAGCCTACCCGGTGCAGGGGCATACCTACCTGAGCACCGCGGTGGTAACCCTGCCGGCAGCGACGTTGCGCCGGCCGTTGATGCTCGATGAGGCCGGGCAGGCCGCCTGGCTCGACCCTGACACGCCGCTGGAAACGCTGCAGGCGCTGATGGCTCAGCCCCAGCCGGCGTTGCGTGAACGACCGTTGGCGACCTTGGTGAACGACCCGCGCCTCGATGGGCCGGAGTGCCTTACTCCGGCCTGATCGGCCACGTCGAGGGCGTGCGGGCCGGTCGTCTCAGACCCTGAACTGGTTGATCAGGCGGCGCTGCTGCTCGGCCAGGCGTGTCAGTCCGGCGCTGGCCTGGCTGGCCTCGTCGGCACCGGCTGCGACCTGCTGGGCGACCTGACCGATATTGGTGACGTTGCGGTTGATATCTTCGGCCACCGCGCTCTGTTCCTCGGCGGCGCTGGCGATCTGATTGTTCATGTCATTGATCAGCGAGACCGCCTGGGTGATCGCCTGTAGCGCTTCTGCGGCGGCATCGGCCTGTTCGACACTGCGGCGCGTGCGGTTCTGGCTCTGTTCCATCACCTGTACGACGTCGCGTGTGCCGCCCTGCAGCTGCTGGATCATCTGCTGAATCTCGCCGGTCGCCTGTTGTGTCTTCTGCGCCAGATTGCGGACCTCATCGGCCACGACGGCGAAACCACGGCCTTGCTCGCCGGCTCGGGCCGCCTCGATGGCGGCATTCAAGGCGAGCAGGTTGGTCTGCTCGGCGATGCTGCGGATGGTGACCAGTATCGCGTCGATGTTTTCGCTGTCGCGGGCTAGCGTCTGCACCACATCCACGGCGCGGCCGATCTCGCTGGCCAGCTCGGCGATGGTCGCGCCGGTGTCCTGCACGATGTGCCGGCCCTGATTGGCGGCGCGATCGGCATTGTTGGCGGCTTCGGCAGCCTGGGTCGCATTGCGTGCCACGTCCTGGGCAGTCGCGGTCATCTCGTGCACGGCGGTGGCGACCAGTTCGATCTCCGCCAACTGCGTCTGCACGCCCTTGTCGGTTCGAATGGCGATGTCCGCGGTGTGTTCGGATGCGTCGCTGACCTTCTGCACCGAGCTGACCACTTCGCTGATCATGCCCTGCAGCCGCGCCAGGAATGCGTTGAACCCGGCTGCGATCTGGCCGAGCTCGTTACGGCTGTCGATATTCAGTCGCTGGGTGAGGTCGCCTTCGCCCTGGCTGATGTTGTCGAGCATGACCACCATGTCGCGCAGCGGCCGGGTGATACGGCGGCTGATCAGCCATATCGCAAGCAGCCCGGCGAAGGCGATGAGCATGCCGATGACGAGCATGGCGGCAAGGTTGCTGCGGCTTTCCTCGCCGAGCGCGACCATCAGCTGGTCCAGCTCCTTCATCACTTCTGCGGTTGGCAGCTCCAGCATCAGCACCCAGCGTGCGTCAGTGCCGGGGAATGAAAACGGCAGGAACAGTGCGACGCGGCCGCGGGCATGATCGATCCGGTAGTGGGTCTGGCCGGCAGGCAGCTGCTTGACCAAGGCCTGCTCGTCGGCGTCCAGAAGTTGTGCTGCGGGTTTGCCGAGCAGGTTCCGGTCGCGACTGTAGGCGGCAAGACGGCCGTTGTTGGAGATCAGCGCGATCTGCCCGGCTCCGCCGTACAGCTGGCTATTGGCGCTGCTCAGCAATTGCTGCATGAAGTCGACACCGATGTCCGCACCAACGATGCCGTGAAACTTGCCATCGATGATGATCGGCGCATTGAAGGAGGAAAGCAGCTGCGTCTGCCCGTTCATCTCGTACGGTGCGGGGTCGCCGACGCAGGGTTTGAGCTGTTCACGCGGGCACAGGTAGTACTCGCCGGCACGGACGCCCGTTTCCAGCAGGGTTGTGTCCTCGATATCGGTGAGTCGCTCGGTCAGCAGCTTGCCGCTGGCGTCGCGGTATATCCAGCTGGCGAAGCGGCCTTCGAGCATGCCCGGCACATCGCCGCGGTACATCACGTCATTGGCGTCCACCCCGTTGGGTTCCCAGGCGATATAGGTGCTGGTCAGGCTAGGGTTCTCGATCAGCGTCTGACGCGCCAGGTTGATCAGCTCTTCGCGGGTCAGGTTGGCCATCGGCATACCCTCGTCGTCGCTGAGACCGGTGAGGGTGTGTACGCGGGCGAGACCGGTGGCGATCTGCAAGGGTGCCTGCAGCTGTGCCTGGATGCGACTGACCTGGGATTGTGCCAGTGCGGTGACGCGCTGTTCGACCATGCCGTCGATCAGCGTGCGGGTCCGCTCCTCGACCAGTGCCTGGCTGCGCATGCCGGAAACCATCGCGTACAGCAGAAGCGCCGCAATGATGGCTAGCGTGCAGGCGCCGGCCAATGCCGCGAAAGCGGTCTGGATGGATCTGAACATGTGCGTACTCCAGTTGCGCAGCGGATAATCAGGCTATCGGCAGCATTTGCGACAACTACAGCGGGGCCGCCGGTTGCCTGACCGTTGGGCCCGCTCTAGGATACGGCCGAGGTTCTCCGGAGAGATTCGATGTTCAAGCCGCACAGATTGTCCATGCTGATCGCCGCCGCCGTGCTGGCAGGCTGTCAGGCCGTCAACACCACCAGCGGCGGTGCCGTGGGTGTCGAACGCAAGCAGTACATGTTCAGCATGCTGTCGACCGACCAGGTCAACCAGATGTATGCCCAGTCCTACCAGGAGACGCTCAGCAAGGCTTCGAGCCAGGGCGTGCTGAAGAAGGACACCGCGGTTGCCAAGCGCGTCAATGGCATCGCCCAGCGGCTGATCGCCAAGGTGCCGGTGTTCCGTCCGGATGCGGCGCAATGGGCCTGGGAAGTCAATGTCATCGACAGCCCAGAGCTCAATGCGAACTGCGGCCCTGGTGGCAAGATCATCTTCTACACCGGCCTGATCGAGAAGCTGAAGCTCACTGACGACGAAATCGCCGCGGTGATGGGCCATGAGATTGCCCATGCACTGCGTGAGCATGGGCGTGAAGCCATGTCCAAGGCTTATGGTGTGCAGATGGCGACTCAGCTGGGCTCGGCCATGGGCGTCGGCACCGGTGGCCTGCAGCTGGCGAACATGGGTGTCGAGTACCTGATGACCCTGCCGAATAGTCGTGGCAACGAAAACGAGGCGGATCTGATTGGTCTGGAACTGGCCGCTCGCGCCGGTTACAACCCGAACGCTGCAATCACGCTGTGGGAGAAGATGGGCTCCGCCGGAGGGTCGGCGCCGCCCGAGTTCATGAGCACGCACCCGTCGTCGACAACCCGCACCGCGGCGCTGAAAGCGAACATTCCGAAAGTCATGCCGCTTTACGAGCAGGCCCGCGGCGGTCGTTGACCCTTGGCCCGTCGCCGGCCTTTCAGGTCGGCGACAGCAGCGCCGCCAGCGGCGTTTCGATCCCCAGTTGCTGGTGCACACCCTCCAGGTCGATGAGGGTGTTGATTTCTTCGATGTCGCCGGCCGGATTGAGCGTCCAGACGCTCATGACGGCAATGGCGAGAATCTTGTCGGTTACCGAGGGGCCGAACAGCGGGGTGGCCAACGTGCCCATCACGGTGCACGAAGTAACCACCTTGTGGCCCTCGCAAATGCACTCGTCCACTACCACTTCCAGATCGGGCATGGCGTTACGCACGTTGCGCACGAGCTCGGCGAAGCCCGCGCTGTTCAGCGGCTGGCCGATGAGTGAGCCCTTGTAGGCGAAATACTTGCTCTGCATCTGTTCGGAGAGGGCCAGCCGGCCCTTGTTCCAGCTCAGATCGATATGGTTGCAGACTCGTTTCTTGCGTCCATCCGCTGACATGCAGCCTGATCTCCTCGGGGCGCTGATGGTGCGCTGCGGTAGCGCACTCTATCAGCTCCCCGAATGTGCAGATTTGCGCTGCGTATCAGCCTGAGACAATCGTGCTCATGGTGAGCGCCTGATACCCGGCGTAGAGCGCCAGAGCCGCGAAGCCGGCCGCTGCGACTCGGCGGATCAGCGTCAGCGGTAGTCGGTCCGCCGCGAAATGACTGACCAGCACCACCGGGACGTTGGCCAGCAGCATGCCAACCGTGGTGCCGAGAATGACCAGCACGAACTCCGGGTACTGGGCGGCGAGCATCACCGTGGCGACCTGGGTTTTGTCACCCATCTCGGCGATGAAGAAGGCGATCGTGGTCGCGACGAACGGGCCGTAGGGGCGACCGAGTCTGGCATCGTCGTCGTCCAGTTTGTCCGGTACCAGCGTCCACAGCGCGACGGCGGCGAAGCTGGCGGCGAGTATCCAGCTCAGCGCAACCGGCGAGAGCAAGCTCGATACCCAGCTACCGACCGCGCCGGCGGCGGCATGGTTGGCCAGGGTGGCAACGACAATACCCCAGATGATCGGCCAGGGACGGCGATAGCGCGCCGCCAGCAGCAGCGCAAGCAACTGGGTCTTGTCGCCGATTTCGGCCAGGGCAACGATTAGAGTGGGAACGAAAAACGATTCCAAGCGGCATTCCTTTAGGGCGGGTCGACAGATTCACCATGACATGCGCAGCCTGCCCGCCCGGGTCAGGTGTACATGTCATGGGTCTTGTCAAACCTGGCCTGGCGTATCGTTACGCGCTGGCCGGTCGCATGCGCCATGGTCTGCGGACCAAGTATGTTGACGCATGCCGGACGAGCAGGGCGCTCGTCGGAGACTACTCCCCCAAGGACGGCGGCGAGTTTGCCGCAACCGGCTGGCCGGTGCAACCGCCTGTCGCCGGCGTCAGGAGCGTTTTGCGCGGTAGATGCGAAAGCCGTTGCGCTCGACGATGGTCTGGCAGGCACCGAGATGCTGCTCGATCAGTGGCGGATAGCGGAGAAATGCGTTGGCTACCAAGCGTAGCTCGCCGCCGCTCGACAGATGCTCGGCGGCCCGTTCGATCAGCGTTTCGCTGGCCTGATAGCTGGTGTGCACGCCCTGGTGGAACGGTGGGTTGCTGACGATGGCCGCCAGTTGCCGAGGTGCGGTGTCGATGCCATCGCCGGCGATCACTTCAGCTTCGAGCCCGTTGGCGGCGAGCGTCCGGCGACTGCTCTCGACGGCAAAGGCGTCGACGTCCAGCAGCACCAGCTCGCTTTGCGGATAACGGCGTTTGAGCGTGGCGCCGAGAATGCCGGCGCCGCAGCCGAAATCGAGCACTCGCCCACTGGGTAGATTGTCGAGGTGTTCAAGTAGCAGGGCGCTGCCGACGTCGAGTCGTCCGTGACTGAATACCCCGGGCAGGCTGATCACCTGCAGCGGTCCGTCTTCCAGCTCCAGCGTGAAGTGGTGAGCCAGTGCATCGAGTTCCGGAACGGCCGGTGCCTGTTCGATCTCGCCCTGCCAGAGCTGGCAGTGGCGCGCGCTGTCGAGTTTGCGGGCGCGGCCGAGATTGGCCAGTTGTTTTGCGGCACGTTCGACGCCCGCGCGCTTTTCCCCGACCAGATAAAGCGGGCGGCCTGCCAACTGTGCTGCCAGCGCCTGCAGTACGTAGTCAGTCAACTCGCGTGACTTTGGCAGGAACAGCACGGCGGCGTCATATTCGCCGGGCGGGGGGGTGACGCCAAAGCTGCAGCGCCCACTGAAGCGCTTGTTCAGCAGGTGCTGTTCGCCGGCATGCCAACTCCAGCCGACGGCGCCGGGCAACTGGCCCAGCAGATCGTCGGCGGGCAGTCCGGCCAGCAATAGCCGTCCTTGAAACAGCTCGGCCTGACGCAGCAGTACTTCGCTTCGAGGGTCCATGAGCGTCTCCCTGAAAAAGTCGGCGAGCTTAGGTGCTATGGGTCGTTGCTCGCAAGCTCAGGGCAGCGGCATGGCCGCCCTGAGTCGCTTCGCTCAGTTGACCTGGCGCAGCGGGGCGCCGGCAAAGAAGGCAGTCGCGTTCTCGGCCAGCTGGGCGACGATGCGCTGACGCGCTTCACGGCTGCCCCAGGCGCTGTGCGGGGTGATGATCAGTCGCGGCAGATCCGGCGCCAGCAGGGGGTTATCGTCCCGTGGCGGCTCGCTGGTCAGTACGTCGGTGGCCGCGCCCCCCAGATGACCGCGGCGCAGGGCATCAGCCAGTGCCTGCTCGTCGACCAGGCCGCCCCGCGCGGCGTTGATCAGAAAGGCGGTTGGTTTCATCAGCTGCAGCTCGCGCGCACCGATGAGGTTGCGCGTCTGCTCCGTCAGTGGACAGTGCAGCGTGAGCGCGTCCACCTGCGGGAGCAGCTCGTCCAGGTCCAGACGCTCCGGGCGCTTCGGCCGGCCCGGCAGATTGCCGACCAGCACGCGCATGCCGAATGCTTCCGCCAGCCTGGCTACGGCGCTGCCGAGTTCGCCGTGGCCGAGCAGACCGAGGGTCTTGCCCTCCAGTTCGACGATGGGAAAGTCCAGCAGGCAGAACTGTCCGCTTTCCTGCCAGCGCCCACGGGCGACGGCGGCCTGGTAATCGGGTAACCGCGTAGCCAGCGCCAGCAGCAGCATCAATGTGTGCTGGGCGACGGTGGGTGTGCCGTAGGCCTGGCAGTTGCTGACCACGATGCCGCGCTCGCGAGCGGCCTGCAGGTCGATGTTGTTGACGCCGGTGGCCGAGACCAGGATGAGCTTCAGCTCGGGGCAGGCGGCCAGGGTTTCGGCCGTGAGGGAGACCTTGTTGACGATTGCGACCTGGGCGCCCTGCAAGCGCTCGACGATCTGGTCGGTTGTGCTTTGCTCATGACAGACGAGTTCGCTGAAAGCGTTCCGCAACGGGTCGAGGTCGAGATCGCCTTGTTCGAGGGGAGAGAGATCGAGAAAAACGGCGCGATTGGACATCAACTGTACCTTTTCGAAGAAACCGGGGCTGGCCGACAATGTGGCCCGGCATGGCGTGGAGATTGACTGTGTACTGGATGGAATTTATGACCGTGGCGCTGGTGCATCTACTCGCAGTGGCGAGCCCCGGACCGGATTTTGCGGTGGTGGTGCGCGAAAGCGTGACCCAGGGCCGACGTGTCGGAAGCTGGACTGCCTTGGGTGTCGGCTGCGGGATATTCGTCCATGTCGCCTATTCCCTGCTCGGCATTGGCCTGATCGTCTCGCAGTCGATTGTGCTGTTCAACCTCTTCAAGTGGCTGGCGGCCGGGTATCTGCTCTATCTGGGCTGGCGCGCGCTGCGCGCGCGACCGATGAGCCTGGATGTGACCGATGAAACGAATGCGCGTGCGGGTCGTTCGGCCTGGCAGGCATTCGTTGTCGGTTTCGTCACCAACGGCCTGAATCCCAAGGCCACGCTGTTCTTCCTTTCGCTATTCACCGTCGTGATCAGCCCCGATACACCGCTGCTGGTGCAGGCCGGCTACGGCGTCTATCTCGCCGGGGCCACCGCGCTGTGGTTCCTGCTGGTGGCCTGGTTGTTCAGCCGAGGCCGCGTGCGGGCTGGCTTTGCGCGGATGGGCCATTGGTTTGATCGGTTGACCGGCGCGGTGCTGATCGGCCTTGGCGTGCGTCTGGCGGTAAGCGAGATCGGTTAACACGCTGAAACGAGGTGCGCGGAAAATAATCCTTTGGACTGATTTTGCCTGGGGGCGGACGCTCTAGAGTGCTGCTTACAACTCCAACAAGAACAGGATGCCCCTCATGCTGCAGACCCGTGTCATCAAGCCCGCGGCGAACGCTTACCAGTACCCTCTGCTCATCAAGCGCCTGCTGTTATCCGGCGTCCGCTACGAGCGCACCCGCGAGATCGTCTACCGTGACCAGCTGCGTTACGACTACCGCACCCTGAATCAACGTGTCGCGCGGTTGGCCAACGTGCTGACTGCAGCAGGCGTCAAGGCAGGTGACACCGTGGCGGTGATGGACTGGGACAGCCACCGCTATCTGGAATGCATGTTCGCCATCCCGATGATCGGCGCCGTGGTGCATACCATCAACGTGCGCCTCTCGCCGGACCAGATCCTCTACACCATGAACCACGCCGATGACCGCTTTGTGCTGGTCAACAGCGAGTTCGTGCCGCTGTACCAGGCGATTGCCGGGCAGCTGACCACCGTGCAGAAGACGCTGTTGCTCACCGATGGCGACGTGCACGACGCCGGTCTGCCGGATTGCGTCGGCGAATACGAGAGCCTGCTCGCCGCTGCTGCACCTAGCTACGATTTCCCGGATTTCGACGAGGACTCGGTCGCCACGACCTTCTACACCACCGGCACCACCGGCAACCCCAAGGGCGTGTACTTCACCCATCGCCAGCTGGTGCTGCACACCCTGGCTGCGGCAGTCACTGTTGGCTGTCGGGAAAACCCGCGGTTGATGGGCTCGGACGACGTCTACATGCCGATCACGCCGATGTTCCATGTGCATGCCTGGGGTTTGCCCTACGTCGCCACCATGCTCGGCCTCAAGCAGGTCTATCCCGGGCGTTACGATCCCGAGTACCTGATCGACCTGTGGCGCCGTGAGCAGGTGACTTTCTCCCATTGCGTGCCGACCATCGTGCAGATGCTGCTCAACGCCAAGGCGGCGCAGGGCACCGATTTCAAGGGCTGGAAGATCACCATCGGCGGCAGTGCGCTGACCCGCGGCCTGTATGACCAGGCCAAGGCCCGTGGCATGAACCTGATCGCCGCCTACGGCATGTCTGAGACCTGCCCGCTGATCTCCGGCGCACATATCAACGATGAGTTGCTGGAAGCCGATGAGGACACCCGCAGCACCTTCCACCTCAAGGCCGGCGTGCCGGTGGTGCTGGTCGATGCGGCGATTCAGGCTGCCGACGGCAGTTTCCTGCCGGCAGACGGTACCTCACAGGGCGAACTGGTACTGCGTGCGCCCTGGCTTACGCAGGGCTATTACAACGAACCGGAGAAAAGCGAAGAGCTGTGGGCTGACGGCTGGCTGCACACTGGCGACGTGGCGGTGATCGACGAGATGGCCAATATCGAGATCCGCGACCGCATCAAGGATGTGATCAAGACCGGCGGCGAGTGGCTGTCGTCATTGACCCTGGAAGGATTGATCAGCCGTCACGAGGCGGTGCGCGACGTAGCGGTTGTCGGCGTGCCGGATGAGCGTTGGGGCGAGCGACCGTTCGCCCTGGTGGTGCTGGCCGAGGGCCGCGAGCTGAACGCCGACCAGTTACAGACGTTCCTCGAGCCGGCGGTGGCCGAAGGGCATATCAACAAGTGGGCGATCCCGCAGCAGGTCGCCGTGGTCTCGGAAATCCCCAAGACCAGCGTTGGCAAGCTGGACAAGAAGCGCATCCGCAGCGAGATCGCGCGTTGGCAGGAGGACGCCGCGGTGGCGCAGCCCTCGCCGAGCTGAGCCGACGGCTTCAGTCGGCATCGAGTAGGGTTTGTACTCGGCTCTGGAGAGCATCCAGAGTGAAGGGTTTGCCGCGCAGCAGGTGCTCGGGTTGGGCACCGCTGCCGGCCTGCAATGCTTGCTCGGCATAGCCGCTGATGAGCAGGATCTTCAGCTCTGGCCGCAGCTGGCGCGCTTGTTCGGCAACTTGATGGCCGTATCTGCCGCCCGGCAGACTGATATCGGTAATCAGCAGATTGGGGACATGCTCAGGCGAGCAGCCGCGACTTCGGTGCCGATGGCGCCATTGCCTGCAGCGCGGGCAGTCGGCATCCTGCTGGCCGGCGCTCCGGCGCAGTGGATATTGCAAACCTGAGGATGCCACATGGCTGCCACCCAACCGCTGTTGATTCGCGAAACCTTCCCTGTCGGCCCGTTGCAGTGCAACTGCACGATCATTGGCGATCCTGTGAGCAAGAAGGCCATCGTCGTCGATCCGGGCGGCGACCCGGAGAAGATCATGGCGCGGCTGGATGTTCACGGCCTGAAAGTGGTGAGCATCATCCATACCCATGCGCATCTGGACCATTTTCTGGCGTCCGGTCGGATGAAGGAGCAGACCGGCGCCACGCTGCATCTGCACAAGGCTGACCAGTTCCTCTGGGATAACCTGGAGATGCAATGCCGCATGTTCGGTGTGCCTTACACGCCGGTGCCTGCGCCGGACCAGTGGCTGGCCGATGATGAGGAACTGGCCTGTGGCTGCGGCGTGGCGCTGCACACACCGGGGCATACACCTGGCTCGATGAGTTTCTGGTTTGCCGATGCCAAGCTGCTGATTGCCGGCGATACGCTGTTTCGCCGCGGTATCGGGCGCACGGATCTGTGGGGCGGCGATTATGCGAGTATCGAGCGGTCCATCAAGCAGCGCCTCTATACGCTCGACGAGGAGGCCACGGTGGTCACCGGCCACGGCCCGGACACCCGTCTGGGCGATGAGATGCGTGACAATCCCTTCGTGCGCGCCGGCGCCTGATCGGCCGTTGGACCGGTTCTGCTGCACGGTTCCTATGCCTGCTGGTGGGCAGTGGTAATCTAGCGCTGCATTCAGGGTTCGTGGCTACGAAGCGCGATGCCCTGGTAACTGACGAGAGAAGGAAGTACCTATGAAAATGCTGAACATGACCGCTCTCGCAGCGGGCGTTGCGCTGCTGGTCGGTTGTACCACCAACCCTTACACCGGCGAGCAGCAGGCTGGTAAGGCGGGCGTATATGGCGGTATCGGTGCCGTCAGCGGGGCGGTCATCGGTGCTGCGACTTCGAGCAAGAAGGATCGCACCAAGGGTGCACTGATCGGTGCTGCGGTTGGCGGCGCTGCCGGCGGTGGCTACGGCTACTATGTCGACACCCAGGAAGCCAAGCTGCGCCAGACCCTGCAAGGCACCGGTGTTCAGGTTCAGCGCAATGGCGACAACCTGACGCTGATCATGCCCGGCAACATTACCTTTGCCAGCAACTCGGCTGACATTTCCAGCAGCTTCTACCCGACCCTCAATTCCCTGGTGCAGGTCTTCAAGGAGTTCAACAAGAACGGCGTCGATATCGTCGGTCATACCGACAGTACTGGTTCGCTGCAGCTGAACCAGGACCTGTCCAACCGCCGTGCCCAGAGTGTCGCGTCGTACTTGGTCTCCAATGGTGTGGCGCCCGCGCGTATCTCGTCCTACGGTGCCGGCCCTAGCCAGCCGATCGCCAGCAACGACACTGCGGCCGGCCGCGCGCAGAACCGTCGCGTCGAGATCAATCTGCGTCCGCTGTAAGTGCTAATAGGCTACGGGGCTGCAACGGCCCCGTTGTCGACGAAAAACAGACGCCACTAATCCGTTAATCGTTCTCGCCATTGAACCTCTCTGCACTATTCGAATCTGACATTCGATAGCACGCCAGTAGTGGCACAGAGGAGGTCGAATGGATGATCGTCCCGCTCTCCATTCCCGCAGGTCCTGGTTGCCATTACTGGTCGCACTGGCCCTGATGGCGGGGCTGGGTGGATGGATTGGCTGGCAATGGCACGTCCAGGAGCAGCGCAGCAAGGTTGAGCAGGAGCAGCGCTTTACCTTCGCCGTCGATGATATCGAGCACACCCTTCGCGAGCGAATGCGTGCCTACGAGATGGTGTTGCGCGGCCTCGCTGGTGTGGTGGCGGGTAGCGACGAAGTGAAGGTGGACGACTGGGCGCGCGCCGCAGACCAGTTGCAGCTGCAGGACTTCTACCCCGGTATCCAGGCTGTGGCACTGGCACGCCATGCGACTCCAGAAACCCTTGACGGCATTATCGAGCAGATTCGCAGCTCGGGGCGCGAGCGCTTTCGCATGTATCCGTCGGGCGTGCGCGACGAGTATGTCGTGACCGATTACATCCACCCGACCGATTGGCGTAACCGGAGGGTGCTCGGCTTCGATCTGTTCAGCGAGGCGACCCGTCGTGAGGCGATCGTCAACACCCGTAACAGCGGCAATCCGGTGCTCACCGGGCCGCTGCGCCTCAAGCAGGAAACCGAGCAGAACGTCCAGGTTGGCGTTCTGCTGTTCTTCCCCCTCTATGCCGCAACTGCACCGGTAACCACCGAGGAAGAGCGTCAGCGCGCCTTCGTCGGCACGTTGCACGGCGCGTTTCGCCTCACCGACCTGATGGAGGGCATCCTCGGCTCGCGGAGCCGGATGTTGCAGCTGCAGCTGTTCGATGCTGCCAATCCAGACTCTCCGTTGCTGGCCGGGCGTGCACCGGTCAGCGCCGATGCCAAATTCCAGCGGATCCGCAATATCTACATGTATGGCCGTAGCTGGCAGCTGCAGGTTGCGAGCACGCCGGAGTACGAGGCGGTGCTGCGGGACAACAACCGGGCCTTCAGTCTTGCGGCTGCGCTCACCGCGGCGGCACTGTTTTCACTGCTCGTGGGTGGTTACCTGTATCTGCGCGAACGCGCGCTGCGCAACAGCCAGGCGTTGAGCCTGCAACTGCAGGAGCGCGAAGCACGTTTCCGCCAGTTGATCGAGCAACTGCCGGTAGCGACATTGTTGTGCAACGCTGGCGGTCGTATCGAGCTGGCCAATCAGAGTGCGGCACAGCTGTTTGGCAGTACGGCGGAGCTACTTGCGGGCGAGCGGGTGAGCCGTTACGTGCCTGGCGTACTCGGCGAGCAGATACTGCGACAGCTGCGTGAGACCAGTCAGCTCGAACTGCAGGCCCAGCGCGAAGATGGCAGGCCCATACCGGTTGCGGTCAGCCTGACCAGCTTCAACCATGACGATGCGTTGTACTACGTGTTGAACCTGCTCGATCTGCAGGCGCGCAAGCGCGACGAGGAACGCTTCCGCAACGTGGTCGAGGCTTCCCCCAACGCGTTTGTGCTGGTGGATGTTCACGGCGACATCGTCATGGTCAACCGTCAGACCGAGGTGCTGTTCGGCTACACGCGCCAGGAACTGCTCGGCCAGCCAGTGGAGCAACTGTTGCCCGAAGCGCTGCGTGAAGCCCATCGAGGCCTGCGCCAGGGCTACACCGAGCATCCCGAACCACGGCGCATGGGCAGCAATCGCGAGCTGTTCGGCCTTCATCGCGATGGCAGCGCGCTGCCGGTGGAGATCGGTCTGTCGCCCTTGCGCAGTGGCGACGAGCAACTGGTGCAGGCAGTGATCATCGATATCAGCCACCGCAAGGCCGCCGAGCGCCGCTTGCGCGAGCAGGCCGATCAACTTGCCGTTGCCAACCGCTACAAATCGGAATTCCTCGCCAACATGTCTCATGAGCTGCGTACGCCGCTCAACAGCATCCTGATTCTCAGCGATCAGTTGCGGCAGAACGGGGCTGGCAATCTGAACGAGAAGCAGGTTCGGCATGCCGATATCATCCACCGCGCCGGCCATGAACTACTGCAATTGATCAACGACGTGCTGGATCTTGCCAAGATCGAGTCCGGCCACATGCAGCTCAAGCTGGAGCCGCTGAACCTGCGGGAAATGCTTACCGAACAGCAGACTTCGCTCGGGCCGATGGCCGAGCAGAAAGGCTTGCTGCTCAAGATTGAAGTCGATGCCGACGTGCCGGTCACGCTGAACTCCGATCGCGCACGGCTGCAGCAGATCCTGCGCAACCTGCTCACCAACGCGCTGAAGTTTACCGAGCAGGGTGAGGTGGAACTGCTGGCGAGCTGCCGCAGCGCCGAAGATGGTTCAGGCCAGACGCTGCAGTTGCAGGTGCGCGATAGCGGCATCGGCATTGCCAAGGACCAGCACGAGCGGATCTTCCAGGCCTTTCAGCAGATCGATGGCTCGATCAGCCGGCACTACGGTGGTACCGGGCTGGGGCTCGCGATCACCCGGCAGCTGGTTGAGGTGCTGGGCGGCCAGGTGACTGTCGAAAGCGAGCTGGGCCAGGGCGCCACGTTCACCGTCGTGTTGCCTATCGCAACGGTGTCGGGTGCATCGACGCAGGCATTGCTACCACCCCAGCCGCAGCGGCGCGGTCGGGGTCCCGGCCTGCTGATCATCGAGGACGATACGGACTTTGCCTCCGTGGTCGCCGAGGTCGGACAGAGCCATGGTTTCACCAGCCTGATCTGCAATACCGGGGAGCAAGGGCTGGAGGCACTGAGACGCGAGCACTTCGCTGCGGTGATCCTCGACATCCTGTTGCCGGATATCAGCGGCTGGCAGATCCACCGCGAGCTACGTGGCGATGAGCGTCACCAGGGTATGCCGGTGATCATCATCTCCTGTGTGCCGCAGCCGCATGACTGGCACGACGATGGTTCGCGCTATCTGGTCAAGCCGGTCGCGCAATCGGAGCTGGAGCGCATTTTCATCGAACTGGCGCGGCACGAACACAACCCGCTGCGCTTGCTGCTGGTAGAGGCCGAGCCGCGGCGTCGCGTATTGATCCGTGACTACTTCGAGCGGCTCGGTTACAGCGTCACGCTCGCCGGCAGCAGCGATAGCGCCCGACTGGCCTATGCCGAGCAGACGTTCTCGGTCGTGGTGGTGGACAGCGAGCTGGCTGACGGCAGCGGGTTGGACCTGCTGGATGCCTTCGAGCGGCTGCGCTCGCTAGAGGGCGTCACTGTGCTGGTGAACAGTCGCGAGCCGCTCTCGGAAAAGGATCTGCAACGTTTGCATCGCTACGCGGCCACGGTGCTGTCCAAGGAGGAAGCGGTCGAGCGCCTGGGGGCACTGGTGCGACCGGAGCCTGCCGCGCCAGCGCCAAGTGCCGCTGTTTCGCTGCATCTTGCCGCGCCCGGCCAGCGAGTGCTGCTGGTCGACGAGGATGTGCGGCTGATCTATTCGCTGACTGCCCAACTGGACGAGCTGGGCATCCAGGTGGTGCCTGCCACCAGTGCTGCGGAGGCGTTGGAGCGTTTCGACGAGGATGCCTTCGATCTGGTAGTGCTGGACATGAGCCGGCCCGGCGCGGAAGGTCCGGAGTTGGCGCGGCGGCTTAAGCAGGATCACGACTGCCAGGCGCCGATCGTTGCGCTGGTGGGGGCGAACGATGAAGGCGCGCGTGAACGGTGTAGCGCTTCCGGTGCCGATGAGGTGCTGATCAAGCCGGTCGAAGCGACGGCCCTGCGTGAGCTGTTACGGCGCCGGCTGGACCTGGAATCGGGTACGGACGAAGCGGAAAAGGAGTAGCGATTGGTGCAGGCTGAACATGACAGTGCCAAGGCGGTGGTCCGTCTATCCAGCGTTCGAGGCGTGCTCGCTTCGAGCGGCGCGCGTTGCCGGCATTTCGACTTGGATGGCTTGGAGATCGGCGAATAATGCAAACGCAGCTTAAGCCCAGGTCACGCAGCCGTACGCTGCTGGTGGTGGACGACCGTGAAGCGAATCTGGTCGCGATGGAAGCGCTGCTGGGCGACGGTGACTGGCAGGTGCACACCGTCAATTCCGGCGAGGCGGCGCTCAAGGCGCTGCTGGATCTGGACGTCGAGCTGGTGCTGCTGGATGTGCAGATGCCGGGCATGGACGGTTTCGAGGTTGCCCGGTTGATGCGCGGCAGCCCGCATACCCGCTATACGCCGATCATCTTCGTGTCGGCGATTGCCCATACCCGTGATTCCGTGCTGCGCGGCTACGCCACCGGGGCAGTGGACTTCATCCTCAAGCCATTCGATCCGCAGGTGCTCAAGCACAAGATCAATACCTTGCTCGCCCATGAGCACAATCGCCGTGATCTGCAACTGCTCACCCAGCAGCTCGATAGCGCTCGCGCCTTCAACGCCTCGGTGCTGAGCAATGCAGCTGAGGGGATCCTCGTGGTCGGCGAGGACGGTTACATCAGCTTTGCCAATCCAGCCATCGCCGGGATGCTGCACCGTCGCGTCGAGGATCTGCAGGGCACGCCGCTGCTGTCCCATCTGGCGGCGCCGGATATGCCGGCTAGCTGGCACGAGTCGGACTTCTATCGCTACTGGCGCAGCGGCTCCACCTATCGCCTGCACGAGGCGCAGCTGCATACCGCCAATGGCACGCCGCTGCCGGTGGCGCTGTCGAGCTCGCCGCTGCCGCGCCAGCAACGCTCCATGGTGGTGATCGCGCTGGATATGTCGGTGGTGCGCAATCTGCATGTACAGCTCGAGACCCAGGCGGTCACCGATTCGCTGACCGGCCTGCTGAACCGGCGTGGCTTCCACCAGGCGCTGGAGTCCTCGCTGGCGCGGGTGGACCGCAATGGCAAGCGCATGGCCATCCTCTATATCGATCTGGATGGCTTCAAGCGCATCAACGATTCTCTCGGCCACGATGCTGGCGATGAGATCCTCTGCAAGGTGGCGCGCCTGCTGGAAACCTGCATGCGCCCCTACGACATCATCGCGCGCATGGGCGGGGATGAGTTCACCGCGCTGCTGGATTCGCTGGATCACCCCGAAGATGCGGCGCGGGTGGCGGAAAAACTGATCGAGCTGATTTCGGTGCGGCACAAGGTCGACGGCACCGAGGTGACGCTGGGTGCCAGTATCGGTATCGCGCATTTCCCCGATTGCGGCGTCAGCGTCGACCAGCTGTTGCGCTCGGCTGACATGGCCATGTACGAGGCCAAGCGCGCTGGTCGCCGCCAGTACCGTTTCTTCTCCAGCGACATGAACGAGCGCGCTCATGCCCGCCTGATGATGGAGGAGAACCTGCGCAGCGCCACCGAGCGCAACGATTTCGAGCTGCTCTATCAGCCGCAGGTCATGCTCGCCAGTGGCAAGCTCCGGGGATTCGAGGGTTTGCTGCGCTGGCCGCAGGGCGATGTTGGCGAAAACGAACCCGGCGTGTTCATTCCATTGCTGGAGGAGACGCGCCTCATCGAACGTGTCGGCGACTGGGTGCTGCGTGAAGGCATGAACCAGTACGGCCAATGGCTGCCGTCGTTCGGTAGCGACCTGATCCTCAGCCTCAATGTCAGCCCGGTGCAGTTCAGTCGCGCCGGGCTGTTCGACTCGCTTCGTCGATTGCTCGATGAATATCAGCTCGACCCGGCGCAGCTGGAGCTGGAAGTGACCGAAGGTACGCTGATGCAGGACCTCGAGCAGAGTTGCGACAAGCTCCGCCAGTTGCGCAAGCTCGGCGTGCGGGTGGCTATCGACGACTTCGGCACCGGATATTCATCGCTGGCTTATCTTCGACATTTCGAGCTGGATACGCTGAAGATTGATCGTCTGTTCATCGCCAACATGATGGATTCCCCACGCGATGCAGCCGTCGTCAGTACCATCATCGACCTCGGTCGCAACCTTGAGCTGGAAGTGGTGGCCGAGGGCGTCGAAACCGTCGCTCAACGCGACTGGCTGATAGCGAATGGTTGCGATGTCATGCAGGGCTTTCTGGTATCGCCTGCGGTACCGGCCGAGCAGGCCCGCGCGTTTCCCTCACAGCTCAACTGGTAGGTTCCTGCGGAGCGGTATGACGCCGCTCAGCGCCGGACCGGAAACTCCTCATGCAGCTGCGCCAGCTGCAGATCCTTTTCGCTCCAGAGTTCGTTCACCCACTGTTGAAACGCCAGCCGGTACGCTTCGTCCTGATCGTAGTTCCTGCCGAGAAACTCGGCCGGTAACTGCTGCGCCGTGACCCGCACCACCACCTGATGAATGTTGCCGGCAAGCAGATCCCAGAAGCTGGGGCGGCCGTCGGGATAGTGAATGGTGATATTGATCAGCGCTGTCAGCTGTTCCCCCATGGCGTCGATGACGAAGGCGATACCGCCGGCTCGGGGCTTTAGCAGATAGCGGTAGGGCGAAGCCTGCTCGCTGTGCTTGTTCTCGGTGAACCGCGTGCCTTCGAGGAAGTTGAACACCGACACCGGATTGGTCCGATAGCGCTCGCAGGCCTTGCGCGTCGTTGCCAGGTCCTCACCGCGTTTCTCCGGGTACTTGGCCAGGTATTCCTTGCTGAAGCGCTTCATGAAGGGAAACTCCAGCGCCCACCAGCACAGGCCGATCACCGGAACCCAGATCAGCTCCTGCTTGAGGAAGAACTTGAGAAACGGCATGCGCCGGTTGAGCTGGTACTGCAGCACGAGGATATCCGCCCAGCTCTGGTGGTTGCTGGTCACCAGATACGAGTGATGCATATCGACCTGATCCAGCCCCTGCACGTCCCAGCGGATCGGGCGAACCAGATCCATCCAGAAGCTGTTGACCGCGATCCAGGACTCGGCGATCCAGTGCATGCCGAAGCGCAGGCTGCGCTGCACGGCGGGCAGCGGAAACACCAGTTTCAGCAGCGAGAGGGCAAACAGCGGCCAACACCAGAACAGGGTATTGAGAGCCAGAAGCAAGGCAGCGAGGATGCCGCGCAGTGAAGCGGGGAGGAAGCTCAGCATGGATTTCTCGTCGATACGGCTGATTCGAGGCGCCAAGAGTAGCGATTATGCGCTGAACTGCAACTATCGAGAGAGTGTGGAAGGCTGAAGCCGTCGGTTCTAAGGCGCGACGGCTTCAGTTATCGAGGGTCGATCAGCCCTTCTGGTTGGCGGCCTGCAGAGCGGTCAGAGCGATGGTGAAAACGATGTCGTCCACCAGTGCGCCACGCGACAGATCGTTAACCGGCTTGGCCAGACCTTGCAGCATCGGGCCGACGCTGAGGCAGTTGGCGTTGCGCTGTACCGCCTTGTAGGTGGTATTGCCGGTATTCAGGTCGGGGAAGATGAACACCGTGGCCTGGCCGGCCACCTTGCTGTTCGGCGCCTTCTGCTTGCCGACACTCAGCACCGAGGCGGCGTCGTACTGCAGCGGGCCATCGATCGGCAGGGCAGGAGCGCGCTCCTGGGCGATACGGGTGGCTTCGGCGACCTTCTCGACTTCCGCACCGCTGCCGGAGCTGCCGGTGGAGTAGCTGATCATCGCCACGCGCGGGTTGACGCCCAGGGCTACAGCGGATTCGGCACTTTGCAGTGCGATTTCGGCCAGCTCGGTAGCGCTCGGATTCGGGTTCACGGCGCAGTCGCCATAGACCAGTACCTGGTCCGGCAGCAGCATGAAGAATACCGAGGACACGAGGCTGTAGCCCGGTGCTGTCTTGATCAGCTGCAGCGCGGGGCGGATGGTGTTGGCGGTGGTGTGCACCGCACCGGAAACCAGGCCGTCCACTTCGTCCAGCGCCAGCATCATGGTGCCGAGGACGACGGTGTCCTTCAGCTGCTCGCGGGCATCTTCCGGGGTCAGGCCCTTGGCCTTGCGCATCTCGCACATCGGCTCGACGTAGCGGTTGGCAATGCTGTCCGGGTCGAGGATCTCCAGGCTGGCCGGCAGGCTGATGCCTTGCTCGCGGGCGACCTGCTGGACTTCTTCCGGCTTGGCCAGCAGCACGCAGCGAGCGATGCCACGCTCCTGGCAGATGGCGGCGGCACGGATGGTGCGCGGCTCGTTGCCTTCCGGCAGCACGATGCGCTTGTTGGCGTCCTGGGCGCGCTTGACCAGCTGATAGCGGAATGCTGCCGGCGACATGCGCAGCTCACCGCGCGGCACGCTGCAGCGGGTATGCAGGAACTCGGGGTGCAGGTGCTTGGCGATGAAGTCGGTCACGCGCGTGGCGCGCTCGATATCGTCCGCCGGGGTTTCCTTGTTCAGGCCGAACAGGTTGTTCGCCGTGTCGTAGGAGTTGGTCTCCACGGTCATCACCGGCAGGCCGCCGTCCAAGGCGGCCTTGCACAGCTCGAGGATGCGCGGGTCCGGTGCGAAGTCGCTGCACAGCAGCAGGCCTGCGAGCTTCTCACCATTCAAAGAGGCCAGGCTGGCGGCGAGGATGATGTCGTCGCGATCGCCAGGCGTGACCACCAGAACGCCGGATTGCAGCAGCTGCACGGTGTTGGGGACGGCACGTGCGCACAGCACGATCTTGTTGACGCGGCGCTGGTCGGCTTCGCCGGCGTTGAGCACCTGCGCGCCGAGCAGTTCGGCGATGTCACGGGTGCGCAGTGCGTTGAGTTCTTCCGAGAACGGAATTGCGCCAAGCAGCTGGAAGTCGGCACTGCCCAGCAGCGGCAGGTGCTGCTTCAGGCTGTCGATGAATGCCGGCAGGCCTTCCTCTGTCTTCACCTTGTTGAGGATGACGCCGAGCACCTTGGGATCCTTGGCGCCGCCATACAGCTGCGCCTGGATCTCGATGCGTTCGGCCAGACGCTTGAGGCTGTCATTGCCCTGAGCGGCGATCAGGATCACTTCGGCGTCGAGACTCTTCGCCAGTTGTGTGTTGATGCGCTGGGTGTAGTTCGACTCGCGAGTCGGCACCATGCCTTCGACGATGACCACGTCCTTGCCGGCGGCTACCTGCTGGTAGCGGCTGACCACGTCCTCGAGCAGCAGATCGATCTCGCCATCGGCGAGCTGGCGCTCTACCTGTTCCAGTGGCAGTGGCTCGGGGGAGGTCAGTTTCAGCGTGCGCTCGACCAGAATGCAGGAGCGCTCACGGCCCTGGTCGACGGGGAAGGGTTGCGCGATCGGCTTGAAGAAGCCGACCTTCAGCCCAGCGTTTTCCAGCGCACGGATCAGGCCGAGGCTGATGGAATTGAGGCCGCCGCCGAAACCGGTAGGGGCGAGGAAGATTGTGTGCATGGCATCTCCTTGAGGACAGGGTGCTCGGGATAACGGTGCTGGGCGCCGGCTAGGCTAGGGCACTTGTGCCGGGGCGGAAACTGCCTGATTGCCGCGGCGCTCATGTGCAAAGACCCGACGGCCGGGGGCTGTCGGGTCTCTGAATCGCTGCCTGCGTTCGCTCTCAGGCGTCCAGCAGGGCCAGCGTATCGAGGGCGATCTGACGCTCCTCGTTGGTCGGAACCACCATGATGCGCGGGCTGCCTGCGGCCTGGATTTCGCCAGCGACACCACGGGTGCAACGGGCATTGGCTTCGGCGTCGAGCTTGAAGCCGAACAGCTTGAGGTGTTCCAGGGTGCGCTCGCGCACAGCCGAGGAGTTTTCACCGATACCACCGGTGAACACCAGGCCGTCCAGCTGCGGCAGCGCACAGGACATGGCGGCCAGCGACTTGGCCAGGCGGTAGCAGAATACGTCGAAGGCCAGCACGGCGCCCGGATGACCGGCGTTGCGGGCATCGGCCAGGGTGCGCATGTCGTTCGACAGTCCGGAGAGGCCTTTCAGGCCGCTTTCCTTGTTGAGCATGTTGTCGATCTTGGCCAGATCCCAGCCCAGCGTCTTGTTCAGGAAATTGTGCAGGCTCGGGTCGACGTCACCGCTGCGGGTGCCCATGACCAGGCCTTCGAGCGGGGTCAGGCCCATGCTGGTGTCGCGGCTTTCACCATTGACCACCGCACAGGTGGAGCAGCCGTTGCCCAGGTGAGCGACCAGCCAGCTGCTATTTTCGACCGGAACACCGGCCATCTCGGCGGCGCGCTTACTGACGAAGCGATGGCTGGTGCCATGGAAGCCATAGCGGCGTACGCCATGCTCCTTGTAGAGCACATCCGGCACGGCGTAGCGGTAAGCGTGTTCCGGCATGGTCTGGTGGAAGGCGGTATCGAACACGCCTACCTGCGGCAGCTCGGGGAACAGGTTGATGGCAGCATGGATGCCGCTGAGGTTCGCCGGGTTGTGCAGCGGAGCCAGCTGGATGTTGGCTTCGATGCCAGCCAGGGTTTCGTCGTTGAGCAGCGAGGAAGCGAAGAATTTCTCACCGCCGTGCACGACGCGGTGACCGATGCCGTCGAGGTGGCCGCCAGCGGCTTCTTCCACGCGCGGCAGGATCTGGGCGAGGGCAGCCTGATGATCGGCGTTGGGCACCTTGACGCTTTCCTTGCCAGCGGCGCTCTCGAAGTGGATCACGGCTTCCGGGCTGCCGATGCATTCGGCCAGGCCTTGTAGTGGGAAGGTCGCTTGCGCTTCGTTGACCAGGGCGAACTTGATCGACGAGCTGCCACAGTTAATCACCAGGATGTTACGAGCCGACATCGGTGCTCCTTGGTTCTCTAATGTTATTGAAATGGGTGCCAAAGATACTTTTCGCCGATTCTTGCACATCGGCCGTGAAAGCGATGCCATCCAAAGGTTGTAGTCACATATTCCATGGCACTACATTCCGCTTCGGGCGACAAACGGCAACGGTCCGTTCATCCACGTCCGGTTCGCATTCGGCGCGGTGGATGGTTAAACTTCGACATCCATTCTCTAAAGCAAAGGTTCTGCCCCATGCTGATTGCCGCTAACAAGGCTGTCTCCATCGACTACACACTCACCAACGACGCCGGTGAGGTGATCGACAGCTCGGCTGGCGGCGCGCCGCTGGTCTACCTGCACGGCGCAGGCAACATCATTCCGGGTCTGGAGAAGGCCCTCGAGGGCAAGCAGGGCGGTGACCAGATCCAGGTTGCCATCGAACCTCAGGACGCCTATGGCGAATACAGCCCGGAGCTGGTTGCTACCCTCAATCGCGCCATGTTCGAAGGCGTCGACGAACTGGAAGTGGGCATGCAGTTCCACGCTTCCGGTCCTGACGGCGGCATGCAGATCGTTACCATCCGCGACGTAGAAGGCGATGACGTGATCGTCGACGGCAATCATCCGCTGGCGGGCCAGCGTCTGAACTTCGACGTCAAGGTCGTCAACGTGCGCGACGCCAGCGAAGAAGAAGTGGCTCACGGCCATGTGCATGGCGAAGGTGGTCACCACCACTGATCCGGCCGCCGTTCAGGCGTCCGCACGCACAGCGGCAGGAACGGCTGCTGTGTCGATCGAAAGAAGAGCGCTCCGGTCGTTTGCCGGGGCGTTTTTTTCGTTAGGAGAGATGACATGAGCGCATTCCACCAATTGGTGTTGCCAGGCCTGGGCGGTGAGGAACTGCCTATGGCGCAGTTCGGCGATCAGATCACGCTGGTGGTCAATGTCGCCTCGCAGTGCGGGCTGACGCCGCAATACGCTGGCCTCGAACGGCTGCAGCAGCAGTACGCGTCCCGTGGGTTCAGCGTGCTTGGCGTGCCATGCAACCAGTTCGCTGCGCAGGAACCGGGCAGCGACGAGGAGATCCGCTCGTTCTGCAGCCTCAACTACGGCGTCACCTTTCCCTTGAGTGGCAAGCTCGAGGTGAACGGTCCGCAGCGCCATCCGCTGTATCGGTTGCTGGCTGGCGAAGGCGCTGACTTTCCAGGCGACATCACCTGGAATTTCGAGAAATTCCTGGTCGGCAAGGACGGGCGTGTACTTGCGCGTTTCTCGCCGCGCACCGCACCCGACGATCCTGCCTTGATTCACGCCATCGAAAGCGCACTGGCCTGATCTGCATTTCGCGGCCGCATTTCTGCGGCCGCGTTCTTTCCCGTTGCGACCCTCTGAAACACCGTTGCCGTGTTGGCGCTGGATAAGCGCCGTGGATGATGCTGTGCCGGCGAGACGACCGGTCATATTCTCGGCGCATGAGCCATACAGCACGCAACGACAAGCGCGATCTGATCCTCTCCAAGGGCGCCCGGGTGATGACCCGTCGTGGCTATCACGGCACCGGGGTCCAGGAAATTGTCCAGGCCGCGGGTATCCCCAAGGGGTCCTTCTATCATTACTTCGCCAGCAAGGAAGACTTCGCCCTGCAGGCGCTGGACTACATCTATGCGCCACGGCTGGAGCGCTATCGGGCTGCATTGTGCAACGCCCCTATCGCGCCGCGGCAACGCGTCCTCGACTACTACGCCGATCTCGTTGCGCACTTCGCGCGCAAGGAAAAGCCCGAATACCACTGCTTCATTGGCAGTCTGAGTTTCGAGATGGCCGAGCTGTGTCCGCCTATTGCAAAGCGCTTGAGTGAAATACTCGCGCAATCCGTCGAGCAGCTTGCTCGCTGCCTGGAGCAGGCCCAGCGCGCTGGCGAGATCGAGTCCGGCTGCAATTGCCCGGCGCTGGCCGAATTCATCAGCAATGCCTGGGAAGGCGCACTGCTGCGCATGAAAGTCTGCGGCAGCGTCGCCCCGCTACAGGTTTTTCTCCAGCAGCTCGAACGCCTGTTGGCGCCGGCTGCAACAAATCTGCCGGGCCGTGAGTGTCCGGCTGCCTTGACCAATGCCATAGGAGTCGATCAATGACTGCCAGCGTACAAGCCTTGTTCCAGCCCTTCGAGCTGGGTGCCCTCCGTTTGCCGACCCGCGTGGTCATGGCGCCGATGACCCGTTCGTTCTCCCCCAACGGCGTGCCCACCGCTGATGTGGTCGAGTACTACCGTCGCCGTGCCGCTTCCGGGGTCGGGCTGATCATCACCGAAGGCACCACGGTCGGCCATGCGGCTGCCAATGGCTATCCGCATGTGCCGCGTTTCTATGGTGAGGATGCACTGGCAGGCTGGCAGGCGGTGGTCGACGCGGTGCATGCCGCTGGTGGCAAGATCGTTCCGCAGCTCTGGCACGTCGGGAATGTTCGCCGCAAAGGCACCGAGCCCGAGCCGGAGGTGGTTGGCTACGGCCCGATGGAAAAGCAGAAGGACGGCCAGGTCGTCGTCCACGGCATGACCAAGCAGGATATCCAGGATGTGATCGAGGCTTTCGCCCAGGCTGCGCGCGATGCCCAGGCGATCGGCATGGACGGCGTGGAAATCCACGGTGCCCACGGTTACCTGATCGATCAGTTCTTCTGGGAGGGCAGCAACCAGCGTACCGACGAGTATGGCGGCAGCCTGGCCAACCGCTCGCGCTTCGCCATCGAGCTGGTGCAGGCCGTGCGTGCGGCAGTCGGTCCCGACTTTCCGATCATCTTCCGCTTCTCACAGTGGAAGCAGCAGGACTACACCGCACGGCTGGTGCAGTCGCCCGAAGAGCTTGGCGAGTTCCTGGCGCCGTTGTCGCAAGCCGGGGTGGATATCTTCCATTGCTCGACGCGCCGCTTCTGGGAGCCGGAGTTCGAAGGCTCGGACCTCAACCTTGCCGGCTGGACCCGCCAGCTGATCGGCAAGCCAACCATCACTGTCGGCAGCGTTGGCCTCGATGGCGAGTTCCTGCAGTTCATGGTCAAGACCGACAAGGTGGCGCAGCCGGCGAATATCGAAGGATTGCTGGAGCGTCTGAACAAGCAGGAGTTCGACCTGGTCGCGGTGGGGCGTGCGCTGATCTGCGATCCGGATTGGGCCGTTAAGGTACGTGAGGGGCGGATGGAAGATATTCTGCCGTTCAGTCGTGAGGCGTTGAAGACGCTGGCTTGAGTGACGGCGGCAGCCAGGGTGATCTGGCTGCCGATTTCCCCTCGCCCGGCAGCATCCAATCTCGCCAGGCCTTCGCGCAGAGCTGTCAGCATGTTACATGGTGCGGACGGAGAGACTCGAACTCTCACACCTTGCAGCGCCAGAACCTTGACCGCCGAACGCGACGCCAAACGTCTATGCCGGTCGGTCCAACTGCCGATTCGGCCCGCCTTCCCTTACCCAGAACAACGTCGCTCCCGCCACCGCCGCCGGCATGATCAGCAGGTTCAGCACCGGCACCAGCAGCGCCGCATAGGTCACCGCGCCAAAGCTCAGGCTCTGCCAGCGACGCTGGCGCAACCAGCCCATCATGTCCGCCCAGCTCAGCTTGTTGTTGTCCGCCGGGTAGTCGATGTACTGCACCGCCATCATCCACACGCCGAACAGCAGCCATAGGGGCGCGGCAGCCAGATTCAGTACCGGGATGAACGAGAGCACCAGCAGCGCCAGGGCGCGCGGCGCGAAATAGGCCAGCTTGCGCAGCTCGCGACCAATGGTGCGCGGCAGCATGGCGAGCAGCTCGGCCCAGCTGAATGGTGGCGCGGCATCTTCGCCACGTACCACCACTTCGACCTTCTCTGCCAGAAAGCCGTTGAATGGCGCCGCGATGATGTTGGCCAACATGGTGAAGCTGAAGAACACCATCAACACCACCAGCGCGACGAACAACGGCCAGAGGATGTACTCGAGAAACGCGAGCCAGGTCGGCAGGTTGGGCATGAAGGTATCGACCCAGCCGCTGAACTGGCCGACCGCAAACCAGATCAGGCCGAAGAACAGCAATACGTTGACCGTCAGCGGCAGGATCACGAACAGACGCAGCCCCGGGCTGAGCACCAGTCGCAGGCCTTCGCGCAGGTATTGCGGGCCGGAGAGGGCGGATACGGGCATTGGCGTCTCCTGTAAGCAGCGGATTCGAGGGAAGGTGGCGCGAGGGATAGTCGATGACTATGGGACGTATGCAGACGCTGAATTGTCCGCCGCGGCGGCGGATAGCTAAGGTGCGCTCAACGGTTTTCGGGTCATCCGCTTTCTCAGCCTTCCCCAAGTGCTTGGGATGACCCTTTTTATTCCCATTGAGCCGGACATGCCGGCTCGCAGAATGGTACGCGTTACTTGCGCTTGAGCGGCTGGCCGTCGAACCGCACGCCGGGCAGGCCGGTTTCCATCAATGCGCGGATGTTGCGGTGATCACTGCCGTTCGGGTTGGCCAGTACCGCCTGATAATGTTCGCCAAACGCGAGCAGCGCTTCTTCCGTGCTGAACCCCTCCAGCAGAGCCATGCCTAGCGTCTTGCAGGAACCTTCGTTCTCGCCGGCGGCATTTTCCAGGGTGCCGTTGACGAAGCGACTCGGCTGATAGTCATAGGTGCTCGCGATAAAGGCGAGGGTGTCGCTGAACGCGTGGTTGCGATTGCGCAGGCTTGCGCGGAAGTCTTTCAGGTCATTCATTCTTTCTGTGCCTTGTCGAAAGCTGCCTGCTGCTCGGCGGTCGCTTCCTTCTGATAGCGTTTCTTCCATTCGCTGTACGGCATGCCGTACACCTCTTCGCGGGCCTGGTCGATGCTGACTTCGATTTCCAGATCGTCTGCGGCCGCCTTGTACCATTTCGACAGGCAGTTGCGGCAGAAGCCAGCCAGGTTCATCAGATCGATGTTCTGGGCATCGGGGCGGGTGCGCAGGTGCTGGACCAGGCGGCGGAAGGCAGCGGCTTCCAGTTCGGTGCGTTCTTGCTCGTTCATCTCGTGGGTCTCGGCGTTGGCTGAGGTCGGCCGGATCATAACCTTGCGTCGTTGAGCCGGCCAGCCTTGCGCAGGGTCAATCCCGGTGGGCTGCCAGCGTGATCGATACCGACTCGGCAAAGCGCAGCGCGTGGGGTTTGTCGACCTCCACTTCGGCGTAGCGTACCTGTGGGTAACGCATGACCAGGTCGAGAATTTCCTGCGTCAGGCGTTCGAGCAGGGCGAAGCGGTTGTCTTCAACGTGCTGGATGATCGCCTTGGTGATGGTGCGGTAGTTCAGCGCCTGTTCGATGTCGTTCTCGCGCACCGCCTCGGCGGCAGGGTAGAGCATGGTCAGGTTAATCAGCACGTCCTGGCGGTTGAGGATTTCCTCTTCCTTGATGCCGATATAGGTGCGCAGCCGCAGGTCCTTGACGCGGATGCGTGCCATAGCAGGTTCCAGTCTGGGCATGGGATCTCCTTGCAGTCTTCAGATCAGATGACGGCCGCCGTTCACGGTCAGTGTGGTGCCGGTGACATACGGATTGTCGAGCAGGTAGCGCAGGCTCTGGTAGATCACCTCGGCACCGGGTTCGATGCCCAGCGCAGATTTCGCCAGTGCCTTGCGCCGGTATTCCTCATCGTCGTCCGGATTGAACTGGATCAGCGCCGGGGCAATGCCGTTGACCTTGATCGCCGGGGCCAGGCTGGCGGCAAAGGACAGCGTGAGGTTGTCCAGCCCCGCCTTGCTTGCCGCATAGGCGATATGTTTCTTGCTGCCCTTGCGGGTGACGTCGTCGCCGATGTGCACGATGTCCGCCGGCCCGCCGTGGCGCAGCAGGTCGGCGCAGTGCAGATTGATCAGGTAGGGCGCGAGCATATGCACCTGGAACAGCTGGCGAAACGCCTCGGCTTCCTGGCCGGGAGTATCGGGGCGCCATTCGGATGCGTTGTGGACGATCGCTCTCAGGCTTGCGGTCTGCTCTCGGAGTGCGGCGATAAAGCCCGTAATACCTGCTTCATCGCTGAAATCCGCCTTCAGCGTGGAAGCGCCGAGCGTGCGCAGTCGGTCGATACTGTCGCGTTCGCGGCGGTAGGTGACGATAACCGTGAAGCCGTCCTCCAGCAGCCGTTCGGCGCAATGCAGTCCGATCCGCTGGCTGGCACCGGTGATGAGAATCGGAGCCTGGTGCATGTATATCCACTGCCGGAAATGGGTGGGCCGCCTAGCTGCGAGGCGGTCACTAACAGGCGTGGCAGCTTACACCAGATCGGCGGGCACCTCAGGCTGCAAATCGGGGTGCAAACGTTGGTGCTGACGATAGAGGAAGGAGCGGATGCGTTCGGCGTCCTTTTCCTGGGGGAACTCCACTTCGTAGGCTGCCATCCCGCCCTTGAGTTCACGAACACGATGGGCGTCGATCTCCAGCGGAGTGTCATCCGGAAGCGCCAGACGCAAGTGGAAGTGCTTGGGCGGTTTGCGATCCTTGCCGGCATCTACCAGGAGGCCGTGCGGAGACAGCTCATGGACGCTGAGCGAGCTTTCGCCGCCGTCGTTCTTCAGTAGCGCAAGTGGCTCATCCAGGTGCAGACGCCAGGCGCGTGTGGTCGCCCCGCGCTCGTAGATCACCGGTGGCGCCAGTTGCAGATCGAGGCTGTGCAGCTCATCTTCACGAAGCTGGATCGGGAACGACATGCGAAAGTCTTCGAACTCAGCCTGTAATGACAGGTTGGCCCTTGCGGCCAGCTGCATCAGCAGTTCGTTGGATGGCGCGCCGCCATCGATCCGGAAACCTGTAGCGCGCTCCGCGGTGGTTCCGCCGTTGCGCTGCATCAACTTGCGGATGAAGGTCAGTTCGTCTTTGCTGAGAATCGTATCTTCCGCCATGCGGATACCCTCGGAGGATGCTGCCTCCATGGTTCTGGCGTCGTGGCGTGGGCCACGTTGCGCCTGCGCCGGTCGGGCGCGGTGGGGCAATCGCCCCTAGGACAGTCTAGTTGCAGTTTGGTTCCGTCTCTGCGGTTTTGCTGGATATACGGTACGGTTGCTCCGCCACGCAGAACCCGGCACGGCCAGATGCGGCATAATGCGCGGCTTTGATTGCCCTGGAGCGCATATGAAAGTCGCCATTCTCTCCGGGAGCGTCTACGGCACCGCCGAAGATGTCGCCCGTCACGCCGAACACCAGCTGAAAGCTGCCGGTTTCGAAACCTGGCACGATCCCCGCGCGCAGCTGCCGCAGATTCTAGAGTTCGCACCCGAAGCGCTGCTGGTCGTGACCTCGACCACCGGCATGGGTGAGCTGCCGGACAGCTTCATCCCGCTGTACTCGACCATCCGCGATCAGTTTCCCGCATGGAGCGGCCTGCCCGGTGGCGTCATCGCGCTTGGCGATGCCAGCTATGGCGACACCTTCTGCGGCGGCGGAGAGCTGATTCGCGAGCTCTATGCCGAGCTGGGCGTGCGGGAAGTGGTGGAGATGCTACGCCTCGACGCCAGCGAGACAGTCACCCCGGAAAGCGACGCCGAACCGTGGCTGGAAGCCTTCGCGGCGGCCTTGCGCGCCTGAGTGTGGCTCGCCAGGCCAGCGGCCTGGCTGCAAGGGCAACTGTCGGCGTGAGCGGCTCTGGCTAGAATCCAGGGCAACGCCACGACAATAAGAAGAGGTGCCCTCGATGACCGCGCTGCACGCTTTGCCTTCCCTGGAATCTCAAGTGAGCCCTGCCGAATGGCAGGCGCGGGTCGATCTGGCGGCCTGTTACCGGCTGGTCGCGCTGCATGGCTGGGATGACCTGATCTTCACGCACATCTCGGCCAAGATTCCCGAAACCGATCACTTCCTGATCAATCCGTACGGGCTGATGTTTCACGAAATCACCGCGTCCAGCCTGGTCAAGGTCGATCTGGCCGGAAGCAAGGTGATGGATAGCCCGTACGAGATCAATCCCGCTGGGTACACCATCCACAGTGCCGTGCATGAAGTGCGGCACGACGTCGCCTGCGTCATGCACACCCATACCGCGGCAGGGGTAGCCGTCTCGGCGCAGCGCCAGGGCGTGTTGCCGATCAGCCAGCAGTCGCTGTTCGTGCTGGCCAGTCTTTCCACCCACGGCTATGAGGGCGTGGCGCTGAATCATGATGAGAAGGCGCGCCTGCAGGCCGATCTGGGTGATACCGGCTATATGCTGCTGCACAACCATGGCCTGCTGACCTGCGGTGGCAGCATCGCCGATACCTTTCTGATGATGTTCATCTTCCAGCGCGCCTGCGAAATCCAGGTCATGGCGCAGGCTGGCGGCAGCGAGCTGATCGCCATTCCCGAACAGATCCTCGCGGGTGCCAAGGCCATGGCTGCCGGTGTAACCCGTACCCGCTCAGGCATGGGCGGCGCGTTGGCCTGGCCGGGTCTATTGCGCAAGCTGGATGCGCAGAGTCCCGGCTATGCTGCGTGACACGACGCGGCTGCGCTACATCGCCGCCTTGGCGAACTGCTGCAGCTGCGGATAGAAAAGACGAAAATCCTCAAGCAGCGGATCGTACAGCTGCTCCAGCTCTTCCAGCCCGCCGGCCAGGCCATCCGGCCGGCTGAGCCGGCGGCTCATGTTGGCCAGCACCCGTTCCAGTACATCGAACTCGCGATAACTGCCCAGCCAGTCGTGCGCGGCCATGTGCGGTGCGATGACGGCGAGCTTGCCCGGCAGCTGGGGCTCTTCGGTCAGCGCCCGGTAGGCCCGCTGGGTAAAGAGCTCCAGCGGTTCGCTGGAATAGTCCGACCAGTTCGCCGCCAGGCAATGATCGAAGAACAGATCCAGCAGGATTCCTGCGTAGCGGCGGCGCTCACTGGGAAAGCGCGCTTTCGCCTCCAGCACCAGCGGATGGCTGTCGGTGTAGGCATCGATCTGCCGATGCAGGCGAATGCCGGCCTCGATCCGCGCTGGCCAGCGACCCTGCAGCGAGCCTTTGACGAAGTCGCCATACAGGCTGCCGAGCATGTCCTCTGGGCCAGGACCGCCGAGATGAAGGTGAGCAAGATAATTCATGGGTCAAGCTTAGCGCAGCCTCGATAGGAGGTCGCTATGCGGCCTCTCTCACGTCCTTCTGCGCCTGCCCAGCCAGTGCCCGCTCGATCGCCAGTTGCGCCCGCTCGGCAATTGCTCTGCGGCTGAGTGTGGTGACGGCAATGGGAAGCAGCAGATGGATTTCCACTACTGCCACGTCGCTGGCGAGCAGTCTGCGCAAGTGCGCAGGCAGTTCGTCATCGCCTATGAAGGGGGCCACGGTGTCGGGCTTGCCATTGCGCAGATAGCGAATCGCAACGGGTTGAACGGCGCAGCCGGCTTGTATGGCGCAGGCAAACAGCCGAGGGTGGAAAGTGCGTACGCTGCTGCCATCGGTCGAGGTGCCCTCGGGGAAGATCAGCAGATGACGACCCTGGTGGAGATGGTTGGCCAGTTGCTGATTGATCTGCGCGGCATCGCCGGCGCCTCGGCGGATGAACAGCGTGCCAGCCTGGCGCGCCAGCCAGCCAAGCACGGGCCAGCGTGCGACTTCGGCCTTGGCCAGGAACGACAGCGGCCGCAGCATTCCGAGCAGCGGGATATCACACCAGGACACATGGTTGGCGACCCACAGCATCGGCTTGGACGGCAGCTCGCCAATCACCTGCACACGGAACGGTAGCGCGGTGGCCAGGTGAACCATGAACCAGCGGGTCAGCCGTTGTCTGCCTTGCACAGAGGCTCGTAGCGCGAGGCGCTCGCCGAGCGCCAGTACGGCCGCCAACAGTAGTCCCAGCAGGATCACGGCGCTCACCCGCAGCAGGCGCCAGTACAGGCGCGCCCGCGTCATCTATACCGCAGCCTTGAAGTGGCGGGCGTAGCGCGGGCAAAGCTCCTCGCGTTTGAGCAGGATGAAGACGTCGGCGACCTGGAAGTCCGGGTCCCAGCAGGGTTCGCCACAGATCTTCGCGCCGAGGCGCATATAGGCCTTGAGCAGCGGCGGCAGCTGGGCAGTGACGTTGTCCGGCAGCTCCAGCTCAGGAAGTGGCGTTCGCGGCTCCGCATGCAGCAGCTCGGTACACAGGTGACTGTCGCGCAACCGCTGCATGATCGCGCGGGCCTGGATGCCACCGTCGCGCATTGGGATGCTGGCGCAGCCCATCAGGTAACGATAACGGCCCTCGTTGAGCACTTCTGCCAGCTCGCTCCAGAGCACGGCGATGGTCGCGCCATTGCGATAGGCCGGGGCTACGCAGGTACGGCCGATTTCCAGCACGGGTTCGTTGATGTCTGCCAGGCCGTGCAGGGCAAACTCTCCTTCGCTGTAGAAGCGCCCGAGTTGCTTGGCGGTGAGGTGGTCGAGCAGGCGGGTGGTGGCGACCAGCTCTCCGCTTGCCAGATCACGTACACCGATGTGCCGGCAGTGAACGTCGAAGTCATCCATGTCCAGTCCGAGCTCCGCGCCCTGCAGCTGGGCATCGAACTCGCTGCTGAAGACCCGATAGCGCAAAGCCTGGGCTTCGCGCAGGGCCGCACCGCCTTCCAGGCGTTCGGCTCGAAGTTGACGCGTGCTGCGGGGATCGACGATGGCATTCATGCTGTGTCTCCTTGGCCGCCGTGGTTGTGGCGGGTTGGCGATGCAACGCGAGCGTCTGGTTGTTATCGTTGGGCTCGAGTGTTTGGCTCGATCAGGCTAGGAGCGGGGCATGTCGGCGCTGTTACGATCGGATGATGGTTGGATGACGGTGGGCCAGCCGCCTGGGTGCGTGAGACTTTGGAGATGAACATGCCGTGGAAACGACTGATCGGCCCGTTGCAGCCGGTTGCAGCGAACGCTGGCCTGGCGACCTGGTTTGCGGGTGTATGCGAGGGCGCCGGCACAACCGACCCCTTTAGCCTGGCGGTCTATGGTGGCCGGCTGGCGGCCACGCCGGGATTGGCTTTTCTCGGTGGCTATCAGGCTGCGCTGCGCGCGCTCTGGCCCGACGCCCCGCCAGGGCTCGGTGCGCTCTGTACGACCGAACGGCGCAAATTGCGACCGGCCGACATGGCAACGCGCTGGGATGACGGTCATCTGAGTGGCAGCAAGGATTTCGTCACCGCTGGCGATGCGGTGCAATGGTTGTTGGTATCGGCCAGGGAGGAGGGTGCCGAGGAGTCACCGCGGCTCGGGCTGTTCGCGGTCGAACCGGCCGCTGCGGGCGTATCGCTGATATCCGGTCCGCAACTGCCTATCGTGCCGGACATCGCCCATGGGCGCTTGCATCTGGAACGGGCCGTTGGCACACGCTTGCCCGGCGATGGCTGGCGAGATTACGTCAAACCCTTCCGTACGTACGAAGATATCCACGTGCTAGCCGCGCTTAGCGCCTGGCTCTACGGCGTGGCGCTGCAGGAATGCTGGCCGCGCAGCTTGATGCTGCGTCTATTGAACATTCTCGGCGGCGCTGCCGAGGTGGCGCGACAGCCGGCCAGCGAACCGGCGAGTCACCTGTTGCTGGCGGCTGTGCTCGAGCAGTTCGCGATGTTGCAGCCGGAACTGGACGCTGTGATGTCGGCTAGCGAGGGAGCCTGCGCTGTGCTGTGGCAGCGCGATAGGGCGGTGCTCGGCCTTGCGCGTGAAGCCCAGGCGCGGCGTTTGCAGCAAGCTGTCGTGGCGCTCGGGCTCAGCGAGGCGGGCTGATTCGGCGGCAACGGTCTCGGGAACTCTGCGCCATCGCGCCTGGCCTTATAAGGGCGCTCGCCACGGCCGAGTCGCCGCGCAAGGCCAACAGCGGCGACGGCCTTGTCTTGCTGAAGGGACTGGGTAAGCTACCGCGCGGTTTGCTTTGTTTGCATGCGTGAGCGTGGCATCACTCCGTTGCGCCTTGCGTGCCGACTGGAAAAAGGGACTTCATGTCATTTCGCTGCTTGTCTTGCTCGACACTTCTTTGGTCTGCGACCGGCTCCGTACTGGGTAAATCCTTGTGATGTTGGCCGGATCGGTTTTCCCTTGGCGCAGCGACAATCGCTTCCGGCTGTTGGTCGATGGGCCACAATTCTTCCCGGCCATGTTCGAGGCGATCGAGCGCGCGGAGCGCCGTATCGACCTGGAACTCTATCTGGTGGAAGACGGGCATTGCCTCGATCGATTGCTGGAGCCTCTGCTGCGTGCGGCGGCGCGGGGCGTGCGGGTGCGTTGCCTGTTCGACGGCTTCGGTTGCCTGAAGATGAGTCAGGCCAATCGCGATCGCCTTACCGCGGCCGGCGTGGAGCTGCGTTTGTACAACCCGCTTTCGCTGCGCCTGAAACTGCGCAATCTGCATCGTGACCACCGCAAGTTGTTGCTGGTAGATGGTTGCATTGGTTATGTCGGCGGGACCGGCGTCACCGACGAGTTCTGGAATCCACGCAAGCCGGCCGTGCATTGGCACGAGGTGATGGTCGAGATGACCGGTCCGTTGCTGCAGGACTGGCAGGAGCTGTTCGACAGCCAGTGGGTGCATTGCCTGAAGCGGCGAATCTGGCAGTTGCCTCTGCCCAGCAGGGCGCCGCGCATACCGCTGCTGCCTGATGGCTCGGGGCTGGGGCGCGTCGCCTATGCAGCGGCCCGTCAACACCGTGACATCCTCCTCAGCCTGCTGCGCAACCTGCGCCGCGCGCAGACACGCATCTGGCTGGCGACGCCATATTTCCTGCCTACCGGCAAAGTGCGGCGGGCGCTGATCCGCGCAGCACGTCGCGGAGTTGATGTGCGCCTGCTGCTGACCAGCCGTAATACCGATCATCCACCGGTGCGTTACGCCGGGCAGCGCTTCTATCCGCGCCTGCTGCGTGCCGGCGTGCGAATCCACGAATATCAGCCACACTTCTCGCACCTGAAAATGGTGCTGGTCGATGACTGGATCAGCGTCGGGTCGTGCAATTTCGATCACTGGAACCTGCGCTGGAATCTGGAGGCCAATCTCGAGGCGATCGACGCTTCGCTGAGCGCACAGGTGCAGGCGTGTTTCGAGCGCGACTTTCAGGACAGCATCGAAATCGACTTGGCCAGCTGGTACGCCCGGCCGTTGCATCTGCGGCTGTATCAGCGGATGTGGGGCTTGCTGGACCGGTTGCTGGTGAACATTTTCAATCGCGGCGGCTGAAGCTGTCGCGTATCGGAGCGAAGCTCCAAAACCGCGTAAGGAGGACGATCCAATGGCGGCAAAGAACATTCTGATGCTGGTCGGCGACTACGCCGAAGACTACGAGACCATGGTGCCGTTCCAGGCGCTGCAGATGGTCGGTCACCGCGTGCATGCCGTGTGCCCCGACAAGAAGGCCGGCGACAGCGTGCGCACGGCGATTCACGATTTCGAGGGCGACCAGACCTACAGCGAAAAGCCGGGCCACAATTTTGCGCTGAACTTCGATTTCGCCGCCGTGCGCGCCGAGGACTATGACGCGCTGGTGATCCCCGGTGGTCGCGCACCGGAATACTTGCGCCTGAACGAGCAGGTACTTGCACTGGTGCGTGCATTCGACGAAGCCAATAAGCCAATCGCCGCCGTTTGTCACGGCGCCCAGCTACTCGCTGCTGCCGGCGTACTCAAGGGCCGCGCCTGCAGTGCTTATCCCGCCTGCGCGCCGGAAGTGAAGTTGGCCGGTGGCGACTATGTGGATATTCCCGTGGACCAGGCGCACACCGAAGGCAATCTGGTCAGCGCGCCGGCGTGGCCCGCGCATCCGGCCTGGCTGGCGGGCTTTCTCAAGCTGCTCGGCACCGAAATTAAACTGTAGGATGTGCGTCGCGTCGCCCCGCAAGTCGCGGGGCGGCCCGCCAATCAACATCTGCGGCTTTGGCCGCCCCAGCAAGAGCGCTGTCTGTGTCCGCTACTCCCCACGATCCGTTGCACGGCGTCACCCTTGAAACGATGCTCACCGAGCTGCAGGCTCACTACGGCTGGGACGGTCTGGCCCAGCGCGTCGATATCCGCTGCTTCAAGAGCGAGCCGAGCATCAAGTCGAGTCTGACCTTCCTGCGCCGCACACCCTGGGCGCGGCAGAAAGTGGAAGCGCTGTTCGTGCAGCTGCGTCGCCGCGGCTGATCAGTCAGCGCGCCGTGAAAGCAAAAAGCCCGGCACTAGGCCGGGCTTTCCGTTTTTCCGCTGATGCGATTACTGCACTTCGACCGCCAGGCTGTCGGCGATCTTCTTCTGCCAGATCGCCGGGCCGGTGATGTGCACCGACTCGCCGTTGGTGTCGACGGCAACAGTGACCGGCATGTCCTGCACTTCGAACTCGTAGATCGCTTCCATGCCCAGTTCGGCGAAGGCCAGCACCTTGGACTTCTTGATCGCTTGGGCGACCAGGTAGGCGGCGCCGCCAACAGCCATCAGGTACACAGCCTTGTTGTCCTTGATTGCTTCGATGGCGATCGGGCCACGCTCGGACTTGCCGATCATGCCCAACAGGCCTGTGCTTTCCAGGATCTGGCGGGTGAACTTGTCCATGCGCGTTGCGGTGGTCGGGCCTGCCGGGCCAACCACTTCATCGCCAACCGGATCGACCGGGCCGACGTAATAGATGAAGCGACCCTTGAGGTCCACCGGCAGCTCTTCGCCCTTGTTCAGCATGTCGACCATGCGCTTGTGCGCAGCGTCGCGGCCGGTGAGCATCTTGCCGTTGAGCAGGATGGTTTCGCCCGGCTTCCAGCTCTGCACTTCTTCCGGCGTGATGGTATCGAGGTTGACGCGACGGGCGCTCGGACCGGCTTCCCAGACGATTTCCGGATAGGCGTCCAGCGGCGGCGGGGTCAGTTCGGCTGGGCCGGAACCATCGAGCACGAAGTGCGCGTGGCGGGTGGCCGCGCAGTTGGGGATCATGCACACCGGCAGCGAGGCCGCGTGGGTCGGGTAGTCCATGATCTTGACGTCGAGCACGGTGGTCAGACCGCCCAGGCCCTGAGCGCCGATGCCGAGCTGGTTGACCTTGTCGAACAGCTCCAGACGCATTTCTTCGATGCGGTTCTGCGGGCCGCGAGCCTTGAGCTCGTGGATGTCGATCGGATCCATCAACACTTCTTTCGCCATGACCGCGGCCTTTTCGGCGGTACCACCGATGCCGATACCGAGCATGCCCGGCGGGCACCAGCCAGCGCCCATGGTCGGCACGGTCTTCAACACCCAGTCGACGATGGAGTCGGACGGGTTGAGCATGGCCATCTTCGACTTGTTCTCGGAACCGCCGCCTTTGGCTGCGACGTCCACTTCCACTTTGTCGCCGGGGACGATGGAGTAATGGATGACGGCTGGCGTATTGTCCTTGGTGTTCTTGCGGGAACCTGCTGGGTCGGCCAGGATCGAAGCACGCAGGACGTTTTCCGGCAGGTTGTAGGCGCGGCGGACGCCCTCGTTGATCATGTCGTCCAGGCTCATGGTCGCGCCGTCCCAGCGCACGTCCATGCCGACGCGAACGAAGACGGTAACGATGCCGGTGTCCTGGCAGATCGGGCGGTGGCCGGTGGCGCACATGCGCGAGTTGATCAGGATCTGCGCCATGGAGTCGCGCGCGGCCGGGGATTCTTCACGCAGGTAGGCCTCGTGCATCGCCTGAATGAAATCCACGGGGTGGTAGTACGAAATGAACTGCAAAGCGTCAGCGACGCTTTGAATCAGGTCGTCTTGCTTGATCACGGTCATGCAGCGCGTCCTCATGGCGGGGCGGTAGGAGGCGCATCGGGAGTGGCAGTCGACGCGCCGCGAAAAAATGCGCGGCAGTATAACGCGTCGAGCTGCGCGGTACACGGATGGACCAGGAGCGATGGGAATGCCAGCTAGGTTTTTGTTTTCGGTAAGCGTAAAGTGCGGCAAATTGCCACAGCGGGACGGATCCCTATGAGCGCGATGCGGGAAGAGACCGGGGAGCTGGCCATTCAGCAGCTAGTCACCCGGCGATTCGCAATGGCTTCGGTGACCTATGGCCTCGCTCTGATGCTGACTTGGGTAGTGGTGGCGAGTGGCTTTTACGAGGCGTCCACAGCCAGTGCAATCACTCATTCAGCGTTGATCGTGGTGAGCCAGCTGCTGTTTTTCTGGCTTTTTCACCGCGGCATCAATCTGCGTTTCAAGGACCCCAGCCTGACTGAGCCACAGGTGCTGGTGGCGTTGCTGTGGCTGACCTATTTCCTGTTCAACCTCGGCAGCGCGCGTGGTTCGCTGCTGGTGCTCTATCTGCTCGTGTTGATGTTTGCCGTTTTCCTGCAGCCAAAGGTGTTTATCCGCTACGCCGCCCTGGCCTTTCTCAGCTTCGTCGGATTGGCCGCGCTGGACTACTACCTGCAGCGCGCGGTGGACTCCACGGTGTTCCTGCTTCAGGCCAGCGTCCTGCTGGTGACACTGATCTGGATGTGCCTGTTTGCCGGGCACGTCTATCGTCTGCGCCAGCGCATGCGTCAGCGGCGCTTTGCCCTGCAGGCGCACCAGGACACCCTGCGCGGCATGATGCGCCAGCTCGAGGATCTGGCCTCTACCGACGAGCTGACCGGCCTGTACAACCGTCGGCGCTTCCTGCGCATCGCAGAGGGGGAGTTGAGCCGGCTGCGCAAGGGCCACCAGTTCGGGCTCGCGCTGATCGATCTGGACCATTTCAAGCGCGTCAACGACATTCATGGCCACGCCGCTGGAGATCGAGTGCTGCAGACTTTCGCCAGTGTGGCGCGTTCCTGTCTGCGTGATGCTGACGTGCTGGCCCGTTACGGTGGCGAGGAGTTCGTGCTGCTGTTGCCGGACACCGATGCCGAGCAGTTCAGCGCCTGTTGCGAGCGCCTGCGTGAAGCCTTTTCCAAGGCCGAGCCGGAGGAGGTCGATATTGCTGCCGGGCATCTCAGCCTGTCCATCGGCCTTACCCTGGTGAATGCTGGGGACGATCTGGATGCAGCGTTGCAACGTGCCGACGAAGCGCTCTATCGCGCCAAGCGTGCCGGGCGCAATCGCTGCGAGCCGGCATGGATTACCAGCGATGCCTGAGCTGCGTCATGCCGGACGAGGCTGGACGGTTGCGCCGGGTACGATTCTGCTCGATGCACTGATCGACGCGGGTGTGCCGGTGCCGTACAGCTGCCGTGCCGGGAGCTGCCATGCCTGTCTGGTGCGCTGTGTCGACGGGGAGCCGAACGATCTCCAGCCGGACCTGCTGTCGCCCGAACAGCGCGCGGCAGGCTGGCGACTGGCCTGCCAGTGCCGCATCGCCGGCGACCTTGGCGTGCAAGTCTTCGATCCTTGCCGCGATGGACAGGCCGCGCGGGTCGAGAGCGTGCAATGGTTGAGTAGCAACGTGCTGCGCCTGCGGCTGGTACCGGAGCGCCCGCTGCGCTATCGCGCAGGGCAGCATCTGCTGTTATGGACGGCAACCGGTATCGCTCGACCTTATTCACTGGCCAGCCTGCCCGGTGATGATCCATGGCTGGAGTTCCACCTCGATTGCAGCCGCCCGGGCGCTTTCTGCGATATCGCTCGGCAGCTGCGTCCAGACGATGCGTTGCAGCTGGGTGATCTGCATGGCGGAGCATTGCACTACGAGCCGGACTGGTCCGAGCGGCCTCTGTTGCTACTGGCGGCCGGAACCGGGTTGGCGCCTTTGTGGGGGCTGTTGCGCGAGAGTCTGCGGCACGGCCATAGCGGGCCTATCAGGCTGTTGCATGTCGGTAATGATGGCCACTACCTGCGCGAGCCACTGCAAGAGCTGGCGAGCAGGCATGCGAACCTGCAACTGGAGTGGATTGACGCCGGTGAGCGTGACCGCGCGTTAGGGGCGTTGCGACCCGTAGCGCGTCAGGAGATCGCCTTGCTGTGCGGTGGTTCGGCGTTTGTCGAAGCGTGTGCGCGCCAGCTGTTTCTGGCCGGCTTGCCGCGCGGGCAGATTTTCAGCGATGTCTTCGTTGGCGCAAGTCCTCCGCCGTCAGCGGATCAATTGCTGATCATGGAAAGCACGAAGCCGGCATAAGCCGGCCTCGTGTCGAACCCGTCGAGCTTACTGATCGCCGACGCGCAGGATCTTCATGGTGTTGGTGCCGCCCGTGCTGTCGTGGTAGCTGTCGCCCTTGGTCAGGATCACCCAGTCGCCCGGCTGCACGATGTTGCGCTTGAGCAGCTCCTCGACCGCCATCTGGCTGACCTTGTCTGCCGGCATCGCGGCCGGATCGAAAGGTACGGTCTGGACTCCACGGAACAGCGCAACGCGCGCCTGGGTCTCGCGGTGCGGCGAGAAGGCGAAGATTGGAACCGCAGAACGGATGCGCGACATGATCAGCGGCGTGTAACCACTCTCGGTCAGGGCGATGATCGCCTTGACGCCCGGGAAGTGGTTGGCGGTGTACATCGCGGCCAGCGCTGCGCTCTCGTCGCAGCGCTCGAACTGCTGGCCGAGGCGGTGACCGGACTTGGTGCTGGTCGGATGCTTCTCCGCGCCGCAGCAGACTCGCGCCATCGCCTTGATCGCTTCGATCGGATATTCGCCAGCGGCGCTCTCGGCCGAGAGCATCACCGCGTCGGTGTAGTCGAGCACCGCGTTGGCTACATCGGATACCTCGGCGCGGGTCGGCATCGGACTGTGGATCATCGACTCCATCATCTGCGTCGCGGTGATCACCACCTTGTTGTGGCGGCGGGCGTGCAGAATGATCTTCTTCTGGATACCGACCAGCTCGGCATCGCCGATTTCGACGCCCAGGTCACCGCGCGCCACCATCACGCCGTCGCTGGCCTGAATCAGGCCGTCCAGTGCCGCGTCGTCCGCAACCGCCTCGGCCCGCTCGATCTTGGCGATCAGCCAGGCATCCGAACCGGCTTCGTCGCGCAGACGGCGGGCCAGGTCCATGTCAGCCGCATCGCGCGGGAAGGAGACGGCCAGGTAGTCCAGCTCCAGGTCCGCGGCCAATTTGATGTCGGCCTTGTCCTTGTTGGTCAGCGCCGGTGCGGTCAGGCCGCCACCGCGGCGGTTGATGCCCTTGTTGTCCGACAGCGGGCCGCCGATCAGCACGGTGCAATGCAGCTCGTCCGCGGTGGCGTTGTCGACGCGCATCACCACACGACCGTCGTCGAGCAAGAGCTCATCGCCGACGCCGCAATCCTTGACCAGGTCCGGGTAGTCGATGCCGACCACTTCCTGGTTACCGGCATCACGCGGGTGGGTCACGGAGAAGCGGAAGCGGTCGCCTTCCTTCAGCTCGATGCGCTTGTCGGTGAACTTGGCGATGCGGATCTTCGGGCCTTGCAGGTCGCCGAGCAGCGCGACGAAGCGGCCGTGGCGGGCGGCTATTTCACGCACCAGTTCGGCCCGGGCACGGTGTTCGTCGGGGCTGCCGTGGGAGAAGTTCAGGCGGGCGACATCCAGCCCGGCGACGATCATCTTTTCCAGTACCTCCGGCGAACTGCTCGCTGGGCCGAGGGTGGCGACGATCTTGGTGCGACGCGGAATCATTCAATAGCTCCTTCTTCTGGCTGGCCCCGAGGCTACTATGCTCGCCGGTTGTAGTCATCGCCCGGCGGGCACTACTCTTTCGGCCCGTCTGACGGGCTGTCTGCAGGTTTTTTCGATACGGTCGATACAAGGAGGCATACGGAGGAACCCATGCGCACCCTGATCATCATTTTTCTGAGTCTTCTGACCGTCGGTTGCAGCAGCCGTCATGCTTCCGATCGCCACCTGGATGCGGCTTACCAGCATTACGAGGCCGACAACTGCGATCGAGTGATGCAGTCTCTGTCGCAGGCGGAGCGCCGCAGCAAGCCGCGGAGCCAGGTGCAGCCGGAGATTTCCCTGTTGCGCGGGCAATGCCTGGAACGGCAGGGGCTGTTCGTCGACGCTGGCGAAACCTACCGCTTCATCGTCGAGCGCTACCCGGCCAGCGAATATGCTTATCGCGCACGGGCGCGCCTGGAGACGCTGAGGCAGCTTGGCCACTATCATGTCGAGCCGCCTGCGGTGGCTCAGCCGGCCAAGCGCTGATGTCGTGAAAATCATGTGAGGGAACATGCGAGCGTTGCTTCTGATCGTCATGCTGCTGCCGACACTGGCATGCGCGCAGATCTACCGTTGGACCGACGCCGACGGTCGCGTGCATTTCGGTCAGCGCCCACCGGCCGGTGCCGAGCAGGTCGAAGTGCGGCCGCAAGTGGTCGAACGAGACGAGCAGACACGAGCACGCGAGGCACGCAGTGAACGATTCTTCGATGCGCGTCGGCAGGAACAGCAGGCCGCGCGCGAGCAAGCCAACCAGGCGCAGGTGGCTCGGGAGCAGGAATGCCAAGGGTTGCGCAGGCAGTTGTCACGGCTGCAGCTTGGCGGACGTTTTTTTCGTAACGATGCGGCAGGAGAGCGCGTCTACTACAGTGACAGTGAAGTAGAGGCGGCTCGACAGCGCCTGGCAGCTCGTATTGGCCAGGAATGCAACTGAGCCGAGGGATTCGAATTGCAGGGCAAGGTTGAAGGCTCCGACGACATGAACATGGCGAACCAGCGTCGTATCCAGCGGCATCAGCTGCCGTACTACCTCAATGTATTCAACCGGTTTACCGAAAAGCCGCTGGGTTTTATCGGCAATCTCTCCGAAGGCGGACTGATGCTGATCAGCCCCTATCCGATGATGCTCGGCGTCCGCTTCGAGATGCGCCTGAAGATTCCTGGCCAGACCGGCCAGCTGCGCCATGTGGACTTCAGCGCGTTCAGTCTGTGGTCCAGCGAGGACGTTACACCGGGCAGTTACGACACCGGTTTCTCCCTGATCGAGCCGCCCGGCGAGATCCGCGAGATGATCACCGCGTTGCATCACTACTTCAGCTTTCAGCCGATGCTGCACATTCCATTGGCGCATCATGCCAGTGCGGCGTCGGATCGCTTCACCGACAAGGATTGCTGCCACGGCCTTTGAGGCAGCTACAGCGTTCCGGTTTTCTTCCACGCCAGGTAGCGCCCGACCAGCGCCGGTCCGAGATCGCAGGGTTGGACGTCAAGCACCGGCAGGCCATTGGCGGTAAGGCGTTTATGCAGTTGCTGGCGTGCACTCAGGTAGTCCTGTGTACCGCAGTAATCGAGCGCGTCGTCCAGGCTTTGCACCGGTCGCAAGCGCAGCTGGTCCAGCACCTCTTCGCGAAGGCTCACCAGCAGCACCCGGTGCCGGCGCGAAAGTCGGCGCAGCGCGGCATGCAGTTCGGCATCGTCCTCGTCGCGCAGATTGCTCATTACGATCACCAGTGCCCGCCGCTGCTGCCGCGCCAGTAGCTGATCGACCGCTGCGCCGTAATCAGCTGGCTGCTGGGTGGGCTGCAGGTCGTACAGGCCGTTCAGCAGCACGCGCAGCTGCTGTTGGCCCTTGGCTGGCGTGACGTGCCGCGGCTGTTCACCGGCAAAGGTGCAGGCGCCGACCGCATCGCCCTGGCGTAGCGCGGCGTAGGCGAGCAGCAGACCTGCGTTGAGCGCGTGATCGAAGTGGGTGAGTTGCGCATCCTGGCTACGCATACGACGCCCGCAATCGAACATCAGCACGATCTGCTGGTCTTGCTCGTCCTGGTACTCGCGGGCAATCGGTGCTCGCGAGCGCGCTGTGGCTTTCCAGTCGATCTGGCGCAGCGTATCGCCCTCGCGAAATTCGCGCAGCTGATGAAACTCCAATCCCAGCCCGCGTCTTGGCTGCTGGCGCACGCCCAGACGGTTCAGCCAGACGTCGATCGCCTGCAGGCCAGCGCCGTGCAGCTGGGCAAAGTCGGGGTAAACCCGCGTGTCGTCGGCCAGTTGCAACTGACGTTTGCTGCGCCACAGCGCCAAGGGGCTGAAAAGCTGTATGTCGCAGCGCTGAAAGGAAAAGCGTCCACGGCGAACCGGGCGCATGCGGTAGCTGAGCTGGCAATGCTCTCCGGGTTGCAGGCGTATGCGTTGCGGCAACTGCTCGAAGAGCATGCCGTCCGGCACGTGGTCGAACAGCTCCAGTTCGACCGGATGGCTATCGTCGTTGCGAGCCAGCAGCTGTACCTGGCTCCAGTGCCCCAGCGGCAGATTGCCCGGCAGGTTGCGTTGCAATGCTGGCGTAGGCAACCGCTTCAGGTTGCGGGCATCGAGCGCAGCGATCATCCCCAACGCCAGCAAAAGCCCCCACCAGGCCGAGCGCCAGCCTTCGGCTTCGATTCCCAGGGCAGCGAGCGTGCCGAGCGGGACGGCCAGCAACACCAGCGCTGCCAGCGCAACGAGCAGGCGACGGGATGGCGTCATGCGCGCGGCGCCGCCACCTGGTCGAGCACCTGCAGCAGGACCTGGTCCACCGACAGCCCCTCGATATCCAGCTCCGCCGAGAGTCGCACGCGGTGGCGCAGTACGGCCAATGCGCAGCCCTTGATGTCGTCCGGCGTGACGAACTCAGCGCCGCGCAACAGTGCCCGGGCGCGCCCGCCGCGAACCAGTGCGATCGATGCGCGCGGACCGGCACCCAGTGCCAGGCCCGGCCAGCTGCGTGTGCTGCGGGTCAGGCGCACGGCATAGTCCAGCACCTGCTCGTCCAGCGGCAGCTCGCTGGCGATCTTCTGCAGCGCCAGCACATCGCGGGGTTGTACCAGTTGGCGCAAGGCGCTGACATCGAGCATGTCAGCCCGTGCCGAACGGGTCACCTGGCGTACCAGCTCCAGTTCCTCTTCGGCTTGCGGGTAATCCATGCGCAGCATCAGCATGAAGCGGTCGAGCTCGGCTTCGGGCAGCGGATAGGTGCCCTCCTGCTCGATGGGGTTTTGCGTCGCCATGACCAGAAACGGTTGTGGCACGGCCAGGGCCTTGCCTTCGAGGGTGACCTGCCGCTCCTGCATTACCTCGAGCAGCGCGGCTTGGGTCTTGGCTGGGGCCCGATTGATTTCATCGGCCAGCAGCAGGTTGGTGAAGACCGGGCCCTTGCGCAGCTTGAACTGCTCGGTCTGCATGTCGTAGACCGCGTGGCCGGTGACGTCGCTGGGCATCAGATCCGGGGTGAACTGGATTCGCGAGAATTCGCCGCCGAAGCAGCGCGCCAGGGCCCGAACCAGCAACGTCTTGCCCAGTCCGGGCACTCCCTCGATCAGCACATGGCCGCCGGCGATGAGCGCGGTGAGGACACCGTCGATGACCTCGTCCTGGCCAATTACTGCCTTGTGCAGTTCGTCGCGCAGGGCCTGGGCCAACTGGCTGGCGCGCAAGCGCTGGCTCACTGGATTGGCGCTCGAAGCAGCGCTGTTCGAATCGGAGGATTGTTCGCTCATAAGGCATTCCTGAGGGTTTGCAGGTAGGCGACCTGCCGGGTGAATTCGATGGCCGACAGGCGTTGCTGCGGCGTGGGGCGCATGGCCTGCTCGATGCTGGTGGGCGGCAGGCTGGAGAGCTGTGCGAGCAGTGTCAGCTGTCCGCTGAGCGGAAGTTGCTCGAAGCCGGGATGGCGAACGTTGGCCCTGCGCTGAACGTCCTGCTGGAGTCGCTGCAAGAGACTTTGCTCACGCCCATGGCGAAGCAGGAACTCGGCCGAACCGCGTAGATGCTCCTGGAGCTGGCGACGTGCCGGGTTGGCGGGGGGCAGTAGCGGGCCGAAGCGCTGCCCGACATGCCAAAGCGCGAACAGTATGAGCAGGCCCAGAGCTGTGAGCGTTTCCGGAAAATACTGGCGCAGCTGCGCCAGCAGGCCATCGTGCTCGCTGCGGTGCACCAGGGTGACTTCGCTGTCCTGAGTCAGATACCAGAGCAGCCAGGCATGGTCGTATTCGTCGATATTGCGGTTCTGCCAGATCCAGCTGTCGGTCAGCGCGGTGACCAACCCGTCACCGTGCTGCAGTTGCAGCATGTGCGTCGCGCCCGCGCTGTTGGCCCAAGCGTGGGCGCGGTTGTCGGCGTCGTAGAGATGGAAATCCGTATCGAAGGCGAGATAGGCCGGCGCGCTTTCATTCTCCAGATACAGCTTGGTCAATTGCGGATGCTGTTCTGCAGTGGATGACTGAGGCGACTGGGCCTCTTCATCCAGATCCCTGGTCGAGTACTGCTGCAAGTTGAGCCGATCGAGCAGCAGGTCACCGCTCTTGCCGGTTTTCTCATCCCACAGGCGCTCCGCGACCACCACCAGATGCCCGCCGGCAGCAGCCCAGTCGAGCAGGCGTTCGGTCTGCCGCGGCGTCATGTTGCGGCGGTCACCGAGCAAAAGCAGCGTCTGGCCACTGGTGGGCAGCGCCTCCAGGCCGGCGCTGCCGTCGTGGCGGGCGACCTGCAAGCCGAGATCGCGCAGGAATAGCTCGGCGGCCAGATAGTCATTGCTGCGGGCCTGCGGAGCAGGACCGTGTTCGACGACATCTTCATAGCGCTGCAGCTGGCTACCCAACCAGATGGTCAGCAGGCTGAGCAGCAGGATCGCCGCAGCGACGAGAAGACGAATGCGCAGGCGATTCATGACGACTGCCCCGCGGCGAACAGCACACGCCACTCGGCACACAGCGCATCGCGCACCTGTTCGTTGGCTGGGTAGTGCCCGTAAGCCTGACGCTGCCAGTGAACGGTGAGCTGCTCAGCGAATCGGGCGAGGGGCTCCAGCTGCAGATCACGGACCTGTTGCAGAACCTCACCTTCGGTATGCGCCGCCTTCAAGGGCAACTGGAAGTCGTGCAGCAGACGGCACAGCAAGCCGCGATACAGCAGTGCCAGCGCCGCGCGTGGATCGAGCTGCCAGAGTCGTTCGGCCTCGGCGGCGATATCATCCGGCAGGCTTTGCGGGGCAACATCCAGGCCGAACAGTTGCGTCGGCGGCTCGATACGGCGCCGGCTCGGCAGCCGTACACGGCCGCCAAAGGTCTGCAACCATTCGCGGTAGCGCCACAACACAAGCGCAACGAGCAGCGCCAGGGCTGTCCAGAGCAGGACCTCGAGGATCTGTGCCAGACGCTCCAGGCCATGCCAGAACGAGCCGCCCTGAAGCAGGCGTTCAATCAGGCGTGCCAGCGCTCCGGGCTGCTGTGGGTCATCGCCGTCGCCCAGTCGCCAGCGCGTCACTGTTTCGCGGTGCTGGAAGGGGGGCTGGTCAAGCAAGGCATCAATTCGTTCGCGGGCTGCTTCGCTGGTCAATGGCTGATTGAGCAGGCGCTTGCTCTTGGGGCCAGGCTGGACTTCTTCGGTCTGGGCAGCGGCCGCAGCCCAAGCCTGGTGTTGCGCGGGCCAGAGCAGCAGGCCGCAGGCGAGCAATAACGCCGGCAGAACAGTGAGCAGGCGCTGGCGCAGCCGGCGGAAGGCCAGTTCGATATCCCAGGCTTCCAGATGAGTACGCCGATTGAGATAGAGGCTGAAGCCGCAGGCAACGTAGATCGGCTCCCAGACAATCAGCACCAGAACGTAGAGCAGATTGGATAGATGCTCGAGCCAGAGCCATTCCCCGCTAAGCCCTAGCAGGTCTTCCCAGTTCCAGCGCTGCACCAGCGGTGCCGGCAGGAAAAAATACAGCATCCCCAGCAGGCCGAGCCAGAGCGCACCTTCCAGATGGACGCCGACCACGGTCAGCCAGCTTGCGGCACGCCCATTGCGCAGGTTGAGCGTGACCAGACGCTGGGCTCGCGCTTTGCCGTTGAGCCCTTCGAGTTGTTGCACGGGTAGATCGAAGCTGCGTGTCATGCTCAGGCGGCGCCAGGTCAGGCTGGCGAACCACTGCGATCGCAACAGGCCGGGGAAGGCTTTCAGGCTTTCTCTGAAATTTGGGGTTTCGCCGAACAACGCTCTGGACAGGATATGCAGCGGCAGCCGCTCATAAAGCGGCTTCAACCACCAGAACAGCAGTAGCGCCACGCTTGGGTGCTGCCACAGCAGCAGGCTGATCAGGGCGAAAACCGGCAGCGTGACGGCCGCCCAGGTCGCCATCAGCAACGCCCCGTGACGCCTGGCCAGCAGGGTGCCAAGATCCAGCGCCTGCCATGGGCTGCGTGGACGGATCGAGACGCTGGCATCACTCAGCTGCATGCTGACCTCGCCCGGCCAGGCAGAAATAAACGGCCACGATCAACCACAGCAGTGCACCTACGATGTATTTGATCGCGGGCGTGGCGAGGGTCATGGAAGACCAGTAGGCTTCGACGAACGCGGCTATCAGAAGGAAAAGCGTGGCACCGCCCACCAGCTGTATGCCCTGTTTGGCCGCCTGACGGAGCGCGTTGCCCCGTGTCAGTCGGCCTGGCGCCAGCAGCGCGACGCCGAGCTGCAGCCCAGCAGCACCGGCAAAGGTGATGGCCGTCAGCTCGAAGGCGCCGTGACCGATGACGAACGACCAGAACGGCTGGTGATAGCCAATGCCGCTCAGGTGGCCGGCAACGGCGCCGATGGTCAGGCCATTGAACAGCAGGAAGAACAATGTGCCGACGCCGAACAGCAAGCCGCTGGCGAACGTCTGAAACGCAATGCCGATATTGTTCATGATGTAGTAGCCGAACATCAGCCAGTCGTCGCCAGCGCCTCGCTCGGCGAATCGCCCCAATCGACTGGCGTCCGGGTCGTACATCTGCTCCATCTGGGCGACCTGATCGGCTGGCAGGACGCTGTAGACCAGTTCGGGAAACAGATAAACCAGCGTGGCCATGCCGATTAGGCTGCCGTAGAACAGCAGACTGGCGGCCAGAACATAGCGCCATTGTGCACGCACCGTGCGGGCGAAACCGCCGCTGATGAAACCCAGCAATCGACCGAGCAGCGGACTGCGATGGCGATAGAGTTGTTGATGGCCCCGCAGGGCAAGCTGCCGCAACTGCTCGATCAGTTGACTGCTGTAACCGCGCGACTCCGCCAGGGTCAGCTGCTGACAGAGCCGGCGGTAGGCGGCGGGAAATGTTCCGGTCTGCTCGCTGCGCGGTTTGCCGCTCTCGAGCGCGTCCAGCCGAGTGGCGAATTCCTGCCAGTCGGCCTGATGCTGCCGTTCGAATACTGCCTGCTTCATGACGAGCCCACCATCGTGCGGGCAATGCCGTGGATTGTGGCCTCAGCATTTTCATCGGTCGTTCCCAGCGGTTCGGCGAGAATCGAGGCCAGCTCCAGGCGGCGTTCGGCAGAAAGGGCCCCTTGGCGTTCGGCAAAGCCGATCAGCGCGCGCTGTTCATCCAGAGTCAGCGCGATCGGAGCGGCCACCGGTTCGGCGTCGGGTAGCGTTGGACGCGGCTGCGGCTTCTCCTGATAAATCACCAGTGTGCCAGCCGCCAGGTCGCCGAGACGCTTGAAGGCCGGGTGACCCAGGCAGCTCAGGGCGCCAAGGAAATAGCCGAACGGCAGCATGTCGACGAATCGCAGCAAGTTACGGGTGAGCGAGGAAGACCAGCCGACCGGTGTGCCGTCGTCATGCACGACGCGCAGCCCCAGCCAGTATTTTCCGGGCGTGCGGCCTTGATTCAGCACTTCGAAGAGCACCATGTACCACCACTGCACGAGGAACAGCAGTAGCGTTCCCAGTCCCATGCCGAATTTGCCCAGCAGGCCGAGAGTGAGAAACAGAGCCAGCAGGATGGCAGCGCGAATCACCAGGTCGATGGCGAAGGCGAGGGCGCGCGGTACCAGTCCAGCCGGGTGCAGGAGCAGATCAATGCCCTCCGGCGTCTCGACGCGCAGGTTGGTGTCGAGCAGGTCTTGTCGGTCGAGTGTGGAATACAAAGGCAAGTTCGTCTGACATCAGGCAAAGGGCGATGCTATGCGGCAACCGCCGCTGCGGCAATGCGCCTGAGGCTGGTACTTGAGCCTGGCGCGCCGATGGACCGCGATTATGGCGAAATGCCTGCTCGTTTGCAGGATGCCGTTCGCAGAGCGGCGCGTCGCTACAACGCAGCTGCAACCGGCACGCTGGAACCGGGCCGGTTCGGCGAGGTGCCGGCCCGGCTGATAGACTGCCATGCTGATCGAGAAGGACTCTCCCGTGACTCCAAGCATCTTTTGGTACGACTTCGAAACCACTGGTATTTCGCCCAGCCGCGATCGTCCGCTGCAGGTGGCGGGCATCCGCACCAACGAGGCGCTCGAGGAAATTGGCGAGCCGCTGAACATCTACTGTCGCCCCTCCGACGATATCCTTCCGCATCCCGCGGCATGCCTGGTTACGGGCATCACGCCGGCGATCCTGCAACAGAAAGGACTGTGCGAGGCAGAGTTCATTCAGCGCTTGCATCAGCAGCTGTCCGCTCCGGGGACCTGTGGCGCAGGCTACAACAGCCTGCGTTTCGACGATGAGGTCACTCGCTACAGCCTGTATCGCAATTTCTACGATCCGTACGCGCGGGAATGGCAGGGGGGCAACAGTCGTTGGGATCTGATCGATCTGGTGCGAACCGCGTATGCGCTGCGTCCAGAAGGGATCGTCTGGCCAGAGGAGGATGGCCGGGTGACGCTCAAGCTCGAACGCCTGAGCGTGGCCAACGGACTGGAGCACCTGAATGCTCACGACGCGCTTTCCGATGTGCGTGCCACCATCGGCTTGGCCAGGCTCATCCGTGATCGCCAGCCACGGCTGTATGACTACCTCTATAACCTGCGGCGTAAACAGGCAGTGCTCGAACAGATCACGCTGCTTGAGCCGTTGGTGCATGTGTCTGGTCGTTTTTCGGCGGCACGGCATTTTCTGTCGGTGGTACTGCCGCTGGGCTGGCACCCGCGCAACCGCAACGCGCTGATCGTCTGCGACCTGCAGGCGGAACCTCAGCCACTCTTGCAGGAGCGCGCCGAAACACTGCGGCAGCGTCTATATACCCGTCGGGATCAACTGGCAGAGGGCGAGCTGCCGGTGCCTTTGAAATTGGTACATGTCAACAAATGCCCGGTGCTGACGCCGCTCAAGGTGCTGCGCGAGGCGGATATACAGCGGTTGGGCCTGGATATGCCGCTCTGCCAGGCACGTGCCGCCGCCTTGCGTGAGCAGCGCCAGCTCTGGAGTCACAAACTGGACGAGATTTACCGTGAGGAGGGTTTTGCCGGTAGCGACGATCCAGAACAGCAGCTCTATGACGGCTTTCTTGGTGAACGTGACCGGCGCTTGTGTGACGAGATTCGTGGGCTTGCGCCTGCCGAACTGGCCAGGCATCCGTCCCGGTTCGACGATGTCCGCCTCGAGGAACTGTTGTTCCGCTACCGCGCACGAAATTTCCCCGAAGCGTTATCCGCTGCGGAGCAAGCGCAGTGGCGTCGGTTCTGCCAGCAACGATTGAGCGATGATGCCTGCGGAGCACCCAATACGCTTGCACAGTTCGAGGCGGGTATTGAGCAATCCATGGTTACTGCCACGCCGGCGCAGCAACAACTGTTACAGCAATGGCGCGACTACGGCCTAGGGCTGCGCGAGCGCTACGGGCTGGCGAACTAGTTCGCCGGAAGACTTTGGCTGTGCGTGGGGGAGATGGCGGTTCGCTGAGCTGAACTTAGGCAAAGGCAGGGCAAATAAAAAACGCCATTTCTCGACATCGCTGATTAATGTCGAGAAATGGCGTTCGGTTTAAACCGTTATCGCTTAGCCGAGCAGGGTGGCCCAGCTTTCCACGGTTTCGGAGCCCCACTGGGCTTTCCATTCTTTCAATGTCTTGTGATTGCCGCCTTTGGTTTCAATCACTTCGCCGCTGTGCGGGTTCTTGTACTGCTTTACGCGGCGAGCACGCTTGCTGGTCGCCGGTGCTTTGGCAGTGCGCGGGCTCTTGCTGTTGCGGGAAGCTTCTGGGTCGAGCAGTGCGATGATGTCGCGCAGCGACTTCTGATACTCGCCCATGAGTTCGCGCAGCTTGCCTTCGAACTCCAGTTCCTTCTTCAGTTTGTCATCTTCGGAAAGGGACTTCAGTCGCTCCTGAAGTTCCTTGATGGCCTCTTCAGTGGCGCGATACTCGTTGATAAGTGACATATGACTTCCTTGGGATAGGTTTTGAACGCAAGTGGCAGCAATCATAGTCCTGCGTAATGAGCAAGTAAATATAGAGTTTGTTAAAAGACGGACCATTTTTTGAAGGGATATTTCATGCGCGGCAGGCGCTGCTAATGCGCGAGCGCAGGGCGTAAAACAAACGCAATCCTTGTTTTATTGGACAAGTTTTTTCGATGGGTTTATGAAGTTTCCTAAAGCGCGCGACCGGGGCATGGCCCGATACTCCGTGTCGATTAGTTTCCCTTCGCTGGTTTGCCGTCAAACACGATGGCTGCGCATTTGACTGCTGGGCTAGAATGCCGCGTTTCCTTTGAGCCGGAGTAACCTTTAATGCGCACTTTCAGGCTGGTCATTGCCTGTCCCGATGGCGTTGGCATTGTCGCCAAGGTCAGTAATTTTCTTGCCACCTACAACGGCTGGATCACTGAAGCCAACCACCACTCCGATCACCAGAGTGGCTGGTTCTTCATGCGCCATGAAATCCGCGCAGACTCGCTTCCTTTTGATCTTGAAGGTTTTCGTCAGGCGTTCGCGCCGATCGCGCGCGAGTTTTCCATGGAGTGGCGCATCACCGACTCCGAGCAGCGCAAGCGCGTGGTGCTGATGGCCAGTCGTGAATCGCATTGTCTCGCCGATCTGCTGCATCGCTGGCATAGCGGTGAGCTGGATTGCGACATTCCGTGCGTGATTTCCAACCATGACGACCTGCGCAGCATGGTCGAATGGCATGGCATTCCGTACATTCACGTGCCGGTCGATCCTGCGAATAAACAGGAGGCCTTCGCTGAAGTCACCCGCCTGGTTCGCGAACAACGCGCCGATGTGATTGTGCTGGCGCGTTACATGCAGATTCTGCCGTCGGAGTTGTGCGACGAGTTTGCTCAGCGCGTGATCAATATCCATCACAGCTTCCTGCCTTCTTTCGTCGGTGCCAAGCCCTATCATCAGGCCTCGCTGCGTGGCGTGAAGTTGATCGGGGCGACCTGTCACTACGTTACCGAGGAGCTCGATGCCGGTCCGATCATCGAGCAGGACGTGGTCCGCGTCAGTCATCGCGACAGCATCGAAGACATGGTTCGTCTCGGAAAGGACGTAGAGAAGATGGTGCTTTCGCGTGGCCTGCGCTATCACTTGGAAGACCGTGTGCTGGTGCATAGCAACAAGACAATGGTGTTCAACTGACAATCCGGAGTCGCCGTGACCGATCCTCTCGAGCGTGCCGTAGCCAAAGCGCCACCGATCATCGGTAGCGGTTGTACTCAGCGATACGATCCACAGGCATTGTCGCCGGATCAGGGCGCTGAGTTCGCGGATGCCGCGGCGCTCTGGGCCCGTCTGCAGGCCGAGCAGGATCAAGCTGAACTGCAGCATGCGCACGCGCTCAGCGGGCACGTCAAGGAGGCTGACTGATGACCGCAGTGGTGGATCGTTTGATGCTCGGCGCGGACTCCACTGGCGAGCCTAGCACCCAGTCTCTACGGCTGGCCAATCGACACGGGCTGATTGCCGGGGCTACAGGCACCGGCAAGACCGTGACCCTGCAGCGTTTGGCTGAGCAGTTCAGTGATGCGGGCGTTGCGGTCTTCGCCGCCGACATCAAGGGTGACCTTTGCGGCCTGGGTGCTGCCGGTTTACCACAGGGCAAGATTGCCGAACGGATCGCCAGCATGCCCTGGCTGAATCATCAGCCGCAGGCCTATCCGGTGACCCTCTGGGATGTGCATGGCCGCAGCGGCCATCCGTTACGTACCACTCTGAGCGAGATGGGGCCACTGCTGCTCGGCAATCTGCTGCAGCTGACCGACAGTCAGCAGGCCGCACTGTATGCCGCGTTCAAAGTGGCGGATCGTGAAGGCCTGTTGCTGCTTGATCTGAAAGATCTCAAGGCGCTGCTGGCGCACCTCAAGGCCGAACCGCAGCTGCTGGGCGAGGACAGCGCGCTGTTTACCGGCGCATCGTCTCAGGCGCTTCTGCGGCGGCTGGCGACCCTCGAGCAGCAAGGTATCGAAGCGCTGTTCGGAGAGCCCTCGCTGCAGCTCGAAGACCTGCTTCGCCCGGCGGCGGATGGCCGCGGGGCTATCCATTTGCTGGACGCCAGTGTCTTGGTGCATGAGGCACCGAAGGTCTATGCCACCTTTTTGCTGTGGCTGCTCGCTGAGTTGTTCGAACAGCTTCCGGAGCGTGGGGACGCCGACAAGCCCGTGCTGGCCCTGTTCTTCGATGAGGCGCATCTGCTGTTTGGCGATACGCCCAAAGCGTTGCAGGAGCGGTTGGTCCAGGTGGTGAGACTGATCCGCTCCAAGGGAGTGGGCGTCTATTTCGTGACCCAGTCTCCCGCGGACCTGCCGGACCAAGTGTTGGCACAGCTTGGCCTGCGTATTCAGCATGGCTTGCGCGCCTATACCGTGAAGGAGCAGAAGGCGCTGCGGTCCGTGGCTGACGGTTTTCGTTCCAATCCCGCGTTTGCGACGCTGGATGTGCTGACCCAGTTGGGCATCGGTGAGGCCCTGGTCGGTGGTCTTGAGGAAAAGGGTACGCCGGCAATGGTGCAGCGCGTGGCGATCGCTCCGCCGCAGTCTCGTGTAGGGCCACTGAGCGAAGCCGAGCGTGCGGTGATCGTCGCGCGGTCTGGACTACGTGGCCGCTATGACAAGCCTGTCGATCGGGAGTCCGCCTATGAAATTCTGGCCGCGCGTGCTGCGCAAACTGTCGAGCAGCCTAAAGCTGTGGCCGAAAAAACTCGGCGAGGGCAGAGCACTGCAAGTGGAGACTTGGGCGATCTGGCCGGACGTGTCGTGAAAAGTGCCTTGAGCCAGGCAGCCAGCCAGTTGGGTCGTCAGCTGGCCAGAGGCTTGCTCGGCTCGTTATTGGGCGGCAAGCGCTGATCTTTGGCGAGACTGACCGCCCCACGCCAATGCGACTCTTGAAAAAACTCGACAGAACCATCTGAACGGGCGAGGAGTTACGCCTGTTCAGTAACTGCACTTTCGCAATTGGATTGCTTTTCCTGCTCGAGCTTCTGCAGTTCCTGCTTAAAAACCTGGTCGAGCACAGTGGGTTTTTTTCGCCATGGTTTGCGCTCGGGTTCGCGTTCAGCGGCATAAGTCGTGATTTCACCACCGTACACATTGGTGAAGCGCTGGGCCTGGCGCTCAAGTTCGGCGCGCAGTTGATCTTTCGTCACGTAAGGAACCCTTCTTGGGAAGTTCTTATAAGACGCAACTGACTTGAGAAAGATGCGTCTGCAGTTGTAACCGGAAATTTGCCAATGCGATGTGGCACTTGCTCACGTCTGTTAGACGAGAAGCAATTGAAAAGGTTTTTTCCGATTACGAGCAAGGTTGAAAAGCGAGGGGTAGTTCAAAAAATCCGAGTGCTAGTGCGTGTCCAGTTCGACGCAGCGGCTCGCGGTGCTGAAGTATGCCTTTGCATGCCGGTATTGGGCCAGGCTCAGAATGAGAAAAACCCGCCGCGGCGGGTTTTTCTATTTCGCTATTTAGCGGTTAGCGAGCCACTTTGGCTTCGTTGCTCTGTTCGGCGCGGCCATAAACGTCATCGAAGCGCTCGATGTCGTCTTCACCCAGATAGCTGCCGGACTGAACCTCGATGATTTCCAGCGGGATCTTCCCCGGGTTGGCCAGGCGGTGCACCGAGGTAATCGGGATGTAGGTCGACTGATTCTCGGTGAGCAGGAATGTCTTCTCGTTGCAGGTGACCTGCGCGGTTCCCGAAACGACAATCCAGTGCTCGGCACGGTGATGGTGCATCTGCAGCGAGAGGCTGGCGCCCGGATTTACGCAGATGCGCTTGACCTGGAAGCGACCACCCATATCCACCGAGTCGTACCAGCCCCAGGGACGGTACACGGCGCAGTGGTTCTTAGTCTCGCTGCGCTCCAGGGCGTCGAGCTTGCTGACGAGCTTCTTGACGTCCTGCACCTTGTCCTTGTGCGCGACCATCATGGCGTCTTTGGTTTCAACGACAACGATATCGTCCAGCCCCAGTACGGTTACCAGCTTGCCGTTGCCGTGAACCAGGCAGTTGCGCGAATCCTCGGCGATCACGTCACCCTTGAGAACGTTGCCGTTCTCGTCTTTCTGATGCACGTCCCAGATCGATGACCAGGAGCCGACGTCGTTCCAGCCGGCGGACATCGGAACCACGCAGGCCAGCTGAGTCTTTTCCATCACCGCGTAGTCGATGGAATTGTCCGGGCAGCAAGCGAAGGTGGCCGGGTCGATCAGCACTTCATCGCCGTTCTTGATGCTGCGCTCGAGCGCGACCCAGCAGGTGTCGTAGATGTCCGGGTCGTGCTTCTTCAGTTCATCCAGGAACACGCTGGCACGGAACAGGAACATGCCGCTGTTCCAGAAGTAGTCGCCTGACTCGACGTAGCTCTGGGCGCGCGCCTCGTCTGGTTTCTCGACGAATTGTGCGACCCGCTTGATGCCATCCGGCAAACCGGCGTTGGCATCCTGGCTGGCTTTGATATAGCCGAAACCGGTTTCGGGGCGGGTTGGCGGAACTCCGAAAAGAACCATCTCGCCGTTCTCGGCAGCATTGGTCGCCAGCGCCAGAGAGCGCTGGAACGCTTTCTGATCTTCGATCACGTGGTCAGCCGGCAGCACCAGCAGCAACTCGTCGCGGCCTTCTTCGATCAGTTTCATCGCCGCGATACCGATGGCCGGTGCGGTGTTGCGGCCGAATGGCTCGAGCAGCAGACCTTGGACGCCGAGTTTGCGAGCGGCCAGCTGCTCCTTGACGATGAAACGGTGCTCCTGGTTGCACACCAGCAGTGGCTGCTGCAAGCCGTCGAAGGCGAGCCGCTCGACCGTCTGCTGGAACAGTGTCTGTTCGCCGGTCAGCGCAAGGAATTGCTTGGGGAACGACTTGCGGGAAAGGGGCCACAGTCGCGAGCCGCTACCACCTGAAAGAATAACCGGGATCATATTGCTTCTCCTGAATCGTTTCGAAGGTCGTTCTACTTGTCCGTGGCGCCAGTCGTGGCGCCTGCGTGTTCGCGTTAATCTGTTCGCCAGCGAGTCCGCCAGCTGGAACGAAAACGTCCCGCCCGAAGCGTTGCCTCGGGATTGAAATTCGGTTTTGAAGTCGTTATCGCAGCGTCATGGCAAGGGGTGGAGGTGCCTATTGCGTGGCGCCGATCCGCGCGCGGGGCATCGAATGCCTGCGGCTGATCTGTGATGCGATGAGGAGCGCCGTCGTCGCGCATGGAGTGCGACATTCGCGCTGTGTCGAAATGGGGTGGTGCGTTTGCATGGCCGTAACCCTCTGTTCGTGCCTTGCTCGGCGTTGGTCGTACCGGATGCCGCGCTGGCAGTGGTCGACGTCTCGGCCATCGGCCGGATGTTCAGCCGTATCGCTGGCTGAGATTGCGCTACCGCCGAAGCCGCTTTGCGACTCGGGGCGGAGCGGTTTACAAGATTGATGACCCAATGCACGTTCATGTGCGACGTCCCTTTCCACCTGGAATTGTCGGTACGCGCTTATGATTGTCAGCCATGGTCGATAGTTCCCAAGTCAGCAACCGTTGATCGGTGAGTTTTCACGACTCGGCGGCAAATCCGGGAGGGGCTGAGCGAAGATGGGCAGGTGCCGCTTCGGTCAAGCCGGGCGGCAATGGCGGGATCAAGGGGAGGCGGCGGAAGCGGATCGCCGCCGCCGAGGGGCTGAACGGTTATTGGTGAGTCGTGTCGCGCAGAAAGACCAGATGGTCGGCGGACGAGGCGTCCGGGCTGTAGCGATAGCCTTCGTAGTCGAATGCGCTCAGCTGGGCCGGATCACTGACGCGCTCTTTGATCACCCAGCGCGCCATCAGGCCACGTGCCTTCTTTGCGTAGAAGGAGATGATCTTGTACTGACCGTTCTTCATGTCCTTGAAGTCGACGTTGATGACCCGTGCATTCAGCGCCTTGCGCTTAACGGCGGTGAAGTACTCATTCGAGGCCAGATTGAGAAGAACGTCATCGCCTTGTTCAGCGAGTGCTTCGTTGAGCCATTCGCTGATTCGCTCACCCCAGAACGCATACAGATCCTTGCCGCGTGGATTCGCCAGCTTGGTACCCATTTCCAGCCGATACGGCTGCATCAGGTCGAGTGGTCGCAGCAGGCCGTAGAGCCCCGAGAGCATGCGCAGGTGCTGCTGCGCGAACAGCAGATCACTGTCGGTAAAGTCCTCGACGCTCAGCCCGGTGTACACATCGCCTTTGAATGCAAGCAGTGCCTGCCTGGCGTTATCCGGGGTGAACTTGTCGCTCCAGCTTCCATAGCGTGCGACGTTGAGGGCTGCCAGTTTGTCGGACAGGTGCATGAGCTCGCTGATCTGTGCAGGCGAATAGTCGCGCAGCTGCTCAATCAGCAGTTGCGAATGCTCCAGGTATTGGGGCTGGGTGAAGCGTTCGGTAATCGGGGGGGTTTCGTAGTCGAGCGTCTTGGCTGGGGAAATCACCATCAGCATGTACAGGTCTCCTGTCTGGTGGCGCGATTGTAGGGGTACTGCTGGCATGGCTCCAGCTATGGGCGCCATAGGCAATGGTGTTGACCTTCCCCACACGGCAAGGCACAAGCTAACGAGAGTTGAAGCAAGGAGTTCGTATGGCTGAATGCAATCACGTGCAATGGCAACCGCCGCATGACTATCGGCCGCTGGAGCACAGCTCGGAGCGCCGGACCTGGGCTGTGGTTGCTCTGACCGGGCTGACCATGATCGCGGAGATTGTCGCCGGCTACTGGTTCAACTCCATGGCGTTGCTAGCCGATGGCTGGCATATGGCGTCGCATATGGTCGCCATTGGCCTGGCGGCGCTGGCGTATCTGCTGGCGCGGCGCTATGCGGCGGACCAGCGATTCGCGTTCGGAACATGGAAGATCGAAGTGCTGGCGGGTTTTACCAGCGCACTGCTGCTGGTCGTGGTGGCGTTGTTCATGATTGGCGAGTCACTGATTCGATTCTGGTCGCCCGCAGAGATCGGTTTCGATGCGGCGTTGATGGTCGCCGTGATTGGCTTGCTGGTGAATCTGCTGTCCGCCTGGCTACTCCGGGATGAGCATGACCACGGTCACGGTCACGACCACGGTGAGCACGCACATGACCATGCCTCCGGTGGCAAGGACCTGAATCGACACGCGGCCTTCATCCATGTGCTGACCGATGCGCTGACTTCCGTGGCCGCGATCATCGCGCTGCTGGGTGGCAAGTTCTTTGGCTGGGGCTGGCTGGACCCGGCAATGGGGATCGTCGGTGCGCTGGTCATTCTGGTCTGGGCGCGTGGCCTGTTGCGCGACACGGGCAAGGCATTGCTTGATCGGGAGATGGACGACCCGCTGGTGCACAAGATTCGGGAGACGTTGCAGCAGGTGCCCGATACCGAGGTGACCGATCTGCACCTATGGCGAGTGGGGCGTGCGCAATACAGCTGCATCCTGAGCGTTGTGACCCACCAGGCGCATACGGCGGACCAGTACAAAGCTGCGTTGCAGGCGTTTCCCCAGCTGGTGCATGTAACCGCGGAGGTAAACCGCTGCGACGAAAGCGCACACCTTGATCTCCGACAATAACGCGCGCAAAAGGCGCGGGCCAAGGCCGTTTGGTCGATTCGTGAAAAAAAGCCGCATTCAACTGAAAAGACTTTTGCCTGTCATAACTTTTACGGTATTACCGAATTCAGACCGCCGAACCCTGCGACACAGGTGGCGGCTCCTGGGCAGCCCCGAATCCCCTGGCTACCCTCGTCCGCTCACCTGAATCGCATGGCGGTCACTCTGCAGCGAAGGGCTTTTAGCCCCTTCGTTTCTGGCCTCAAAAGAAGGTGATCGGTATGGATGACTACGGCAGACCCCGCGCGACCCAGCCCACACTCTACGTTCTCGACACGAATGTACTGATCCACGATCCCAACGCCTTGCTGAACTTTCAGGAACACCAGGTCGCGATTCCCATGACCGTGCTCGAAGAGCTAGACCAGCTCAAGACCGGCAAGCACAGCGTGGCGGCCGAGTGCCGTCAGGCGATTCGACTGATCGACAAGCTGCTCGGTGATGCAACGCCGGAAGAGGTCGAACTCGGCGTGCCGATCCAGCGAGGCAAGAGCGGGCCGTCCGGCAGCCTGTCGATCCTCATGAGCAAGCGTGGCGAGCCCAACGCGTTGCCGGAGGACCTGAACGACAACAAGATCATCAACCAGGTGGTTGAGCTGAGCAAACAGCGTCCCGGTGTGCCTGTAGTGCTGGTCACGAAGGACATCAACATGCGTCTGAAGGCGCGTGCCTGTGGCGTAGCGGCGGAGGACTACCATACCGATCAGCTGATCGATGATGTCGGCCAGCTTTCTCCTGGCTATCACAGCGTCACCGGCTCTTTCTGGGATCGCGTGAGCAAGGTCGAGACCCATCAGGGTCATGGGCGCACCTGGCATCGTGTGCAGCTGACCGACAACCTGCCAGCCGTGCACATCAATGAGTTCATCATTGATGAGCAGGGCTTCGTTGGTTGGATCAAGGGCATCAAGGCCGATGAGTTGCTGTTGCTCGACCTGCACCAGGAGCCGCTGCTGCATCAGGAAGCCTGGGGCCTGCGCCCGCGGGATATCCACCAAGCGTTGGCGCTGTTCGCCTTGCTCGATCCGGACATTCATCTGGTCAACCTGTCCGGCGCCGCCGGATCGGGCAAGACCATTCTTGCCCTGGCTGCTGCCATTGAGCAGACCGTGGTAAGCAAGCGCTATCGGCGCATCATCGCCACGCGTAGCGTCCAGGGGCTCGACGAAGACATCGGTTTCCTGCCGGGCACCGAGGCGGAAAAGATGGAACCCTGGCTGGGCGCAATCACCGACAACCTCGAAGCGCTGCACATGGAGGACGAAAATACCCACGGCAGCATCGATTACATCCTGCAGAAGGTGCCATTGCAGTTCAAATCGCTGAACTACATCCGCGGTCGCAGCTTCCAGCAGAGCCTGATCCTGATCGACGAATGCCAGAACCTCACGCCGCACCAGATGAAGACCATCATCACCCGTGCGGGGAACGGCTCGAAGGTTGTCTGTCTGGGTAACCTGGCGCAGATCGATACGCCCTATCTGTCGGCAACCAGTTCGGGTCTGACCTACCTTACCGAGCGCTTCAAGGACTTTTCCCACGGCGTGCATATCACCTTGCAGGGCGTACCGCGTTCAGTGCTGGCCGAATACGCCGAAGCGCACATGTAGCGGAGACGCGCGCGGCGATGCCCGGTAGTACCTCTTACGAGGGCGGGTTCATCGCCGGTGGCTGCGGTAGACTCTTGATTTTCCGATCAGGAGCGCCGAATGCTCACCCATCTCGATTCCCAAGGCCGGGCCAGCATGGTCGACGTCACCGACAAAGCTGTCACCGCACGTGAAGCCGTGGCCGAGGCGCGCGTGCGCATGCTGCCGCAGACCCTGCAGATGATTCAGCAAGGCGGCCATCCCAAGGGCGATGTCTTCGCTGTAGCACGCATCGCCGGCATCCAGGCGGCGAAGAAGACCTACGAGCTGATCCCGCTGTGTCATCCGCTGCTGCTCACCAGCATCAAGGTCGAGCTCCAGGCGGATGGCGAAGACTGCGTGCTGATCCGCGCCACCTGCAAGCTGGCCGGGCAGACCGGTGTCGAGATGGAAGCGCTGACCGCTGCCAGCGTCGCGGCGCTGACCATCTACGACATGTGCAAGGCAGTGGATCGCGGCATGGTTATCGAAGGCGTGCGTCTGCTGGAAAAGCTGGGTGGCAAGAGCGGTCACTGGCAGGTGCAGGCATGATCAGCATCCAGTTTTTTGCCCGTTATCGAGAAACGCTCGGCAGCGATGGCGAGCGACTGCAGTGGGATGCATCGCTCGCCAGCGTGAACGACGTGCGCCAGCATCTTCTGGCCCGTGGGGGCGCCTGGGAGGTGCTGGCTGAACAGAATCTGATGTGCGCGCGCAATCAGGAACTTTGTGGGCTCGACGAGCCGGTGTCAGACGGCGACGAAGTGGCCTTCTTTCCAACCGTGACCGGAGGTTGAGCATGACTGTACGTGTACAGACGGCCGCGTTCGACCCGGGCGCCGAACTCAATGCGCTGCACGCAGCCAATCTTGGTATCGGTGCGGTGGCCGGCTTCGTCGGGTATGTGCGCGATTTCAATGACGGCGAGGATGTTGCCGGCATGCTCCTCGAGCATGCCCCGGGGATGACCGAGAAGGCGCTGGAGAAGATCGTCGTTGAGGCCGAGCAGCGCTGGCCGTTGCTACGGCTCGATGTGCTGCACCGGGTTGGGCCGCTGGAACCGGGCGAGCCCATCGTTTTTGTCGGTGCGGCCAGTGCCCACCGTGATGCAGCCTTCGATGCCTGTCGGTTCGTGATGGATTATCTGAAAACGCGGGCGCCGTTCTGGAAAAAGGAATCCACCCCGTCCGGCCCGCGCTGGGTCGAGGGCCGCGCAAGCGATCAGCTTGCGGCCGAGCGTTGGGACGGGAAGCGCTGAGCCGTCAATAGAAGGTGATGTACATCTTGAAGGCCAGCGTCGAGAACATGGTCAGTACACCCACGGCCAGCAGTCCTACACCCCAGTTACTGTCCCGGTAGTTGAACCCTACGCAGAGCAGAACGAAGCCAATGACGATCAGCGACAGTAGCCAGTTCATGCTATCCATTAGTTTTTCCTTGCGTTCGGAATCTAACCACAACTCTAGCCGCGTTGCCTTGTTTGCGGCCTGATTCAGGTCATTGATGGGGCAGACGGATCATGCAAAGGACGCGGCGAATCCCGCGTCCTAGAGGCTCAGCGTGAGTGCGGAACTGGCGCCAGCAATTCAGCTGGCGGCATCTCGCACTGGATCTTGCGGCCGATCAGCGCCTCGATGGGCGGCAGCGCGAAGGCATCATCCTCCCCGGCGAAACTGATCGAAGTGCCACTGGTGCCGGCACGTCCGGTACGACCGATGCGGTGCACGTAGTCGTCCGGGTCTTCCGGCAGGGTGAAGTTGATCACGTGGCTGATGCCATCGACATGAATGCCGCGGCCAGCGACATCGGTCGCCACCAACACGCGGATCTTGCCTTCACGAAAGCCTTCCAGCGTGCGAATGCGCTTGTGTTGCGGCACGTCGCCGGACATCTGCGCGGCGCTGATGCCGTCGCGGGTTAGGCGCTCCTCGATTCGTCGCACTTCATCCTTGCGATTGGCGAAGACCATTACCCGGGTCCAGTCGTTCTGAGTGATCAGGTTGTACAGCAGCTTGTACTTGTCGCTGCCGGCCACCGCGAAGACGTGCTGTTCGACGGTATCGCTGGCCACGTTTTCCGGCTCGATCTCGACCACGGCGGGGGTGGTTGTCCACTGTTGTGCCAGGTTCATCACATCGTCGGTGAAGGTGGCGGAGAACAGCAGCGTCTGACGCTCGCTCTTGGGTGGCGTCTGCCGAATGATCTGGCGCACCTGCGGAATGAAGCCCATGTCGAGCATGCGGTCGGCTTCGTCCAGCACCATCACCTCGACCATGTCCAGATGCACTTCGCCGCGCTGGTTGAAGTCCAGCAGGCGCCCCGGGGTAGCAACCAGGATGTCGCAGTAGCGGGATTCCAGCTGCTTGAGCTGCTTGTCGAAATCCATGCCGCCCACAAAGCTCATCACGTTCAGGTTGGTGTACTTGGTCAGATCCAGTGCGTCGTTGGCGATCTGCACCACCAGTTCCCGGGTCGGCGCGATGATCAGCGCACGCGGCTCGCCCATATAGCGGTCCTTCGGCGGCGGCGTGTCGAGCAGTTGTGTGATGGTGGAAATAAGGAAGGCGGCAGTCTTGCCGGTGCCGGTCTGGGCGCGGCCAATGGCATCTCGGCCAGCGAGGGTGTAACCCAGCACCTGCGCCTGAATCGGCGTGCAGTAGGGAAAGCCCAGGTCGTGAATCGCATGCATCAGCTCGGGGGCGAGCTTGAAGTCGTGGAAGCGGGTTTTGCCTTCGGCCGGCTCTACCGTGAAGTCTTCCAGCTTCCAGGTCGGAGCTGCGGGCTTGGCTGGTTTGCTGCGCTGGCGACGTGGTTTCTCGGCTGTACGCTCGGTAGCTGGCGGCTTGGACGGAGCATCAGGTGTCGCAATTTGCTGCGCTGCGGGGGCGCTTTGCTGCGGTCCCTCGTTGACTGCAGCGGGGCTGCTGTCGGTTGTGCCGGCCCGCTCATCGGGGGCCTTGCCAAATATTTTCTTGAGTGCTTTGAGCACGGTCTTCTCGTCGTCGAATTAGGAAAGTGTCGCGCGCCAGTGTAATGCAAGACGCAGGTGTGGCGAAGCCTCGCGCTTCGGGGCCACGGGCGTTCAGTCGCAGACACGGTTTCGTCCCTGTGCCTTGGCCAGGTACAGCGCCTTGTCCGCGCGGCCTATGAGATCCTCCAGTGTGTCAGATGGGCGCATGCGGGCCAGGCCTACCGAGATCGTAACGCCTGGCAAAGATCCGATCGGCGTGGCGATGGTGTCGTTCTGTGCGACACGCTGACGCAAGCGCTCGGCAATAAGGCGTGCCGCGGGCAAGTCCAGCTCGGGAAGCAGGGTGACGAATTCTTCGCCACCGAAACGCACCAGGCTGTCCTTCGGTCGCAGTTGCGTCCCCAGCAGCCGCGCGACCTGGCAGAGCGCATGATCGCCTGCGATATGCCCATGCCGGTCGTTGTATGGCTTGAACTCATCGACATCGATCATCAGCATGCACAGTGGCTGTCCGCTGAAGGCACAGCGGGCACTTTCGCGTTCGAAGATATGTTCCAGCCAGCGTCGGTTGAACACGCCGGTGAGCATGTCGATGTTGGCGTTGTGCTCGCTGTTGATGATCAGTTGATCGGTCAGGCGCACCCGATCACATAGCAGTTCGATCAGGTTCAGCATCAGCTGGGGCGATTGCGTGAGCAAAGGCAGCTCCCGGCTGTGCAGCCTGACGACCCGGCTCGGCTCGCTGGCGATGACATAGGCGGAAGGTGGGCGATGATCGCAGAAACTGACTTCGCCAACGCAGTCGTTGACCTCAACGTAACGCACGGGCGGATTATCTCGCGATGCCAACTGGACGCTTAGCTGGCCTCGCACGAGCATGTATAGATGGCGGTTCAGCGTATGTGGAGAGAGAAGAAGTTCCTCTGCATCGACTTCGCAGGTTTCCAGTTTTTCCGCCAGCGCCGTGAGCACAGATCGCTCCACGCCGCGAAACAGTCGGATGCTTCGCAGCTGTTCCACGGTCGGCGTACCGGCTATGCGCTTCATGGCAGCGACTGGCCGGACGAGTCTGCCTCCCTCGCGCCATTCATGACGACCTCCCGCTTATCGTTGGCAGGACGGGCAACGCTCCGGTCCTCCACGCACAAGCGTAGTCCTGATATCCCTATAAGGATTAAGTCTTTTGGCCTGGACGCTGGCCGCTCAGTCCAGATGCCTGGAGAGCCAATCGCCGATGTCCTGAATTTCCTCTCCCAAGACCTCGTGACCCATGGGGTAATCGCGCCAGGTGACCTTGACCCCCGCATCGTGTAGGCATTGGTAAGCCGCACGGCCCATCGCCGGTGGTACCACGTCGTCGCGGCTGCCATGCAGGCACAGCGCCGGATAACGCAGCGCCTCCGGAGCGAAAGTCGGTGACTCGCCGAAGGTCGGCGCATACGTCGACAGGGCAATGACGCCTCCCAGCGGGCCGCGCCAGCGAAGGAAGGCGGTGTGCAGGACCACCGCGCCACCCTGGGAAAACCCAGCGAGGAATATCCGCGCCGGATCGATACCGGAATCGCGTTGTGCCTCGATCAGCGTGATGAGCTGCTGCGCAGAGGCTTCCAGCTGCTCGCGATTGATTGCGCGCGCCGGGCTCATGGCAAGGATGTCGTACCAGCTGGGCATGCTCCAGCCACCGTTGATGGTTACCGGGCGTGTCGGTGCCTGGGGCAGCACGAAGCGCGTGCTCTGCAGGCGCTGCTGCAGAGCGTCGGCGACGGGCTGGAAGTCATAGCGATCGGCCCCCAGGCCGTGCAGCCAGATGACACAGGCGTCGGCGGCGCGAGAGGGTTCCAGGATCAACGGTTCGCTCATGAATCGGCTCCAGTTGGGGGCAGGTCGCCTCGTGTTGGGGCAGCGAAATTGCTGCTCATGAGGCAGTGGCGCGAGGTTACCTGCTCCGGCACGACGATAGAACCCGCAATCGCGTCCGGTCCAGGGCGTGCCAGCGAACTGGTATGCGGCTTGCTTTGTGCTGTCCGGCTCTGGCCGGAACGGCCTCTTGCTACGGGGCGCGGCATTGCGAGCGATCAACATTGCCGATCACCTATGGGCGACTAGACTCAGGTCAGGCTGCCGCCGCTTCGCTGCTGCCACAGGCGTCGAAGGGGCCGAACGCCCGAACCCGAGAATAAGAAAGCAAACTGGAGGTTTCGATGATTAGGGTGAAATCCACACTGGCTGTGCTGGGTGCCGCGTCACTGCTGGGCATCAGCGGGCTGGCGCAGGCGGGGGCGACCCTCGATGCAGTGCAGAAGAAAGGATTCGTGCAGTGCGGCATCAGTGATGGCCTTCCGGGCTTTTCTTTTGCCGATGCCAAGGGGAAATACCAGGGGATCGATGTCGACATCTGCCGCGCGGTAGCTGCGGCGGTCTTCGGTGACGCCAGCAAGGTCAAGTACAGCCCGCTCACCGCCAAGGAGCGTTTCACTGCGCTGCAGTCGGGCGAAGTCGACGTGCTCTCGCGAAATACAACCTGGACCAGTTCGCGGGACGCCGCGATGGGGCTGAACTTTACCGGCGTGACCTACTACGATGGCCAGGGCTTTCTGGTGAATAAGGAGCTTGGGGTTTCCTCGGCCAAGGAACTGGACGGTGCCACGGTTTGTATCCAGGCCGGCACTACCACCGAGCTGAACCTCTCCGACTATTTCCGCGCCAATGGCCACAAGTACACCCCGATCACCTACGACACCTCCGATGAAAGCGCAAAGTCGCTGGAGTCCGGGCGTTGCGACGTGCTGACATCCGACCAGTCCCAGCTCTACGCACAGCGCATCAAGCTGGCCAAGCCTGCCGATTACGTCGTCTTGCCTGAAGTGATTTCCAAGGAGCCGCTCGGCCCGGCCGTTCGCCAGGGTGACGAGGAGTGGTTCGATATCGTGCGCTGGACGCTGTTCGCCATGCTCAATGCCGAAGAGCTCGGCGTGACCTCGGCCAATGTCGAAGAAATGGCCAAGAGCACAAAAAATCCTGACGTGGCGCGTCTGCTGGGTGCCGAAGGCGAATACGGCAAGGATCTCAAGCTGCCGAAGGACTGGGCGGTGCAGATCGTCAAACAGGTGGGTAACTACGGTGAGATCTTCGATCGCAACGTAGGCGCCGGCAGTGAGCTGAAGATCGAGCGCGGCCTGAATGCCTTGTGGAACAACGGTGGCCTGCAATACGCACCGCCGGTGCGCTGAGCCCGCGTGGCCGGCCTCGTGCCGGCCCGTTTCACGGATGAGCATGGCCGGTCCAGGTGACCAGCCATGCGGCATGAGGATTTTCGATGCGTTCGATCGCCAGAGGCGCTGTGCCCCGACGTTCGCCCTTCACCGATCCACGAATACGCGCCTGGGTGTTTCAGGTGCTTGCGGTGTTGGCAGTGGTGGCGTTCGGCTGGTACCTGTTCCATAACACACAGACCAATCTTGCCCACCGCGGCATCACGTCCGGATTCGGCTTTCTTAACAATGCCGCCGGCTTCGGCATTTCCCAGCATCTGATCGACTACAGCGAGAGTGACACTTACGGTCGCGTCTTCTGGGTCGGCTTGCTCAACACACTGCTGGTCAGCGTGATCGGGATATTTCTCGCGACCGTCATGGGTTTCATCCTCGGTGTGGGGCGCCTCTCGAGCAACTGGCTGATTCGTCAGCTGGCGACGCTCTATATCGAGATCTTCCGCAACATCCCGCCGTTGCTGCTGATCTTCTTCGTCTACTTCGCAGTCATCAGCCCGCTGCCAGGGCCGCGCAACAGTCTGAGCCTGTGGGACGTGGTATTCGTCAACAACCGCGGCGTGCAGATGCCGGCACCCAGCGCAGGCGATGGTTTCTGGGCGTTCTGGCTGGCGCTGCTCGTCGCGCTGGTTGCGGTGGTGGTGCTCAACCGCTGGGCTCGCGCCCGCCGACATGCGACCGGGCGGATGTTTCCGGTGTTCTGGACCAGCCCCGGGCTGTTTCTCGCCATCCCCTGGTTGATGACTTTCATTGCAGGCGCACCTTTCACCTGGGAAGTGCCGGAGTTGCAGCGCTTCAACATTCGCGGTGGTTGGGTGGTGATCCCGGAGCTTGTTTCGATCGTGGTGGCGCTGTCGGTCTATACCGCGGCGTTTATCGGCGAGACCGTGCGCTCGGGCATCCAGTCGGTCAGTCACGGCCAGACCGAGGCTGCCGCTTCACTCGGGTTGCGTCCGGGCCAGGTGTTGCGACTGGTGATCGTGCCGCAAGCACTGCGGGTGATCGTGCCGCCGTTGACCAGCCAATATCTGAACCTAGCGAAGAACTCGTCCCTTGCGGCTGCCATCGGCTATCCGGACATGGTGTCGCTGTTCGCCGGTACGGTGCTCAATCAGACCGGGCAGGCCATCGAAACCATGGCCATCACCATGAGCGTCTACCTGGCCATCAGCATCAGCATTTCGCTGTTGATGAACTGGTACAACAAGCGCATTGCGCTGATCGAGCGGTGAGCGCATGACTATCCATACCTTCAAGCCCGACCTGCCGCCACCGACGATCAGCATCGGTGCACTTGGCTGGCTACGGGCGAATCTGTTTTCCAGCTGGATCAACACGCTGCTGACCCTGGTGGGGCTGTACCTGCTCTGGCTGATCGTACCGCCGGTACTCGAATGGGCCATCTTCAAGGCCGACTGGACCGGCGAGACGCGCGCCGATTGCAGCCGCGAAGGCGCCTGCTGGGTATTCATTCAGACCCGGTTCGGCCAGTTCATGTACGGCTTCTACCCCACGGAGCTGCGCTGGCGCGTCGATGCCGCAGCCTGGCTGGCGATCATCGGCGCGGCGCCACTGTTTCTGCGGCAGATGCCGCACAAGCTGCGCTACGGCATCGGTTATCTGCTGGTCTATCCGCTGCTGGCCTACTGGCTGCTGCATGGCGGATTCCTCGGGTTGCAGACGGTGCCGACCAGTCAGTGGGGCGGTTTGATGCTGACGGTGGTGATCGCCGCGGTGGGCATTGCCGGCGCCTTGCCCTTGGGCATCCTGCTGGCGCTGGGGCGACGCTCCGACATGCCAGCGATCCGCGTGCTCTGCGTAACCTTCATCGAGTTCTGGCGTGGCGTGCCGCTGATCACCGTGTTGTTCATGTCTTCGGTGATGCTGCCGTTGTTCCTGCCCGAAGGCATGAATCTGGACAAACTGCTGCGCGCGATGCTGATGGTGGTGTTCTTCGAGGCTGCCTATATCGCTGAAGTGGTGCGTGGTGGCCTGCAGGCGATCCCCAAGGGGCAATACGAGGCGGCGGCTGCAATGGGGCTGGGTTACTGGCGCAGCACGCTACTGGTGATCCTGCCGCAGGCGCTGAAACTGGTGATTCCGGGCATCGTCAACACCTTCATCGCCCTGTTCAAGGACACCAGCCTGGTGATCATCATCGGCCTGTTCGACTTCCTCAACAGCATCAAGCGCGCCACCGCGGACCCGGCCTGGCTGGGTATGTCCACCGAGGGTTACGTGTTCGCTGCGCTGGTGTACTGGATGTTCTGTTTCGGCATGTCCCGCTATTCCATGCGCCTGGAGCGCAAGCTGGACACCGGCCACAAGCATTAGGAGTGACATATGAGTGATTCAAACGCGCAGGTCGAACAGGCGAGCGGCCCGGTCATCCAGATGCAGGGCGTGCACAAGTGGTTCGGCCAGTTCCATGTGCTCAAGGACATCAATCTCAGCGTGCGACAGGGCGAGCGCATCGTCTTGTGCGGGCCTTCCGGGTCCGGCAAGTCCACGACCATTCGCTGCCTCAACCGTCTGGAGGAACACCAGCAGGGGCGGATCGTCATCAACGGCGTGGAGCTGACCAGCGACCTCAAGCAGATCGAGGCGATCCGCAGCGAAGTCGGCATGGTCTTCCAGCACTTCAACCTGTTCCCGCACCTGACTGTGCTGCAGAACTGCACCCTCGCGCCGATGTGGGTGCGCAAGTTGCCGCGACGCCAGGCCGAGGAAATCGCCATGCATTATCTGGAACGCGTGCGCATCCCGGAGCAGGCCAACAAGTTTCCCGGCCAGCTCTCCGGCGGTCAGCAGCAGCGCGTGGCGATCGCCCGCGCGCTGTGCATGAAGCCGAAGATCATGCTGTTCGACGAGCCGACCTCGGCGCTCGATCCGGAGATGGTGAAGGAGGTGCTGGATACCATGGTCAGTCTCGCCGAAAGCGGCATGACCATGCTCTGTGTGACCCATGAGATGGGCTTCGCCCGCACCGTGGCAGATCGGGTGATCTTCATGGACAAAGGCGAGATCGTCGAACAGGCCGAGCCAGAGATGTTCTTCACCAACCCGGTCAACGACAGGACCAAGCTGTTCCTCAGCCAGATCCTGCACTGATTCAGGCCAGGTCAGGCGCGCCGTCGGAGCACGCGGTGCCTGGCTGTGTTCAGCCTTAGCCTCGGCCGCCGTCATGGGCTAGAATACGTGCCCCGACTGCTCCCCCCTCCGAGGCTGTTCCGACGATGTTGATCCTGCGCGGCGCTCCCGCTCTTTCCGCCTTCCGTCATGGCAAGCTCCTGGCACAACTGACCGATAAGGTCCCCGCTGTCAGCGGACTGTATGCCGAGTTCGCCCATTTCGCCGAGGTTTCCGGCACGCTTGGCGCGGATGAGCAGAACGTACTGACCCGCCTGCTGAAGTACGGCCCCAGTGTGCCGGTGCAGGAACCTGCTGGTCGGCTGTTCCTGGTGGTGCCTCGCTTCGGCACCATCTCGCCGTGGTCAAGCAAGGCCAGCGATATCGCCCACAACTGTGGTCTGGAGAAGATCCAGCGGCTGGAGCGGGGCATCGCCTACTACGTGCAGGGCGAGTTTTCCGATGGTGATGCACAGCTGATTGCCGCTGCGCTGCACGATCGCATGACGCAGCTGGTGCTGAATCGCTTCGAAGAAGCCGCCAACCTGTTCAGCCACGCCGAGCCCAAACCGCTGACTGCGGTGGACATCCTCGGTGGCGGCCGCGCCGCACTGGAAAAGGCCAACACCGAACTCGGCCTGGCCCTGGCCGAAGATGAAATCGATTATCTGGTCAGCGCCTTCCAGGGCCTCAAGCGCAACCCGCACGACATCGAACTGATGATGTTCGCGCAGGCCAACTCCGAGCACTGTCGCCACAAGATCTTCAATGCCAGCTGGGACATCGACGGCGAAAGCCAGGACAAGTCGCTGTTCGGCATGATCAAGAACACCTACCAGATGCACAGTGAGAACGTGCTATCCGCTTACAAGGACAACGCGTCGGTCATCGTCGGCCACACCGCAGGACGTTTCTTCCCCAATCCTGAAACCCGCCAGTACGGCGCGGTGCAGGAGCCGGTGCATATCCTGATGAAGGTGGAAACGCATAACCACCCGACCGCAATTTCGCCGTTCTCGGGTGCTTCCACCGGTTCCGGTGGTGAGATTCGCGACGAGGGCGCCACCGGTCGTGGTGCCAAGCCGAAAGCGGGCCTGACCGGCTTCACCGTCTCCAACCTGAACATCCCCGGCTTCGAACAGCCGTGGGAACAGGCCTATGGCAAGCCGGAACGCATCGTCACGCCGTTGGACATCATGATTGAAGGCCCGCTGGGTGGCGCCGCGTTCAACAACGAATTCGGTCGCCCGGCGCTGACCGGTTACTTCCGTACCTTCGAGCAGTCGATCAGCACGCCGCGCGGCGACGAGGTGCGTGGTTATCACAAGCCGATCATGCTCGCCGGTGGCCTGGGCAATATCCGTGAAGATCATGTGCAGAAAGCCGAAATCACCGTTGGCGCCAAGCTGATCGTGCTCGGCGGCCCGGCCATGCTGATCGGTCTGGGCGGCGGCGCCGCATCCTCGGTCGCGACCGGTGCCAGCTCTGCCGATCTGGATTTCGCCTCGGTGCAGCGCGAGAACCCGGAAATGGAGCGCCGTTGCCAGGAGGTCATCGATCGCTGCTGGCAGCTGGGCGACCAGAACCCCATTGCTTTCATCCATGACGTCGGTGCTGGCGGCATCTCCAACGCCTTCCCGGAACTGGTCAACGACGGTGGTCGCGGTGGCCGTTTCGAACTGCGCAACGTGCCCAACGACGAGCCGGGCATGGCCCCGCACGAGATCTGGAGCAACGAGTCCCAGGAGCGTTACGTACTGGCCGTCAGCACCGTCGATTTCGAGCGTTTCCAAGCCATCTGCGAACGTGAGCGCTGCCCGTTCGCGGTCGTCGGCGAGGCGACCGAAGAGCCACAGCTGACTGTCACCGACAGCCATTTCGGCAACACTCCGGTGGACATGCCGCTGGAAGTGCTGCTCGGCAAGCCGCCGCGCATGCACCGCAGCGCCAGCCGTGAAGCTGAGCTCGGTGATGACTTCGATGCGGCTGCGGTCGATCTGAGCGAAGCCGTCACCCGCGTGCTGCGTCACCCGGCTGTCGCCAGCAAGAGCTTCCTGATCACCATCGGTGACCGCAGCATTACCGGCCAGGTGGCTCGCGATCAGATGGTCGGCCCTTGGCAGGTGCCGGTCGCCGACTGCGCCGTTACGGCTACCAGCTACGACGTTTACACCGGCGAAGCCATGGCGATGGGCGAGCGCACGCCGCTGGCACTGCTGGATGCCCCGGCGTCGGGCCGCATGGCCATTGGCGAAACGCTGACCAACTTGGCAGCAGCGCGCATCGAGAAGATTTCCGACATCAAATTGTCCGCCAACTGGATGGCCGCTGCCGGCCATCCGGGTGAAGACGCACGCTTGTACGAGACCGTTCGCGCCGTCGGCATGGAGCTGTGCCCGCAGCTGGGCCTGACCATTCCGGTGGGCAAGGACTCGATGTCGATGAAAACCCGTTGGAGCGAGGAGGGCGCAGAGAAAAGCGTGACCTCGCCAATGTCGCTGATCGTTTCCGGCTTCGCTCCGGTAACTGATGTTCGCCAGACCCTGACCCCGCAGCTGCGGCTGGACAAGGGCGCCACCGACCTGATCCTGATCGATCTGGGGCGCGGGCAGAACCGCATGGGCGCTTCGATTCTCGCGCAGGTATACGGTCAGCTTGGTCGCCAGGCACCCGACGTCGATGATGCCGAAGACCTGCAGGCATTCTTTGCCGTGGTCCAGGGGCTGAATGCCGATGGTCTGTTGCTGGCGTACCACGACCGTTCCGACGGGGGGCTGCTGACCACCGTGCTGGAAATGGCTTTTGCCGGTCACTGCGGCCTGAGTCTGAATCTCGATGGTCTTCTGGAAAGCGCCGTGGATGTCGCCCCGATGCTCTTCAACGAAGAGCTTGGCGCGGTGATTCAGGTGCGTCAGGGCGACACCGAGATCGTGCTGGCGCAGTTCAGCGCTGCCGGGCTGGGTGACTGCGTCGCTGTCATCGGTCAGCCGGTCAACAACGGCCATGTATCGATCAAGCACGGCGAAAACGAAGTGTTCGCCGGCGAGCGCCGTCTGCTGCAGCGTCAGTGGGCAGAAACCAGCTACCAGATCCAGCGCCTGCGAGATAACGCCGAGTGTGCCGATCAGGAGTTCGACGCGCTGCTCGAAGAGGACAACCCGGGTCTGAGCGCCAAGCTCAGCTTCGACGTGAACGAAGACATTTCGGCGCCCTACATCAAGCGTGGCGTTCGTCCGCAGATTGCGGTGCTGCGCGAGCAGGGTGTCAATGGCCAGGTGGAAATGGCGGCGGCGTTCGATCGTGCCGGTTTCGCTGCGGTCGACGTGCACATGAGTGACATCCTTTCCGGACGCGTCAGCCTCGAGGAGTTCAAGGGCCTGGTCGCCTGCGGTGGCTTCTCCTACGGCGACGTGCTCGGCGCCGGTGAAGGCTGGGCCAAGTCCGTTCTGTTCAATGCGCGTGCACGGGATGGCTTCCAGGCCTTCTTTGAGCGCAAGGACAGCTTCGCCCTCGGCGTGTGCAACGGCTGCCAGATGATGAGCAACCTGCACGAACTGATCCCGGGCACGGAGAACTGGCCGCACTTCGTACGCAACCGCTCGGAGCAGTTCGAAGCTCGGGTGGCGATGGTCCAGGTGCAGGATTCGCCATCGATCTTCCTGCAGGGCATGGCCGGCTCCCGCCTGCCTATCGCCATCGCCCACGGCGAAGGCCATGCGGAATTCGAGAGCGAAGAGGCCATGCTGCAGGCGGATCTCTCCGGCACCGTGGCGCTGCGCTTCGTGGATAATCACGGCAAGGTCACCGAACGCTACCCGGCCAACCCGAACGGCTCGCCACGCGGTATCACCGGTCTCAGCAGCCGCGACGGCCGTGTGACCATCATGATGCCGCACCCGGAGCGGGTGTTCCGCGCCGTGACCAACTCCTGGCGCCCTGACGAGTGGCAGGAAGACGGCGGCTGGATGCGCATGTTCCGCAATGCGCGGGTCTGGGTGGACTGATCGATCTGGTCAACCGAGCCCACTCCAGAAGCCCGCCGATAGCATATCGGCGGGGTTTTT